>JACXTT010004097.1_pt1 | contig 21806 bp, 21 predicted proteins | sample 9270951 | NCBI WGS metagenome assembly JACXTT01 (sample SAMN15532306, study PRJNA645909) | rock metagenome | isolation source: weathered quartz diorite | place: Puerto Rico | collected 2017-06-21
CTTTGCGATTTTAGAGAGTCAACCCAACTACAGTGCGCTATGAACTACATTGACAGGTTGCCACGAGTCATAGGGGCGCGCCCAACAGAGGCTCATAGCTGGGAAGCACCCAAAGACTCAGCGCGTGGAGGCGCATCACTACTCTGGAGTTTACCTCAGCCCCCCCTCACGATGCGGTATGACGATGAGACACTGACACAGAAACTACGGCTCGGGATCGGACCGTCGTGGTGACAGACGGCGTTCACCGTTCTACCGACGTTCGACTCGGTGACAGCTCTACGCACGCAAGCTGGTTCCAAAATCGCCGCTCGAGTTGCCACTCGGCGTTGACAAACAAAATGGATTTCAATAAAAGCTAGCCGAGCTTAGCTGGATGACGCACGGACAGCCATCAGGAAATGGTGGATCGGTGCCTCGTCGCTGCGGGCTTTTATGAGCAGCCTTCTGCTGCTTTTCTTTAAATAGCCAATTGAACATGTGTGCAGGGATAGGCTTTGATATCAATCAAAGACATTGCGCGAGTTGCTAAGGTGTCGCATTCCACCGTCTCTCGGGCTCTTCACCACAGCCCGCTCATCAGTCACGACACCGCGGAGCGCATTCGACAGATCGCTCGCGAGAAGGGTTATCGCCCCAGCGCAATCGCCCGTAGCCTGGTCACAAGACGAACCAAGACCATTGGCGTCGTTGTGACCAGAATCGCCGACCCGTTCATCGCCGAGGTTGTAAACGGAATCGAGGACGTGGCAAACGATCATGGCTATTCGGTCTTTCTCGCTAATTCCAATGCGAACCCTGACCGCGAGGTGAAAGTCGTGACCTCGTTTCACGAACGACGAGTGGATGGCATCCTGTTACCGCCTACGTGAGCGTCGCAGCATTGTTTTACCGAGAGGTAGAAGCACAAGGGTCCTTGTATTGGAGTATTTAAGATAGATTTTACACAGAAATTGCCGGGATCTAACATCTGCACTTCAAGCTGTCCTTGCACGAGACTTTGTGACCCGAGAAACGATGTCCGATCGCAGCTACGACATTTTGGCGGTGGGCCGCAGCTCGATTGAATCTCTACGCGAACGAGATCAGCGCGCCCTGATGCAATCGGTTTCGCCGGTGGCTAACCGTGATGATCGGTTGGCAGCCGATTCAACTTACCCTTAACGTTGGGCAATTCGAGGCCCGCTGAGCTAAACGCCAGTTTATAAGGAGAGGATATGCTGAAAAGATCTCCATTCCGCGTTGCGTGCATGTTGCTTCTTTGTGTAAGCCTGGGCGTTCAAGGGTTCGCCCAGGTGAACACTGCCAGTCTGACCGGGCTAGTCGCAGACCCCACCGGTGCGGCTGTAGCTAACGCGTCAGTGAAGGCGAAGAATAAAGCGACCAACGTAGAACAGTCTGTAAAGAGTGATACCTCAGGCTACTACACTTTCGCTAGCCTGCCCATCGGCACGTACACTTTGACCGTGGAAACTCAAGGATTCAAGAGGGCGGTCCGCGATGAGGTAGACCTCGAGGTTGGTCAAAAGGCACGAATTGATTTCAACCTGGAAGTCGGCGCAGTAAGCGAGTCAGTTATGATTACGGCCAACACGCAGATCCTGACTACCCAGGAAGCCTCGACCGGGGGGGTAATTGAGAACAAATTGGTAACCGACCTTCCGCTGAGCGCCCGCAACTGGGACGACCTGGTCGCATTGGTCCCGGGTGTGCAAGCGGATCGCTACACCGAAGAAGGCGGCGGTACTGCGAACGGGCGAACCGGCGGCGCTAACGTTCACGGCATACGCTCGCTGCAAAACAACTTCGTGCTTGATGGTGTGGACAACAACTCGATTTCGGAGAACGTGCAAGAGTTGACCACCCAGATAGTGCGACCTTCGGTAGACTCGATTCAAGAGTTCAAGGTAAGCACGAATCCATACTCCGCGGAGAATGGCCGCAGTCCCGGCTCTTTGATTAGCGTCACGACCAAGAGCGGCGGGAACTCCTTCCACGGCACCGCCTACGAGTTTCTGCGCAATCGGATCTTCGACGCCAACAACTTCTTCAACAACCGGGCCGGAGTCAAGAAACCCCAGAACATTCAGAATCAATTTGGCGCAAACCTCGGCGGTCGGATTCTCAAGGACCGTCTGTTCTTCTTCTTCAACTACGAAGGGACGCGAATCCGCAAAGGCGTGACCCGGCTAGGCAACGTGCCGACCGCCAACGAACGCATCGGTGATTTTGCGGCGGCGGCTGCTGCAGCGAATCGCGTGACCTATGCCACTATCATTGATCGGGTAGGTGATTGCCGGGCGAAAGTGCCATCGGCCTTCAATGCGGACGGCTCATTCAAGAACAATCAGATCCCGGCGCCTTGCATTGATCCGTTGGCCGCGAAGATCATGGGCTTGCTGCCTGGGCCCAATATCGTTCCAGGATCGGGTGCGCTCAACCAGCTCAATTTCATCCGCGCGCCCGGGATCATTGACGACACTGACAGCTACACCACGCGGGTCGATTGGCAGTTGACTCCAAAAGACAGCATCTTTGTGCGGTACTCCAATAGTGATCGCTTCCGTTATCTGCCGGGCATTTTCGGCGGCATTCTGGACGGAACCAGTTCTTCAGCAAACGGGCGGCTGAGTATGAAGGGCCAATCGGCGGCTATTGGCTGGAACCGGGCGATCAGCGCTCGAATGGTGAATGAATTCCGGCTCGGCTGGGGTCGCAATGATTCCTTCGCGGCGCAGGACCCGATCGGTCTGAACACGCTTGCGGATTTTGGCTTCAAGGGTGTGCAAGACATTCCGGGGGCCAGCGGCGGAATCGCCGGCATAGATACTTCAGCGCGCGGCGGCACTCAAACGATTGGAGGTCAGTCGGGATTCAGCCGCATCGGTTCGCCGGACTTCTTGCCGAAGTTCCAAAAAACCAACCAGTTTCAATGGACCGACACGGTCAACCTCTCCTTCGGCGCTCACCAGTTCAAGTTCGGCGCTGACATACGTGGACCGATGCGGAACATCTACCAGGATATACCAGCGGTGCGCGGGCAGATGACCTTTGATGGGAACCGCACCAACATCGGGCTGGCCGACTTTCTGCTCGGGTATCCTCAACAACAGCAACTCACTAATCTGGACATAGTCGATCAGCGACTGCGGATGTTCTCCGGCTTTTTCCAGGATGACTGGAAGGTTACACCCAGGCTGACGGTGAACCTCGGTCTTCGCTATGATTACGCGAGTTGGCCGATGGAAGGCAGGGACCGGATGACCAACCTTGACCCGGCGACCGGTCTGAAGTTCACACCTGAGAATTCGAAGTTCGGCCGCGGCCTGGTCAAACCCGACAAAAACAACTTTGCGCCGCGCATCGGCATGGCCTATCAACTCACACAGAAGACTGTGATGCGGGTGGGTTATGGCCGTTTCTATATGTCTTTCGAGCGCGCCGGCAGTGAGGACCAGCTGGCGCTCAATCTACCCTTTCTGGTCAATAACCTGGTGGTTGCGTCGAGCAGCAGCACGACGGCCAACAATGCTCGCCTAGCGAGCGGCTTCAACCTGTCGCTGGACCCCAATTCGATTTTGAACGACGTCACGAAGGTTCGGGGCGTCCGTCTGAGGGCGGTCAATCCGGAATCAGCGGACGGGAGCATTGATCAATGGAACTTTGGTATTCAACGGGAACTAGGTTCGAGCGTGGTAGCGACCCTCGATTACGTGGGCACCAAAGGCACCCATCTTTCGACCCTTCGCAACTTGAATCAGCCCCTGTTCAACTCCAACGGGACGGTGAAGAACGCGCTGGTCAACGGCGGTTTTGTTCCGATCATTCCTTTCCCCGATCTCGGTCCGATTGAGTTCCGTGAGAATAATGCCAATTCGATGTATCACGGGATGGAGGCGTCGGTTGAGAAGCGCTTCAGCCGGGGCTTGTCCTTCCGTACGTCGTACACCTTCTCGAAATCGATTGACGAAGCGCAGGAGCATCTGGCGGCTGGCTCGACTGGAAGCTTCACGCAGAACCCGGCGAACATTCTGGGTGAGCGCAGAGGCCTCAGCGACTTCGACGTGCGGCATCGTTTTGTGGCAAGCTACCTCTACGAGTTGCCGTTTGGCCGTGGTCGCAGTTATCTCGCTGACGGTCCGCTTTCCCATATCGTCGGCGGCTGGCGTTTAAGCGGTCTTGCTAACCTTCGATCCGGCCGGCCGTTTACGCTAAAGGCTGGCAGTAACAACGGGGTCATCGGTGGACCTCGCGGTGGCGGACTGGTTAGTGCTTTTGCCGATTGTCTTAAGAATGGCGATTTGTCGGACAGCCCAACTCAGAACATCGACCGCTGGTACGACGCGACGCCGGGTTCCTCCTATGCGGTGCCCACCGCGCCAAATCCAACCAAGAACAATGCAGTTGAGGCGAGGCTTGGGAACTGCGGCCGCAACACGCTGAGAGGGCCTGATTACATCAACTTCGATCTAGGTTTGGGTCGGACGTTTGAGTACTTTGGCGAGGGCCGGCGCCTGGAGTTCCGCTGGGAGATGTTTAACATGTTCAACACGCCTCAATTTGGGCTTCCCCAGAATGATATCTCCAATAGCGCGGCGGGTCGCATATCGACGCTTTCGGGCGATCCGCGGGTGATGCAGTTTGCGTTGAAGTTTGTCTTCTGATCGCAAGGAAACAGGACGCAGCAAGAGCTTCTGCTCGAGCTGCGTCCTGTTGACCATCTCATACCCGCTCTCCAGTACTCGGCAGCGAGCGTGAAGCCTGTCGCTGCGCGAAAACGCTGCTCCGGAAACTTCACCATGAAACTGCGTCCGTTCGTTCTAAGCGTGTTTCTTGCGGCACTTACCCTAATGGCTTTCGTTCGTCCCGTCTCGGCACAGATCTTGAAAGAACAAACTTTCAACGTGAAAACGGAGGCGGAAGTGTTGCTGGACTTGACCGCAACAGCGCCTCACACTTCGTGGGGTGAGACCGGAAAAGAGGTTGCGGTTGCGACCGTACTGGTCGATGGCCGATACGATCAAGACATCTTTCTTTTTGAGGGAGAACGCCTCTTTGTTTATCGAGTGATGCTCGGTCACCTTGACTCGGGACAGCACTCTCTACGAATCGAGTTCAATCGCAAGCAATCGGCGGCAAGGGCCTCGTCAATCGAGATCCGCGACGCCAGGATCTCATTCGTTGACCGAACGAATCCCGAGTACAAGGCTCTGTCGCAGACGCCGCTACTCTATGCCCGCCCTAATACCATCGGCCGATTCAGCGATATCCCGCTGTTGATGTGGTACGAGACCGAACACGACGGGCGGTTAACCACTTTCCGTTACAGCATAATATTCACCAACGAAGATGGCGGCACCCAAACGAGCGCGTTAATGGCCCGCTGGGGACGGACCACCGACATCGAATGGATTTACGAAGTGAAGATCGACGCGGATGGGAACAAAACAACCGCGACTTTTCAGGGCGTCGAACACGAGACTCGCTCGTTTCACGGCAAGGAAGTGTTGGGCCACCCCACGCTTATCGTGGTGTCGGACAACAACAACGTCTCGGATCACGGTGAGTCGGAGATACGGTTTGCGTTGCGACCCATCCCTTTCGATCTGAGTCACTGCTCGCGCGAAGAGATCATGGATCGTCATCCATGGATCTATCAGCTGATGGCGGCGGAGCTCGAGCGTGAAGGAAAGATCTCAGAGGCCAGCCGCGGCGGAAATCAAATGGCGGACCCGCGTCACTATCTCTTCATCGATGCCGACTCCGAACTGCGCGGAACGGCGCTGAGTTTTGGCGTCAAGCTCAGAGCGAACCCGAAATGGTACACCTCGGATCTCGGAATCAATTATTACAAGATCGACCGCAGCGGGTATTTCCGCACCACAGTGCGACTTCCGGTGGGAACCAGGCTCGACCGGGTCGAGCGGATCGTGGCTCGCTGCGATGCTGCCGGCAATCCGAGATCCGGCGAAGAAATAAAGAAGCTTTCCACCGGGGAGTGCGGTTTGAGCTCAGTGAACAAAGCGTTCATGCTCGATCATCGTTTCCAGCCGGGGCCCTCGCTGCCTGTTCACGTGAAGCCGCTCAAGCTGAGATTTGGAGAGACCATTGAAGTCTGGCATCGCCAGAGCGCGCATTAGGAGACAGTCGCTTCAAACCTAACTGAGTGGAGACTTGATCAGTCATCGATACCGGCGCCGCGCTTGTCACCACAGACAACGCCGATGAGTTTCTGAAATGAAAATCAAGATCGGAGCGCCCAGTAAGCTGGGGCATCATGGAAGTCGAAGGTTGGAATGGCCAGGCAGCCTACCGCAAAGTGCTGGACGAGATGGCGGAAGCCGGCTACGAGGGCACCGGGTTGGGGCTCTACGGGTACCTCCCCTCGTAGGCCTTTGCCTGGACGCCGGGCACTATCTATACGGCGAGGGTAATCTCGCTAGGGTTGGTTCAAATCGCAGCGGACGCCCCGAGTATAGCACCAAGCTCGTCCAGAGTCGGCAAGGCTGTTCGAGCGCCGATAGCACGGCACTTCAAACCGGCAACCGCGTTTGCGACCCTGAGGGTTTCCTCAACCGAACGGCCGGTGAGCAGGCCGAAAATGAACCCGCCGTGAAAGGCATCTCCGGCCCCGGTTGTGTCTCGGCAATCAACTGTGAAGGCGGGCGAGTGGATGTATTCTCCTCGAAAATAGGCAAGCACGCCGTCCCGTCCGAGCGTCGCGGCCACAAAAAGCGAGCCTGTCCTGCTCGCCAATTTCTTCAGCGCAACTGGGAGGTCGGTTTCTTGAGTTATCCTTAAGGGGAAGCTGGTGGACGAAATCAGAAAATCAATCAGCGGCAACAAGTCTTCCGAACCGACGTAGAAGTTGTCTATGTCGAGCACAGTTGGAATGCCAGCCGCGCGAGCGCACCTAGCGGCAGCGATCGAAGCAGCAACGTTGTGGCCGTCCAGCAGAAGAACCCGACCCGATGTAATCGCCGACGCGTCAACTTCGTCTTCCTCGATCATCAAGCGCTCATCGCGATGCCAGATTACAGTTCGCTCACCGCTGGCTTCGTCTATGATGATAAAGGCGATTTGACTTTCGGCTCCCGGTACTATGGTGACGCAGTCGGTTGGGACGTTTTCAGACTCGAGCGACCGAATTTGAACGCTGCCGAGATCATCCGAACCCACTTTGCCGATGTACCGGGTTCGCAGCCCCAAACGCGCGAGCGTCACCATTGCGGTAGCGCATTGTCCTCCCGGGGCGAGCGTGTGGGAGAGGTAGGGGACCTTGCTGTTGAATCCGGGATAGTGTGGAACGACGATCAGGTGATCTACGGCGTTGAGACCTAGGGCCACAGCGTCGAAGGGTTTGCCACCTGGTATCTCAATGCCAAACTCCATAATTAGAAGGCAGATGGCAGGGAGGCGGAAGGCAGAAGGCTGAGCGCCGAAGGCCGCGGGAATGGCTGCCTTGCGCTTTCTTCCTTCTCCCTTCCGATTTTCAGTGCGACTGGCTCACCGCGTTGTTGGTCAGCAAGCGGACCTCGACGCGGCGGTTCTGTTCGCGGCCTTCCCTCGTTTCGTTGTCGGCGACTGGTCGGCTGGTGCCGAATCCGAGTATCGCCATCCGGAACAAAGGAACGTTGTGGTGTTCGCCCATGTATCTCTTGACCGATTCCGATCGCGCCTGGCTCAATCGCTCGTTCAGCTCCGGTTTACCCTCCGCTGAGGCGAAGCCTTGGATCTCGAGCAGGAAACCGTTCCGATCCTTGATCTGACTCGCAAGCTCGTCGAGCGACGCCATCGCGTCCGGGAGCAGCTCCGCCTTAGCGGCATTGAAGCGAATCGTGACCGTTTTCTGCACGGTGTATTTGTCGAGGTTGGTTCTCAGATCCGAGACGGTTTGCTCGACGCCAGTCACTCGCGTGTTAGCTTGCTCGGCCGAGGAAGCGGCGCGGTCGGCCTGTTGTTGAGCGCGATCGGTTCGCTGCCGAACCTCTTCGATGTCCTTACCCAGGCGGCCAATGTCCTGGGTGTTGCGCCGCGAAGTCTCCTCCAACTCGCCAGTTCTGCTTTCAAGCGGGGTCGCCCGTTCGTTTACTCGATTACGAACATACTTCTTGGTCGCGCACGCGTTGCCAAGCAGAACTGCTGCCGCGATGCCTATTGCAGTCATCGCCTTAAGCTTCATAGGGGCCTCCTTACTGATGTGCCGTTTGGTGTCGAGGCAAACCCAGCGTTCAACACAGGCTGAGGATCGCTGGGCTAGAGATGATGACGTTTGCCGTTATGTTACCGGCTCACTTATACTTTTTTGTGTCCGACGCTAGAGTTAATACACGAAAGACCTTTGGGGAGTCAAGAAGTTGATGAAACACTTTGCCTTTGTCTCGCTCGCGGTCATCGCGCTCGCCGCCACCAACGGAAACGCACAAACCTGCGACGCACCGGAGTTGATCTGCAAAGCCCGAGACAATCAGGATCGCTCTCTCTACTTCCGCGATCACTGCCGCTACGAACAGAAGATTCACGTCGAGCGGTATAAGTCAAAAGGCGATAAGGAAGCGACCGAGGAACTGCGCGACACAACGGTGATTGTAGAGCCGGCAACAAAGCCCGATAAGACAGGGAAGACCCCAGTCGTGGTGAGAGTGATTGCTGACACCGATAAGAAGGGCAATCCCAAAGACAGAATAAAGGAGGACGAACCGACGTTGCTCTCGTTCGGAGCAGTGTGGGACATCGCGTTCTTTCCGTTGTTGCCTGAGCTTATCAAGTATTACAACTTCCAAGAGGTAGTAGCCGACCGTAAGAACGAACGGTGGTTCCGGTTTGTGCCCAAACCCGAGGTGACCAACGTAGCGCTGGCATCGGGCGTCGCACAGCTGGACCCTCAGACCGGCGAGGTGCTGACCATAAAAATCGAGGGTCTTCATAACCTGGAGACGGTTGACAAAGAAGCGAGCAAGATGAAGTCGTTTGCCGCGACGATCGACTATAGTCAGTACGAGGGCACGTTGAGAATGCCGACGCTGGCGGGCGGCGCTGGAGTGTCGGGGATCCGTAAGTTTGAAGGCACATTCAAGTTCAGATTCGAAGAAGGCAAATACGTACCGCGGTTCAAGCTTGAATAAAGGAAGAGGATTTAGGATTTGGGTCTGTCTCTCGAATTGCGTGACCTGGTCGATGACCCCGCTCGAGCTGTAACCACATTTCCGCGGTGCCCCAAATCCCTGACTCCTAAATCCCAACTCCTAAGTCCTAGATCTTAGTCCATGTCTCTCGAGGAAAAACTTTCCAACCTGCCAACTCAGCCCGGCTGCTACCTCTTTCGCGACAAGAAAGCCAAGATCATCTACGTGGGTAAGGCCAAGAACCTTCGCAATCGCGTTCGTCAGTACTTCCACTCGGACCGGGCTCACGAGTTCAAGACCGGCGATCTGATCGCGCGCATACACGACGTGGATCTCATCGTGACCGATAATGAAATCGAAGCGCTGGCGCTTGAGTCGAATCTGATCAAGAAGCACAAGCCGATATTCAACGTTCTTCTCAAAGACGACAAGCAGTACCCTCACATCAAGATCACCAACGAACAAGCGCCGCGGGCGATGATCGCGCGAAAAATCCTGAAGGACGGCGCGAGCTACTTCGGTCCGTTCCTGCCGATCTCGCTTGCGTGGAACACGCTTGATCTGATCAACAAGAATTTTCAGCTACGCACCTGCACGATGGAAATCGACGGCAAAGCTGACCGGCCCTGTCTCGAGTATCACATCAAGCGCTGTCTCGGTCCGTGCGTCAGCCGCCTGTGCTCGCTGGGGCAGTACAACGAGGCGGTGCGGGACGTCGACCTGTTGTTGCAGGGAAAGACCGAGGATCTAGAGGCCGAGTTGAAGCGCCGAATGCACGAGGCTTCGGACGAACTGATGTTCGAAGCTGCCGCCCGGGCGCGCGATCAGCTCAAGACGATTGTGAAGCTCGGCGAGCAACAAAAGATGATGGTCATCTCGCGCGATGACATCGACATCTTCGGCTACTATCGCGAAGGCCCGCTGCTGGCGCTTTCCCTGTTTACGATGCGCGAGGGAAAAGTCGTCGGCAAGCGCGAGTTTTATTGGGAAGACATCGCCGATCCGTTCGATCCCGGCGCGTTTGTCGGGCAAGCGCTCAAGCAATACTACACCGCCGGCGATTACGCGCCGGGCGAGATCTACGTGCCGGTCGATTTCGAGGATCGCGAACTGCTCGAAGAATATCTAACTACTCAACGAGGGCGTCGAGTTCATATCGTTATGCCTCAACGCGGGGTCAAACGTGACCTGATCGATCTGGTCGAGAAGAACGCCCGACTGAACTTCGACCAACGGTTCCGCATGCAACGGCCCGACATGCAGAAGGTGCTGGACGAGCTGCGTGAGACGCTAGAACTGCCTACGGTTCCTGACCGCATCGAATCTTTTGATATTTCGAATATTCAAGGCGCGGAGAACGTCGCGTCAATGGTGGTGTGCGAACACGGAGCGATGAAGAAGTCCGACTATCGCAAGTTCAAGGTGCGCTCGGTCGAAGGTCAGGCGGACGATTTCCAGTCGATGTATGAGGTGGTCGGGCGCCGCTATTCGCGTTTGCTGCGAGAGGCCAGACCGCTCCCGGATCTTGTGTTGATCGACGGAGGCAAAGGCCAGCTTGCTGCCGCGGCACGCGCACTACACGAACTGGGGCTCGAAGCATTGCCGACGGCCTCGATCGCAAAGCGCGAAGAGCTGCTTTTCGTGAAAGGCAAAGAGGAGCCGATTCGCATCGACCATCATTCGCCGGTGCTCCATTTGATTCAAATGATCCGCGACGAGACGCACCGGTTTGCGGTGACCTATCACAGACAACGCAGGACGATGCGCGACTTCGATAGCGAGCTTACATCGATACCCGGTGTGGGTGACAAACTGAAGGCGCGGCTGCTGAGAAACTTTGGGAGCTTGAAGCGGGTTTCGGAGGCGAGTTTCGCCGAGCTAAAGCCCTTCGTGGGAGCAGTGGGAGCCCGCCGGATCGTGGAGCACTTCGACCATCTGCGGGCTTCTGATGTGAGGAGTTAGAGAATTGAGTTGGCCGAAGTTCGAACTAGCCGAACCGGAGCTTGCGCGCTTTGGCGGCGCCAGGTTGACGAACGGGATTGCGTATCTTGCCACCTGCCGGGCGGACGGCTCACCGCGTGTTCACCCGGTTTCCCCCTTCATCAGCCAGGACGGATTTTTCGTTTATATGGAACCGTCGTCTCCGAAAGGGAATGACCTTCGGCACGACGGCCGGTACGCTCCGCATTGTTCGGTTGAAGATGCGACCGGCGGTGGCGGTGAGTTCTGCGTTCGTGGGACCGCCACTTTGGTTGTTGACCCTCATACCCGGAGTAAAGCATTTGACGCGGCGAGGGCGATTGGTTATAAGCCAAATGATCGATACATCTTGTTCAGACTCGAGGTTGATGAAGCCTTGGCTACGACCTATGAAGAGTGGCCGCCAGTTCGTAAGAGGTGGAAGCAAGGTAGCTGATGTGGCGTCTTAGTGCAGCGCCAAGCGCATCGCCCGCGTCACGCGGAGATAAAGTATTTTCGAGAGACCAGGAACACATCGATTGAATTGAGATGAAGCAAGAGAGTCAGCTCAAACCGGGGGAAGTGCTTGCGGTCGAGACCTATCAGAGGCTCGTCCGCGCACGGAGATTCATCGATCAGTGCTACCACCTCCCGCTCGATCTTCAGCAGATTTCCAGCGAGGCCTGCCTCTCCCGATATCACTTCCTGAGGCTTTTCCGCCGGGTTTTTAACAAGACTCCTCATCAATACCTGACTCAGCGGCGCATCGAAAAAGCCAAGGAGCTGCTCTCCACAAGCGGATTGACGGTTACCGATGTCTGCTTCGAGGTTGGCTTCGAAAGTCTTGGATCGTTCAGCAGTTTGTTCCACAAACATGTCGGCCACCCTCCGGTCACCTACCGCGCGATAGTCATCGAGCGGCGCGAAAAACGCAAAATCCCGGCCTGCGTCCTGATGATGCACCGCCTGAGGAATTCAGCTGCCCCAAATTAGCAATTTTCGAGAAGCATCCTTCCTCTGAATACAGTATCCTGTTCGCATCACAACCAAGCGAGGAGTTGACCCATGATCTCGAAGATGTCGCACGCCCTAGTCTATGTGCTGAATCAACAGGAGGCACTCGAGTTTTACAGGGACAAACTGGGCTTCGAAGTTCGCACCGACGCAACAATGGAAGGCGGATTTCGATGGCTCACGGTTGGGCCAAAGGATCAGCCTGGTTTTGAAGTGATTCTAATGGAGCCCAGCCCGGGATATATGCTCGACGAGGCAACGGCCAATCAAGTGCGAGACCTTGTGCAAAAAGGAAAGCTCGGGGGCGGTGTATTTGACACTAAAGATTGCCAGGCTACTTATGAAGAGCTATCTGCCAAAGGAGTTGAGTTCATGGGTCCGCCGGAGGAGCAATCCTGGGGGATCGGGACCGCCTTCAGGGACAATTCAGGTAACTGGTTCAGCCTGAGCCAGCACCCTGAGGAAGATTGAGCCGCGGCAGGTGCGAAACCATTCATTTAAGGAGCTCAGAGATGAAAAGCATTGGATTAGGAGCTGTGTGTCTTCTCGTCACCGCGATCGCGTTGAGCGCGGGAGCGCGGACGAATCAAAAGAAAACTCAAACCCGACCCGCGGCCGCGAGCGAATCCGCAGAAGCGCCGCCTGATCGGGACCGCGAGATTCAGAAAGCGACTCCGGCCGCGCCGCATAACCGCCTTGGTAAGCTGGCGGGCGAGTACACAACTACAACGAAGTTCTTTATGCAGCCCGGTGCGGCGGCGCAGGAGTCCACCGGCGAGGCTAAGCTATGGATGACGCTCGACGGACGTTTTTTGACCGAGGAAGACACGGGCACGTTCATGGGACGGCCTTTAAGAGGCTTCAGAATGCTCGGCTACAACAACGCAAGCAAACGCTACGAGGGAATCTGGACTTACACGATGTCCACCGGCATAATGACGCTTAACGGAACGAGCACAGACGGCGGCAAGACCGTGAATCTCGCTGCCATTTTCGACGGCGAGGGCGGCAAAAAAGAGAAGCTGAGCGTTGTGATGAGGGAAACCGACGACGACCACTTCGTCGTGGACCTTAGCGGGATCTTGCCGGATGGCAAACCCGGACCGAGACTGGAAACAACCTACGCAAGGAAAAATAAGGAGTAGGAACACAAACCGGAGGACACAAGTCGATGGCGCGCGAAGCTGTGAGGACAAAAGGCAAATCCATTTATGGCGTTCACCCGGGCGTCGCGATGGTTCGGAAGTGGATCGACGAGCTGCCGGCAAAGACCGGTAAAAGCCTGGATGATTGGCTAAAGTTCATCAAGAAGTCCGGCCCCAAGACCGAGGAGGAGCGGCGTGAGTGGCTCAAGACTCAGCATGGGCTAGGCACTAACTCGGCGTGGTGGCTTGCCGAACGAGCTGAAGGCAAGGGTGGCGAAGACTCCGACCCCGAGGCCTACCTTCGAGCCGCCGAAGGGTACGTCGAAAAAATGTTTGCGGGCCCCAAGGCATCGCTCCGACCCATCTACGACGCGTTGCTCAAGTTGGGATTGGGGATCGGAAAAGACGTCAAGGCCTGCCCTTGCCAGACGATCGTCCCGCTTTATCGCAAGCATGTGTTTGCGCAGATCAAGCCGACGACTCAAACCCGAATCGACCTGGGCTTTGCCTTGAGGGACTTGAAGGCTACGGGACGGCTTATTGACACCGGGGGGTATGCAAAAAAGGATCGCATTACTCATCGAATCCCAATCACCTCACTTGAGGATATTGACGATGAGGTACGGCGCTGGCTGAAACACGCTTACGAGCTGGATGCATAGTGTTTGCGGCTCGCGGGCAAGATGAGTTCTAGTCCCAAGTCGCCGATTAGAAATCTTCACATTTCTGTATCTGAAATCTGAGATCTGAGACCCTCTGAGATCGGAAATCCGCAATCTGAGATCTGTCCATGCTCCCCGCCTCTCTTCCACACCTATAGCGTCTCTCTCTGGAAGCGAGCCCCAGGCAACACTCCGGCCGGTTCGTTTCATCCCAACAGGGCCGAAAATCATCTTTTCCACTCGGAGCACGAACCACGTCCAGGAGGGAGTATGAAACGACGCATCCTTACTGCCATCGCGGCGGCCGCGATGCTGATTGGCATCGCCGCGCCGCTGTCCGAAACAGTAGCGCTCGCCGCCCAGAAGAAACGAGCCTGCAGTTGTAAACCAACGTTGCACCGCAAGACTCGAAACAAAGCGCGGACGCAAGTAGCCAGTGCCTCAGCGGTGCAGCAAACGGGCGGAGCCAATGCATCGGTCGTGGGACCGGTTTTCGCCACGTATACACTGCCCCAGAATCAATACTTCCGACTCCGAATGAACCAGACGCTTAATTCCGGGACGTCGCGAGTCGGCGATCGTTTCCAAGCCACTGTCGTGACTCCGGTTTACGCCAGCGGAGTAGAAGTCGTTCCTGCGGGTTCGATCGTCGAAGGTCGGGTGGTTTCAGTCTCTCCGGCTCGCACACGAGGCCGCGAAGGACAACTCGCAGTGCAATTCGACTCGGTAGTGGTACCGGACGGAACAAAGCACCAGCTCGAGGGAACTATGACCGAACTTCAAGACGCTCGCGCCGGTAAAGTCGATGCTGAAAACGAAGTGACCGGCAACTCATCAGACAAACGCAATGTCGCGTATGTGGGCGGCGGTACCGTTGGAGGCGCGGTTCTAGGCGGCGCGATCGGCGGAGGGAAAGGTGCGGGCATCGGGGCGATCATCGGGGCCGGCGCCGGCGTGGCCGGAGTAATGCTCACAAAAGGAAACGAAGCCGAGCTTAGAAGCGGTACGGAACTAGGTATGGTCACGGTTCGCCCCATAACCTTCTCCGTCCGTGCAGATCGATGACCGGCTGAAAAGCACGATTCGGTCATTTTCAGTTACCAAAAAATGATGCCGCGTTCTGTCATAGCTACAGGGCGCGGCGTTTGTCTTTCCAGCTCGCAGATGCCCTGTCCTAATCGATTGCTGCGCAGAACGTGTGGCAAGAGTACCTGAGTTAGTGCGGGTACACTTGTTTCCAACCTCCACGGGTCCTCGGACCTCGAGTCAGTCGGCGGTCCCTAAAACGGGAACGCCTTCGTCATCTCAATCGAACCCTCGCCAAGCGATTCATATTCAAGGCGCTGGCATGATGCTTGCCTTACTGTTGTCAGCCCCTGGTCGAGTTCCGTCTGTCCCCAGGCAAAGTCCGCTCGCGGAAGACTGAGGTATCAGGAACGCGTATGCACAAACGAAGACTCTTTATTCTCTCACTAGTGGGATGCTTATTGGCGCTTGCCTTTAGCGAAGCCGCGCTCGCTACCAGCGCCGTCGTACCGAGAGACGATGAAATGGTTGTTGAATCCCGCGCTATAGTGACCGGCGTTGTTAAAGGACTCTCGACCGCAGTGGATGCCAATACCGATCTTGTTTATACCTACATCCGAATCGAAGTGAACTCGGTCTTGAAAGGCAGCATCACCCCGGGTGAGATAGTTCTGAAGGAGCTAGGCGGAGAGACGCTCAATCGAGGGACACAGATCTGGGGTATGCCGAGTTTCGAAGCCGGCCAAGAGGTTCTCGTGTACCTCAACACCTGGCCCGACGGAGCGCTGCGAGTGCATCAAGGCTTTTTGGGTAAGTTCAACATCAAGCGTGATGCGATGACTGGCCGTATGTTTGTTGAACGCCAGACGGAAGGTGAAAATGTCAGCATCCTGGCTGGTTCGGGGAACAACGGAACCAACCGCAGCGATCTTGATTCGTACACCGGCATGGTCAACGGCCTGATGCAAGCGAACCGGAAAAAGATGGCGTCGTTCGAGAAAAGCTACTATTCCAGCGTTCCACTGCTTGCTCAGCCCACGGAGTTTCTTAATGGACTCGGCCACGAGATGACGCCGTTGTGGGCGTATCTGAATCCCACGACCCCGTCCCGCTGGTTCGAGCCGGACAGCAATCAACCGGTTGTCTTCTACGTCAACACCACCGGTGCCCCGAGTTTTTTCCAAGTCCCGGATGACGTGCAAGCGGCAATGAATGCGTGGTCGACAGCCGGGGGAGGCATTCGCGTGACCTACGGCGGCCCGACCGGAGGTTGCGGCGTTCAGGTTGCTGACGGCGTAAACACAATTTCGTTTAACAACTGTGACAACTACTTTCCAGTGTCGCAAAGCTGTTCAGGGTTGCTCGCGGTCTCAGGAATCGTGAGGTATATGCCGACTCAGACAAAGACAATCGGCGGAACCAGGTATGCCAAGGCTGTTGAAGCAAACATGTCTTTCAATCCATACGCACTCTGTAACTTTACAAATCGCTGTCAGATCCAGGAAGTGGTTACGCACGAAATGGGGCACGCGCTCGGGCTTGGGCATTCATCCGATTCGTCCGCGACTATGTTGGCCTATGCGCACTTCGACAATCGTTGTGCTTCGGTCATGCAAGACGATATTCAAGGCATAAATGTAATCTATCCCGGAGGGGCGAGCGGAGGCCACCTGAACATATTGACTGCTGATCTTCCTGCGGTCAGCCTTGACCGCGATTATAGCGCGAACCTGGAGGTTAGCGGCGGAACGGGCGGTTACCACTGGGACCTGGTGAGCGGCCAAATGCCTCCCGGCATGCAATTCGGGATGAACGGGATGTTGTTTGGCAAGACCAGCGCGCCCGGAAACTATCCTTTCGTCGCGCAGGTCCGAGATAGCTCCGGGACCACTTCGCAAGGTTCCTTCACTCTCGTTGTGAAGCAGCCAGGTTTGTCCCCCGCAGTCACCGATGCTCTCTACAAGAAGAAGAAAGTCTTTCTCTCCGGACTGAACTTTGAACAAGACGCGATGGTCTACGTTGACGGCGAAGGCCTGACTTCATGGATCGATGGAACGACGCTGATAACTCAGAAGAGAAAACAGAAACCGGGAGTGCACCAGGTTTACGTCGTCAATCCCGACGGCAAGCAATCGAACACGTTTCAGTTCGCTGTCGAATGATACTGAGAGTCGCTGATCCCCTCGGAGGCAGTGAGGCAGCAGCCTGCGGGGCGACCGCCCCGCTGATTCATAACTTCTCAAGGCAACCCGCACCGGGGTACTTGTGAATCTAATCGACAGGCAACGACCCGACTAAATAACGCTGGTAGAATCGTCCTTTCGAGGCAGTCCGACACGCGGGTCGTTGCCATCATCCTTTCAGATCAATTCAATCTTGGATTGAGGCGTAGGCTCGCCGGCCCTCGACTCGAAACCCTTTGCTCAAAACTAGCGCAATTGCCTCGGGATAGATACGGTGCTCCTGTTCGAGTATTCGCGCCGATAGTGTCTCGACCGTGTCGTCGTCGAAGACGGCAACGACTCGCTGCATCACGATTGGACCGTGGTCGAGCTGCTCGTCCACCAGGTGTACAGTGCAACCTGTTAGCTTGACGCCGTGATCGAGCGCCTGGCGCTGTGCGTCGACCCCGGGAAAAGCGGGCAAAAGCGAAGGATGGATATTCAGGATTCGATTCTCAAATGTGCGCACAAAAAAAGGACTGAGCAGTCTCATATATCCGGCCAGGCAGACCAGGGAAACGCCGCGGTGCTCCAACTCGGCTACAATCTCGCGGTCGTGTCCTTCGCGGGTCCGGCCTTTGCGACTAACGACCAGAGTCTCAATCCCACGGTCCCGAGCCTTAGTCAGGCCCTCCGCCGACTCGACATTGCTGATGACGACAGCGCCTTCCGCGTCGAGCTTGCCTTCGCGGATCGCGTCTAAGATCGCGATCATGTTCGATCCGCGGCCGGATATTAGAATTGCGATTCTGGATTTTGCCATTGTCGCGCGGAAAATAACCCAACGCTCGCAACCGCGCAAGGAACGGGACTGCACTTCTTCAGGGCTAGGAATCCGTGACAATATAGGCAGCGAGGAGTGGAATCATTATCTCGTGATGCCCGATGAATGAGAACCCGCGGCCACCGCCTGCAACCGGACGCCGCACAACATTCGTCAGCGGACGATACTGTTGAATGAAATCGAAGTTCGCGGTGTAGAAGTCCTGCAGCTTGAATCCGAGGTTGCGAACTACCGTCACCGTCTTCAGGAAGACTTCCGGCAACACTACTGCCGACCCGAGGTTCAGGTAGACCCCACCGCCATCAAGCTCTCGCACCAACGAGCACAGGAGTCGAAAATCGTGTTGAGTCGTTTGGCCGATGCTTGCGCCGTCGGCTGAAGGGTGAATGTGAACGATGTCCGTCCCGAGCGCGACGTGAACGGTGACTGGAACTCGAGCTTCGTATGCGGTGTGAAGCAGCGACTTTTCTGAGTGCGGCGGCCGCATTGACTCAAGCTGGCGGCCGATGGCCTCTCCCATTCCGATCTTTGCTTTGGCCCCGGCGCTGACCGCCTCGTTGATTACTCGCCCGGTCTCTTCAGCCATCCCGAAGCTGCCGGAACCCAGCGTCGCGTCCACATCCTCTGAGGTTGCGCCCACGAGCGCGATCTCGAAATCATGAATCATCGCCGAGCCGTTCATCGCAACCGCGCTCACATAACCGCGCCCCATCAGGTCAATCAACACCGGAGCCAGACCGGTCTTAATCACGTGTCCGCCCAACCCCACAATGATGGCGCGTCCCTCGCGCTTTGCGTCTTTGATCAACCCGGCGAGCTCGCGCAGTTCACGGGCGGCAAGAATATTCGGCAGGCCGTCAAGGAAATCCTCCAGCGATGAATCACTCGCAGGTGGCTTCGCGAAGTCATCCGCAGTCACTTTGCTCGGCCTCGACGCCAGCGGATATGTAGAGATCGTCGAGAGATCAATTGGCTGTACTTTGTATCGCGACATAGTTGTGACCGGGCCGCTACACTAAGGCTCACGTTGTCGGGTACTGAAAGTCATACCGTTTACTCCTTTGTGCGCGAGGTCTCCTTCGTGAACGCTCCATAGAGCGCATCTTCGACTAGCTCGCACAGTATGTGGCCAATCGTTATGTGTGTTTCTTGGATTCGCTGCGTTGAGCTCGCGTTTACGACCAGGGCTATGTCTGCTGCATCCGCGAGCTTGCCGCCGTCCCGGCCGGCGAGAGCAATGGTCTTGACTCCGAGCTCGCGTGCCGCAACAACCGCCCGCAAGACATTTGGCGAGTTGCCGCTCGTCGAAATTGCTATCACTACGTCATCGCAGCGGGCCAATGCGCGCAGTTGGCGTTCGAACAAGTCATCGAACGACGAATCGTTTCCAACCGAAGTCAGAATCGAAGAATCCGTGGTAAGTGCAATCGCCGCGATCGGCGGTCGGTCGAAGTTGAGCTTATTCACGAGCTCCGCGGCGATGTGTTGAGCATCAGCCGCCGAACCACCGTTTCCAAAGACCAGCACCTTGCCGCCTGCTTTGACAGAAGCGATCAAGAGTTCTGCTGCGCGCGCTACAGTCTCGGCGTGGGAGTCGAAAAACGACTTCTTTGCTTCGAGGCTCTCGCGGGCGATTTGACGAATGCGTTCCACAGTCACGGCGGTTTAGTTTATTGCCTTGACATTGATAAGACAAGGATAGGACCAGCGACAGGTGCGCGTCAGGATTTTGCGCATACCCAGCGTGTGGGCATTCGCAAAAAAACCTGCCCGCGCACCCATACAGCACTGGGATGGCAGCGGTTTGAATCAGGGTCGCGCATTGCTACAATATCGCTTCTTCAAGCGCCCGAACTCTATGAGCGTAGAATCCAGCAATCATAGCTGCAACGGAACGGAGGAGAGTTTGTTCAAGGTCGCTTTGGTCGGAACACACGGGGTAAACAAGACAACCATCGCATACGAGCTTGCAGGGGTGCTCAAGCGCAAAGGGCGGACGGTGGAGTTGCTAACGGAGATCGCTCGCGAATGTCCCTTCCCTTTGAACGAGCAAGCAACTCGCGACGCATATCAGTGGATAATCGCGCGACAGGTGCAGCTTGAACTCGAGAAATCGCCGCGAGCCGACGTGCTTGTATGCGACCGCTCGGTGCTCGACAACTTTGCTTACTACGTCAGGCGCTACGGCGACGTCGGCGAGGAGGCTGAAGCGCTCGGACGATATTGCCACTCGTGGATGCGGACATACGACCTTCTGGTGCGTCTTCCAATCGTTGAAGCTCTCGCCGCCGATGGATTCCGCTCCACGAATGAAGACTTCCAACGAGAGATTGATGTGTTGTGCGACAAGCTCTTCGATCGCACCTATGATTCGGAGACCAGTCCCGCCTACGTTCGAGGCTCGCTGTCGGCGAACGAAATTGCGGAATTGGTTGTGCCGGTGAGAGGCGTTGGGTCCACGCCTCCTTAGAAGGATCATCAGCGCCGCTGCTCCGGGTCACAATCATTTGACGCCCCGTGAACCGGCCGGGTCTGAAAAAAGACAGTCATCAAGCGCTTCCTTCCGGTCAGGCGACAAACACTGGAAGGGTTAACACCGCCGGTAGTGTCGTGCTAGGGTTGACCACGCATGACGATCGTCGAGACCATAAAGAGAGTCATCGATCGTGTCGACCTCAGCGCCGAAGAGGCCGAGGCGGCGCTCGAACAAATATTGATCGGCCAGTGCACCGACGCGCAGATCGCCTCGCTCTTGACCGCTCTTCGCATGAAAGGTGAGACGGTGGAGGAGCTGACCGGGTTCGCACGAGTAATGCGCCGCAAGGCCGCGCGCGTCCTGGCCCACACAACAGTGATCGCAGAGATTGGCGGCACCGAACGCGAGGCTCTCATCGACACATGCGGCACCGGGGGTGACGTCAGCGGCAGCTTCAACGTTTCAACCGCCGCCGCGCTCGTCGTCGCCGGCGGAGGAGTTCGAGTGGCCAAACACGGAAATCGGTCTGTCTCTTCAGAATGTGGAAGCGCAGACGTGGTCGAAGCGCTCGGTGTAGGAATGGACCTTCGACCGGCAACGATCGGGCGGTGAATTGACGAGATTGGGATTGGCTTTCTCCACGCGCCGCTGCTTCACGATGCGATGAAGTACGTGGCCCTTGCCCGCAGGCAGTTGGGCATTCGAACGATTTTCAACATGCTCGGGCCGCTAACAAACCCCGCCGGCGCCAACATCCAGGTAGTGGGGGTCTATGCCGCGCACCTGACCGAATTAATCGCGCGGGTGTTGGGCGAATTGGGGAGCACTCGGGCTCTTGTGGTGCACGGAAGCGATGGACTCGATGAGATAACAATAACCGCTCAGAGCAAGGTAACTGAGCTGTGGAAAGGTGAGCTGAGGACCTACACTGTAGCGCCCGAAGACTTCGGTCTTGGCCGAGCTACGCTTGGAGAGATTCAAGGCGGCGACGCTCGTCAGAACAGCGAGATCATCCTGGGGGTGTTGCGAGGAGAGGGCGGGGCCCGACGAGACATAGTGCTGCTGAACGCCGCAGCCGCTTTTGTGGCGAGCGACAGGGCCAGTGATCTGAGGGGAGGAGTCGGTATTGCCGCTGAATCGATTGACAGCGGAAAGGCGCTGGCAAAACTGCAGCAGTTGATCGAGTTTACGAACCGGCCGAACTAGCAACGATGAAACCACGAGGGGAGGAGCGGAGGGGCAGAGGAGCGGAGGAGCAGAGGAGGGGAGGGGCGGAGGGGCGGAGGGGCAGAGGAGCGGAGGAGCAGAGGAGGGGAGATGGGGAGGCGAGGCGAGGGGGCGAGGAGCGGAGGGGCGGAGGAGTAAACGGGCTGAGGAGCGGGAGCGAGGAGGC
>JACXTT010004098.1_pt1 | contig 21804 bp, 17 predicted proteins | sample 9270951 | NCBI WGS metagenome assembly JACXTT01 (sample SAMN15532306, study PRJNA645909) | rock metagenome | isolation source: weathered quartz diorite | place: Puerto Rico | collected 2017-06-21
AATTCCGTATTTCAACCGCCTCAACTCGGACAGCAGCCCACCGCGTGGAATAACGGGAATCTGCAGGCGGCGCGCTTCCACGACTTCGGGAGTCCTGGCGTCCACGGCGGAACTCACCACGAGCGCTTTGGCGCCCGACACGTTCGCGGCGGTGTGGCCCTCGCGGATGCGCGCCCCTAGCTTCGCAAGACGGTCCGTGGTCGGGCTCAGTTTCAGGTCCGATCCGCTGATCTCATAGCCCAGGTTGAGCAACACCTCGGCGATACCGCTCATGCCGATCCCGCCGATCCCGACGAAGTGGAGGTGTTGGGGCTTAAAAAACATTTTAATACCGTATTGTTTCGGCTTTCGAAGCCGATGTCAATAACCTCTTTGACCGATGGTCTCCTCCAACACCTCGGCCGCTCTCCGCGCGGCGTCTGGATGTGCAAACGTCCGTGCCCGCTCGCCCATCCGCTTCAATAATTCCGGTTGCGCGCTGAGCTTTCCGACTTCCTCGAAGAATCGCCCGCCGTCCATGTCCTGATCGAGAATCAACCGGGCCGCCCCGGCGTGATCGAAGGCCTCGGCGTTGCGAAGCTGATGCTGATCGGCTGCATGTGGCAGTGGCACGAGGATGGACGGCTTCCCGGCAGCGGCCAGCTCGGCCACAGCGCCCGCTCCAGCGCGGCAGATCACCAAATCCGCGCGACGAAACGCGGCTGGCATGTCGTCGATGAACGGCAGCACCTCGCCTTCGATCCCGCTCTCGGCGAACTTTCGCGCCAGGGCTTCGTGAGCCGCCGATCCGGTCTGATGGATGAAGCTCACGCGATATCCAGCCTCTCGAAAATAACGCCAGCTTCCCGTCGCCGCCTGATTCAACGTCCGCGATCCCTGGCTGCCACCGGTGATCAACACCGTAAACTTGGCCTCGCGCGGCTTGGGCTGGATCGTGAAGAATTCCGGGCGAACGGGAAGCCCGGTGATCTCCGACTTCCCCCGCGGAAAAAAACTCGCAGCTTCCGGAAAGCTCAACAGAGCGCGCGCGACAAATCGACCCACCTGCCGATTCGTAAGACCCGGCATCGCATTGGGGTCCATCACCACCAGCGGGATTCTTTTCCATAACGTGGCGAGCACCACTGGGCCCGCGGCATAGCCGCCCAGGCTGAAGACCGCGGCGGGCTGATGTCTATTCAACATGCCTCGGACCTTGATGACACTGAAGGGAAGCTGTGCGAGAGTGCGGATCGTTCGCAAGACGCCAACGCGTTTGAGCCCGCCGATTTCGATGAACTCGAGCGGAAATCCAGCCGCCGGCACCAGTTTCGCCTCGAAACCGGTGCGCGTGCCTATGAAAACGGACTGATGGCCCCGCGTTTGCAATTCGCGAGCCACGGCGAGCAGCGGCACTACATGTCCACCCGTCCCGCCGCCAGCCATCAGGATAGTCGCCATTTGCGTTCATACACTAAATGGGGTCAGAGTGTACTGTCCCCGGTTTATTCGGAGCGCTCGCTCACACTCAGCAACATTCCCAAACACATCAGAGTGCTCATCAACGAACTGCCGCCCGCACTGATCATCGGCAATGGAATTCCCTTGGTCGGCCCCATGCCAAGCACGACGCTCATGTTGATCAACGCCTGAATCACAATTGACGATGTCACACCCAGCGCCAGGTACCGTCCGAAATCGTCTGGAGCCATCCAACAGAGCTGCAATCCGCGCCAGAGAATTATGAGGAATCCCGCAAGCACTGCAGTGCAGCCGAACAATCCCAACTCTTCGCCAACCACCGCATAGATGAAGTCGGTGTGCGCTTCCGGGAGATAGAGAATCTTCTGCTTGCCCTGCATCAGTCCCAATCCGAATGCGCCGCCGCTGCCAACCGCGATCTTCGATTGCCGCACCTGATAGCCGGGATCGCGCGTGGTCACCGATTCGCTCACGTACTTGCGGATCCGATCATGCGGATCAATGAGCGAGACCAGTTTGTATTCCGGATCGAAGAAACCGATGATGCGCGCCATGCGGTAGGGCTTGGACACCACGAACACTATTGAGAACAGCAGCCCGGTCGCAAGCGCAGCCACGACGAATTTACGCTCCAGACCGGCAACGAAGAAAACGATTGCCGCTGGGATGATCAGCACCAGTGCGGTGCCTAAGTCACCGAATCCAACCGACGCCGCGATCACCGCCAAGGCGAGTGAAGCCGCCAGCATGGTCCGGTTCGAATTGATCACGTTCTGTTTTTGAGTTACGAAGTAGGCGAAGAAAATGGCCAGAGCCGGCTTGGCGAACTCAGAGGGCTGCAGAGTGCCGATGCCTTCAAAGCGAAACCAGCGATGCGTCTTGGGGTCGAAAAAAAAGACGAGGATTTGAAGAAACAGCACGACACCCAATGATCCGAACGCCCAAGCCGGGCTCTGCAACGCCCGGTAGTCACGGCGCTTGAAATACATCAGCGCGGCGAAGGACAACGCGGCCCACAATAATTGATGGCTGACGAAATAGAAGCTGGACTTGATGCGGGGATTCAGCTCCGCCACAACCGACGATGAGCTGTAAATCATCACCAGGCCAAATCCGACCATTGCGACGATGGTCATGAACAGCAGCCAGTCCGTTCGCATCCGCTGCGCCATCAACGAGCTCCTTCACTGAGTGCGTTTACTAATTCCTTGAAGACTCGGCCGCGGTGCTCGAAGCTCTCGAACTGATCGAAGCTCGCACAAGCCGGCGCGAGTAAGACCGTATCGCCGGGCTGTGCAGAGCGGTGGGCTTCCTCGACGGCGGACGCCAGAGTACCAGAGGCAATAAGCGGCGCCGTTTCGTTTCCGAGCTGAGCGGCGATCTTTTCTGCCGCCGCTCCGATCAGCAGCGCAGCCCGAGCCTTCGCACGCAGAGGTCCGCGCAACAAAGTGTAATCGCTGTTCTTGTCTTTACCGCCGAGGATGATCCAAAGTCCTCCCGCAAAAGCATCGATGGCTTTCAGCGTCGCGTCGACACTGGTCGCTTTGGAATCGTTGTAATAGGCGACGCCGTTGATCTCGCGCACCAGCTCGAGCCGATGCTCGACCGGCGCAAAGCTCACGGCCGCGCGAGCGATTTCCGGCAGCCCAACTCCCGCTCTTTGGGCGATCAACGCCGCCGCCATCACGTTTTCGTAATTGTGACGGCCGCGCAACCGGAGATCGCGAACATCCAGAAGCGCGGCGTCTTCCAGATGGATCACGCTGCCGTTTAGCCAAGCGCCGGAGACGTGATGCGTGCCGCTGAACCAAGTCGTTTTCGCGGGCGTGTGGTGGGCAAACCCCACCGTAACCGGATCGTCCGCGTTCAATACGGCGAGATCGTCGTCGCGCTGAGTCTCCAACAGCCGAGCTTTCGCGTTCATGTAGTTGTCAAAAGTGTGATGCCGGTCTAGATGGTTTTGTGTGACGTTGAGGCAGGCGGCGATGCTCGCGTGAAACTCCTGAATCGTTTCGAGCTGGAAACTCGAGAGCTCAAGGACGTTCCATTGACCCGGCCGTGACCTCTCGATCATCGCGGTCGGCGGCGTTCCGATGTTGCCGCCTACCTGACAAGCGATTCCCGACTCCTGGAGAATGTGTCCCACCAGCGCCGTCGTAGTTGTCTTTCCGTTCGTGCCGGTCACGCCGATATTCCTGCCTCCGAGAAATGGCGCCGCCAGCTCCAATTCCCCGATCACTGGGACTCCGTGCGAGCGCGCATCGTTCAACAGATCGAGATCCGCGGGAACGCCTGGTGAAATCACGACGAGCTCCGCGTCACGGAACGATGCTGCTGTTTGAGGCTGTACTTTTATTCCCGATACTTCGCCCATCGGTTTCTCATCCACAGCCCGAACCAGCGCTCCTTTGGAGAGCAGCAATCGCACCGCCGCTCCTCCCGACCGCGCCATCCCGACCACGACAACCCGCAAACCATCCAGTTTCATCTCAACTTCAGAGTAGTTAGTGCGAACAGCGCCATCACTAACCCCGCGATCCAGAAGCGCGTTATGATCTTTGACTCCGGCCACCCCAGCGCTTCAAAATGATGATGGATCGGCGCCATTTTGAAAATCCGTTTCTTGCGGAGTTTGTAGCTCCCCACCTGCAGAATCACCGACAGCGCCTCGATCACGTACACGCCGCCGATGAACAGCAGTAGGATTTCCTGCTTGATCAGAACCGCGACCACGCCCAGCGCGCCGCCGAGCGCCAGCGACCCAACGTCGCCCATGAAGATGTCCGCCGGATGCGCGTTGTGCCAGAGAAATCCGAGCGACGCACCCACCATCGAGCCGCAGAACACCGTCAGTTCAGCCGATCCCGGCAGTCGCGCGAGATCCAGGTACTCGGCAAACCGCGCGTGACCGGTTACGTAGGTCAGCACCGTCATTGCTCCCGAAGCAATGATCATCAGGCCAATCGCCAGGCCATCCAGGCCATCGGTCAGATTCACGGCATCGGAAGCGCCCACGATCACCAGCACCATGAATGTGTAGAAGCCGACGAATGCCAGCGGATATGTGTACCAGTTGTGCGCCAGCGGCTCAATCAAAAGATCGGGCTTGAAAGTCTTGAGGAATGGAACGTTGATGTTGGTGGAATAAGCCTTGTTGGCGTGCATCAAAAGCAGAACGAATCCGATGATCATCGCCGCCAACACCTGGAGGAAAAACTTCTGCTTCACCGAAAGTCCCAGATTCTGCTTCCGCCGGATCTTCGCGTAGTCGTCCCAAAAGCCAATCAGTCCGAAACTCGTCAGCCCGAACAAAGCGATCCATACATAAGGATTCCGGAGGTTGGCCCACAACAGCGTGGGCACCACGATCGAGATGATAATCAGGATTCCGCCCATGGTAGGCGTGCCCGCCTTTTTCATGTGCGATTTCGGACCTTCCTCGCGGATGTATTGTCCGATCTGAAACTCGCGCAGCTTCTGGATCAGCCACGGACCCAGCGCGATGCAAAGAAATAGTGCAGTCAGGCTGGCAAACGCAGTGCGAAAGGTCGCGTAACTAAACACGCGAAACGGCGTGAAGACGTGAAACAGCCTTTCGTAGAACAGCCAGTAAAGCATTTAGTTTGGCCGCGCGAGAAATCTCTCCAGCGCTCGCTCGACGTGTGTGCCGCGCGAGCCTTTAAACAAAATCACATCGCCTTCCCGGGCGATCTGCCGTAGGTGGTCTCCTGCTGCGGTGGCGTCAGTAAAAAAAAACGCGGCGTCGACTGCATGGCCTGCTTCCCTGGCTGCGTCAACCAGGTCGCGGGCCGCGCCGCGTATCCCTACGAGCACATTAATCCCGCAGTCCGCGACATAGTGACCTACGTCGCGATGCAGGGACTCGGCCCAGTGGCCGAGCTCGAGCATCTCCCCCAGCACGGCTATACGCCGCTTGGCTGGTGTATCCCGCAGCACGTCGATCATCGCGCGCGCCGCGTCGGGATTGGAGTTATAGCAATCGTTCAAAATCAAAATTCCGTTGTGGAGAATTCGCTCACCGCGCATCGAACCGGCCAGGAGGTCGCCTACCACGCCGGTGAGCTGATCCAGTGCGATCCCGTAGACGCCCGCCACGGCCATCCCCGCGAGCAAATTCAAAACGCTGTGACGGCCTAAAAGACGGCTCTCGAACGCAACGCCCTTCACGGCGAAACGCACACCTTCAGCCGAGTACTCCACTTGCTCAGCGCGAACATCGGCGCCAGCGCTCAGTCCGAACGTGATCACGCGACCACGATGCACTGCGCCGAAACGCACTACCAGCGGATCGTCGGCATTCAAAACAGCGATGCCGTCGGACGGCAAAGCTTCGATCAACTCGCGTTTCGCCGCGGCCACTCCCTCGATCGAATCGAATGCTTCCATGTGCGCGTGGCCGACATTCGTCACCACGCCGATCCTCGGGCGCGCGATCCTGGCGAGCTCGCGAATCTCGCCAGCATGATTCATTCCCATCTCGAGCACGGCCACACGCGCGTCGGCAGGAAGCCGCAAAATCGACAGCGGCACTCCCACGTGATTGTTCAAATTGCCGATCGTCCTTCCGGCCGTCATCTTCACCGACAACATCGCCGCTATAAAATCCTTTGTGGACGTCTTGCCGGCGCTTCCCGTTACCCCCACCACTTCCCCGCCCCACTGATTGCGCGCCCAGGAAGCAATCTTCTGGAGCGCCACCAGGGAGTCCGGCACAACCAGCACCGGATCATCCGTCCGCTTCGCCTCGCTCCGATCGGCAACCGCTGCCGCCGCACCTTTTCGAAGCGCATCGTCCACGTACGCATTGCCATCGTGATTTGGTCCTCGCAGTGCAAAGAATAGATCTCCGGCAGCCACGGTGCGCGAATCGACACTCCAACCCGTGATCCGCGCATCCAAAGGCAGCGCAGCGTTAATCACCGAGCCAATCTCCTGCACCGTAAACTCCACCATTCACCAGCCACTAACGTCTCCCGAATCCCATGTCGCGCAGGATCTCGCGCGCCACCTCGCGATCGTCAAAGTGTATGACGCGATCCTTCAAGACTTGATACGGCTCGTGCCCTTTTCCCGCCAGGATGACAATATCGCCGGGCTTTGCCTCTTTCAGCGCGCCTCGTATTGCTTTTTCACGATCTGGCTCGACCAAATGAGGCGTGTCGAAACGGCGCAACCCCACCAGCGCATCGTTCATGATGCCGAGCGGATCTTCCGAGCGCGGATTGTCGGATGTCAAAACAACGAAATCACTGTCTTGCCCAGCCGCCATCCCCATCAACGGACGCTTTGATCGATCGCGATCGCCGCCGCAGCCGAACAATGTAATGACACGTTTCGGACGCAGCTGGCGCGCCACCGCGATCACGTTACGAAGTGCATCGTCGGTGTGCGCGTAATCCACGACCACCAGAAAGGGTTGCCCCTCATCGATTCGTTCAAAACGTCCCGGCACCTGACGGCATTGCGCGATTCCGGCAGCGATCGTTTTCCAATCGAAGCCCTGACTCAGGGCCGCAGCACATGCCGCCATGATGTTATACGTGTTGAACTTCCCTGCGAGCGGCGAAGCGAGTCTCACGGTCTCGCCGCGATATTCTAATTTGAGCCGCAGCCCTTCGAAACTAATCTCGGCCTCGATGGCTCGCAGATCGGCCCCTTGTTCAAAGCCATAACGAATCACCTGTGTTTCATTCCGAGGATGAATCGCCCGGCCATACGCATCGTCGCTGTTGATCACAGCCCAACGCGGAGGCGCGGCGCCGTCGGGAGCGAATAGCAGCCGCTTAGCCGCAAAATAGTTCTCCATGTTCACGTGGAAATCGAGATGATCGCGGGTGAGATTCGTGAATACTGCGGTGTGAAACGTAATGCCGTAAACTCTGCCCAACGCGAGCGCGTGCGACGACACTTCCATTGTGGCATGCGTGCCGCCGGCCTGTTCCAGCTTGTGAAAGATGCGATAGAGATCGAGCGACTCAGGCGTCGTGTTCACCGCAGCACGAACTTCATCGGCCAACCGATACTCGATCGTTCCCACCATGGCAGTGGTCTTGCCAGCCGAGCGCAGCACCGCATCGATCAAGTAAGTAGTGGTCGTTTTTCCGTTCGTTCCCGTTACACCGGTCAACAACAGCCTCTCGTCGGGCTTTCCGTAAAAATTCCGCGATGCCAGCGCGAGCGCCTGGCGCCCATGCTCGACTTCGATCCAAGTCCCGCGAAATTCCGATGGCGCCGCAAGTTCGCTCGCCACCGCGAGTGCTCCGCGATCCAGCGCTGCTTGCGCGAATTCACGGCCATCTGCTCGCGATCCCGGAAACGCGAAAAACAAGAACCCGGCTTCCACCCTTCGCGAGTCGTATTCTAATCCCCTAACTTCCATTCCTCGTAGATCCGCGGGCAGCGGCCCTCTTCGGAGCCGAACCCCTTCGAGGATCCGTTCGAGCGTCATCGCGGCGCCGTCAGCGGCCGAACTGGACGCGTATCGATTGTCCCAATGGCAGGATGGCGCCCGGCTCAGGCATTTGCGCGCGCGCGATCCCGCTCCCTTTGAATTCCAGCGGCATGCCCAGCGCAGCCGATTGTTCTATCACGTCGCGCACCGTTTTGCCTTGGAAGTTGGGCACGCGCGGTCCACTCAGATCGTGGAGCGATTCCGTCAACCCTTTCGCCAAAAAAGTCCGCTGGTCCAGAGCGCTATTTGCGGAAGCCACCGGTCGGTCGTCGGCAGCAACGGCATTTCCCGCTTGGACCAGCGGGGGAGGGATGGAAGAACCAAGGTCGGCGATCGCCACGTCATTTTCATCGGCCTGATCGTCGACCCCGGACGGAAGAACTTCGGGTAAATCTTTCGGCACATCCATCATGCGTAGAGCGGCTGCGGCGACTTCCCGGAACGCCGGCGCCGAAGTCGGTCCGCCGTAACCGGCCACACCAGCAGTACCGTTCACGGTGACCACGACCACGATGGCCGGATTCGTCACCGGCGCGAAACCCATGAAGGACGCGTTGTACATGTGCGTATACTGATGGCCGCGATAATCGTAAATCTGCGCCGTTCCGGTTTTACCAGCGGACGTATAGCCCAAAATGCGCGCGTACTTGTGCCCCGTGCCGTAAGACTTGATAACCACGCCCTCCATCATCTGGCGCATTGTGATGGCAGTGTCGGGTTTGAGGGCGCGTACCGGCTGCGCAATGGGCGTATTGAGCGTCAGCCGCGGCTTCACCATCAGTCCGCCGTTGGCGATCACCGAACAGGCCTGCGCCAACTGCAACGCCGTCACTCCCACTTCGTGGCCCATCGACACCGACGCCACCGATGTTTTTTCCCAGCGCTTCAACTGGCGAACCATCCCCGGCGATTCTCCGGGCAGCGGGACCCCCGTCCGTCTGCCAAAACCGAATCGCCGGAGATACTCGTACATCTTGTTCTGGCCGACGGTCAAACCGATGTTGATGGCGCCGATGTTGCTGGAACGCGCCAGCACATCCTCCATCGATAATGACCAGTAGCGGTTGTGATCGTGAATCGTCCGCCCGAACAAGGTGATGGACCCGCCACCACAGTTGACCATCGTCTCCGGACGCAGCTTGGTCGTTTCCAACGCCGCGGACAGAGTGATCACTTTGAAAACCGATCCCGGTTCGAACGGCGCCGACACGGCCAGGTTCTCGCGCGAGCCGAGTTCGCCTGGCTTCGGCAAATCGTTCGGATCGAACGTCGGGTAATTCGCCAAGGCCAGAATATCTCCCGTTTTCGGATTCAGCGCCACGATGCTGCCGGATTTGGAGTGATGCTCCTCGATGGCCTTCTTCAGCTCTCGTTCCGCGACAAATTGAATGCGCGAGTCAATCGTCAGACGGATCTGTTGCCCTGCTTGGGCCTCGCTCGACACCTGGGCGTCAAATCCGCGCTTTTGCACATCGCTGGTCACGCGCATCTCACCCGCATGTCCCTGCAATTCGTCGTTCAAGCTCTGCTCGACGCCGCCGTTGCCTTTCTCCTCGAAATCGACGCCGCCGATGAGGTGCGCTGCCAGCGTCTTGTTCGGATAGAACCGCTGGCTCTCGGTACGGAATTCGATCCAGTCCAGTTTCAGATCGCGCAGCCGCGTCGCCTGCTCTGCCGTGATCCTGCGCTTGACCCACAAGAAGCCGCGACGATTATCAGCCGCCAGCTTCATCCTTACTTGCAGGTCCGTGGAATCGAGGTCCAGAATCTTCGACAGAATTTCAGCGGCCACAGTCCGGTCGGGTATCTTCATGGGATCGATGCAAACCGATTCGACCGGCAAGCTCATCGCCAGCCGTTGTCCCAAACGATCCACAATTACGCCGCGAGGCGCCTGTACTTCCACCGTTTTTTGCTGCTGCTGCTCGGCCAGCCGCTTGAACTCGCCATGCTGGACGACTTGAAGCTGAACCAGGCGCGCGACAATCAACACCGCCCAAACGAACGCCAGCCGGGCCAGCACGTGCACTCGCTTTGTCGCCAGCGTGTCCATGATCCTTTCGCCTGCGCGCCCAGCTCTCCGCTACCGCTGCGCTAACTTCTGGTCTGACTTGCTGTCCAGATAAACGACTTTTTGCGGCGCAGGATCGACAAACTGCTGCATCCGCGCCAGCTCTTCCAGCCGTGATGGGCTGAGGAGCTTCGCTTCCTGGAGTTCAAGTGAAGAGCGATCCAGTTCCAACCGTTGCCGCTCCTGCCGCAGCGCCTCCATCCGGTAGCCTGCGATCAATCCATATAGAGTAGGAAGCAACAGCCCGATCACTACTACCGCAATTGCAAACGAGCTTCCAATCAGCCGCCAGCAAACCGTGCGCGCCGCCGGATCCGATTCGCGCACCACTCGCGAATTGTTGATGCACTTCACATAGAGGTACACGTCCTCATTCGGGAAGGCAGGGACCTCAAAGGGGTCCGCTTCTTCCAGTACGCGAGCCCGCGGCGCCGCTTGTTCCAAGCTCTTCGCCGTCACGAATCGATCCAGGATGGTTGCCAGGGTTGCCATGTTTTCGTCTTTACTACCTCATCTCCACCGCGCGAAGTTTCGCGCTCCGCGAGGGCGGGTTATCTCTCGTTTCTTCCGGTGCAGGCCGGACCACGTGCTTGGTGAGGATTGCTGCTCTCCCCGCGCGGCCCAAGGCCTGAAAGCTCTGTTTCACTTTGCGGTCTTCGAGCGACATGAAAGTGAGGATCACAATCCTTCCGCCGCTTCTGACCAGGTCCGGAGCGCTCGACAATAGTTGGTCCAGCTCGCCTTGCTCGTCGTTCACTCGCATCCGCAGCGCCATGAACGTTTGCGTGGCAGGATGCAACTTGCTCGTTCGGGGCACAGCCTCCTCGATCACTCGCGCCAAGCGTTGCGTAGTGTGGATCGGCCGCGCCCGAACGATTGCTCTGCTGATTTTCCGCGACCTCCTTTCCTCGCCGAATCGATAAATCAAATCGGCCAGTTCCTTCTCTGGTGTGAAATTGACAATCTCGTCGGCCGTCTCTCCCTGGCTGCGATCCATCCGCATGTCCAGCGGGCCCTCGGCCATCAACGAGAAACCGCGCTCGGGCTCCGTCAGTTGATAGCGGCTTACACCCAGGTCGGCGAGCAGTCCGTCGACACGATCGATTCCGTTCGCCGTCAAGGCCGGTCGCAGCCCGGAAAACGAGCCGCAGTGATAGCGGATGCGTTCCTGGAATTGCGCGGTGTTGCGCTTCGCCAGCTCGAGCGATTCGGCATCCCGGTCGTTGGCGATCACCAGCCCACTCCTTAAATGCTCCGCGATCGCCGCCGTATGACCGCCCAAGCCGGCAGTCGTGTCCAGGTAAATTCCGTCCGGGCGTACAGCCAGGTATTCCAGGCATTCGCCGATCATTACCGGAACGTGCATACATAACCGCTACTTGAACCCTTTCAACTTCGCTGCCTTCAACTTCTCGCTCAAGCCTTCCTTCGCTCGCCGCTTGCGTGATTCGTACTCTGCCTTTGAGTAGATGTTGATCGCGCCCTGCGACCAGTCCACGCGTACTTCCTGGTTCTCGAGCGTCATCGCCCGCCGCAAATCCGTCGGCAGAGTCACGCGGCCCTGTGGATCGACCTTCGCTTCTGCGCCGTAATCGTTCGTCACGAAAAACAGGGCCTCTGCCGCGTCCGGATCGGAGGTCGCCAACTCCTCCAAAACTTTTTCATTTCCCTGCCACACCGAAATCGGGTAGATTCTAGCTATGCGGTCATCTACGCTCGTCACGTACAACTTGTCATCCCCGATCGTGCTCAAATACTCCTGGAAGTTGACGGGCAGCTTGAGCCGGCCTTTATCGTCGACATGAGCCGAAAACGACCCGCGAGGGGGCTCCACTGGCGTCGGCTTGGCTGTTTCGTCCACTTCTGACCACTTTCGACCACTTTGGGCCTTGAGAGATTTTGACACGACTGTTTCAAGGAATGCAAGGACTTTTTTCGATTTACCTTCAGTGCCTGAAGGGTTTAGTTAGTGCACTACTACTTGTGGTGGCATTATCGCGATGAAACCCTCCCTGTACGATTTGGACCCTGGCCCCAACTGTCCGAAGCTCGTCCGGATGGTTGTGGAAATCCCAAAGAACTCGACCAACAAGTACGAATACGATGCTGACCTCGGCCTATTCCGCTTAGACCGGGCATTGTATTCTCCTGTGCACTACCCCGGGGACTATGGCTTTATCCCGGGCACTTTGGGCGACGACGGCGATCCTCTGGATGTGCTTGCTCTGGTGGAAGAACCCAGTTTTTCGGGCTGTCTGATCGAAGTTCGACCGATCGGAATGCTGAACATGATCGATCAGAAGAAGGGCGATCAGAAGATCATCGCGGTCCCCAACCGGAATCCCCGATTTGCCGAAGTTCAAAGCATGGATCAGATCTTCCGGCACATTCGTCGAGAGATCGAACATTTCTTCACGATTTACAAAGAACTGGAAGGCCGCGCCACGGCTACCCTCGGTTGGGGGGGCTTGCGGGCTACCCGCAAGATTGTTGTGGAGTGCCGCAACAGGTACCTCAAACTGGACCAACGCCAATAGCTCTGGCTACACTGGGATCAGACTCTATGTCGAAATCAACAATCTCACTCGTTGCCCTCGGAATCGCCGGGGGTTTGTTCGCCCAGGTCCAGCAGTTCGAATCGAAGCTACCGGCGCCATTTGCCACACCGTCCTCCGACAATCGCCCCCATGTCGTTGGACAACCGAATGGCGCGCAATTGGAGCTGCCCAATGGCTTTCAGATCGAAGAGTACGCCGTAGGTTTCGACACGCCGCGCTTCATGCTAACTGCGCCGGGCGGCGAGATCATCGTGAGCGACAGCTCCGCGGGCTCAGTCTACGTTCTGGTGGACAAGAACAAGAGCTACAAGAATCCCGAGCGTAAGAAGATTCTCGAAGGCCTCGACCGACCTTATGGCCTGGCGATCTGGAAGGACTACTTGTATGTCGGCGAGCGTACCTCCCTCAAGCGCTACAAGTACGACGCCAAAGCCATGACAGCGACGGCTGGCCAGGAGATCGCTTCGTTGAAAAACTTCACTCAGGGCCACTGGACTCGCAGCCTGCTCTTCGACCGGAAGGGCGAAAAGCTGTATGTGGGGCTTGGCTCGGGCTCGAACGTCGATACGGGCGAAGACCCGATGCGCGCCGCCATCAACCGGTTTAATCCCGACGGCAGTGGTCATGAAATCTACGCCTCTGGAACACGCAATCCCATTGGTCTGCACTGGTATCCCGGCACCGATACGCTCTGGGCCGCTGTGCAGGAGCGCGACGCGTTGGGCGACGATCTCGTACCAGACTATTTCACGCACATCCAGCAGGGCGCCTTCTACGGGTGGCCGTACGCCTACGCTGGGAAGCACGAGGAACCTCGTCACAAGGGTGACCGGCCGGATCTGGTGGCGAAGACGATTCCGGGAGATGTCCTGATGCAATCGCACGTGGCGGTCCTCGACTTCCTGTTCTACACCGGCAAACAATTCCCGGCCGAGTATCAGGGGGGCGCGTTCATCGCCCTGCATGGATCCTGGAACCGGTCCAAGCGCGTGGGTTACGAGGTCGCGTTCATTCCGTTCAAGGATGCCAAGCCAAACGGGCCGGTGAAAGATTTTCTCACCGGTTGGCGGATCAATCCGGAATCGCGCGACGTCTGGGGACGCCCGGTAGCTATCATGCAACTACCCGACGGCAGCATCCTGGTCTCCGACGATGGCGGAAAGAAGATCTGGCGGATTTCTTATAAAGGTTAGCGCCCGTCTCCTGGCGCTCCTTGTCGCTACTGCTCTTTCGGCGCAAAGCCCGCCGCCGCTCAAGGAATTCAGCCATCAGAAACATCTGAAGCTCGGGAATGTAGCGCCCGTGATCGCTTCAGCGATCGACAAGGGCACTTACCTCGGCCAGAACGGCGCGCAAATCAGGCCGCTTCTGAATTCAACGAATCAATGCGAGGCTTGCCATCGCGGTCTCGAAGCTTCCGAGAAGGTTAGTCGTGCGAATATGCCGCAAATGGCCGACTGCCTGGTCTGCCACAACGAAGTGGAGCCCCCGTTTAGCTGCGAATTCTGCCATCCCAAGGAGGCGCAGTTGAAACCGGCGACGCACGTGGCCGACTACTTGGACAGCCACCATAAAACGGGCGTGACGCTGGACAAAGCGTCGTGCACGGTGTGCCATGGACGCAAGTTCACTTGCCTGGGCTGTCATCTGAAGTAAGGCGCTACTCTTTCGGCACGATCCCAAGCGTTTTCATTTTCCGGTACAGGTTGCTGCGCTCCAGGCCCAGCAACTCGGCGGTCTTCGTTACGTTCCCCTTGGTTTCATCGAGGGTCTTGAGGATGTACTCGCGCTCGGCGGCGGCGCGCACATCGTGCAGGCTTCCGAACCGCTCCGACGTCCGCTCGGATGCAGGCCGCTTGCCGGGACTCAGAGGAATGTGACGCGCATCCACACGTACCTGCGGATTCATGATCACGATGCGCTCCATCAGATTCCGCAGTTCGCGCACGTTGCCCGGCCAGCGATGCTCCTGTAGCACGGCAAATGCTTGAGGAGTCAGTTCCTTCGGCTTGCGACCGTAGGCCATGGTGAACTCTCGGAGGAAATGATCGGCCAGCAGGGGAATGTCTTCGATGCGCTCGCGTAGCGGCGGCACGTAAAACGGGATCACGTTCAGCCGATAAAACAAGTCCTCGCGAAAGTTGCCGCGCTCGATTTCTTCTTCCAGATTCTTGTTGGTTGCGGCAACAACGCGCACGTCCACCTGGATGGACGTCTCAGCGCCCACAGGTTCGAAGCGCTGCTCGTCGAGCGACCGCAGAACCTTGGCCTGAGTCTTCAGGCTCATGTCGCCGACTTCATCCAGAAACAGCGTGCCGCCGTGCGCCTTCTGAAGTTTTCCGATCTTGTCTTCCTGGGCGCCGGCAAAACTGCCTTTGCGATGCCCGAACAACTCGCTCTCAATCAGATCTTCCGGGATGGCCGCACAATTCACTTCCACGAAAGGCTCCGAAGCGCGCGGGCTACTGCTATGGATCGCGTGGGCCACCAGTTCCTTGCCGGTTCCGCTCTCGCCGAAAATCAGCACGCGCCCGTTCGTGGCGGCCATCAAGGCAAGCTGCTGCCGCAGCGCTTTCATCGACACGCTATCGCCGATGATCTGCAGCCGCTCGCGGCCATCGCCTTTCAATCGCTCCAATTCCAGCTCCAGCCGGTGCTGTTGCAGCGCATTCTTGACGACCACCGACACCTTATCTATGGTCGGCGGCTTTTCGATGAAATCGAAGGCGCCCAACTTCGTTGCTTTCACGGCCGTCTCAATCGTGCCGTGGCCGGAGATGATGACCACCGCTGGTCGATCGGCGAAAGGAATTTCCTGCACACGGGCCAGTGTTTCGAGGCCATCCATTCCCGGCAGCCAGACGTCCAGCAACACCAGGTCGTAGGCATTACGGCGTACTTCCTCGCAACACTCCTCGCCGGTCGCGACCACCTGTGTATGATAGCCTTCGTCCTCCAGGACACCCGCGAGCGTCTGGCGGATCAGAGGTTCGTCGTCAACGATCAGAATACGCGCGGCCTTCAAGAACGGATCTCCGCGGTGGACACTTCGACCGCTTTGGCGTCGCGATCATGGGCCGCCAATGTCGGCAGGTCCACAATGAAACGCGCGCCGGATGGCGCATTGTCTTCCACTCGAATGGGGGCGTTGTGGTCGGACAGGAGGCGGTTCCCGATCGCAAGACCAAGACCCGTCCCGCGACCCTTGGTCGAGAAATACGGCAAAAACAGCTTCTCCTTGTCGTCGCGGGAAATACCACAACCGGTGTCAGCCACGACCAGTTCGACGGAATCGGCCTCAGTCGGCCGCGTTGCGATGTACAGGCGCTTGATGAAGGAATCCTGCATCGCTTCGGCGGCGTTGTCGACCAGGTTCACCACCACACGTTTGAACTGCTCGCGATCGATGCTGACCATGGGAAGCGCGGGCGTGAGCTCCCTCTCGACCTCGATGCCATCCAGCCGGCCGTCAAACACGGCGAGGGCGTTCGAGACCACGGCGTTCAAATCGGAGACCACCGGCTGCGCCGCGGGAAACCGGGCGAATTGGGAAAACTCGTCCACCAGCGTCCGAACGCTTTCCACTTCGCGCGCGATCGTGACGGAACACTCCCGCAAAATCCGGCGTGTCTCGGCGGTCTGCTCCGGACGATCGAGCTGACGGCCGATGCGATCAGCGCACAAAGCAATGGGCGTAAGCGGATTCTTCATCTCGTGCGCGATTCTCCGCGCCACTTCATGCCAGGCGGCGGCCTTTTGCGCGCGCAACAGTTCGCTGGTGTCTTCCACTACCAGCACGTAGCCGGAACTTCGCTGGGGATCGAGAGCGGCTACAGTCAACGCCAGGTGCAAAATACCCCGCTCGGCCTTGTACTCCAGTTGCGTGCCAGCGACGCCGGTCCGCCGCGCGCGATTCATCAGGTATCGGATTTCGGCCGTGTCCTCGCGTGAAAACAGATCGCTCAGTCGCGCCGCGCGGGCCACTTGGTCTTCGGGGAAGATCCCCATCAGCGCGCGATTGACACGCTGGACCCGGCCGTCGGAGGCGAGCGAGATGACGCCAGTGGGAATGCTCTCCAGGATCGCTTCGGTGAACCGCCGCCGCGATTCCAGCTCTTTGCTATTGGTCTCCAGCGCCTCGGTCATTTCATTGAAGGCCTTCACCAGCGTCGCCATTTCATCGATGGCGTTCACGTGAACGCGATATCCCAAATTGCCCTTGCGGATCTGTTCAGCGGCTTTGAGCAGCGCCGTGATCGGTGTACTGATCTGCGAGGCCATATATCGCGCGATCCAAATCGCGAAAAACAAGATGAACAAGGTGATAAGCGACAGCAACAGCAGGTAATGGCTGCGATACGCTTTCCGGTCCACGGCCAGCCGATTGTATTCGGCCACGTAGCGATTGATCTCCTGCTGCTTGGCGGCCAGGTCGATCGGCATGCGCGCAGCGAGAGTGAGCAGGCCGGCATTCGTTTTGATTTGCGCGGTGTACAGTTCGCCGTCGTGCATCTTCGGAACGGCGCAAAGAACGCGCCTGATTCCCCGAGGGCTCTCGATCTCGGCGTGCTCGATCTCATTGGTTTTGCAAAATCGTTCGTAGAAGTCCGCGCTTTCGCCCAACGATTGCGAGGCTAGCCAATGCGCCTGTGCCGCCAATTTGTCTTTCACCTCTTGATCCAACGCGGCGCCCACCTGGCTTAAGTCGATATTCATGCTCCGGGCCGGACGGCTGAACCAGCTATCGAGATTGCGGTTCAGCACCGAAACGCTCCACAGCACAAGGAAGAAGATCGGGAGCACGCTCAGAGCCAACGCTCCGCCGATCATTTTGCTCTTGATGTGCGATCCGGGCCGGTTGACCTGGCGATCGATGTACAAGCGCACGCCGGTCCGGAACAGGATGAAGCCCAGCATTACGGTCAGGACGAAGACCAGCGTCGAGACGGCCCAGAAAACGTAGGTCTGCTGGATGCTCGAGGGAGCGAACTGTTCCAGGTTGAAGGATCCTTGCCACACCACCAGCGTGACCAGGATGGCGAGCAAAACGACGCCGGAACCAAATGCCACGCGCTTACGCATAGGCCCTGTTCGAATTATAGGCGGTGGGTAGAGGGGACGTGTGTGGCGGGAGTGCGGCGCCCCCTTCGGACGCCGCACTCGAAAACGCTATGGGAACTAGAAACTGAACCGCGCGCCGAACTCGCCCGAGAACGACCGGGGCACAATTACGCCGGCGGGCGTAATGAAGCCGATCGGCTGAGCGAAGTCGGAGGAACGGATACTGGTGCGGTAGTTGGCGCCAAAGTTGGCGCGGTTCGTCAGGTCGAAGGCCTGGAAGATCAGTTCCAGATTGGCCTTTTCACCGAACTTCAGGTTCTTACTGAAACGCGTATCCATTTGGAAGAAAACCTGACCGCGGAGGTTGTCGAAGGGAACCTGGAAGCAATCCCCTGTTCCCAGACAAGTTCGAAGTTGGGCCGCGCTGTAGGCTTTGGTGGCGATCAGATTGTTTGGATCGCTCTTGAGCACTATGGCATGGGTGTTTCCCTGGCCACCGCCGAAGCCGTAAGTGTCGTTGACGCCCTCGAAGGCTTGGAAGGGGCGCGCCGAGGCCCACTGTAAGACGGGCGCGAATTTTATGCCCCAGGGCAAGTCGACGATACCGCTCATGACCCAGCGGTGCCGTTCATCCGGAGCCACTGGTCCGAAATCGTGGGTGGAGAAAATATCGCGGACGTCTGTCGGCGCGTTGCCGAAAGCCGCTGATGAGCCGTTGTAGCCGACGGCGCGAGAGAGCACGTAGCTGGTGTTCACGGTGAAATGATTACTCATGCGTTTCCGGTACGAGAGATTCATCCCGTCATAGCGGCTGCGGCCGATGGACTCCTGCATGCGCACCTGACCAAGCAGGGGCAAGCCAGCAGCACGCAACGGCGCATCGGTCGGCCGCGCACCGCCGGCGTTTACATCGCGCGGGTTAATAAGGATGCTCTTGCTTTCGTGCAGGCTGAGGACATGCACGTATTCGGCTTCGATCGCCGAGTTGGGCGTGAGCTGCCAGGTGTAGCCGCCGTTCCACTGCTGCGTGAAGGGGTTGCGATAATTCGGGTCGATTGGACGAGCGACATCGTTCGGGCCAAGGTCGGTCGATGGAGTCGGCTTGGGAGGACTCGGATCCACGCCATAACGGAATGCGCACAGCAACTGTCCGGAAGGCAGGGCCGGCGCCACCGAAGCGTTACATGCTGAACCCGGCGTCGCACTGTTGCTGTAGGTGACCTGAGTGAACAGCGTGGAGTTGGCCTGCTGCAGCATGAACAGTGGAATGTTGATGAAGGTCTGCCCGAAGTACAGACCGTAGCCAGCGCGAATAACGTGCTTGCCTGATCCTGTCACGTCCCAAGCGAGTCCCACACGGGGACTGAAATCCTTCGTGTCGTCGTGGGGCAGCCCACCGGCGAATGGACTACCAATCGCTTTCAGCCGCAAATAGGCTTTGTTCTGCGCCTGCTCGCTGCCGCCATTCAAATTGTAGTCGCGATCCCAGCGCAAGCCCAGGTTCAGTGTCAGGCGGCGCGATAGTTTCCAGTCGTCCTGGAAGTAGACACCAAACATCTTGGCCGCTAACTGGAAGTAGGGATTGCCGGAAGTGTCGCTGATTGACTGGACGGCTCCGGGAGTACCGAAGCCCTGCGGGTAAAGCGTCTTGTTGTTTAGAATCGTGCTGGGATTGTCAAAGAACGTATAGGTGATAGTCGGATTGAAAATGAAGAAACCACCCAGCACGGGTTCCCAGAGATAATCGAACCCCATCTTGAGCGTGTGATTGCCGCGCGTAATCGCGAGGTCGTCGCGGAACTGCCACTTGCGCTGATAGCTCTCCTGCGGAACATTGCCGTTAGTCCCGAATTGAATACCGCCGACGAAGGTCAGGTTTGGAACTTTCTTTTCTGAATCAATGAGGTTGTTCCAATACTGGTAGCCTGCGGTGAAGGAATTTACGATGGTAGGTGACAACACCGAATTCAGACTGACACTGGCCAGAATGAGCTGGTTTGTGGTGAAGTTTCCCGCCGAGAGATCGTTGTTCGGAGTGGACTGGTCGTTCAAGCCGCGATTGTTCTGATTCGAATAGGCCACAGCCAGCGTGTGGTTATCGTTGAAGCGGTGATCATATCGCCCGTTGTAGCGCCAATCGAAGTAGGGCGTCGGAATGATTGTGGCTGGATCGGCTCCCAGATTCTTTACCAGGCTCAACTCGGTAAAGGACGTGGGGTTGACGTTGATGCTGGTCTGCTCACGGGCACGTTCGAGCGCGAAGAACAGAAAATCCTTGTCCTTGCGTACGGGCCCGCCGACTGATCCTCCGAACTGCTGGCGGCTATAAGGCGACTTTTCTCCAGTACCACCATTCTCTTTCTTCTCGAAATAATTCAGCGTGTTGAATGCATCGTGACGATCGAAGAAATATAACGAGCCGTGGTATACGTTCGTGCCGGATTTTGTGATCGCGCTTACCGCCGCACCTTCGCTGCGCCCATTGGCGGCGGAGAATCGCTGGGTAGAAATCTGTAACTCCTGGATCGCCTCCAGCGGGAGCTGCATCACGGGTCCACCGACGGTATTGTCCTTGTTATCGATGCCATTGACGGTGATATTCACGTTGCGGCCGTTGGAGCCGTTGGTCGCAAAAACGCCGATACGGTTCTTGGTCGGATCGTAAGAGTTCACAGCTCGTGCGCCCGGCGCGAGCACGGCCAGGTTCACGAAGTCACGGCCGTTCAAAGGCAGATCCTGCACTTCGGTAGGCGTGACTGCGCGGCTGACGTCGGTCTTAGCCATGTCGACTAGAGCGGCACCGCTTGCTTCCACCGTGATGACTTCGGCCTGTTGACTGGGACTGAGTGTGGGATCGACAGTGGTCGACCGGCTCACCGCCACTTCCACATTTTCGTACGCCGCGACCGCAAATCCCTTTACCGTGACCCTGACTTCATAAATAGCCGGTGGTAGAAGCTCGAAACGGTAGTTGCCCGATTCACCGCTGGTGGTGGTGCGGGTCAGCCCGGTTGCCCGGTTCGTGATCTTGATTTCCGCGTTTGGGATCACGGCCCCGCTTTTGTCAAGTACGGTTCCCTGTAAAGTGCCGCTGGCGTTCGCCTGCGCAAGCAAACTGTTAGTACCGAAGCACATAAGTACAACCACGAACACCACGAACAAGCCGATTTTTCGCATAAACAAACAACTCCTTCTGGTTTTCATTTCCGATGTCACAACCTCAAACGCCAGGCAAAGTTGACTGGCTAAAAAACAAGTTTAGATCATCGTATCACGAAAATAGCTTTTGTAGTGAAATCTTAGCTGTTTAGATGTTAATCCCAACTCGCCACAAAAGGAACCCCACCGCCTGGCGGTAATACTGCCACTGCTCTTGCCAGCCGCCGGGGGGAAGGGAAGGACGCGGAGATCCATAGACGCGCATCCCGCTCGACTCCAGCATCTTCTTTACACGGAAGATGTGATAGCCGTCGCTCACCACGATGGCGGATTTCAGGTTCATCCGCCGCATGATTTCGACGACAGCCGCCACGCTCTGCGCCGTGCTTTCGCCCTCGCGCTCGACGACAATCGCTTCCGGGGGAATACCGCGTTCGGTCAGGTAAGCCCGGCCTACCGATCCTTCGGTAAACACCGGATCGCCTCCTGCTCCGCCGGTCGTGATGACGCGGGGAGCAAGTCGCTTCAGGTACAAGAACAGCGCGTGATTCAGCCGTGCTTCGAGCACCGGGGACGGCTTACCGCGATATTCAGCGGCACCCAAAACGATGATCGCGTCGGCACGGCGAGCCTCGTCAATGGTCGACTGGCTCTGGATCGCGGCGGCGACCTGGTTGACCCTTACTCCCACGGCCACCACCGCCAACAGTAGCGCGATGGCAACAATCCATTTCATGATAGATTTGGCAGGCGACCGAGAACGGTCTTCAACTCTACTGTATGCCAACCCTTACGAGTCCGCGAAATCCGCTTCTCAAGGAAGTCCGCAAGGCGATCCTGCGCGGCACGACGACCGACGACGGCTTCTCAATCGCGGAAAGCTTCCATCTGCTCGAAGAAGCGTTGCGCAGCGATTGCGAGATCTCGGCGGTTTTCGCGGCCGAATCGGTGCGCTCGGCGGTCGAAAGCCACGTGCGCGGATTGAAGAAGATTCGTGTCGTGGTTCTTCCCGATGATCTGTT
>JACXTT010004099.1_pt1 | contig 21804 bp, 16 predicted proteins | sample 9270951 | NCBI WGS metagenome assembly JACXTT01 (sample SAMN15532306, study PRJNA645909) | rock metagenome | isolation source: weathered quartz diorite | place: Puerto Rico | collected 2017-06-21
CGCGGCCTGTCCACGGCCGAGCGCGAAACGCTGGCAGCACTGCTCCAGCGGATCCTTCCGGAGCGCAGATGACGCGGCCCGATGCTGTTTATCGTGCATTCAGCCACTTGTGCACCCGCCCCGCGTCTCCACCGTAGGCCGGCGGCGCTAGCCCAAATCGGGCACGGCCTTCGAGCGCGTCTGCTTGGTTCGGGAGCGGGTGCGCTTGGCTTTCAGCCTGCGCTCCTTGGAAGCGATGCTGGGGTGCGTCGGCCTGCGTACTTTCGGCGGCTGGGCCGCCTTGCGAATTAGCTCCACCAGTCTCGCGCGGGCGTCGTCCCGGTTGCTCAACTGGCTCCGGAAGCGGCTGGCCTCAATGACCAACCATCCGTCGGCGGTTGCGCGCCTGCCAGCCAAGGTACGCAACCTGCGCCGAACATCGTCCGGCAACGTTTTGGTGCGCTCCAGCGGGAAACGCAACTGCACCGCGCTGGAAACCTTGTTGACGTTCTGCCCGCCCGGCCCAGACGAGCGCACGAAGACTTCTTCGAGCTCGGCCTCGTCGAGCTGAATGCTAGCGGTGATCTCGATGGTTCCCGGCGCGGCCATGTTTTCGTGCGGTTGACGTCAAGGCTTTCATTGTGCTGCGCAAAGCCGCCGTGCACCAAGCCCGTGCCGTGGCACCTCTGCGGTGGGCGTGGAAAATCGCTGCGCTCCGCCCTCCTGTCCCCTTGCAAACAGCTCCGACTGGGGCTAGAGTCTGGTGCGGATTTTCCGCGACGGTTCTTCTGCACCAAACACGAAATGAATTCAAGGCGCTCGCGGTGAATCTCGAGTCGAACAAGAAACGATGGCAGTCTAGAGCAAGAACTCTTATCGGGAGAGACTTTATGAAACGATGGAAGATGCAACTTGCGGGCGGCGCAAAAGCCATTGCAGTAGCGGCTTTCGTGTGTGTCGCGTCGCAGGCGGGCGCTGCGGATGTGACGTCCGAGCGGCTGCTGAATGCGGCGGGCGAGCCCGGCAACTGGATGATGTATCACGGCAGTTACCGGTCCTGGCACTACAGCGCGCTGGACCAGATCAACACGGCCAATGTGGGCCGGTTGCAGGAAGCATGGTCGCACGTCCCGTCGCGCGCATACCGCGGCTTGCAAAGTTTCCCACTGGCCATCGACGGGGTGGTGTACTACTCCAGTCCTTACAATCAGGTCTATGCCCTGGACGGCGCCACCGGACAACTGCTCTGGGCGTACAAACAGAAGCTCAATGAGGACCTGGTCGCCAAGCAGACCCATTCGCCGTACAACCGCGGGCTCGCCGCAGCCTACGGCAACATCTACATGGGCACGCTGGACGGCAAGCTGGTGGCGATCGACGCGAAGACCGGCAAGCTCAACTGGGAAACCAAGCTGATCAACTCGGAGAAGCTCACGGTCGGCTTCACCGGTGCGCCGTTGGTGGTGAAAGACAAGGTCATCATCGGCTCGCAGGGCGGCGAGTGGCCCTACCGCGGGCCGATGTTCGGGGTGAACGCGCAGACCGGCGAAGAGGTGTGGCATTTCTTCACGGTCGGTGGCAACGACGGTAACGGGGATGCGCGCAATACTTGGGGCGGCGACTCGTGGAAGACAGGCGGCGGCGGCGGGTGGATGGCCGGGGCCTACGATCCGGAGACCAACACCGTGTGGTGGGGGACGGGCAACCCGGCTCCTCTGTACGACTGGGCCGGCCCGGATTGGCAAACCAACGGCCCGCGTCCCGGCGTCAACCTGTACACCACCTCGGTCATACTGCTCGATCCCGACACCGGCAAGCTGAAGGGCTACTGGCAGGAAGTGCCGCACGATGCGTGGGACTACGACAGCTCGATCGGGGAGTTCATCTTCGTCGAGCAGGGCGGCAAGAAGTACGTCGTGCACCCGAGCAAGGACGGGTTCGTATACGTGTATGACCGAAATGCCAATCCGCAGAAGGTCTGGCCGTTCGTCAAGAACATCAACTTCGTTCAGACCATCAAGGACGACGGCACGCTGGTGGGACGGCGCGACCTGCGCGAGGGCAAGCACGAGAACCTGTGCCCGGCGATCGCCGGTGGCTTGAGCTGGAACGCCGGCTCGTACAACCCGAAGACCAAGCTGTTCTACAGGGTCGGCTACGAGTGGTGTATCGACCTCGAGGTGGTGAAGACCACCCCGGTGCTCGAGCCCATGGCGCAGCTCAACATCGGCGCCGACTTCAAGTTCGTGCCGGCCAAGGGTGAAGACCGGATGTATGCGCATGTGGACGGACGCGATCCGATCAGCGGCAAAGTAGCCTTCAGCATCCACTACGACGTCCCGCCGCACGCCAGCTTGTTGACCACTGGCGGCATGCTTCTGTTTGTGCCCGGCGCGGACGGGATCCTGCGCGTCTACGACGCAGCCAACGGCAAGCAGCTGTGGACTCACAATAACGGTATGGGCCACAACGGCGGTATCATCACCTACACCGCCAAGGGCAAGCAGTACGTCGCCGTCATGACCGGGTGGGGCAGCCTGGTGGGCGACGGCTATGGCGAGTGGTTCGGGGAGCCGTGGACCAGCATGCCGAAGGATGCGGGCGCGTTGAAAGTGTTCGCTCTGCCGTAAATCTGGTTCAAACTGTAAATGGAGGCGGGGGATTTCCCCGCCTCTTTTTTATTCAGGAGACATGGCATGACCAGTTCGAGCATCGCGACACAATTACCCACGTCCCGCCGGGTTGCTGCAGCCGCGGCGTGCTTCGCCCTCACATTTCCGGTGAGCGGGTTTAGCGATGAAGCCAAACCCGGTCCGATGCAGCGAAACGAATCCTCGAAGGCTGCGGCCGCGCAGGCGGACGCGAAACCCGCAGAACAGCCGGCGGATTCGGCCGCGAAAGCGCCGGAGTTCAGCGCCCATGGAACGTTCAGCAGCATCTGCGGTTTCTGCCACGAGGACGGCGGGCGGCGAGCGGCCAAGGGCCCGAAGTTGATGGGATCCGAGCTCACGGATGAACAGCTCTTCAACCGGATCAAATTCGGGAAACCGGGACGGATGGCGGCGTTCGGGGGCGCCTTTACCGACGAACAGATCCAGCAGATCGTGGTCTACATCCGCAACCTGAAGCCGCGGTAGGCAACCCTTGAACTTCTGCAGCCACTGTGGAGCGCCGGTGTCCCGGCGCATCCCGCCCGGCGACAATCTCCTGCGCTGGGTGTGCGACAGCTGCAGCTCTATCCACTACGAGAACCCCAGGATGATCGTGGGTTGCGTGGCGGAGTGGGAGGGCAAGATATTGCTCTGCAAGCGCGCCATCGAGCCCCGGCACGGGCTGTGGACCGTGCCTGCAGGTTTTCTCGAAAAGGGGGAGACCACCGCAGAGGGTGCGCAGCGCGAGACCCTCGAAGAAGCCAACGCGCGCGTCGAGATCGCCGCGCTTTTTTCCCTTTACAACCTTCCTCACATCGACCAGGTATACCTGCTGTTCCGCGGGCGGCTGCTGGACGCGAACGTGAGCGCTGGCGCCGAAACGCTGGAGACACGCTTGTTCGAGGAAGCGGACATCCCCTGGGATCAGCTGGCCTTCGCCACCGTCCGCAACACCCTTACGCACTACCTCAGCGACCGGGCGCGCGGGCATTTCGGGTTCCATATCGGTACGATCGAGCATAAGACTCGCGAACGCGAAGCCGGCAGGTCGTGACAAACGTTTGCGGACCGGGACTGACAGCCCACGGACCAACTTCGGTACCAACCGCTGGCGTATCTCAGCTCCGCATCATGCCGCGCGTAACGCGTCGACGATCTTCAGCCGCGCGGCCCGCGCCGCAGGCAGGAACCCGCCGAGCAACCCCATCGAGAGCGCAAACGCCATCGACGACGCAACGATCTTGCCGGTGAGGGTGAAGGAGAAGGCCAGCTCGGAGAAAGTCTGGAAATTGGTGGTGGAAAACGACACCCACTGCATCAAGGAGGCGAGCGCCACACCAACCATCCCGCCGATCAGGCTCATCAACAGCGATTCCAGCAAAAACGCCCACAAGATAGCGCGCCGGCGGAAGCCGAGCGCACGCAGCGTGCCGATCTCCGGGGTCCGGCTCGCGACCGAGGCATACATGGTGATCATCGCCCCGATGATCGCGCCGCTCGAGAAGATCACGCTGAGGGTAATACCCAGGTAGCGTATGAACGAAGACAACTGCTCGGATTGCTCCGCGTAGTACACCGCCTCTCGCTTGGCCTCCAGGGTCAGGCGCGGATCGCTCTCCAGGCGCGTCTTGAGCGCGTCGAAGCTGTTGGGGTCGGCGAGGCGCGCGATGACGGAAGAGTAGGCGTTACGGCGAAACGCCTGCATCAGCTGGTCGGCCTCGCCCCAGATCTCCGAATCGAAGCCGCTGCCGCCGGCATCGAACAGCCCCACGACGGTCCAGTCGCGCCCGCCGAAATGCAGGCGCTCGCCAATGCCCGCACCTTCGAAGCGCTCCGCGATCGAGCGGCCGGCGATGATCTCCGAGGAGCCCGGTCGGAACATCCGCCCCTGCACAATCTTCAGCTGGGGGCGCAACGCGGACGCCTGCTGGCCAACCCCGCGGATCACCACGTTCGACGGCTTGCCCGTTGCGCGTTTGATGAGAGAGATCAGGACCACCGTCTCTTTCGAGACCATGCGCGCCCCGCCGGCGCCCACTGCCAGCTCCGGCTGGCTCTCGACCACCGCCGCCTGTTCCCGCTCCACCCCGCTCTGAACTTCCGTCTCGGCCGCCCGCCGTATAACGAGCACGTTGTCGAACGATCCAGTGTCGACCAGCGTCTTGCGCAAACCTTCGTCGAGCATCAGCACGGTCGCAAAAACATACACGACCAGCGCCAGGCCTCCTGCGGTGAGCGCGGTCGTCGTCTTGCGGGTGGCCAGATTGCGCACAACGTAGGACAGCGGAATGCCCATAACTCACACGTTGCTGCGGCCCACCGGCGCGCTGAAGAACGCTCGCAGGCGCTGGTTCCTCGGCATCCTGTTCCGCGTCCTCCTGCTCGATCGAATGTGCTGCGCGCGCGTCGGCTCCGCGCTTCAGCCGATGGCGCGCAGGCCTTCCGCAATGCCCACGCGCGCGGCACGCCAACTGGGAACTGCGGCGGCTACTGTACCGACGACAGCCACAGCGGCTAGCTGCAAGACCAGCGTCTCAATGGAAATTTGGAAGACCGGGAAGAGCTTCGCCATGACGTTGCCGAAGGTCGTGACCAGCGGGAAGGTCGCGAGGATGCCGAGCACACCGGCCGCCAGTGCGATGAACATCGATTCACCGAAGATGAGCCCGCTCAGAAAGCGTGGACGGAAACCGAGTGCCTTGAGCGTGGCGTATTCGGACAGGCGCTCGCGGGCCGCCATCGCCATGGTGTTCGCCATGACCGCCATGATGATCACGATGATGACGAAGGAGACGATGCGGATCGCGACGACGATGGCCTCGGTCATCGATATGAACCCGAGCTGGAACGCTTTCTCCGTCTCGGTGAGGGTCTCGGCAAGGGAATTTTTGAACATCGCATCGATCGTGCGCGAGGTCTGCGCCGCAGCGTCTGGATCCGAGATGCCGACGAGAAAAATGCCGACCTGATTGGCGCGACGCGGCGTTGTGCGCTTGACGTTCTCGTTCAAATAGTCCCAATGGAAAAAGAACTGGGACTCGTCCGTGGCAGCGTCCACACCTTGATAGATCGCCCGCACGACGAATTCCCAGCCGCCTGGGTAAATCGTTCCCCGCAGCGGCACGGCGTCACCCAGTTTCCAGCCGTAGGTTTGCGCAAGCTTGCGCCCCACCACGCAGCCCTTGCGATCTACGAGGAAGGCCTTCAGCTGCTCGGGCGCAATCCGGTATTCCGGATAGAGATCGAGATAGGGCCGGCCGTCCACCGCGAACTGGGGAAAGAAGTTGCGCTTGTCGATGTATACGCCTCCGAACCAGTTGGCACGGCTGACGGTTCTTACGCCGGCCACCTGCCGGATCCTCTCCTCGTACGTCATCGGCAGCGAGAACACCAGCGAAATAGCGTTGCGCGTGACCAGACGCGTGCTCGACGCGGCGTTCGCTCCGGCGTACCAGGCATCGACGACAGTCTGCAGCAGCCCGAACGCAAGCACCGCGATCACGATGCCGAGCATCGTGAGCAGCGTGCGCAGCCTGTGTCGGAAGGCATTGCGGACGATCAGTTTGAGGACATACATGGAACGAGAGGGAATGAGTAAGTCACTCTTCGACTTCTTCCCGGCCCGGCTGTCCCACCTGCACGCGGACGCCGTTGCCTTCCAGAAGCACGCCTTTGTCCAAATGCACCACCCGTCGCGCCGCCTCCGCAGCGCGCTGGTCGTGGGTGACCATGATGATGGTCTTGTCGATCTCGGTGTTCAGGCGGTCCATTAACCTCAGGATGTCAGCCGCGGACACGCGGTCGAGGTCGCCCGTCGGCTCGTCTGCGACCAGCATCGCGGGATCGGTAATGATGGCCCTGGCGATCGCGACGCGCTGCTGCTGGCCGCCGGAAAGCTCGGACGGATAGTGGGAGCTGCGGTCGGCGAGCCCTACCATGCTCAGCGCGGCCTCTGCGTGCTGGCGCCGCTCTCGCCGGGACAACGCAGTCAGCAACAGCGGCAGCTCTACGTTCTCGAATGCGGTGAGGACCGGCATCAGGTTGTAGAACTGAAAAATGAATCCGACATTTTCCGCACGCCAGTCGGCGAGCTGCGCCTCCGACAGAGCGGAGATGTCGAGACCATTCACGCGCAGGCTGCCGCCGTTCGGCTTGTCGATGCCGGCGATCAGGTTCAACAACGTGCTCTTGCCCGAGCCAGAAGGTCCCATGAGGGCCACGAACTCTCCCCGATCAACGTCCAGGTTGATGTCGGTGAGCACGGACACGACCTGGCCGCCGCGTTGGTAGACCTTGCTCAAGTTGCGGATCTGAACGATTGGCGCGAGCGCGTCCGGCATGCTTAATCTTCGTCGCTCATTGGTTGGCCAGCCGTACGAGCATGCCATCCTTCAGCGTGCCAGGCGGACGCAATACCACCTTCTCACCTGGCGGTGGACCCTGCGTCAGCTCGATCACGTCGCCGATCCTGTTACCCGTCTGCACCGTCACCGCGGTCACCCGGCGATCATGGACTAAGAACACCACCCTTTGGCCGCCGCGGTCGACGATCGCTGCGGGATTCACCGCGGATCGCGGCGCCCGCCGATCCGGCGGCACGGCCTCGGATAAAAATGCCACCTTGGCGCTCATGTCGGGAAGGATCCGCGGATCCAGCTCGCGGAAGCTGATCTTGGTCGTTACCGTTGCTTTGGAGCGGTCTACCGTCGGCACCATGCGGCTGACCGAACCCGGAAAGCGGGCGTCCGGAATAGCGTCCAGCTCGATCTCGCACGGTTGGCCGGCTTTCACCTTCTGCAGGTTCGACTCGGAGACGTCAGCCTCCACTTCCAGTGTGCTCATGTCGGCCATCGTCACTACTGCGCCCTTGGTATCGAGCGCGGATGAGAAGGGGGTGATGGTATCGCCGACATTCGCGTTCTTCGTCAGCACGACACCGTCAAACGGCGCGCGGATCACGGTCTGCTCGACACCAACTGCGGCAACGCGGCGATTCGCCTCTGCCGCAACCACCGCCGCTTGGGCACTGCCTACAGCGGCGCGCGCCTTATCCGACCTCGCCAATGCGCTGTCGAAAGCCGACGGCGATACGAAGTTCTGCGCCAGCAGTTCCTCGGTTCGCTTCAGCTGTCGTTGCGCGTCTTGCTGCTCCGCCTTGGCTTGTTCGAGATTGGCGCGCGCCACATTGACGTTCGCGGCAGCCTGGTCGCGCGTCGCGGCCACGTCCTGGCTCTCCAGGCGCGCGATGACTTGCCCCTTTTTGACCCGGCTCCCCTCTGCAACACCCAACCACTCGAGCCGCCCTGTCGCCTTAGACGCCACCGACGCTTTGCGTTGCGCCACGACGTAGCCGGTAGCGTTGAGCACTGTGTAAGCCTGATAGGGATAGGCCAGCGTCACCGTGGTCTGCTCGACCTCCGGCGCCGCGCCGAACGTGCGCTGATAAATCGCGAAGACCACGGCGCCGACGCCAACCGCAATGGCCGCCGGCACGACAAAGCGACGCCAGGAACGCCGCGCCGGCGCCAGCGGGGAACTACTCGCGGAGCCGCGAGCGATCCGCAGCTTGGAAAGATCGTGATCCGCCAACTGAGCATCATATGGACAAAGGAACGCGCGATTATGAACGAAAGCAGCATCGCCATGCCGTGCGGGGAGCGCCATCATCGCTCGACCGGTGTCGCGGAAGTTCGCTCCCCATCGGCGACTTGAACGAACTGCGACAGCTCGCCGCGACACTCGTCCAGCGCCTGGCTTATGCCCCGGGCAAGATAGCGAAGACATTCTCGTGCGCGCGTCGACCCCTCCAGAGTCCCCGCCGCGGTTCAGTGTCAGCGGCTGAGGCCGGACCCGGGCGCCTCCCTACCTGCTTTTATGTCTAATCACAGTGCGTTACGAGTCCTTTGTTACGCTGGCAAGCTGGTCGCCAGACAGTTTCCGAGACAGTGGTGCGATGATGCGTCAGCGCAAAGCCGAACGCCGGCTCCCGAGCCGTCCGCCGGCGCGTCAGGGCCGCGAGTGCGCTTTTGCCAGCCGCCGGGACGGGCTCCACTCCTCTTGGAATGGAATTCGCTTTAGCGACCCAGGTTCGGACCCTAACCGAAGCCGCGCCACGACGCATCAGACCATGGCTGCCCCTACCACCGCTCGCGCCGTCGCCCCGCAGAAGCTACCCGATCGGAGACTGATGCTGGAAGAGATCCTGCGCGATCTCGTCGCCGATCAGCTCGTAACGCGGGAGGCGGCCGACGCCCTCCTCGCTACCAAGGCATTGCGCAAAGGCGACGCCCATCCGCTGGTCGTGGTCGCCGACCAGAAGTGGAAGGATCCACGCCACCCGAAGCGCGTGCTGAGCCTCGAGGCCCTCAGCGAATGGCAGGCGGGCAAGGTCGATCTGCCATACATGCACATCGATCCGTTCAAGATCGACTTCGCAGCGGTAACCAAGGTGATGTCCAACGCTTACGCCACGCGTTTCCGCATCCTGCCGGTGCAGGTTACGCCCAAGGACGTCATCGTGGCGACCTGCGAGCCCTACGTGCGGGAGTGGGAGCCGGAGCTCGCGCAGATCCTGCGGCTGGGCATCAAACGCGTGTTCGCCAATCCGCAGGACATCGCCAACTACCAGATTGAGTTCTACAACCTGGCGCGCTCGGTGCAAGGCGCCTCGCAGCAGAGCCAGGGCGTCATCAGCGACATCGCCAACTTCGAGCAGCTGGTACAGCTCGGCCAGGCCGGTAAGCTGGACGCGAACGATCGCCACGTCGTCAACATCGTCGATTGGTTGCTGCAGTACGCCTTCGACCAGCGCGCCAGCGACATCCACCTCGAACCGAGGCGCGAGGCGGGCAACGTGCGTTTCCGCATCGACGGTGTGCTGCACCAGGTTTACCAGATTCCCACACCCGTCCTCGGCGCCATGACCAGCCGTATCAAAATCCTCGGGCGCATGGACGTGGTAGAGAAACGCCGCCCGCAGGACGGCCGTATCAAGACGCGCACCCCCGAGGGAGACGAGGTCGAGCTGCGCCTGTCCACCATGCCGACCGCTTTCGGCGAGAAGCTGGTGATGCGCATTTTCAACCCCGAAGTGCTGGTGAAAGACTTCACCGAGCTGGGCTTTTCCGACGATGACAAGAAGCGCTGGAATCAGCTCGTCGGCCGTCCGCACGGCGTCATCCTGGTGACGGGTCCGACCGGCTCGGGCAAGACCACCACGCTTTACTCCACCCTCAAGCAGCTCGCCACGCCCGATGTCAACGTGTGCACGATCGAGGATCCGATCGAGATGGTGGAGCCGCAGTTCAACCAGATGCAGGTGCAGGCTGGCATCGATCTGACTTTCGCCAGCGGCGTGCGCACGTTGATGCGGCAGGATCCGGATATCATCATGGTGGGCGAGATCCGCGACATGGAGACCGCGGAGATGGCGGTGCAAGCCGCGCTCACCGGTCACCTCGTGTTGTCCACGTTGCACACGAACGACGCCCCCTCGGCAGTGACTCGGCTGCTGGACATCGGGGTCGAGCCGTTTCTATTGCATTCAACGGTACTGGGCGTGATGGCCCAGCGCCTGGTGCGCACGCTGTGTCCGCACTGCCGGGAACCGGGCAAGCTCGACGAGGAAAGCTGGAAATCGCTCACGCACCCGTGGCAGGTGCCGAAGCCGGCGCGCGTCCACCTGGCCAAAGGCTGCCTGGAATGCCGGATGACCGGCTACATGGGGCGCATCGGCATCTACGAGATGATGACGCTCACGCACGGCCAGCGTGCGCTGATCGGCGCCGAGACCGATCTGACCAAGGTGCGCGAACAGGCCATGCGCGATGGCATGAAGCCGCTGCGCATCAGCGGCGCGCTCAAGGTCGCAGCCGGTCTGACGACAGTCGAAGAGGTTATGAAGGTGGCGCCGCCTGCCTCCGGTGAGCGGCGCTCTGTATGAGTTGCGTTCGACCGGCTCGGTCGAGCGGCAGGAGAGTAATGATTTGAACCATTCCCGGGGCGTCCTGGACACTCCCCAAGCTGAGATCGACCCAGCTCCCCCGCCCCCGGACGGTCGCAGCTGGCGGATCGACGCAGGCCGCATCCTGCTGCTCGCCGGCGCCTACTTCCTCACCGCGCGGGTCAGCATGCACTTCAGCGGAATGCCCGCGCATATCAGCTTCGTGTGGCTGCCCGCTGGATTATCGCTCGCTGCCCTGCTGCTCGGCGGCTTGCGCTTGGCGCCGGGGATCGCGCTGGGCAGCATGGCCGCGCAGTACAGTGTGGGGGGCAGCGCTTGGATCTTTATCGTCTTTGCGCTCGGCAGTGTGCTCTCCGCTCTGGCCGGCAGCTGGGTGTTGCGGCGCAAGCTCTCGTTCTCGCGCGCGTTGGACAACCCGCGCGATGTCCTGTCGCTGATCGCTGTCGGCGCGTTTCCTGAGCCCCGTCATCGCGGCCACCTTCGGCGCCACCGGCACCTCTTGGGGTCACTTGGCGCCGAGTCAAGACTGGGGCACGTTGTGGGCAGTCTGGTGGGCGGGCGATGCGCTGGGCGTTCTGCTGTTGGCACCGCTCCTGCTGTTTTGGCTCGGCACGCGCAAAACGTGGCCCGCTCGCCGCAAGCTCAGCCTTGCGCTGGTTGCGCTCCAGCTTCTCGTGGGCGGCGGCGTGTTCGCACTGCACTCCAGTGCCGGCGCGTACATCTACCTCAGCGTGGCCCTCCTGACGGCAATGCATTTGCCGCCCGCATGGGTCACGGTGATGAGCTTCTTGACCTTCTGCGTTGCCGCCGCCGGGACCCTGCTGGGCAGCGGACCGTTCGCCGCCGCCACGCTTGGCGACAGCCTGGTCGCATTGCAGACCTACGGTATCGTGTCCTCGCTTGCCACTCTGCTGGTCAGCAGCCTCGCGCAACAACGGGAGAGGGTGGCCGCCAGACTGAGTGAGAGCCTCGAGCGGTTCCAGCAGCTCACCGCCCTGTCCTCGGACTGGTACTGGGAGCAGGACGAGAAGCTGCGCTTCACGCACATTGCAGGTCGCGCCGTGGACGAGCAACGCGTGCGCGCCGACGACCTGATCGGACAAACACGCTGGGAGGTCGAGGCCAGCAACATTGACGAAGAGGCGAGGCTAGCGCACGACCAGGCAGTGGCTGCACGCCTGCCGTTCCGCGACCTCGTGCTCGGCAGCCAGACCATGGATGCAGGCAGTGTGGTGTCGGTCAGCGGCGCGCCCTGGTTCGATCGAGAGGGGCGGTTCCGGGGTTATCGCGGGATCGCCCGCGACATCACCCTGCAACGGCGCGCCGAACGCGAGATCTCGGAAGCCAAGCGCTTTCTCGACGCGCTGATCGCCGCCATACCGACACCGGTGCTGGTCAAAGACGAGCAGCATCGGTACATCGGTGTCAACGCTTCGTTTTGCCAGTTCTTCGGCAAGTCCTCCGAGCAGATACTCGGCAAGACCGACTTCGACTTCTTCGCGGCCGAAGACGCCGCTTTCTATCAGCAGACAGACGACGAAGCGCTCAGCGGTCATGCTCCGGTCGCGTACGAACGCCCGTACACGATCGGAGAGGATGTCCCCTGGATGCTGGTACGCAAATCGGCCTTGACCAGGCCCGATGGCAGCCGCGTGGTCGTCCTGGTGCTCATCGACGTCACTGAGCGGCGAGCGGCGGAAGCCGCCCTGCGCGAAAGCGAGACGAGGTTTCGCGATTTCTCGGCCGCAGCGGGTGAGTACGTCTGGGAGGCGGATCTCGAAGGCCACTTTACCTACGTCTCCAGCCGTGTGCAGAGCGTGTGGGGCTACTCCGACCACGAGCTTACCGGGCGCACGCCGGCCGAGCTCATGCCGCCTGGGGAGGCCGAACGGGTGCGCGAGTGGCTTCGCCACCACATGCGCCCCGACGGATCGTTCAACGATCTCGAGCACACCATCGTCGACCGTCACGGCGAGACGCGCTGGGTGCTGATCAATGCCGTCGGCACGTTCGACGCCGCCGGTAAACGCATTGGCCAGCGTGGCACCGGCCGCGACATCACCGATCGCAAGACCGCAGAGGCCCGCATCAGCTACCTGGCCACGCGCGATCCGCTGACCGAGCTGCCCAATCGCGTGTTGTTCAACGACCGGCTGGAGCAAGGCATCGTGGCAGCGCGGCGCACCGGGCAGTCTCTGGCGCTGCTGTTCATCGATCTCGATCGCTTCAAGAACATCAACGATTCGCTCGGCCACCAGGTCGGCGACCTGCTGCTCAGGGAAGTCGCCGACCGCATGCATGGCTGCATCCGCAAGGGCGACACGCTGTCCCGCCTGGGCGGTGACGAGTTCGTCGTGACGCTGGAGGGTCTGCAGCAGGCCGAGGATGCAGCCCAGGTGGCGGCCAAGATCATCAAGGCTCTGTCGCGGCCGTGCGAGATCGCGGGCCACAAGCTCAGCACTTCATGCTCCATCGGCATCAGCATCTATCCGCTCGACGCCGACGACGATCGTGCGCTCATGAAGAACGCGGATACCGCCATGTACCACGCCAAGGAGAGGGGCCGCAACAACTACCAGTTCTTCTCGCCCGAGATGAACGTGCGCGCGGTCGAGCGGCACACCCTCGAGACGGCACTGCGCGCAGCATTGGATCGTCATGAATTCACCCTTTACTATCAGCCCCTGGTCGACATGCGCAGCGGCAAGATCGTCGGCGTGGAGGCGCTGCTGCGCTGGCTGCACCCGCAGCGCGGTGTGCTGTCGCCGGCCACCTTCATGGCCGTGGCCGAGGAATCGGGACTGATCGAGCCGATCGGCCAGTGGATGTTGCGCAGCGCGTGCCAGCGCGCCAAGGCCTGGCTGGACAGCGGCTACCCCGCGCTCAAAGTAGCCGTCAACATCTCCGCACGCGAGCTCATCCGCCCGCGAGAGTTCGCGCGCGGTATTTCGCGCATTCTCAGCGCCACCGGCCTGGACCCGCGCTGTCTCGAGCTCGAGATGACCGAGTCGCTTTTGATCCAGAATGCGGACGAGAACATCGCGGTGCTGCGCAAACTGGGGGACGAGGGTGTGCGCATCGCGGTGGACGATTTCGGCAAGGGCTACTCGTCGCTGTCGTATCTGCGGCAGCTGCCAATCGATACGCTCAAGATCGACCGCAGCTTCGTGCGCGACATCGAGCACGACTCTGAAGACGTCGCCATCGTCCAGGCTATCGTGGCGATGGCGCATTCGCTCGGGCTGAATGTCACCGCGGAGGGCGTCGAGACGCGCGGCCAGCTCGATGCGCTGGCGCGGCTGGGCTGCGACGAGTACCAGGGCTACCTGTTCAGCAGGCCGTTGCCCGCGGTGGAGATCGCCGCGCGTTTCCTGGCGCCCGGCCAGCTCAACTTCGAAGCCAGCGAAGCCGGCTAGCCTGTGGATCGCACTGCCCTCGTCAGCTCTGAGCGAACCGCCGAAGCGCCGTCCGAGCGGCCGCTCACGCCGCTTCGCCGCGCCCTGCGGATCCTGGCGCTCGCGGTCGGCTATTTTTTGCTGGCGCAGCTCTCCAGGCTGTGGGGCTTCGAGCAGATCGACGTGAGCCCGGTTTGGCTGCCGGCCGGACTCGCGCTCGCCGCGGTGCTGCTCCGAGGTCCTGGCGTGTTGCCCGGTGTGACTCTCGGTGCACTGGCCGACCAGCTGGCGCGCTCGACCCTTGCCCCGGTCGCCGTGGCTATCGCCCTCACCGTGACATTGGCAGCCGCCGCCGGCGCTGCTGCGTTGCGACGCTTGGAACACTTCGATCCGGCGCTGGATCGGCCGCGACACGTTGTGCTCCTGATCGGGCTGGGAGCCACTGCTGGGCCGCTTGTCGCAGGGGTCGGAGCCGTAACCACGCTGATGCTCTCGGGAGTCATCGCGCCGCACGACGCGGGGATATCCGCCGCCCTGTGGGTCAGCGGCGATGCGCTGGGTGTCTTGCTTCTCGGCACCTTGATACTCGCGTGGAACAGCCGTCCGCGTGTGAGCCATCCCCGTGTTTATCCCCGCGGCAAAACGCTGTGGCTGCTGTGCGCCCTGCAAGTACCGTTGTGCGCCACGGTATTTCTCCTGCCTGCGCACACTCTCGGAGGAGCCACCGCTGCACTGGTCAGCCTGCCGCTGGCCGCTATTCTTTCGACCTTGCTGCCCTTGCGTTGGGTGGCGGTCATGAACTGCCTTGTGTTCGCAGCCAGCGCAGGCGCGGTACTGCACGGCACCGGCCCGTTCGCCGGTGGCACTACCGGCCAGAACCTCGTCGGCCTGACGATTTACAACTTGACGCTGTGCATGACCACGCTCGTGGTTGCGGCGCTTGCACTGGAGAGGGAACGAATCAGCGACGAGCTGGCCGGCAGTCTCGAGCGCTTTCGCAGCTTGACCGCATTGTCCGCGGACTGGTACTGGGAGCAGGACGAGGGCCTGCGCTTCAGCTACTTCTCGACCGGCGTGCCGGAGCGTGCGGGAGTAGACCCGCACGTCTCGCTGGGCAAGACCCGCTTCGAGGTCCCACTCGAATGGGAGTCCGAAGAAGCCAGACGCAGCCACGAGCGGATCCTCGAGGCGCGCCGGCCCTTCCGCGACTTGCTCCTCAGACGATTGGCCGACGACGGCACGGTGCGCCACTTCAGAATCAGCGGCGAGCCGGTCTTCGAGCCCAGCGGGCGCTTTCGCGGCTACCGCGGCATCGGCAGTGACGTGACCGAGAAAGAGCGGGCGGCCGCAGCGTTGCGCCAGAGCGAAGCGCGCTTCCGCAGTCTGGTTAAGTTGTCGAACGATTGGTACTGGGAGCAGAACGAGCAGTTCAGGTTTGTGCGCATCGAGGGCATCGAACGCGCGAGCCGTGTAAAGCATTTTCAGGACTTCGTCGGGCGCTATCGCTGGGACTTCCCGTTTGTGAACATGACTGAATGGGACTGGGGCGAGCATCGGCGCACCCTGCACGAGCACCGCAGCTTCCGCGACCTCGAGCTGGTAGCGCTCGACGATGCCGGACAGCCTTTCCACATTCTGGTCAGCGGCGAGCCCGTGTTCGACGATCGAGGGCAGTTCCGCGGCTATCGCGGCACCACTCGCGATGTGACATCGGCTCGCGTATCCGAGCAGAAGGCTCAGCGGCTGACCGACATGTACGCCACCTTGTCCGAGGCGAACAGCGCCATCATCCATACGCGCAGCGCCGAGAGCCTGTATCAGGACGTCTGCCGGCTGGCCGTGAAGTACGGGCACTTTGTATTCTGCCGGATCACGGCCATCGACGCGGGCACCGGTCAGCTCCAAACCGTCGCGCAAGCGGGCGAGGATCGAGGCGGGCTGGCGCGCCTGCGTGTATCAGTCGATCCGGGGGTCGCAGAGGGGCGCGGCCCGACCGCCGAGGCGCTGCGCAGCGGGGCGCCCGCGGTGGTCAACGATATCCAGGCCGACGCGCGCCTCGCGCCCTGGATGGACACTCTGCACGGTGCATCGGTCCGCGCGCTTGCCGCCTTTCCGTTGCGGCGCATGGATCGAGTCGTCGGTGCGCTGCACTTGTACGCCGAGCAGCCCGACTTCTTCGACGACGATCTCGTCGCCATGGTCGGGACGCTGGCCTTGAACGTCTCTTTCGCGCTGGACAACTTCGCCCGCGACGCGGCCAGGGACGCGGCGGAAAAAGCGCTGCGCGCCAGTGAGACCCGCTTCCGCGACTTTACCGAAGCCGCCGCCGAATATGTGTGGGAGACGGACCTGGAGGGCCGCATTACGTTTATCTCCAGCCGCGTCGAGACCATCTCCGGCTTCCGCGCACGGGAGTTGATGGGCAGAAAACCCGAAGAGTTCATGGCAGCCCGTGAAGCGCAGCGCGTCGCGGAGTGGCTGACCGCACACCGTAGACCGGACGGTTCCTTCCGCGACCTCGAGTACCAGGTGGTCTCGCGCTCCGGCGAGATACGTTGGCTGCGTCAGAACGGCGTGGCCATTCTGGACGAGCGCGGCGAGCGCATGGGCTGGCGCGGGATCGGCGCAGATGTCACGGACCGCCGCGCCGCCGACGAGCGCATCGCATATCTCGCCACACGCGACCCGCTCACCGAGCTCCCCAATCGGGTACTGCTGGCGGACCGGCTGGCTCAAGCTATCGCTGGAGCGCGACGCACCCAGCGTGGGCTCGCGGTCCTGTTCGTCGACCTGGACCGCTTCAAAAACATCAACGACTCGCTCGGCCACGAGGTCGGCGACCTGATGTTGAAAGGCGCCGCTGCCCGCCTGCTGGGTTGCGTGCGGCAAGGCGACACGCTGGCGCGTCTGGGCGGGGACGAGTTTCTCGTCGTGCTGGAGGGACTGAACCACGCCGCGGACGCCGCGCAGGTCGCAACCAAGGTGCTGTCTGCGCTGTCGCAGCCGTTCGACATCGCCGGCCACACGCTGTTCACGTCGTGCTCCATCGGCGTCAGCGTCTTCCCCGACGACGCCGCCGATGAGCGTGCGCTGATGCGCAACGCAGACGTCGCCATGTACCACGCCAAGGAACGCGGCCGCAGCAACTATCAGTTCTTCTCGCCCGACATGAACACCCGCGCCGTGGAGCGGCTCAACTTGGAAACCGCACTGCGCCTGGCGCTGGAGCGCGAAGAGTTCGTGCTGCAATACCAGCCGCAGCTCGACATCCGCAGCGGCCGCATCGTGGGCATGGAAGCGCTGATCCGCTGGCAACACCCGGCCTGGGGTTTGCTGTCCCCGGACAAATTCATCCCGGTTGCGGAGGAAAGCGGGCTGATCGAGCCGATCGGAGAGTGGATCCTGTTGACCGCCTGCCGGCAAGCGCGCCAGTGGCAGCTAGGCGGGTGGCCTGCGCTCAAGGTCGCCGTGAACATTTCGGCGCGGCAGTTGCAGCGTCCGTTCGCGTTCTCCCGCAAGGTCCAGGAGGTGATAGCCCAAGTGGGCCTGGATCCGGCCTTGCTCGAGCTGGAGATGACAGAGACTCTGCTGATGCGCAACGTCGAGGAAAACATCGCCGCGCTCAACGAGCTCGGCAGGCGACAGGTGCGCATCGCCGTGGACGACTTCGGGACCGGTTATTCGAGCTTGAGCTACATCAAGCAGTTGCCGGTCGACACGCTCAAGATCGACCGCTCGTTTACGCGCAATCTGCCGGACGACCACGAGGGCCTGGCCATCGTGCAGGCTATGGTGCTGATGGGCCATAAGCTCGGACTGCGCATCACGGCTGAGGGAGTCGAGACGCGGGAGCAGCTGGCCGCGCTGCGTCGGATCCGTTGCGACGAGTACCAGGGCTATTTGTTCAGCAAACCGCTGTCGCCCGAGCAGATCGATGAGCTGTTGCGCGCGCAGTCTGGGCGCACGGTCAGTGCGACAGCTCGCGCATCCCGGCCTCGAGCCCGGCGAGCGTGAGCGGAAACATGCGCCGGTCCATCAGCTCGCGCACCATGCCGATCGAGTCGTAATAGCCCCAGCGGTCCTCCGGCTGCGGGTTGAGCCAGATCGCATGGCCGTAGACGTCCAGCAGCCGCTGCAGCCAGACTGTTCCCGCCTCTTCGTTGTTGTGCTCGACCGAGCCGCCGGGATATGCGATCTCGTAGGGGCTCATCGTGGCATCGCCCACCAGGATCAGCTTGTAGTCGTGGCCGTAGGTGTGCATCAGGTCCCACACGCCGATCCTTTCGCTGTGACGCCGCCGGTTGTCCCTCCATACCGACTCGTAAAGGAAGTTGTGGAAATAGAAGTACTCCAGGTGCTTGAACTCCGTGCGCGTGGCGGAGAACAGCTCCTCGCACACGCGCACGTGGTCGTCCATCGATCCGCCCACATCGAGGAACAGCAGCACCTTCACTGCATTGTGCCGCTCCGGGACCATTTTGAGGTCCAGCCAGCCCGCGTTCCTGGCCGTGGAACGTATGGTGTCGTCCAGATCCAGCTCCTCGGGAGCGCCGTCGCGCGCGAAGCGGCGCAGCCGCCGCAGGGCGAGCTTGATGTTGCGCGTTCCCAACTCCACCGAGTCGTCCAGGTTGCGGTACTCCCGCTGGTCCCAGACCTTGACAGCGCTGCGGTTGCGCGACCCCTGCTGGCCGATGCGCACACCCTCCGGGTTGAAGCCATGGGCCCCGAAAGGCGAGGTGCCGGCGGTTCCGATCCACTTCGACCCGCCCTGATGCCGGCCACGCTGCTCCTCCAATCGCTTGCGCAGCGCCTCCATCAGCTTGTCCCTGCCGCCCAGCGCCTGGATCAGCGCCTTCTCCTCAGCGGACAGCAGCAGCTCCGCGTTCCTGCGCAGCCATTCCTCCGGGATCTGCGTGAGCAAGTCGTCAGGTAGATGGGTGATGCCTCTGAAGTACGCGGCGAAGACGCGGTCGTAGCGGTCGAACTGCGTTTCGTCTTTCACCAGGCAGACGCGCGCCAGGTAGTAAAACTCGTCCAGGCTGCCGCCGATCAGATGGCTGCGCAAAGCCTCCAGCAGCGTCAGGAACTCCTTGATGGTGACCGGGAGGCCGCCTTCCTTCAGCTTGAAGAAAAACTCGGTCAGCACGTGGAGCGCAGGAATCGGTCGAACACAGCCAGCCGCCGCTTCAGGTTCGCGTGCGGCGCGACATGAACACCAGTCGCTCGAACAGGTGCACGTCCTGCTCGTTCTTGAGCAGCGCGCCGGCGAGCGGCGGCATGATTTTGTGCTGGTCGCGCGAGTGCAGCACCTCCGGCGCGATGTCCTCGGCCATCAACAGCTTGAGCCAGTCCAGCAGCTCGGAGGTGGAGGGTTTCTTTTTCAAGCCAGGAACGTCGCGGATTTCGAAGAATGCCTCCAGCGCCTCGCGCAGCAGACTCTTTTTCAGGTTGGGAAAGTGCACGTCGACGATCCGCGTCATCGTGTCCTTGTCCGGGAACTTGATGTAGTGGAAAAAGCAGCGCCGCAGGAAGGCGTCAGGAAGTTCCTTCTCGTTGTTGCTGGTGATGATGATCGTGGGGCGGTGCGTGGCGCGCACCAGGTGCCTCGTTTCGTACACGTAGAACTCCATCCGATCCAGCTCGCGCAGCAGGTCGTTAGGGAATTCGATGTCGGCCTTGTCGATCTCGTCGATCAGCACCACGGCGGGCGTCTCGGCTTCGAACGCGTCCCACAGCGGACCGCGCTTGATGTAGTTGGCGATGTCGTGCACCTGCGCCTCGCCCAGCTGGGAGTCGCGCAGACGCGAGACGGCGTCGTACTCGTACAGCCCCTGCTGCGCCTTGCTGGTGGACTTGATATGCCACTGGATCAGCGGACGCTCGAGCGCGCGCGCCACCTCGATGGCGAGCATGGTCTTGCCGGTCCCCGGCTCGCCCTTGATCAACAGGGGGCGCTCCAACGTGATCGCGGCATTCACCGCCATGGTCAAGTCCTCTGTTGCAACGTAGCTCTCGGTTCCGGTAAAGCGGGCCATGGGAATGAAAGTGAGCTGAAGGTGCGGTGGATCGTCTGATTATAGCCGGGCCTGCAAGGACGGCGCACGCTCACGGGAGCAAGTACAATCCTACCTTCCAAGCTCGGAGGCCTGCGGATGCCCAAGTTCAACGCCAATCTGTCCATGATGTTCAACGAAGTGGATTTCATGGAGCGTTTCGCGCTCGCGGCCAAGGCCGGCTTCAAAGGCGTCGAATTCCTGTTTCCCTATGCGTACGACAAGAATCAGCTCGCCGATGTCACACGCAAGAACCGCCTCGAGATCGTTCTGTTCAACATGCCGCCAGGCGATTGGAATGCCGGTGACCGCGGCCTGGCGTGTGATCCCGGGCGCGTGAGCGATTTTCAGGAAGGGGTGGGCAAGGCAATCGATTACGCGCTTGCATTGGGCTGCAAGCAGATCCACTGCATGGCGGGACTCAAGCCCCGCGGTGTAAGCGAAGAGAAGATGCGCGAGACCTATATCGCCAATTTGCAGTTCGCAGGGAAAGAAGCCGCACAGCACGGCGTGAAGGTGCTGATCGAGGCGATCAACACGCGCGACATTCCGGGGTTTTATCTCAACACCTCGCGCCAGGCCCTCGACATCCTGCACTACGCGCAGGTGCCGAACCTGTCCTTCCAGTACGACATCTACCACATGCAGATCATGGAAGGAGACCTCGCGCCCACCATCGAGAAGAACCTGGCGAAGATCGGCCACATGCAGCTCGCCGACACACCCGGGCGACACGAACCCGGAACGGGTGAGATCAACTATCAGTTCCTGTTCCAGCACATCGACCGCATCGGCTACAAGGGCTGGATCGGCTGCGAGTACCGGCCTGCCACCACCACCGAGGCGGGGCTGGGTTGGATCAAGCCATATCTAGGGAAGGAGAACAACGCATGAGCAAGGTGGGATTCGTCGGACTGGGCATCATGGGCAAGCCCATGGCGGCAAACCTCATGAAGGGTGGACATACGCTGTACCTGTACAGCCGCAGCGGTGTGGCCCCTGAGTTGACCGCCGCCGGGGGCGTGGCGTGCGGGTCGGCGAAGGAAGTCGCGCAGAAGGCTGATTTCATCATCACCATGGTTCCGGATACACCGGATGTGGAGAAGGCGCTGTTCGGCGCGGGCGGCGTGGCCGAGGGGCTATCGAGGGGCAAAGTCGTCATCGACATGAGCTCGATCTCGCCGTTCGAGACCAAGGCCTTCGCGGAGCGCGTCAACAAGCTCGTCTGCGAGTACGTGGATGCGCCGGTGTCCGGAGGGGAAGTGGGCGCCAAGAACGCGTCATTGACCATCATGGTCGGCGCGAGCGAGGCCACGTTCGAGAAGGTCAAGCCGCTGTTCGAGCTGATGGGCAAGAACATCACGCTGGTAGGCGGCAACGGCGCCGGGCAGACCTGCAAGGTGGCGAATCAGATCATCGTTGCGCTCAACATCGAAGCCGTCGCCGAAGCATTGCTGTTCGCCTCCAAGGCCGGTGCTGATCCGGCCAAGGTGCGCCAAGCGCTGATGGGTGGCTTCGCTTCCTCGCGCGTCCTCGAGGTGCACGGGGAGCGCATGATCAAACGCACCTTCGACCCCGGCTTCCGCATCGAGCTGCACCAGAAAGATCTGAATCTCGCGCTGTCCAACGCGCGCAAGCTGGGGATAAGCCTGCCCAACACCGCCACTGCTCAAGAGCTGTTCAACGCTTGTAGCGCTCACGGCGGCTCGAAGTGGGATCACTCCGGGATGGTGCGCGCATTGGAAGCGCTGGCAAATTAGCAG
>JACXTT010004100.1_pt1 | contig 21803 bp, 17 predicted proteins | sample 9270951 | NCBI WGS metagenome assembly JACXTT01 (sample SAMN15532306, study PRJNA645909) | rock metagenome | isolation source: weathered quartz diorite | place: Puerto Rico | collected 2017-06-21
TGATCGAGGTTCACTGATACGTGGCGGTTTCCGGTGACCGGGATGTCCGGTTCCTGGACGTTTTTAGTGTCCGGGGTCAGGTTCATCGGCGACGGCCAGGAGGCGCCGTGGTTGGTGGACCTGGAGAAATAGATATTGGACCCGCCCGCCGCGCCGTTGAATCGCGACCATGCGAAATACACGTTGGCGTCGCAGGCGCCGCCTGTCCGGTCGGCTTCGATCGCTGTCTTGTCGTGGAACTTCCCGAGCAGGTTTGGCGCCGAGCTTCCCTTGGCCACGATTTCCGATCCCAGGAAGCGCGTGCCGTCTTTCAGTGTGTTGCCGCCCGGCCCGTCCGGATTGTCGAACCGCGCCACCCACTCGTCGCCGAACGTCTTCTTGGAGCCGGCGGGATCGTCGGAGGATTCGGAGCCGAAGTAGACGCGGCCGTGCGCGTCCCAGGCGACCACCGGGTCCCCGGAACTTGCCGTGCGGATGTGCGCCAGCGACGCGTAGGGCGATGTGTCGCCCGGATAGCCGGGAACCAGGGAGCTCACAAACGTGCTGCCGCCGTCCTGTGAGCGATAGTAGCCGAGCCAGACCGGGCCGGTGGCCGCCGGGGGATTGTTGCCTTGAAATACCGCGCAGTAGTCGTTGGAGCTGCCCAGGATCACCCGCGTATCGCGCGGATTGACGGCCACCGAAGGCTCATTCTGACGGCCGCGGGCGTTCGCGCATTCGGACAGGACGTTGTCGGTGTAGGCGTTTCCAGTGGCCAGCGTGTAGGTGCTGACGTATCCATTTGAGGTGTCTTTCGACAGGCGGACATTGGCTGCGCTGGCGGTTACAGCGCAGAACACGGACAGACTGGCAAGGGGTAGCTTTCGGGGCATGTTTGGGAGACCTCTCTTCCCGCCACTCTAGCACCACGACGCGTTAGGGGACATCGACAATAGTACTAGTCCGCGTATTCCGGCCAACAGGCATCGATCCACATCTTCAGCGTCGTGCGATGCCACCCCGGAGTGGGGCCGCTGATGTATGGCTCCATTTCCGTCTCGAAGCGTGCCACCAGGTGTTGCGGCTGATCAAACCCGCCTGGGCCAGGAACATCACATCGCGTATGTCTCTCTCCACGCTGCGCTGCAGTTTCGTCAACGCGAGATCGTGAGGTTCGAGCACCCCAGAGACGCAGGTTTAGGCCACACCCGGAATGCCCGGACCAAGCGGTCTTCGTAGTCTGCCGGGTAGTTGGCAACACCGACAAAGTCAATATAGACCCGATGCTTCGTGTGAAGGACCGAGCCTTTGCCGGCAAGCCCGCGAACGCGCTCGCCGGCCGGTCGAGGAACCACGCTGAGAACGTCAAGGTCGGCTGTTTCCCGCCCGAATCCATAGTGCTGGCTGACGGCGAAGCCGCCGATGCAATAGAAGTCGGCGGGCTCGCCGAGTTCGGCATCCACCTCCGTGAGAAACGAAAGCCAGGGCTCGCTGGGGCGGTTAGGCGCCATCGTGGGCGTCCTCGGGCTCCAGTCTGGTCAACACATTCCAATGCTGAGCCAAAGACGGGCGATTCGAGCGCATCCAGTCGCGGGTTGCCTTGGGCATGGAGTCCCAGCAGAGCGTACTTTCCTGGAGGAGGCGCGCCCGCTCCAGTTCCCGGATCGCGGCGGAGAACTCCGAAGTCTTGACCCCGGCTGTTTGAAGCACGAATCCCAGCCGGTTTTGCAGATTCTTGAGCTTGGCCTGCCGCACCAGCCAAGCCAAATCCATCTTGCCGGCATGGCGCCGGACCAGCCAGGGCAGAGCTTCACTCACCCGAGCATCGACATCCGGGGTTGCGAGTAAAGATAGAAGCAAGGCGTCCGGGTGAGGTTTCGGCCGTCCAGGGGCGACGTGGGCGAATCCCGGATACCCAAGAGCGCTCAGTTGCGCGCGGAGCCGGTCGACGGAGAGATCCTGCGGGCGATCGGCCGGGGCAACCGCCTTCATGCGGCTCCGAAGGGTCGCAGTCAGGGGTCGCGCTCCCTTTTCGAGCAGCGACAGATAAGGCTGCGAGACTCCGAGCAACTCCGCCGCGTCAACTTGGGTCAGTTTGCCGCGCTTCCGCCAACGCTGAAGGTTTACCGCCATCGCCGCTCCACAACATGTAATATTACTAGCGAAAGATGAGAGAGCTTGGACCGGCCATGCCCTCACCATCAGTTAGGGTATTGGCAGAATCGCTGTCGTTTGGTGGCACTGGAAACCAGGGCCTGCGCGAATGGGAGTTCAAGGTGCGCCGCGACACGGAACGCCACGAAGCGCTCAATCGAATGGCCAGGATGGAGAAGGAAGCTAGCACGTAAGACACAGGGTCGTTCAGCACTCAGAGAGCCTGTTAACTAGACTTCCCGCCAGGTTGTATCTGAGCTTTTCCAACTCTTTTCCGCGCGTTCTTGCTCACAGGGGCGTTGGGGTCGCCGAATCGGCCCGATGCGCTCCGCCTTGCACCCAGGAGGACGCAGAATGGTTGTTGAAGCCAAGATTGAGCGCACCCGAACGGTTACATGGGACGATCCTAAGCCGGCGAGACTGCGGGCCAAGCGCATGGCTGGCACGGATTTCTTCGACGCCATGCGGCGGGGTGAGATCCCGGAACCGCCGTTCGGGCGGCTGTTGGGGATGGACCTGTTCGACGCGGGCGAAGGCCGCTTTACCATGACGCTACAGCCCCAGGAGTGCCATTACAATCCCATGGGCTGCGTTCACGGAGGTATTCTGTCTACGTTGCTGGATTCGGTGATGACGGCGGCGGTGCAGACGGCCTTGCCGTTGGGCAAAGGGTGCATGACGCTCCAGATCAGCGTGAATTTCCTCAAGCCGGTGTTTGTGCGGACGGGCGAGGTAATGGCGGAGGGGACGCTGGTTTCGATCGGGCGGCAGGTGGCCACGGCCGAGGGGCGGATCATCGGCGTCGACGGCAGCGTGTACGCTACCGGCACAACGACGTGTCTCGTGATGGAAGGGACAGCCAGCCGTACGGCTCCGGCGGAACAGGAGCGCGGGGAATAGCGATATCATTTCCCCGATGCGATTCTCACTCTTCCTGCTGGCGCTCACGGCGCTGGCCCAGAACGCTCCCCACATCCGCGACTGGAAACCTGATCCCTCCGAAACGGCAGTGCAGCCGAAGACGGTCTGCCCGGCTCTGCACAGCTTGACGGGTTATGACCTCTCGGTAATGACAATAGAGACCATCGGTGCAACCGCTGGCGCGCCGGAATTCTGCCGCCTGATGATTCAGGCGCAGCCTGAAATCCGGATCGAGGTGAGCCTGCCGAAGAACTGGAACCGGCGGTTGTACATGTTCGGCAACGGCGGCTATGCGGGAGAGAGTCTGGAGGCGGCCGGCCGCGTGGCGCACCGCAACGCGGCGCTCCAACTCGGATTCGCCGTGACGCAGACCAACACCGGGCACGACGCCGTCCGCGAACCGCTGGCCACCTTCACCGTCAACCAGCAAAAGCTGCTGGATTACGCGTTCCGCTCACTGCACGTCACGGCGGAAACGGCCAAGCGCGCGGCGGAGGCCTACTACGGACGCCGGCCCGAGCGGAGCTATTACAACGGCTGCTCGACGGGCGGTCGGCAGGGGCTGATTCTCGCGCAGCGCTATCCGGAAGATTTCGACGGCATTATCGTGGGAGCGCCGGCGCTGGACCACGCTGGCATCCGCTTGCGGTCCATCTCTACCTATCAGGCGGTGACCAAGGCGCCCATTCCGGTGGCCAAGCTGAAACTGCTGGCAGACCGCGTTTACGCCCGCTGCGACGGGAAAGACGGACTCAAGGACGGCCTGATCACGGATCCGCGCCAGTGCGACTTTCAAGCTTCGCGCGATTTGCCGGTCTGCGCGGGCGCGGACGCTTCCGACTGCTTCACGCCGGCTCAGGTCAAAGCGCTGGAAACCATCTACTCCGACCTGGTGCTGAACGGAAAGCAGGTCGTACCCGGATTTCCGGTAGGCGCCGAAATCGCCGGGCCGAACGGGCGGAGCGGGTGGGACGGATGGATCGTGCGCGAAGGCGAGCTGAGCCAGTCGGCGCTGTACGCGGAGAGTGGTGTGCGGTACATGGTGTTTCCGAAGCCGGATCCGGGTTACGACCTGGCGCGCTTCAATCTGGAGCGTGACGCGCCGCTCTTCGATTGGGCCGGCAAGCTGATGAGCGCTACGGAGCCCGACCTGAGGCGCTTCCGGCAACGGGGCGGCAAGATCCTGATGTACTTCGGATGGGCGGATCCGGCGCTGAATCCGATGATGGGGGTGGGGTATTACGAGAGCGTCGTGCGGCGGATGGGCGATGAGACGCGCGATTTCTTCAGGCTGTATATGATGCCGGGCGTATTCCATTGCAGCGGCGGCGTGGGGCCGGCTTGCTTCGATCCGCTGGCGCGCGTGATTCCGTGGGTGGAGCGGGGGAAGGCTCCGGAAGCGATCGTGGCGTCGCAGATGGACGGCGAGAACGTGGTGCGGACTCGGCCTATTTGTCCGTACCCGGAAATGGCGAAGTATCAAGGCCGAGGGAGCCCGGACGATGCGGGGAGCTTCCGGTGCGGGAGTGCAAAGTAACTCGGCCGACGCACGAAGATCAAGCTCCGTGCGGCGGGAATAGGAGCCAGCCGCGACGCTGGGTCCGTGCGCGGAACAGGTGGCCTTCCGTCGTAGTCACGTAGAGCGTAGTCAGGTCGGGCCCGGCGAAAGTGCAGTTGGTGGGACGGTTGGCGGGCACGGGATGACGTTCCAGCACTTCGCCTTCGGGGGAAAACACATAGATTGATGGGCCGGGGCCGCCGGTTTCCCATCCGGCGGTGGCGACGATATTGCCTTCCTCATCCAGCACCATTCCATCGATGCCGCGGTTGGCTCCGAAATCGTGCAGGATCGCCGGCTCGCCCAGGGAGAGATCGGACTTCACCGGGTAGGCACGCAACTGGCGTTTCTCTTCGGCGAGGCGGCCGCTTTGGGCTATGTAAAGCGTCTTGAAATCCTGCGAGAACAGCAGGCCGTTGGGCCGCGTCGTGTCGAAGGTCACGCGGTGTATGGACCAGGAGCCGTCCGGGGCCGGGTCCAGGCGGTAGACGGAATCGTGGTCCAGTTCCTTGGGGCCGCGGTCGAAGCTCCAGGGGCCGGCCGCGCCTTCGTAGTAGGGATCGGTGAACCAGACGCGGCCGTGCGGATCGAGAGCCAGGTCGTTGGGAATGTTCAACCGCTTGCCTTCATATTCATTTGCCAACACGGTGACGCCGCCCGAGGGCTCGTATCGCACCACGCGCCGGGCCTCGACGGCCGCGCCGCCTTCGCAACCGTACAAACGGCCTTCCAGGTCGAAGTTCAGGCCGTTGGCGCAGTTCGTATTCTCGCGGAATACGGACCGTTGGCCGGTCCGCGGATCGTAGCGCATGATGAGGCTGTGCTGGATCCGGGTGTAGAACAGCACCTCGCCATCCCAGGCCGGGCCCTCGGTCACGCCGCCGTATGGCTCATCGATTAGCTCAAAGTTCCAGCTCATGATTCCTCGCAGTTCAGATATAAGTGATTTCGGATCAGCTCAACGAATCGAGCGGCCGCCGTCGATGGGGAGAGCCACTCCACTGATATACGACGCCTCGTCGGAGGCTAAGAACAGGATCGCATAAGCCACCTCTTCGGCGCGTCCGATTCGGCCCAGAGGGTGCTTGGCCACTAGCGCGGAGCGCTGTTTGAACGGGTCGGGCGCGGAAGCCAGCGAACGTCGGGTCATTTCGGTGTCGATCGCGGCGGGGCAGACGCAGTTCACGCGGATGCCTTGCGCGGCGTGGTCGATGGCCATGGCCATGGTGACGCCGACGACGCCGCCTTTGGACGCGGAGTAGGCGAACAGGCGGTGATTGCCGCGAATGCCGTTGATGGAGCTGACATTGACGATGGAGCCGCTGCCGCGCTCCAGCATTAAGGGCACGGCGTGTTTCGAGCAGCGGAAGACGCCCTTCAGATTCACGTCGAGGACGCGGTCCCATTCCTCTTCGGCGGTGTCGATGACTGTGCCGGGAATGGCGATGCCGGCGTTGTTGACCAGGATGTCCAGGCCGCCGAAGCGGGATCGCGCCGTGTCGGCCAGTTTTTTCGCGTCCTCGTCGCGAGTAACGTCGCACGGGACTACGGCGATGGAGCCGGGAAGTCCTGCGGAGAGCTGCTCCAGGTGCTGGGCGTTGGAGTCCTCGAAGACTCCCGCGACCACGGAGGCTCCTTCGCGCGCGAAGAGCAGGGCGGTTTCTTTTCCGATGCCGGCGCCGGCTCCGGTCACGATAGCGATTTTTTGAGCGAGTCTTGGCCGGTCCGACACAGGTTCTACTTTACAACGAGGCGGGATTGGAGGGCTTGGGCGGATCTGTGCGAGGCGGGAGGTGCCAATATAGGTCAGATGCACGCCGTATTCGATCACGCTTTCATCTGCACCGCTGCCGGCGCGCCGGGCGCGGAACGCCTGCGGCAGTTTGGTCTGGCGGAGGGATCGCCCAACCAACATCCCGGACAGGGCACGGCCTGCCGCCGGTTCTTCTTTCGCAACGCAATGCTCGAGCTCCTGTGGGTCGAAAATGAAGCCGAGGCGCGCAGCGTGCAGACGCGGAGGACGAGGCTCTGGGAACGCTGGTCCCGGGCGGGGCGCGCAGCCTCTCCCTTCGGAATCATTCTGCGCCCCGCGCCCGGAACGCAAGACGCCTGTCCTTTTCCTTCCTGGGAGTACAGGCCGGCGTCGATGCCGGATTTAGCGATTCACATCACCCTGGACGCCGCGATTGAGGAGCCGATGTGGTGTTACATGGAAGCCGGCCGCGCGCCCGCGGATACTCCTCCGGAGCGGCGCCAGCCGTTGGAGCACCCGTCCGGCTTTCGCGAAGTCACAGGCGTTGGAGTGGTATGTCCCTCGCTGGCGGAATCCTCGGTTACCCAGGCCATGGCCCGCGCCGGAGTGATCCGCGCCCGCGTGGACCCCGAACATCTGATCGAACTGCATTTCGATGACGGGGACCAGGCGCAGAGCATGGATTTCCGGCCGGATTTGCCGCTGGTCTTTTATTGGTAAGCCGGCTGCGCTGCTGCGGGCGGGGCTGTCACGCGGCATTCCAGCCTGCCTGAAATGCGCCGGGCAAACCGCTCGCTGACGCTATCCTCCACTTCCCGCATCCCGGAACCGCCCGGCCGCATCTCACTAGATGTGAACCAGCCTGAAGCCATATTGGATGTCGAGGCGCCCGCCTTTGAGCCGGCCCACCTGTTCTCTCCGCTGAAGATTCGCGACGTTGTCTTCCGCAACCGCATCGCCGTGTCGCCGATGTGCCAGTACTCGAGCGAAGACGGGTTCGCCACGGACTGGCATCTTGTGCACCTGGGCAGCCGCGCCGTGGGCGGCGCCGGGCTGGTGATCGCCGAGGCTTCCGCGGTGGAAGCTCGCGGCCGTATCTCCGCCGGCGACCTCGGAATCTGGAAAGACGAGCATATCGCGCCGCTTGGACGAATCGCCGCTTTCGTGCGATCCCAGGGCGCCGTTGCGGGAATTCAGCTCGCCCACGCCGGCCGCAAGGCCAGCGCGAACGTGCCGTGGGAGAAAAAGGGCTCCTTTGTGCCTGAGAGCGAAGGCGGGTGGCGCACCGTCGCTCCCAGCCCGATCCCCTTTCGCGACACCGACACGCCGCCGCTTGAACTCGACCACTCGCAGATCGCCGGCATCGTAGACGCCTTTGCATCGGGTGCGCGCCGTGCACTGGCCGCGGGGTTCGAGACGATCGAAATTCACTCCGCCCACGGGTACCTGCTTCACGAGTTCCTGTCGCCGCTGTCGAATCAGCGCCGGGATGAATACGGCGGCTCCTTCGAGAATCGAGTCCGCTTCCTGTTGGAGGTGACGGAGGCCGTCCGCGGAGCCTGGCCGGAAACGCTGCCACTGTTCGTGCGCATCTCGGCGAGCGACTGGGTGGCGGGCGGCTGGACCATCGACGATTCCGTGAAACTCGCGCGCCTGCTGAAGCCGCGTGGGGTGGACCTGGTCGACTGCTCTTCGGGCGGACTGGTCCCCTATGCGAAAATCGAGACGGGGCCGGGCTACCAGGTTCCCTTCGCCGATCGCATCCGCCGCGAGGCAGGCGTCCGAACCGGGGCCGTCGGAATGATTGCGGACCCGCTGCAGGCCGACCTCATCATTCGGGAGGGACGCGCCGACCTGACGCTGCTGGCGCGCGAATTCCTGCGGGACCCGTACTTCCCGCTGCACGCGGCGAAGGCGCTGGGAGTCGCCGTCGCGCCGCCCGTGCAGTATGGGCGCGCTTTCTGACCGATAGCGAGCGCGCGTCGACGCGTTTCCAAGCCGCGTAACGGTGGGATCCTGTGGATTCAGTATCCCCCAAGAGATCATCCTGAGCAGTCCTCTCAAGCCGATAAGGGAAGAGTGCGTTCTCCGAGGAGACCTCTGCTTTGTGTGATGCTCTACGCCGTGGTGGCAGCAGGGCAGCAGAAGGCGGTGTTGCCCACTATTACCAAGGTCGAACAGATTCGCAAACTTACTCCGGAGCAGGTCAGCCTGAACTATCCTGTGCGTTTGAGGGGGGTTGTCACCTACTTTGACCCCAATTCGGAGAGTATGTTTATCCAGGACGCGACCGGTGGTATCTGGGCTCGTCACCCGAGGGGTATTGCCAAACTTGCTGCGGGTCAGTGGATCGAACTGGAAGGGATCACTCTGCCCGGCTTCGCGCCCAGCATCGATCGGCCACGCTGGAAAATTTTACGCTCCGCTCCTCTGCCCGCGCCACGCAAGGTGTCCTTTGAGCAGTTGGCTTCAACGGCGGAGGATGGCCGCTGGCAGCAGGTGGAGGGAGTGGTGCGATCGGCGCGGATCGACGCGGCGCGGCGCCTGCTCCGGCTGAGCACCGCGATTACCGGCGGTCGCATCACCGTCGTGATTCCCGGTCTGGACGCTGCTCCGGCGGGACTGGTGGACGCCAAGATCCGGGTGCGGGGAGTCTGTGGCACGCGCTTCAACCAGCGGAAGCAGATGATCGGGGTTAACATTCTGGCGCCGGATCTTCGCTATGTCCACATTCTGGAACCGGCGCCAACCGATCCGTTTAACGCCCCCGCGCTTCCAATAGCGCTTCTGAATCGATTCACTTTCCAGGCGGACTCGAACCGCCGTGCTCGCATTCTCGGCGTCGTGACCGCACAAATGACGGGCCAGGTCATCTACGTAACGGACCCATCCGGAAGCCTCTACGTTCAGACCGCGCAGGAGGCCCCCTTTCAGCCGGGAGAGAGAGTCGACGTCGTCGGATTCCGGGGTGTGGTGGATTCCCGGCCGGCCCTGGAAGAAGCGATCGTCCGCCGTGTTGGCATGGGTACTCCCGTCGAGCCCCACTTCCTCACCCCGCAGGGGGCGCTGCGGGGCGAACACGACTCGGCGCTGGTAACCATGGAAGGACAGTTGACCGCTTCGTCGTCGCTCCCCAGCGAGCAGGCTTTCCTCATCCGGCAGGACAACGCCGTTTTCGGAGCCGTGTGGAAGGGGCCGCTGAAGAACGGGCCGGCCGCGCCGCCGGAAGGGGCCTGGGTTCGTCTCACCGGCATCTGTCTGGTGGAGACCGACGCCTTGGGCGCCCCGGTCTCCTTCCGGATCCAGTTGCGCTCCCCGCAGGACCTGGTTGTCGTCAGGAAGCCGCGCTGGCTTACGCTGAACCGCGCCCTCTCCGGCCTGGGCGTGCTGGCGGCTTCGATCCTGGTCATCCTCGGCTGGGTGGCCGTTCTGCGGCGGCGGGTGCAAGGCCAGACCGAAATCATTCGCACCACGCTGGAGTCAACCGCGGACGGGATACTAGTTGTGGACGCGCGGGGAATCATCGTCATGGCCAATCAGAAGTTTGCCGGGATGTGGCGGATTCCGCGCGCTGCGATCGCCGGCGGCGACCATCGCCAGCTCGTCCGGAAGTTTCTGCCGCAGATGTCCCAGCCGGAAGAGTTTCTCGCCAGGATGAGACAGATCTATGCCCACTCCGGCGAGCAAACCAGCGACGTGCTGGAGTTCAAGGATGGCCGGGTGTTCGAGTGTCACTCCGAGCCGCAGAGCCTCCGCGGCAGGAGCCTTGGCCGAGTGTGGGGATATCGCGACATCACCGGCCGCAAGCGGGCCGAGCGCTCGCTGGAGACTCGCAGGCGACAGCAGGCCGCGGTGGCCGAACTGGGGCAGTTTGCGTTGGCCGAGACCGACCTTGGGGTGGTGATGAACCGGGCCACCTTCTTGGTTTTCCAGACGCTGGCCGTGGATTGCTGCGAAGTGCTGGAAGCCTCCTCGGGCGGCGAAGAAATGGTCGTTTTGTCCGGAGTGGGCCGAACCGAGCCAGTGGCGCTCGATCTCCTGAGAGAGCAGGCTCGACATTCCCTGCAATCTTCCGAGCCGGTGATCGTCGAGGACTTCCGGCTCGACGGGCGCTTCGCACTTCCTCCGCCGGGAGAGTTGGACGCTCTCCGCGGGGTGAGTGTGGCCATTCGCGGCCAGGATGGCGTCTTCGGCGCGCTAAGCGCGGTCAGCGCGAACGCCTTCTCCCGGGATGACATCCATTTCCTGCACGCTATCGCCCACGTGCTGGCCAACGCCGTGGAGCGCGGCCGGGCCGAAGTGGCGTTGCAGCAGGCTAAGGAGGCCGCAGAAGCCGCGAGCCGTTTTAAGAGCGAGTTCTTAGCCAACATGAGCCATGAGATTCGCACGCCCATGAACGGGATACTGGGAATGACCGAGCTGGTTTTGGACGGCGAGCTCCAGGCGGACCAGCGGGAAAGTCTCTCCATGGTGAAGACTTCGGCGGATTGCCTGTTGACCGTGATCAACGACATTCTGGATTTCTCGAAGATCGAGGCCGGCAAACTGGAGCTGGACGAAGTGGATTTCCATCTGCGCGATACTCTGGACGGCATCCTCACGACGTTCGGGTTGCGGGCCCACCAGAAGGGCTTGGAGCTGGCTTGCGAAGTGGAGCCTGAAGTGCCCGAGATTCTCCGCGGAGATCCCACGCGTCTGCGCCAGGTAATCAACAACCTGGTGGGCAACGCGCTCAAGTTCACCGAGAGCGGCGAGGTGGGCGTGCGGGTATGCGTCCAACAGCGCGACGTCGAGGCCGCGGAGCTGCTGTTCACCGTCTTCGACACCGGCATCGGACTGCCCAAAGAGAAGCAGCAGGTGATCTTCGAATCGTTCTCACAGGCCGACGGCTCGACCTCGCGCAAGTACGGAGGCACGGGGCTTGGCCTGACGATTTCGTCTCGTCTGGTCGGCATGATGGGCGGCCGCATCTGGGTGGAAAGCGAAGTCGGGCACGGCAGCCATTTCCATTTCACGGCGCGGTTCCTGGTGCCGGCGGAAAGCTCCTCGGCCCTTTTGCTTGCCGTCCGTCCGGCGTCGCTGGCCGGAGTGCGCGTGCTGGTGGTGGACGACAACGCCACCAATCGCCGGATTCTGAAGGAGACGCTCTCGGGTTGGGGAACCGAGGTGTCCATCGCCGAGAGCGCGTCGGCCGCGCTGGCGGCTCTCCACCGCGCAAGCGAGTCGGATTCTCCGTTCCGTCTACTGATCACCGATGCGGAAATGCCGGAGACGGATGGTTTCGCGCTGTCCCGGCAGGTCCGGCAGGATCCGCGCCTCGCGGCAATCCAAATCCTGATACTTACCTCGGCGGCCCGGCGCGGCGACGCGGCGAAGTGCCAGGAACTGGGCGTCGCCGGTTACCTGACCAAGCCGGCCCGGCGGTCCGAGCTGTACGATACCATTGCGCTGATCCTCGGGCGCAATCCGGACGCGGCTGCCGCCGCCACCCCTCACCGGCTTCAGGAACAGCGGCCGGCGCAAAGCAGGCGCATCCTGCTGGCGGAGGACAATCGCGTCAATCAGGCGCTGACGCGCCTCCTGCTGCAGAAAATCGGACATACTGTGGTCGTGGCGGAAAACGGGCGCGAGGCTTTACGGGCGCTCGACAAGGAACGCTTCGATCTGGTCCTAATGGACGTCCAGATGCCCGAGATGGACGGCTTTGAAGCCACGGCCGCGATCCGGGAAATGGAGCGAGCCAGCGGGACCCATCTGCCGGTCATCGCCATGACGGCGCACGCCATGAAGGGCGACGAAGCACGCTGCCTGAGAGCCGGGATGGACGCCTATCTTTCCAAGCCGATCTCCGCCAAGCGCCTCCTGGAGATCCTGGAGAAATATCTCGGCGCCGCTGAACAACGCGATCGCGAAGGGGCGCATACGCCGGTAAGCGTCGCGTAAGTAGCTTTCTAAAGCCCGGCCCACTGTCGCCCGTCCGGCTATGTCCCGCGGCTCGTCTTTCAAAACGCCTGCCTGGAAATCAGGACCGCTGGAGAGGAGTTGAGCGGACAGCCCGCGCCAGAACGGCTATTCAACAACGTTCTGCGGCGTGGTGGCCCTGTGTCAAATCTGCGAGCCGGCCTGCGTGCATGCTCTCGCGTCTGTAACCGCCGTCCTCACTGGATGCGGCTCCCGGCAGTACGATTCTACTCCCGGCAGTACGATTCTAAAGGTGCAGCCTCCGCCTTTTTCGCTCACGGCGCTGACGCTGCCGCCATGAATCTCGATGCTCCATTTCGCGATTGATAGGCCAAGTCCGGTTCCGCCGGCCTCTCGTGATCGCCCCTCTTCAACCCGGTAAAAACGATCGAACACTCTCGGCAGTTCAGGCTCCGGAATTCCCGGGCCGGTGTCCTCGACTTCCAAAATAACCTGGCCGGCTTCCTGTCGTATTCTAATGACTATCAGCCCGCCTCTGGGAGTGTACTTGATCGCGTTGTGGACGATATTGACGACGGCCTGCCGAAGGAGCAGCCAATCTCCACAAAGGACCGCTTCACCCGCTGCTTCGACCGTAAGGCGCTGACCGTTTTCCTCCAGAAGAACCCCAAGCAGCGACGTACACTCATTGGCGAGATCGACGGCGAAAAAGGTTGAGGGTTTCAATTGGATCTGTCCCGCGTCCGCTCGCGCGATCGTCAGCAGGCTGTCGACCAAACGGGTGAGCTTATTCGCCTCCTCCAGCATGCTCCCGATTACGTCCCGGTATCCATCCGCGCCGCAGCTCTTCTGAAGCCCGACTTCGCCTACACTCCGCATGGCCGCCAGAGGCGTCCTCAACTCGTGGGAAGCATCGGAGGTGAACCTCCGAAGTTGCTCGAAAGAGTGCTCCAGGCGTACCAGCAGGCGATTGAACACTCCCGCCAGATCAGCCAGCTCTCCATCCGAGGCATCGATGGGAACTCGCTCATTGAGGCGGTCGCTCGTAATTTCTTCAGCCTTTCGAGCCATTACTTGAATGGGCCGAAGCAGCTTCGATGTAAGAATGAATCCTCCAAGTCCCGCCAGCGCCAAGACCAGCGGCAGCGGAAGCAGGAGTGCGATCAGGCCGGATCTGAAATGCCTCCATAGCGGGTCCTCGCTATGCGCTACGCGGATGATCGTTGGCCGGCCATCGAACACATGACGCCGGCTCACCAGTTGAACGCGAAGGCCATCCTCAAGCACGAACTGGCGCTGCGAGTATCCACCTTCCCCTTCATGAGGCAAGAAACCCTCGCCCAGAGACCGGTTTCCGAGCAGCTCATTGCGGAAAAGTACCTCGCCGTTGAGAGATCTCACTTCCAACAGCCGCTCGAGCACCTCCTTTGACTCCGGATGGTTGTGGTAGTCATCGCGGAGCAACAGCCTGCCTTGCGGCGTAAAGTACAGCAGACCCTCCACCGTCTCCAGATCCTGGACCGCATACCGGACCAGTTGATGGCGGAGGTCTCGAAGGAGGAGGAGACATGCCGCCGAAGAGTACAGCAGAAGCACGGCGGCAAGCACTGATAAGAAGCACACCGTCAAACGCGTCCGGATATGGCCCCGCTGGACTTGGATCATCGCGGCTCTTCTCGCAGAATGAAACCGACTCCACGTACCGTATGGAGTAGTTTGCGGTCGAAGGCGTCGTCGATCTTGCGCCGAAGACGGGCGACATGAACGTCAATGACGTTATCAATGGGGGTGGCCCGCGCCGTCTCCTTCCAGACGTCGCGCGCGAGCATTTCTCTGGATACAACGGCACCCTGGTTGCGGAGCAAATACTCAAGCAAATCATACTCGCGCGCCGTGAGATCGATCGCTGTACCGCCGCGCGACACCACACGACCGGCCAAATTCAGTGTCAGATTTCCTAAGTGAAGATGGGATGGCTTCTCCGGCGCGCCCCGGCGAAGAAGCGCTCTTACCCGTGCCAGCAACTCGGGAAAGGCAAATGGCTTTACAAGATAGTCGTCGGCGCCGGCATCCAGGCCCCGAACACGGTCGTCTACTGAATCGCGGGCCGTCAATAACAACACTGGGATCCGCAAACGGTTCTCCCGCAGTCTGCTCAGGATCTCAATTCCGCTTCTGCCGGGCAGCATGACATCGAGCATCACCAGATCGAATCCTTCAGAATGCAAAAGGTAAAAACCTTCTTCTCCTGTTCTCGCCACCGAAACCCGGTACTGCTCCTGCTCGAGGCCTTCCTTTAAGGCATTCGCCAGCTTCGGCTCGTCTTCCACTACGAGGATATGCACCCGATCTTTCATATACCGCGATTCCGGGATCGTGCCAACTGAAAACTTCCTGAACAAGGCGTCAGGCAATCTTCAGGCATTCTTCAGTAGCTTCCAACGGCTCCCTGGCCTACAAAAGGATGAAGCAGGAGTTTGGACTCGCACTTGCGCCAAAACAGATGCTCCAACCGGGAATAGCAAGAAAAGTAACGATTCACCTCAATGAGGACACGGCGGCAAAGCAGGGCTTTCTCTACTGCGAGATTATCGCATTTCTTCGTACGCGAGGAGTCGCCGGCGCTACTCTGATTCGTCCCGACGCGGGATTCGGTTCTCAGCACCGGTTGCACTGGAAGGATCTCGGTCCCGCGGCGGGCGAACACATGCCCGTCCGTATCGAATTTATTGAGGCGCCGGAAACAGTCGCGAGGCTAATGCCGGAGCTGTGCGATCTGCTATCGGATTGGCTCATCGAGGCACACGATACGACCGTCTATAAAGCTGCCGCCATGCGGGAGGCGCCGGTCTGATGCGACTAACATCACGGACCGCCGCATGGACCGGCCTGATGGTTATTGTTTCAGCAGTGGTTTCGCCTGCGCAGAGCATTCGTCCGCTCACCCTGGAACAGGCAGAAGAACTCGCCTTGAAGAACCATCCCAGGATTGCGTCGGCGAGTCTGACTGCGCAAGCGGCCGGCGCTGCCGTCACCCAGGTTAGATCCGCTTTGCTACCGGTGCTTACGGGAAATCTTACAACTGTTGGCGCGGACAGAGATACCGCCATTGCCGCGGGAACGCTGCAGACCTCCGGCTTGGCCAGCAGGGCCGCCACCGGAATTGGTTTCAGCCAGTTGGTTACCGACTTCGGCAGAACGTCGAGCCTGGCTGCTTCGGCGCGGTTTCGAGCCGCGGGTCAAGATCGAAACGTGGCCTCAACCCGCGCCCAGGTGCTGCTTCAGGTTGATCAAACTTACTACAACGTACTCGCTGCCGAGGCAGTGCTCAAGGTTGCACAGGCCAGGGTCGAGATGCAGAGGCTCACCTTGCGCCAGGTGCGAGCCCTGGCCGAGAACAGTCTGAGGTCAACGCTCGATGTCAGCTTCGCGGAAGTCTCGCTTTCTGAGGCCGAGCTGGCGCTTTACCAAGCCGAGAATTCAGCCAGGGCCAGCCATGCGTTGCTGGCGGCTGCGATTGGCGACGAAAAGAACAGCCGGTTCGAGGTTGCGGACGTTCCGCTACCTGGACCGGTGAGCAGTGACGCCGAAGCCCTCGTGGAAGAAGCGTTGAAGAATCGCCCTGATCTGGATGTCGCGAAACTTAACCAATACGCGGCGCAAAGTCTGGCCGAGGCCGAAAAGAAACTCCGCTACCCGGCAGTAAGCATAGTGGGCGTGGTTGGGGCCGTACCCATCCGGCAGAACAACTTGGCGAACCAGTACAGCGCCGCAGGGCTCAACGTCTCGATTCCCTTCCTGAACGGAGGACTGTTCAAAGCTCGCAGAGCGGAAGCGGAGTTTCGCGCGCGGGGGGCCGTTAAAGACGCTGAGGCGGCGGCCGTGCAAATAGCCGGAAGCGTGCGCGTCGCGTGGTTGGAAGCGGACAACGCCTGGCGCAGGCTGGACGTGACCGCCAGGCTTGTCGACCAGGCAACGACGGCGTTACGCCTCGCGAAAGCGCGATACGAGATTGGTCTAAGCGGTATTCTCGAACTGACCCAGGCACAACTGTCGCAGACGTCCGCGCAAATAGCCGCAGCCAGCGCCAAATACGATTATCTGACCCGTGTAGCGAATCTGACCTACTCAATAGGAGCGTTCCGTTGAGACTGGAGCCACGGGGGCGGATGATCAAATCCACGCTTATTCTGGCGGCTGTCATCCAGCTATCCTGCGCCCGCCGCGAGCCTGCGATACAGGCCTTAGCCAATGGCGCGGAAGGGCCCACGACCATTGTTCCGGTCGCGCGTGTCGGGCGGGCCAACATCGCAAGCAAGACCACTCTCACCGCGGAGTTCCAGCCGTTCCAGGAAGTGGACGTTATGGCAAAGGTAGCCGGCTACGTTCGATCCATAAAAGTCGACCTCGGTGACCGTGTTCGCGAAGGGCAAGTACTTGCCGAGCTTGAAATCCCGGAGATGAGCGATGAGGTGTCGAGGGCCGAGGCCGTGGTGGAGCAGAATAGCGCTGAGATCGCCGCGGCGCAGGACGAGTTGCAGCGCGCGGAATCGTCTCACCAGATCGCCCACGTTTCATATTCTCGCCTTCAGGGTGTAGCCAAACGTGAGCCGGGACTTATCCCGCAGCAGGAAGTAGATGAGGTTCGGTCGCGCGACCTGATCTCGGAAGCTCAGGTTGCTTCCGCTAAGTCGAAGCTTCGCGTGGAGGAGCAGAGGACTCGAGTCGCAAAAGCGGAAGCGGCGCGCTTTCGCACACTCCGCAACTATGTGACGATTACCGCGCCGTTCGCCGGCACGGTGACGAAACGATATGCGAATGTCGGGTCCATGATACAGGCCGGCACCGCATCGCAATCGCAGGCCATGCCCCTCGTCCGCCTGTCGCAAATCAGCACGCTTCGCCTGAGCTTACCTGTCCCCGAGTCTCTCGTCCCCACGATTCGCGCCGGGCAGCCTGTGGAAGTTCGTGTCAAATCCCTGGGACGCACATTCGGGGGGCGCGTGGCCCGGTTTGCTTCCCGGGTGGACCAGGCGACGCGCACCATGATCACCGAGGTGGATGTTCCGAACCCCACGGGCGCGATCCTTCCCGGATTGTATGCGGAGGTCATGCTCCAGTCGGCGCAGCACGACGGCGTGCTGGCGGTGCCGGTCGACGCAATCGACCGCGCTGGTTCCGCCACTCGGGTTTACGCCGTAGACAAATCAGGAGCAATTCGAATTACACCTGTCCGGCTCGGAGTCGAAGACGCCCGATACGCGGAGATAGCCGGGGACTTACAAATAGCGGATCTAGTGATTATCGGGCGGCGAGCAGGGCTCAACGCAGGCGACAAGGTAAGCACGAAGATCGTCGATTCGGCGCCATAGAGCTGACAATCCATGTCGAGATTTGCTATCAGAACGCCTTATCTAATAGTTGTCTCCTGCCTCATCATCGCGATCCTGGGCGCGGTGAGCGTATCTCGCATGCCGGTGGACATGTTTCCGGCTATCAACATACCTGTTGTCGTAGTAGCGACATTTTACTCCGGGATGCCGCCCGAACAAATAGAAAACAGCATCACGTTTCGGCTCGAGCGGTTCCTGACGCTTGGAAGCGGCATCGAGCACATCGAGTCCCGCTCGCTAACCGGGGTCAGCATCATCAAAGTATTCTTCCACCCGGGAACCAACCCGGACGCCGCCGTTGCCATGGTCGGGGGGCTCGCCACTGCCGAGATGAGTCGCCTTCCACCCGGCACTCTGCCGCCGGTGGTGTTGAAGTTTGACGCATCCAGCCTCCCTGTTTGCCTATTGACTCTCGGCGGCGAGGGGCTCTCGGAGACGCAGCTCAAGGACGTCGCCCAGAATGTGATCCGTAATCAGCTCGCTGGTGTTCCAGGCGCGTCCGTCCCCCAGCCATTCGGCGGACGCGGCCGGCAGATGATGCTGTACGCCGATCCGTTCAAGCTCGAGGCTCATCAACTCAGCATTATGGACGTCGTCAGGGCCATCGGCGACTCGAACGTTATCCTTCCCGCGGGAGACGTTCAGCTTGGGCGATTCGATTACAACATCTATACAAACAGCATGTTGGGCGGTGTCGCTGAGATCAGTCAGGTGCCGCTCAAAATGGTCGGGCAATCGACTGTCAGAGTCTCGGATATCGGAGAGGCGAAAGACTCTCAGACCCTCCAGTACAACATCGTGCGGGTGAATGGACAGCGCTCCGTTTATCTCCCGATTTTAAAGCAGGGTGGCGATTCGAACACGATCGAAGTCGTGGACGGCATCCGGGCCAGGGTTCGCAGACTCGCCGACATTCCGGATGCCCTGAAAAGTTCAGTCGTCTTCGATCAATCCGAGTTTGTGAAGAGCGCCATCAAGACACTGCTGCACGAGGGCGCGCTTGGGCTATTTCTCACGTCATTGATGATTCTGATGTTTCTGGGAAGCGTGCGGGCTACAGTGGCCGTCTTTTTCTCAATTCCCTTGTCGGCTTTGGCTACGTTCCTTGCCCTCCAGATAGGCGGCAGCTCTATCAATACGATGGTGCTCGGCGGTCTTGCACTGGCTCTTTCGCGGCTGATCGACAACTCCGTCGTCGTACTCGAAAACATCTATCGCCACCTTGAAATGGGTGAGCCGCCGGCTGTTGCGGCCGAGCAAGGCGGACGTGAGGTGGCCCTTCCGGTGCTTGCGGCAACCCTGACGACTGTCGTGGTCTTCTTCCCCGTCACGCTGCTGTTCGGGGTCAGCAAATATCTCTTCTCATCCCTTGCGCTGGCCGTCGTTCTGTCGCTCTTCGCTTCATATGCCGTCGCCATGACCGTGGTCCCTCTTTTCTGCGCGCGCTTTATGAAGGGTGCCGCGTCTCATGAGGCTACTGCGAGATCCAAAAGGCCCGGAGCGCGGTTTAACCACGCATTCAACCGCGAATTCGGCCGATTCCTGGATATGTACGGACGGTTGGTAACCCGCGCCGTTGCGCATCCGCTGGCCACTCTGGCTACCTTCGCGTGCGTCTTCTTTGGAAGCCTTTTCACAGCCCCGCTTGTCGGGCTCGCGTTCTTTCCGATGACCGATGCCGCCCAGTTCGTCATTCGCGTGAAAGGTCCGTCGGGCACCCGCCTTGAAGAGACCGAGAACGATATAAAGAAGCTTGAGAAGCTGATCCGCCGGATAGTTCCAGAGCAAGACCTCGGCATGATCGTCTCGAATATTGGTGTTGATCCGGGATTCTCCGCGATTTATACCAACAATTCGGCGATGCACACGGCTTTTGTGCAGGTTTCCCTGACGCCGGACCACGAGGCCGGCAGCTACGAATACATCGCGCGCGTTAAGCGCGCGATGCAGGAAGAACTACCGCAGCTCACCGCTTACTTCGGAGCCGGCAGTCTGGTTGAGTCCACCCTGAATATGGGTCTTGCCGCCCCCATTGACCTTCAGATCTCCGGATCGGACCTTCAGAGCAATTACAAACTTGGTCTGGATCTGGCGCGTAAGATCCGTAAGATCCAGGGTGTGGCCGACGTGTTCATTCCGCAGGACCTCGATCAGCCCGCGCTGAAGCTCGACGTTGATCGCGTGCGCGCCCGGGAACTCGGACTAAGCGAGAGAGAAGTGGTGGCGAATGTGATCACCGCGCTGACCTCCAACCAGATGATCGCACCCAGTCTCTGGATCGATCCACGCAACGGCAATCCATACTACCTTGCTGTTCAGTACGCGGAAAAGCAGATTCAGGACCTGGTGGATCTCCGCTCAGTTCCGCTTCGCGGGCCTGCTTCCACGCAGCCGACGCGCCTCGACATGGTAAGCAGCATTCAGCGGATAGAGGGCCCCACCGAGATCAATCATTTTCAGATACGAAGAACCATCGATGTGTTGGTCCGGCCGTTAGGCGAAGATCTCGGTGAAATCGCGGAACGAATTGACTCATTGGTGGTGAATACGAAACTTCCAAAGGGGGTAGAAATTACCCTCCGCGGGATGGTACAGAACATGCGCGCATCCTTCAAGAGCTTTGCCGTGGGGCTGTTGTTGTCGGTCTTGCTGCTGTACCTCATTCTGGTAGCGCAATTCCACTCTGTCGTTGATCCGTTCATCATTTTGCTGGCGCTTCCCCCGGGGATCACGGGTGTGCTTCTGACGCTTTGGTTGTCCGGCACCACTCTCAATGTGATGTCGCTGATGGGTATTGTGATGCTTGCCGGAGTGGTGGTGTCGAACAGCATCCTCATCGTCGAGTTTACGAATCACCTCATTCGGGAAGGCATGACGGTCGCGGAGGCGGTTGTCAGAGCCGGCCATGTGCGTTTGAGACCTGTGTTGATGACATCCCTGGCTACGATCATCGGACTGATGCCTATGGCAATGAAGTTAGGCGCAGGCAGCGAAGCTTACGCCCCGCTGGCGCGCGCATTGATAGGCGGGCTGAGTGTTTCGGTCGTCTTTACGGTCTTCCTGGTTCCCACGGCATTCTCTCTTGCCCATCGTAACCGGATCCAGAGCGATGGAGAGGTGGCGTTCACCGCATGAAATCTTTTGCCTCGACCCATCGCTTCGTATCCCCTGGCGCGTACCTCAGATCCGCGCTATGCAAGAAGGCCGGACAGCAGTGGTTTACATCGGAGACGGCAGAAGAACCGTTTGCGCAACGGTCCAGCAGCGAAAGGTCTTGCGTTGGAGCAAATCTATTGTCAGGCCGACTGGTGCCTGCATAGTGACGTCCCTAACCGTTGATCACAGCGAAGATGACGGCTGGCGCATTCATCGCTTCCGGGCGATCGACGTTTCTTTCGAGGTGCCGTGAGTTCCCGTCAACGCAAATCTGAAAACAGATGGGTTGAAAGATGATGAACTCCGGGTGTCGTGTTTTCGACGGTACGATACCATGGCTCGGATGAAGAAGATCGCCCTCTGGATTCTCCCCGCTGTCACCACGTTCGCCGCCGATCCCGCTGTGCAGTCCAACGTGGTCTACGGCATGTATTCCGGCGCCGCCCTGCTGATGGATGTCCATCGCCCCGCGAACCCTAACGGTTACGGCATCATTTATGTCTCCGGGAGCGGCTGGACCACGGCTATGGCCTACTCTGCCGCTCCGCTCAAGTCCAACGGCCAGTCGCTGCAATACGCCAAGCCGTTGGTCGCCGCCGGTTACACCGTCTTTACCGTAAATCATCGCTCCCTGCCGCGGTTCCACTATCCGGCTGCTGTCGAAGACGTGCAAAGGGCGGTCCGCTTTGTGCGGAGCAACGCGGCAAGCTTTGGGATTCGCCCCGATCGTATCGGGGCTACCGGCGGATCTTCGGGCGGCCACCTAGTGAGCATGCTCGGCACGCTGGATGGCAAGGGCAACCCCGACGATCCCGACCCGGTGGAGCGCGAGAGTGCTAAGGTCCAATGCAAAAACAAGTTCACAGTTGAGGTTGGATGGTGTAGTTCCACTCCGGCAGAGTCTCATGGCGCCGGAGTCGTAGCGACTCGACCTGTTCCGGTGTGGGCTTGAGGCCGCATGGATAGT
>JACXTT010004101.1_pt1 | contig 21803 bp, 12 predicted proteins | sample 9270951 | NCBI WGS metagenome assembly JACXTT01 (sample SAMN15532306, study PRJNA645909) | rock metagenome | isolation source: weathered quartz diorite | place: Puerto Rico | collected 2017-06-21
TGCGGCGCGCGCGAACGCCGCGCGAGGTGTTTGCGGACGCCGGCGCCTCGTTGCCGACCGCGGCGGACCATCCCGCCGCGCCGAAGCCGAAGTCCGCGCCGCGCAAGCCGGCCTCGTACCACGCCCCGGTGCGCCGCCACTGACGGGTCGGCCGATGCGTTACGCGATGCTGTGCGACTTCGACGGCACCGTCGCACCGTTCGACATTGGCGCCGGCCTCGTGCGCCGCTTCGGACGCGGCCCGACGGACGAGCTCGAACGCGCACTCGAGCGCTGGCGCGCGGGGGACATCGGCCATCGCGAGCTGACCGAGGTCGAGTGTCGCCGGCTCGCCGTGACCGAGTCCGAGGCGCTCGCCTACGCTCGCGGCTTCCGGGTGGATCCGGCGTTTCCGTCGTTCGCGCGCGGCGCGCTGTCCCGCGGGCACGCGGTCGAGGTCGTGAGCGAGGGATTCGAGTTCTACGTCTCGGACCTCCTCGACCGCGCCGGGGTCGGCGACGTGCCATTCACGTCGAATCGGCTACGATTCGAGAGCGGCGCTCGCGCCGTCCCCGAATTCCCGCACGCCGGCGGCTGCGGTGGCTGCGGCAACTGCAAGGGTGCGCGGGTCCGGGACCACCAGCGCCGCGGGTTCACCGTGGTCATGGTGGGTGACGGACTGTCCGATCGCTGTGGAGCGCGCGCCGCCGACCACGTGCTCGCGCGCGGGGCGCTGCTCGACTGGTGCCGCGACCAGGGCATCGCCGCGGAGGCGTTCGACCACTTCGGTGACGTCGCCGCCTGGGCCCGCGGGCGGGGTGTGGACGGCGGCGCCGGAGGCGGGAGCTGATGTTTCGCATCGGGGACGTCGAAATCGAATCACCGTTCGTGCTCGCGCCGCTCGCCGGCGTGAGCGACTCGCCGTTCCGGCAACTGGCCCGCGAACAAGGCGCCGCGGCCGTGTACACCGAGATGGTGTCGGCCGACGGCCTGATTCGCGGTCACCAGGCGACGTTCGACTACTGTCGGTTCGAGGCCGTCGAGCGGCCCTTGGGGATCCAGTTGTTCGGGTCCGACCCCGGGGTGATGGCGGAGGCGGCCCGCATCCTCAACGAACTCCCCGAGGCGCGGCGGCCGGATCTGATCGACATCAACATGGGCTGCCCGGTCCGCAAGGTCGTGAACCGCTGCGCCGGAGCGGCGCTGCTCACGAACGTCGACCTGATCCGCGACATCGTCCGCGCGATGTCGCAGGCGAGCCGCGTGCCGGTGACCGCGAAGATCCGGCTCGGCTGGGACGATTCGTCGTGCAACGTCGTCGAGGTTTGCGGCGCGCTCGAGGAGTCGGGCGCCGCGGCCGTGGCGATCCACGCCCGCACGCGGGCGGAGAAGTTCGACGGGTGCGCGCACTGGGAGATGATCGGATCGGCACGCCAGGCGGTGTCGATCCCGGTGCTCGGCAACGGCGACGTGCGCGACGAAGACGACGCGGTGCGCATGCTCGACCAAACGGGGTGCGACGCGGTGATGATGGGGCGCGCCGCGTTCGGCGACCCTTGGGTGTTCCGCCGCGTCCGCGCCTGGCACGAGCGCGGCGAGCGTCTCGCGCCGCCGACGGCGGCCGAGCGCCTCGAGGCGGGGCTGCGCCATCTGGGGCTGATGATCGACAGCGTGGGACAAGAGTCGGCCGCGCGCGAGATGCGCAAGCACGTCGCCTGGTACATCAAGGGGCTGCCGCGCAGCGCGGCGGTACGCGAGCAGGTGAACCGCACGCGCGGCGTCGACGAGATGGCGGAGCTGCTGCGCGTCTATCTCGGCGAGCTGGCCCGCGGCGCGTTCGAATCCCCCGCGGCCTGCGACTCGAGCGCGATGGAGGCCGTGCATGCGGCCGGCTGATCTGGATGGTTTGCTGCGGCGCGTGCGGCGCGGGGATGTCTCGCCCGTGGTCGCGGCGCGGCGCATCCTGACCGAGCCGCTGGAACGGCTCGAGTTCGCCACGCTCGACCACGAACGCTCGCTGCGCGCCGGATTTCCGGAGGTCGTGTTTGGGCCGGGCAAGACGCCGCAGCAGCTCGTCGCGATCGTGGGTCGGCTGTTCCGCCGCAACGGCGTCGTGCTCGCGACACGCGTGACGGCCGAGGGCCGCGAGGCCGTGCGCCGAGCGTTTCCGCGCGCCGAGGTCCACGAGCGTTCCGGCGCCGTCGTGCTGCGACGCGGCAGCAGTCGCGGCCGGGGCCGCGTGCTCGTGGTGTGCGCGGGTACGGCGGACCTTCCCGTCGCGGAGGAGGCGCTGGTGACGGCGCGCGTGCTCGGCAGTCGCGCCGAGCTGATCGCGGACGTCGGCGTCGCGGGACTCCACCGACTGTTCGCCCACGCGCGCGAGCTGCGCGGCGCCCGGGTGATCGTCGTCGTCGCCGGACTCGAAGGCGCGCTACCGAGCGTCGTCGGGGGGCTGGTGGATCGCCCGGTCATCGCCGTGCCGACCAGCGTCGGCTACGGCGCGCACTTCGGCGGTCTGGCGCCGCTCCTCGCCATGCTCAACTCCTGCGCCGCCGGGGTGACGGTCGTGAACGTCAACAACGGCTTCGGCGCGGGATACGCAGCACACCTGATCAACGCCGGCCGCCGAGGCGACTGAGACTTCCGTGAGCGCCGCGCGAATCGCGTATTTCGACTGCTTCTCCGGCATCAGCGGGGACATGTGCCTCGGCGCATTGGTGTCTGCGGGGTGGGATCGCGGGGAGCTCGTGAGTCTGCCGCGGCGCCTCGGGCTGCAGGGCGTCGCGATCGAGGTGTCCGCGGCGCGGCGCGGAGCGTTCGCCGCCACCCGCGTGGAGGTCGCCGTGGCGGGGCGGCAGCCCGATCGGCACCTGCACCACGTCACGGAGGTGCTCGCGGCCGGAGACATCACCCCGAGCGTGCGCGAACGGGCGCTGCAGGTGTTCCGCCGGCTCGCCGAGGCCGAGGCCGAAGTGCACGGCAGCACGCCGGACCAGGTGCACTTCCACGAGGTGGGCGCGGCCGACGCGCTGGTCGACATCGTGGGGACTCTCGAAGGGCTCGAACGCCTGGGCGTGAGTCAGGTGTTCGCGTCGACGTTGCGGCTCGGACGCGGCGTCGTCGGATCGCAGCACGGTCCGATCCCGGTGCCCGCCCCGGCGACCGCGCTGCTGCTGCGCGGCATGACGGTCGAGATCCCCGAGGTCGAGTTCGAGCTCGTGACCCCGACGGGCGCGGCGCTGCTCGCCACGCTGGTCGCGGGGCCGGCGGCTCCGCCGCCGTTTCGGCTCGAGCGCGTGGGCACCGGCGCCGGCGGACGCGACCTCGACGAGCAGCCCAACGTGCTGCGGGTGCTCGTGGGCAGGGTCGAGTCCCAGGGGCTCGCGACTGGGCGGGTGGCGGTGCTCGAGACCGCCCTCGACGACGAAAATCCTCAACACCTCGCGGCGCTGCTGCCCAGGCTGCTCGCGCAGGGGGCGCACGACGCGATTCTTGCGCCCGTCCAGATGAAGAAGGGCAGACCGGGGTTGTTGCTCGTGGTCGTGGCGCCGCTCGAGTACGCCGACGCGCTCGCCCGCCAGGTGCTCGCCGAGACTTCGACGCTGGGGGTGCGCGTGCGGGAGGAGCGACGTTACGAGCTGCCCCGGCGCGCGGAGCGCGTGGAGACTCCGTTCGGGACGATCGCGCTCAAGGTGGCGACCTTGCCCGAGGGTGGAGAGCGCGCCGCACCGGAGTTCGAGTCGGTGCTCGAGGCCGCAGAGCGGACCGGCCGTTCGCTGCGCGAGGTCGCCGAGGCCGCGCTCGCCGCCTGGGCCCGCTCGCGCGCCTGAGAAACGTCGTGCTGGCGGCGCGAGACGTGTGGGCGCAGCCGCCGGGCGCGACCTCCCCGGCCGTGCGCGGTGTGTCGTTCGAGCTGGGAGCAGGCGAGTGGCTCGCGATCACGGGACCCAACGGCTGCGGCAAGACCACCCTCGCACATGCCCTGGCAGGATTGTGGCCGGTGTCCCGGGGGTGGGTCGAGGTGGATGGGGCGCTGCTCGCGGCGACTGCTCCGGGGCGGTCGGCAGCCGGTGTCGCGACGGTGCTGCAGGAGCCTACGTCGCAGCTGTTCGAACGCAGGGCGTTCGACGAAATCGCGTTCGCGGCACGCAACCTCGGTGTGGAAGACCCGGTGTTGTCGACCCGTGTCTCGAAATGGAGCGCCCGACTTGGGCTGGACGGGTTCCATGACCGCGACCCGCACGGCCTGTCCGCCGGGTGGCAACAGCGCCTGCTGCTTGCCGGGGCGCTCGCAAGCGAGCCGCGCGTGCTGGTGGTCGACGAGGGCGCGGCGCACCTGGATGCAGCAGCCCGCGGCCACGTGCTGCGCGTTGTCCGCCAGCAGGTGTCCCAAGGAATGATCGTCGTTTGGGTCACGCAGGACGCCCGCGAATGCGAAGCGGCGGACCGGGTGCTCGTGCTGCGGGCAGGGGGTACCTTGAGTACTCTGGGTCCTCCGGGAGCGCCCCCGCCCGCGGCCCAGTGGTCGACCGGGACGGCATCCAGTCCCTCTGGACCTGCGTGCGACGGAGCCAGCGGGGAAAGGCTCCGCGTCCGCATCGAGCCCGACGAGGATGCCGCCGGTCGCGGCGTGCGGACGTCGAGCGCCGTCGAATTCGACCTGACTCCGGGCCGTCCGGTGGCGCTGCTCGGCCCGAACGCCGTCGGCAAGTCCGTGGCCCTCGAAGCGATCGCGGGGGTTCGGTCGTGCCCCCAGGTGCGCGTCCTGGGAGCCGGGCAGGAGGCGTCCCCGCCGGTCCTCGCGGCGCAGTTTCCGGAGCTCCAGGTGTTCGGCGACACCGTCGCGGAGGAGCTGGTGTTTGGCTCCCGGGAGCGCGGCGCCAACCCCGTCGCCGCGCTCGAAACGGCGACGCAACTGTTGGCCGAGCTGGGACTTGATCGCGACATCCTGTCCCAGTCGACTTGGGCGCTATCAACCGGGGAGCGCCGCCTCGTTCAGGTGGTCGCGGCCCTGGTGACGCCCGCCTCCGTCGTGCTAGTGGACGAGCCTACCTGCGGTCTCGATCCGATTCGCGCCCGCACCTTGGCTCAGATCCTGGCTCGCGTCTCGGGCCTCGTGCCCTTGGTCGTGGCCACCCAGGACCCCGATCTGCCGGGACTCATCATGGCTTCGGAACGACGTTTGGGTGAATAGCCTCGAAAAGGCAAGTGTCAGCGGAAAAACGGATTGACACGGACCTGTCGAGGAAACTAGCCTTAACGAAGGCTGGTGCCAGGTGCGTCCTCTTAAAACCCCTAGGGCCACCTTCTGAGGCGTGTTCTCGGATGCACACGCGCGGTCCGGCTGGATTGCGCGGTCAACCGGTCGTTGTCAAACAGTCGCGAAAGACAACTTGCGCTCGCAGCGGGGTACTGCCTGCTCCGATGTGCGGCGGATGACGAAAGGGGGGATGTTCACTTCGAAGGGCTGCAACCGCCGGGCTTCTCTCGTCTCCAGGATTTCACCGAGGAGAGCGCCGGAATGCAGTGAATCGACACCTCGCTCGCAATTGGTAGTTCGGAAGACTTCGCATTGCCCATGCATTGCGACGATGGAGGTAGTCAAACTATGAGGAAATTCCTCCTCTCGTTGCTGCTCCTTGCCGGAGTGGCAACGACCGCGAACCAGGTGTTCGCGGGAGACGGCGAGACCCCGAATGGGCGCGAGCGCTTTTATCACAACTCGCACTCGTCCGTATCCAAGTACGCGGGGGCGCTCGGCACGTCGCCGACGACCTACGGCGACTCCACGTACGTTGGATATAGCCCAGGCAACGGGAGCGCGGCGAACCCGTGGTCAATCAGAGCATCGATTACCAACGCGGCGACTTCGAACGTGCACCGTCCGCCAGCGGCCGGTTGCATGTGGAACTGGGATCCCGCGGAAGCGGGAGGCAACGGCTTCATCAACGGCGACACGCTGCAAGGCTGGTGGCCGCTCCGGTTCGAGTTCCGGTATAGCGGTCCGACGCTCAACCTCGGCACGGCCGATTACCTCGACCCAGGCGGCGCAATCAGCATCGGCAACCTGACCAACTACTACCCGGTGAATGGTCGCACGTTCGGCGTGGTGGGTGCGTGGCACGCCGACCAGGGTGGCGATCCCACCGGTGCCGCGCCCGGCTCGAACGGCGTGACCTGGGTGCCGCTCCAGGGCTCCAAGTCTGCGTGGTGCGGCCTCCGCATCCACGGGGACGCGACGGCTCCGGTCGACCCGATCACTCATAATCCGTTCACGGCCGACGCGGCGATGTTCAACACCCACGTCCGCTACACGGCGGCCGTGGCGACACCGAAGTTCCCCGGCTACGTCGATTCATGGGATCAGATGCTGTACAAGGACGTCAACGTCGGGACGGCGGGGGCCCCGGACCTGTCGCTCCACTTCGTCTACTCGACCCGCTTGTCGACGGCCGCGGACATTTTGGGCTGGTTCGACAGAGACCCGCTGACCGTGACGTCGGATGGTCTGACGAACTGCGCGGCCGGCAACTTCATCAGCAACTTCGACGTTTCGGGCGCGGGCCCCGTGGACTCGTTCATGGTCTACGTTGGCCTACCGGTCGAAGGAACGTTCCAGCCGTTCACGGGCACGTGCGTGGCGGGTGTCGGCCGTCAGCCGATCTACGACCCGCTGCGGCGCTGGTTCGACGAGATTGTCGAAGCCAACGACCCGGGCAAGGTGATCGAGCTCGTGTCGGCATTCGGCAACGACTCGGCGCACGTCGTGAACGTAACGATTCCGAACTCGCAGATTGCATCGATCCTGGCCGCCAGCGGCGGTAAGGTTCGGGTCTGCTTCCGCGTGAAGACGAACACTCGGTCTTCCGACGTCACCGGTGGCTTCAACTCTGCCGGTCGCGGCGCGGCGCAAGTCGACGACGTCACCTATTCGACTTCGACGGGCGGCTCGAGCCCGGCGGGGTGGGGTGACTTCGAAGCGGCGGGCGCGATCGACAACACCAAGACGGCGGACGCCGCGTGGCGTTCGACGGGTAAGCCGCCCTCGGTTTACGCGCACGTGGCCCAGCTGGGTGACGCGCTCGATCCGTACGATGACTTGTGCGGTTCGAATCCGGCCGCGACGGGGCGTATCTGCAGCGCCTCCGGCGGCATCATTTCGTTCGGCGGTGTCGGATTAGGCGGCCGTATCGGGAGCGACGTGAATTACACGGCGGATCACGATCTGGCCCAGTGCATCATGTCGCCGACGATCCAGCTGCGCAGCAACAACGGCACGTGGCCGAATACCATCGGCATCCAGCAGCCGGGAAACCAGGGCGACGCGATCGCCGGCTCCGACTGGCTCGTGGACTACGAAGTGTATGCCAAGGCCGCGAACTTGAATTCTCCGCCCACTGGCTACGGATTGCTGTACCGCTGGCTGTTCATGGGCTATCCGCAGCTCACGAACGGTGGCCAGCCCCAGTGGGGCAACATCATTCGGTCGTTCGCCAACTACCAGACCGACGCCATCTGCTTCCGCTCGCTGCCCGGCATCACGGGGCAAGAGGGCACGATGCTGGCGCTGGGCATGTTCAAGTACTCGGTGGGCGCCGCCGAGAACGCGAACTACCCGGACTCGATGAAGATCGGTTGGCTCGAGGAGTCGGAGTGCTGGGCGGACGGGGTGAATTCATGCAATCCCGTCGGCGGCCTCTACCTCGACAACGTCAGCGCGGTCGCGGTGGACGGTGCGTTCCAGCCGCTGAGCGGCGAGATCTGGAACTTCTGGCAGACCGCGTTCCCGTGGAACGAGAATGTGACGCCGGCCTACAGCGCCGCATTCGACACCGCGGGCATTCTGGTCAAGACGGGTCTCGACATCGGGCCGCCGGACGGGCTGAACTCGTTCGACGTCCCGGGTGACACGATCGTCACGTCGGTGGCCGGTGGCGCAACGGTACGCGTGGACCTCGTGTTCCGCGTCCTGCCCGGTCCCGGCAACTACCGAATCGTCGGCAACTCGGCGACGGGTCTGACACCGAATCCCGCAGCCTTCCCGCTCACGCTGGTCGGCCGGCCTGCCGTGGTTCCCAACGTGGCCTCCAGCAACTTCTGGGAGAGCTTCCTGGCGAACAACGGCCCGTTCGGTACGCCCGGTGGCCATACGGGAGGTGTGTGGAATCCCAACGTGTGGAACTCGGCTCGGGCCGACACGGCCGAGATCAACCTGTTCCCGCGCGCCAACGTCACTCCAGCCGCTGTTAGCTTCCAGTCGACGTTCAACGAGAACGAGCTCGGCATTGGTGCCGGCGACGCGTACTCGGCCAGCACGGTCTTGCGCGCGGGTCTGGGCCTGAAGCGTCACAAGTGCTTCCTTTCGACGGCCACGGCTCAACTGACCGACATCGATTGCCAGCATGACCCGGACGGCATCGAGACGCCGGCGAGCGGTACGTCTCCCGGCATCTACGATCTGACCTGGGTGCTGGCGACGGGCTCCGGATACGGCGGCGACATCGGCGTCCATCCGTACGGACGCCAGTACACCATCGAAGGCACGAAGATCATTCCCGACGGCCTGCTGACTCCCGGCGCCCACGTCGAATACTTCTGGCGTAAGGCGGTGAATGGGTCGACGGCGCTGTCGGGACTGATGCCGGACACCACTACCGTCGTTCCGCAGCCGAGCTACCGCGACAACGACGGCCGTCGGTTCCAGGCCTTCGGCGCGCTGCCGGATCGCTGGAAGGAAAGTGGCCGCGTGCATCCGCTGGGCCTTGCAAATCCCGGGGCGCCGGCATGCATGCTCGTGGTCAATGACCAGACGACGAACAAGAACGATTGGCAGGCGTGGACCGGCACCGCCGACACGATCGGCGTCACTTCGAATCAGAAGTGGGGTGCCGACATCGGCTGGCACGCGAAGGGTGGCGGCCTGGACATCAACGTCCCGGCCAACAACATCGATCGCGCCGGTCGCCCGGGCTTCATCGCCGAGCATGGTGGCAACCAGGGAACCACCTGGGATGCCTACCAGATCATCGGCGCCGAGGACACGGGTCCTGCGGGATCGTTCGGCGCGCGGTACGCGCACCAGGACGCCTCGAATACGCAGATCAACGACAAGCGTCAGCAGGGCGCTCCGACGCTGGAGCAGCTGAAGTTCTTCTACAAGACGGTCCTCTGGATGCAAGGCGTCCTGAACGCGCTGGCGGTCGGGCCTCAGGGTACTCGTGGCTCCGACGACCAGCAGCTGATCAAGGACTGGCTGCTGTCGGGTAGCCCGGCCTCAGCGAAGTCGCTCAACCGCATCTTCTGGGCAATGGGCGACGGCTTCGTCGAGGGCAACGAGAAGGAAGGCGACCTGACCAAGCAGCCGGATCTCGACCTGAACTACCTGGGTGCCGTGCTGGAGAACACAGCGACTCCTGGGTATCGCGTCATCGCCGGTCCCGCCGGTGCCGCGGCACTCCGCACCACGGTCAGGCTGTCCGCAGCCAACGACAGTCTCTACCATGGAGAGTGGGGTGTGCGGAACGTGTGCGACCGCACGAACGACGTGCTGAAGGTCGGGACGGGTTCGGTCCAGGCGTTCACATCCGTCTGGCTGAACTACGAGGATCCGAATCCTGGGGATGCGGTGACGTATCCCGCCAGCATCTACAAGAAGTGGGATTCCACGAAGCCGTGGGCGGCGATCACCGAGGAGTACTCGATCTTCGACCTCGTGAGCAGCCCAAGGCCGTCACTGTCGCTCGTGGATACCAAGGGTCGTAACACGTACTTCAGCCAGGTGCTGTGGTTCCTGAGCCGCAACAGCTCGTGCCAGATCGCCAACGGACAGGGCATCATTCCGCTCGATGTCCCGAATATCAGCGACGGCAACATGCTCGCCGATTTCGTGAACCTGCGGAACAACCCGTTGACGGTCGGCCTGGCCCGGATTCACTTCGGCCTGGCGAAGGACGATCGTGTTCAGATCAAGGTCTACGACGTCGCGGGACGCGAAATCCGTCAGCTGGCGGATCGCGCGTTCAAGGCCGGCGAGCACGACATCGTCTGGGACGGCACGGATAACGCCGGACGTCCCGTGGCGCGTGGCGTGTACTTCTCGCGGCTGCGGTATCGCGACAGCGCGAAGGACTTTGCGCTGAAGATGACGGTCCTGAAGTAGCGGTACCTGTTTCAAGACACGACGGGCGGGGCCTTCGGGTCCCGCCCGTCGCGTTTCCGGTGCGGCCGACACGCCCGAAGCCGATTGACGACAATGAACAACGGTCGTCGGGCCGGCGGAGGAAGTCCCCGAATCGCCAATCGTTGCCGCCGACCGCCCGTATCCTACACGGGTTCTTGACGCTAGGCGGCGGGGCTGATACGTTCGACCTACATTCCTCCGAACAGACTGGGCGTGCTGGGGGGCATGAATGCGAGTTCGTGCAGTCGTCGTCCTTTCTCTCATCACACTAGCTCTGAGCATCGGGTGCCGAAACGCACTCTCCCCCAACATCGATCGAGACCGCGCCCCCGAGACCTGGATTACCGCCGCCCCTCCTGACACGGTGTCCGTGCGCAATCGGGACGGCACCGCGACGCCGCCCAAGATCTACTCGGTTCCGACGCGCTTCCATCTGTACTGGGCGGGCTCGGACGCCGACGGCACGGTCGTCGGGTTTTACTGGGCGGTCGTCGAAACGCTGCCGCAGCCGGCCGAGGGCACGTCGCTGATCCCGCCGTTGCCGGGCCCGCGGGCGTCGCAATACCGGTTCACGACCAAGACCGATTCGATCTTCTCGTTCAACGTGTCGGAGTTCTCCCCCGATCGGCAGCACGCGTTCTACATCTACGCCGTCGACGACAAGGGGAAGGGCGACCCCACGCCGGCGCGGTTCATCTTCAACGCGCTCGATCGCTTCCCGCCGTTGCCGGTATTCGACGTATCGGCGGCGACGGGCAAGCACGCCATCGTATCGGTGCACGGCACCGTCACCCTCCAGGACGTCGTCGTGCCGATCACGGACTCGCTCGTGCAGACATCGGGCGCTCCACCGAAAGACACGATTCCCGCCCAGGCACGCATCGACTTCGTCTGGCACGGCGAGCCCACGATCACCGGCAACTACGCGGTCCGCTACAAGTACAAGCTCGACGAGCCGGCGTTCGTGGTGGTCGACTCCTCGGTCCACAGGGTCAGCTACAACACCGGCGTGGGGAACGACCGGGTGACTCCGGGCACCAAGGTGTTCACGCTGCGGGCCATCGACGCCGCCGGGGGGGCACGCTCGGGGTCGCAGGAAGTCACGCGTTACTTCCAGGTCAACGAGGATCCCATCACCTGGTTCGCCGGGCCGGACTCGAACCTGATTCCGCTCAGCGACAATTATTCGGTGGGCCGTCGCTACCAGACGATGCCCAGCTGGACCAACTTCCCGAGCGGCGGCGGCTCGCTGCTGAGCTGCGACTCGCTCTACTACTGGCCGTCCGAACGCCAGGAACGCAAGACGTTCTGGGAGATCTACAGCGACAAGCTGTTCCTGCGAGCCGAGAACGACACCGTGGACATGAACGGGATCATCGTCGTCCAGCCGGGGGGCCGGGACTATGACTCGGACTACCGCGTCAACGTCAACGCCAATTTCCCCGACGCGGACACCGTGACCTGCAGCGGCGAGATCCCTCGCGCGTTGCGCCCCAGCGGCCAGACGGGTTCGCCGATCGGCTTCCGCTTCCTGTCCGCGGAGGTCCTCAGCTTCTCGACGGGCCTGCCCAGCCAACCGTCCCCGTCGGCGCTGTTCCCGTTCCTGGATGCGGCATCGACCGGCGTGCAGCGGAAGATCAACGGCTACACCTGGTTCACACAATCGGGCCGGGTGGCGTTCATCCTGCGGAGCGTGGATGGCGATGGCGCGCAGGATTCCCGGCTGCCGGATGCCTACAACTCGTTGCTGCTCGCGGACGGCGTCGACTCCGGCTCCGACACGGATCCCTACGACGTCGCGCTTCGGAGGCAGGCGATTCTCACGTTCTACGTCAATCGGGCGCCGTACTTCGACGTGGGGTCGCCGTTGTTCAAACCGAAACCACCCCAGTACAACGGCGGCGCCAACTGGACGGAACCGGACCGGGTGCTACGCCTGAACCTGCTGTCGAAGGATCCCGACCCTTACGATCCCTCGAGCCCGCCGAATGGGCCGGGCGGCCCGTCGGCCAGCACCGTGTTGCGGACCCGCGTCACGGTGAGGGGTACGGATGCGTCGGGGGTCGACACCTCGTACACGGCGCCGGTACAGTTCGTGGCTCAGTACAACATCGACCTGCCGACTGAGGCGCCGTACATCACGGGAAGGAACCTCCGGCTCACGATCCAGCTTTGCGACTGCGCCAATTGCGAGCAGACTCCGGGAACCGGCCGGTGCGTGAACTTCGGGCCGATTCCCGTGGATGTAGGACCGGCCGTTTCCACGACTTCGTTCAGAGGAAGCGGGCCGATTGGATCGACCGGGACGAAATCTCGAGCGGCATCGAGTGGGAGTATCAAACCATGACGTTCGTCCTTCGTCGGGCCACGATCGTGGCCATGATGCTGCTCGTCGCCGCGCTGATGAGCAGCTGCAGCAACAACAAGAATATCTTCCCGATCAACAACATTCCACCCATCGTCCGCCTCACGGCGTCGCCCATCGACACGAATGCCGTGTGCCTGCCGGACCGCGCCCGCAGCTGCTACTCGCTGACCCTCGACTGGGTCGGCTACGACCCGGACGGTCGCGTGGATCACTACATCTACGCCGTCGATCCCGACAATCCCGACACGAGTTGCCACCGGGCGTCCCCCACCGACACGTGTTGGATCGTGACGACCGACAACGAAAAGCGCCTCGTGTTTCCCTCGCCGACACGGGAGCCGAGCGTGAGGCCCGATGGCACGCCCAATCCCGATTCGGTGCTGATCCTCCGGGGCTATCATGTGTTCGTGATCGCCGCCGTGGACAATGAAGGCGCCATTGGACCGCGGGCGTTTCGCGCGTTCTTCTCGTTCACCAAGGCTCCTACGGTGGAAATCGACAATCCCCATCCGCTGGGAAAGAACCACGAGCTGTTGCTACCCCCCTCGATTCGGATCTCGTGGCACGGCAACGACGACGACGGCGTGTTCACCTCGAAGCCGATTCGGTACAAATACCTGCTGCTCACCCAGGGCAACCAATTCAACGTGTTTCCCGAAGGGTTCAACACGCTCCTGACCTATGAGGGCAATGCGGTTCGGCAATATTGCTCGCCTACGTTTCCCGCCAGCCAGGGCTGGGTGTCGGTCGGCGGCGACACGACGACCGTGCAGTTCACGAACCTCGTCCCGGGCGCACCGTATACCTTCATCCTCGCCGCCTTTGACGAGGCGGGCGCCTACTCGCCGGTGTTCTTGTACGACAAGAACATGCTTCGATTCACCGTCGGCTTCGCGGTGTCCGAGGGCCCGAAGTTCACGGTCTACAACGAGTCGTTCTTCTACAAGTACCGTGGCTCCAACTACATCCCCGCCAACGAGGTGCGGCTCGAGGTGCCCGCGGGTCAGCCGGTGACCTTCAACTGGTTTGCCGAGACCACCGGGGGCTCGGACGTCCGCGCCTATCGGTGGATGCTCGACGGAGACGTGTTCGACCAGCGTCCCCGCACGGACGAGCTCACGGACACCAAGCACTGGAGCTCGCCGAGCCGCAGCACGGTCTCGGCCACGGTGGGTCCGTTCTCGGGCGGCGACCATTACTTCTACATCGATTGCGAGGACAACACCGGGTTCAAGACCCTCGCGACGATCCACTTCTTCGTGATCGTGCCGACGTTTGCCCGCCAACTGCTCGTGGTCAACGACACGCGATATCGGCCGGACCAGTTCATCTCCGACACCCTGGTCGCGCCTCAAGGCGCGTGGCCGGGGGCCGCGGAGATGGATACGTTCATGTACGCGGTCGGAGGCAAGCCCTGGCAGTTCTACGGCAACGACCGCAACGGGAACCCCATCCTGAGCACGCCCGGGATCTTGAACGGTTACGACTTCGACACGCTCGGCACGCGCAAGAGCATCACGGACTTGAGCGTGCCGCTTGCCACGCTGGGAGGTTACCGTCACGTCATCTGGATGATCGATTTCGACAGCGCCAAGGACGTGACGGCATCGCTTCGCTACATGACCAACGCCGACGGGCACCTGAACACGCTGGGCGCCTACGTCCGCATGGGGGGCGAGGCATGGCTCGTCGGCGGCGGGGGAGCCTACGCGACCGGGATCGCGTGGAATGAAACGAGCAACGATCGACCCACCGGCAACTATGTCTGGAACAATTCGCTGATCACCCCGAAGCGCGAATTGCAGCCCGGTCGGTTCATGTACGACGTGCCGAAATGGCAGTCGGTCGTCGTGAATCGCTCCGGCATCTCACTGACCGAGACGGAGGGGACAACCATCAAGCGCAACCTCGGCCGGTTCAGGGGCAACCCCGGCGTCTACCTCAACGTGCCGCTGTCGTTCGACAAGCGGAACCCCTTGACGGATCCGCTGCCGGCGAAGCGCCAGGGCACGCAGTTCTATCAGTCGAGCTGGCAATGCGAATACCTCAGCGTCGACAACGTGGTGACCGAGCCCGTGACCGGCGAGCCGAACGATTTCCAGATCGACAGCTTCAATGACCCCACGCCCGAGACCCTGAAGGCCCGCTGGCTGAGCACCGACACGCTCAACACGGTCGTCGATCAGGTTCCCTCGACCTCGCCGGGGTCGACCAAGGCCACGGGCAAAGCGCTCGAGATCCGGACGCAAGGGGGCGGCGCGTCGAACCACGACTCCGTCACGCGCGACCTGGGCAGCCCGCGGGATTGGTCCGGAATAACCGCCGTTTCGCTCGCCATGAAGCAGAGCGCTCCGACCTCCGCGATGCAGTGGCGGCTACGCGTCTACGACGTGAACGGGACCAGCTCGAGCGCCCTGCTCAATCCGACCAGCACGGGATCGACGTTCGTCGACGTGACGCTGGGGCCGCGGGACCTCGTCGCCGATCCGGGATCGGTGCGGCCGATCAACATGAGCGCGATCAAGAAGATCCAGTTCGAGCTGGTGAACGGCGACGTCGCCGGCCAGACGGACTTCGACAACCTGTTCGTCACGACGCTCTCCGACGCGCCCGTGCTCGATACGCTGCTTGCGGCCCAGCTGAGCTTCATTCCGGACACGACGCAGCGGCCGATCAGCGCCACGATGACGGTCTATCATGGCCATGATTTCCCGAAGTCTTTCATCTTCACCGGCTTCGCGCCTTGGGCGTTCCGCCGCAGCCAGTGCCAGCAGCTGTTCGACTTCGTGCTTCAGCACATGTGGGGACTGACGAAGAACCCGACGAGCTTCGTCGCCTCGCGAGCCGCGATGTTCGCGCCGGCGCACCTGCGGACGGGGTTGCCCGTGGGTCCCGGAAGCGGCGGGGGTGCCGTAGGCGGCGTGGGCCTGCGCAGACCCACACGGCCCGGCGGCGGCTTGCGCTCGACAGGGAGACCATGAGCGACTGGCGACGCGATGGCCGTGGCCTCGGCATGCGCATCGGTCTCGGTTTGATCGCCTGCGCGTTGTCCGGGGCGGGCCCGGCCGCGGCGCAGTCGAACGCGCTTTGCAACCTGGCGGTTCCGCTCGATTCACTGGTGTTTCCACACATCCCCTTGTGCGCGTTCGTCGGCGCCTATCAGGACAGCTCGCTGATCGATCCGAAGAGGTGTCTCGGGCTGTACTCGGGGCCGCTCACCGACAGCGTCGCGGCGCGGCCGCGCACGGTCACCGTGCGCTTCCGTCGCGATCGCCGCGTGGAGGCCCGTTCGGATTTCGGCGGCTACCGCATCTACCGGGTCATCAACTACACGGGAACGGCCGATTCGAGTCGGATGGTTCTGATCCGGCGTTACTCGCGACAGGTCGGCGACGAGCGCACCTGGAACTTCTCGGTCGTGGATACCTCGACGCTCCAGTTCAAGTGCAAGGGTCAGGTCGTCGACGACAGCGTCGTGACGTACGTCGACCCGGATTCGAGCGGCACGTACGTGCGGGTGTGCCGGCTCCGCAACCCGCCGAACGACGTCGACGGCCGGTGCCTGTCGCCCAACGACTCGATCATCGTGCTGCGGGCGCCACCCGGTCCTCATGACGGCTTCCGCACGCGGTATTCGATTACCTACGAAGCCAGGAACAACTCGGCGGACGGTAACTACGCCGACCTGTTCGTTCCCGATCACTCGAACTGTGTCGTGCCGTCCGATTCGACGACGTGTCTGAACCTGAATCACAAGCTGCTCAACATGACTCCGTATGACGTCGAGCCGACGGGGGGGCCCACCGCCAATCTCAACCAGGTGCGGGTCGTGCCGAACCCGTTCCGCGCCAGCGTTCCGTGGGACGCACCGGGGGGTCACGAGGTGCATTTCACGAACTTGCCGCAGGACGCGCGGATCAAGATCTACACCGTCGCGGGCGATCTCGTGGCGGAGCTGATCCACAGCGATCGGGTGCGGGACTTCGAGCGCTGGAACCTCAAGAACGAGAACGGCAGGGACGTGGCATCGGGGATCTACATGTTCCGGGTCGAAGCGGCGTCCTTCAGCTTCCAGGACCGCTTCATCGTGATCCGCTAGGCTCACCGGCTCCATGGAGATTCCGGGACAGTCGACGCGTACGATGCGCGTGCAGGTCGAGGTCGAAGTGTGGCGGGGGGCGATCCCGGAGTCTCGGCATCGCATTCAGGCGGCTGTCGTCGACGCGTCCGGGACGTTGCGCGTCGTCAGCGAGGACCCGAGGGGGACGAGTTTCCGCTCCGCTGCCAAACCGTTCCAGCTGCTGCCGCTCGTCGAGCGTGGCCTCGTGGAGCGGTGGGGCTTTACCGACGAACACCTCGCCGTCATGGCGGCGTCCCACACCGGCAGCCCCCGCCACGTGGCGCTGGTGGTCGACATCCTGACTCGGCTGGGCCTGGACGAGGGAGCTCTCGCGTGCGGTTACCACGACCCACTGGATCCGGAGTCGCTCGCCCTCATTCGGACTCACCCCGAACGGCGCACCGCGCTGTACAATAATTGCTCCGGCAAGCACGCCGGCATGCTGGCCCAGGCGCTCGCCGAGGGCTGGCCGATCGAAGGATACGAGCAGCCCGGTCACCCTCTGCAGCAACGCATGCGTGAGACGGTGGCCGAGATGTGCGGAATGGAGCCGGAAGCGTTGCTTGTGGGAGTCGATGGGTGCAGTGTCTGTGCTTTCGGTGCGCCGCTCGCCGCCATGGCTCGCGCCTACGCGCGGTTCGCGGCGGCGCGGGCGGAGGGCGGCACCCGCGAGCGCGCGCTGGATCGCATCCGGCGGGCGATGATTCGGCATCCCGAGGTCACCGGCGGCAGCATGCGGTTCAGCACGCAGCTGATGGTTGCGGCCGGCGGCTCGCTCGTCGCGAAGGGCGGTGCGGAAGGACTCGAGTGTGTGGGTGTGCCGTCTCGGGGCCTGGGGATGGCGTTGAAGTGCGAAGACGGAGGGTCGCGCGGCGTGGCACCCGCCGTCGTGGCGCTGCTCGAGCACCTCGACCTGCTCACGCAGGACCATGCGGCCGCGCTGGAGACGTGGCGCCGGCCGATTGTGCGCAACGTTCGCGGGTTGGCCGTGGGGGAGGTCCGGGCGCGGGTCGCGGCGCTCGACGCAGTGACATCTTGAGAACGCTTCGACGCCGCGGCGGCCGCGGCGGGCGTCGGGCTCAACGCCAAGGCGGGTGACGAAATGACACGCGACTCATGGATCCTCATCGTGACCGCCGCCGGGATCGTATCCTTCAGCGCGTCGGCGCTGCACGCTGCACCGTCGCCGGGTGACGCCCGCAAGATCGATTCGCGGCTGCTGTCGCGCACCGTGGCGACGCCGCAGCAGGTCGTCCCGGCATGGGTCCACTTCGTCGACAAGGGCGAGCAGGGGAAGGCGGACCTCGCGCGCCGCCTGGCGGCGATGGAGCGCTCCCTGTCCCCGCGCAACCGTGCGCGCCGCCTGAAGGCCGGTGTCTCGCCGCTCGTCGACGAGCTGGACTTGCCGGTTTGCCCCGAATACCTGGAGCAGTTGCGCGCGGCCGGATACCAGCCGTTCGCAGTGTCGCGTTGGTTCAATCGCGCCGCCGTGCGCGTGCCGGCGGGCGAGCTGCTGCGGATCGCGCAATTCGGGTTCGTCACGAAGCTGGCGCCGGTGGAGAAGGCGATCGTGTCGCGCGACCCCGAGCCTACCTCGGAACAGGGGTCGTCGACCGGTCCGACGGGAGACCTGGCCGGATCACCGCTTGCGACGATGTCGCTGAGCTACGGGGTCAAGCTCAAGGAGCTGCAACAGCTGAACCTGACCGCCGTCCACGATTCCGGCTACGTCGGTCAGGGCGTTCTCATCTGCATGCTCGACGACGGCTACTACCATCAGGATGTCCACCGGGCGATGCGGGTCATCAACATCCCGCCGGGCTTTCGTCGCGACTTCGTCGACGGCGACACCACGCTGACGGATCGCCCGTCGGGAAGCCACGGTATGTGGACGTTGTCGTGCATCGGCGCGAACCTTCCGGGCAACTTGATCGGCTCGGCACCTGGCGCCACGTTCGCCCTCGCGCGCACCGAAATCGATTCGATCGAAGTGCCCCAGGAGATGTACAACTGGGGACTCGGCGCCGAGTGGGCCGACAGCCTCGGCGCGGACATCATCTCGTCGTCGCTCGGCTACTTCACGTTCGACGGTGGGGTCGGCAACTACACCTACGCGAACCTCGACGGGCATACGACCGTGGTCTCGCGCGCCGCGGAGATCGCCGCGGCGAAGGGGATCCTGATCGTGGACGCTGCCGGGAACTCGGGCCCCGCCGGCCAGACGCTGATCGCCCCCGCCGACGTGAGCGGGGACAGCCTGCTCACCGTGGGCGCGGTGGACAGCACGGGACTCATCGCCTCGTTCTCGTCGCGAGGGCCCACCGCCGACGGCCGCATCAAGCCCGACCTCTGCACCCGGGGCCGGCTCAACTGGCTGCCCACGACCACCACCGACAGCACCTACTTCCAGGCCAGCGGCACCTCGTTCGCGACGCCGTTGCTCGCAGGCGTGTGCGCGAGCATCATGAGCGGCCGGCCGCGATGGTCGCCCTACACCGTGATCCTGGCGCTGCGCCAAACCGCGTCCCGCTTCACGACGCCCGACAACACCTACGGCTACGGAATCGTGAACGCGTTCGCGGCGCTCAAATGGACGAACGTTCAGCTGACCGTCGATCCCGGGCCGCGGGCTGAGTTCGGCGTCCAGCTGCTCGGTCCGAATCCGCTGCGCGCCGGTGCCGGGGTCGAGCGCGTGCGGTTCGGGACGGGCGCCGATGGGCCCACGAGCGCCCCGGTTTCGGTGCGGGTCGTCGACGTTTCGGGCCGCGCGGTGCGCACGCTGTGGTCGGGTGCGCTCGGACGAGGCGGGACGGTCGAAGCCGCCTGGGACGGACGCGACGGGAATGGACGTCGGGTGTCGCCGGGGGTGTACTGGATCGCGCTCCAGAGCGGTGCGCGCACGGCGACGACCCGCCTCGTCGCCTTGTGAGCCACGGAATCACCGTCATCCATCGAACCTCAGGAGCCTTCTGCATGCCTCGAATGCTGGGCTGGGCGCTGCTGCTGCTCTGCGCCCGAGTCGTTTCGGCGGACCCCCGTTCCGCCACGGTGCAAGTCTTGTCGTTCCCCGAGGGTCCCACCGTTCTGCTGGCACCCGACTCGCTGGCGGGCTCCGTCCACGTGGGCCTGTGGTACCCGGCCGGTTCCCGCAACGATCCGCCTACGCACGCGGGCCTGGCCTACGTTCTGGGCCGAAGCGCGTTCACCCTGCCTGCCACGGCACGCCGTGCCCTCGATGCCACCGGCGCGAACTACGATCTTACGGTGACGCCGGATTTCACCTCGAATTCCGTGGTGCTGCCGCCGGACCAGCTGCGCGCCGGTCTCGAGGCGGTGCTGCCGCTGATCCAAGCTCCGGCGATCACCGACGCATCGCTGCACGATGCGATCTCGGGCGCGCGCGCGGAACGCACGCGACGGCTGGCACAGAGCCCGTTGCTGCTCGGAATCGAGCGCGTGTGCGCGTCGTTGTTCGTCGGCCACGGCTACGCCGCCCCGGCATCCGGGCTCGACGCCGCGCTGGCCGCGACCACGCTCGACGCGGCGCGCCACGACCTCGCCACGCGGTTCACGCCGGCGCATGCGCTTGTGACGGTGACGGGGCGCTTCGACCCCGACGACGCCCTGGCTGCGCTCAAGCCGCGATTCGGCTCGCCGGGTCGCGCGGCGCCTGCGTCGAAGCCCCAGCCGCCGAGCTTCGGCGACGTCGTGCCGCGATCCAACGCCGGCGCGACCGCGCTGCCGGTGTCGGTGGTGCTCGCGGGTTGGCGGCTGCCACCCGATCGCGACCCGGATACCGCGGCGCTGCAGGTGCTGGCGCGACTGCTCACTCAGGGCGCGAGCCCGCGCCTCGAGCGCGAGCTCGTCACCGGCGATGGTCCGTTCCTTCAGACCCAGGGCAATTTCGAGCGGCGTGGCGACGCCTGCTTGTTCGTGGTGGCGGCGGCGCTCCGGGGTACGATCGACAGCACTCAGGTCGAGTCTCAGCTCACGAGTCAGGTCGAGCGCTGGGCGCACGATCCGATCGCGGCGGCCGACCTCGAGCCCGCACAGCGCGCGGTTGAGGCAGAGCTACTGCTCGCGGCCCAGACCACGGCGGGCCGTGCCGAGACGCTGGCCAGCGCGCAGATCGTCGACGGCGATTGGCGGGCTTGGGAGCAGCGCATCGCCCGCGTCCGCGCCCTGACGCCGGCCGACGTGCAGCGCGCCGCATCGCGCTCGCTCGTGCCCTCGCGCCGCGCCATCGTCTGGACTGCGCCGGCCCCCGCCGGGGGGCGGACGCCATGACCCGACGCGTGCGATTCGTCACCGCCATCGCCCGGGGAACCGGAGTGCTCGGCCTGGTGCTCGGTGCGCTCGCGAGCGTCCCCGTGCGCGCCGCGACGCCGCCGTTCCGGCTGCCGCTGCCGGTCGTGAAGCGGCTCCCGAACGGCGTCACCGTCGCCGTGTTCCGCGACGCGCGGCTGCCGCTCGCCCAGGTCCAACTCACGGTGCCCGCCGGGTCCGCGGAGGAGGACTCGTTGCCCGCGGGGGTGGCTCAAATCACCGCGCAGATGATCGGTCAGAGCAGCTCGTCGCGCGATGCGCAGGCGATGCAGCAGGATCTCGATCGTGCGGGCGGGCGGCTGGCCACCCGCGCCGGCCGAGACGTCGGAATCATGACGGCGACGTTCCTGGCCTCGGAGCTGGAGTCGGGGATCGACCTGATGGCCGACGCGGTGCTCAACGCGTTGTTGACCGACGCCGAGTTCGACCATGCCCGGCGCGGTGCCCGCGCACTCACGGCCGGCCCGGGCGGAGCCGCACGTCAAACCGAGGACCGGTTGTGGGGCGCCGTGTTCGGCGGCGGACCGTACGGCCGCGCGACCGCGGGAACCGCGGAGTCGCTCGACCGGCTCACGCTGGCCGACGTCCGCGCCTTCTTCAACGCGCACTGGACTCCCGTGGGCGCGGTGATCGCCGTTGCCGGGGACGTTCAGCCCGACAGCGTGCTCGACTGGGTTTCGGATGCGTTCGGCCGCTGGAGCGCGCGAGGCAAGGCCGCCGCGCACGCCCCATCGATCGTGTCGATGCCCGCGCGCGGCGCTCAGGTGGTCTCCCGCCCCGACGCTCAGCGCTGCGCCGTGTGGGTGGCCGCGCCGGGCCCGGCGGCGGGC
>JACXTT010004102.1_pt1 | contig 21801 bp, 13 predicted proteins | sample 9270951 | NCBI WGS metagenome assembly JACXTT01 (sample SAMN15532306, study PRJNA645909) | rock metagenome | isolation source: weathered quartz diorite | place: Puerto Rico | collected 2017-06-21
CTCCGCGGGGTTCCAGAGCGAAAGTGCCAAAGTGGACTTTGTCGACCCGAACGGAGTTCGATCCCTGGCACCGGGCACGCGCCTGCGCGCTAATCAGCGACTGCAAATTGGTATCGAGAGGTTGTTGTCGGAAAACAGCAGCATCCAAGCCGCGATATTTTTCGACGACGTATCAGGAAAGGCCGTGGGATTGCTCGCCGTACCGGGGGGCGTTTCCGGCGAGCTGGGTTCGGCTTTCCAAGAATTGATCGAGCAGGGCCAGACGCGAGGGGCGAGAGTTGTTTACAACGCCCGGTTGAGCAAGTTTATCTCCGGGCTTATTGGGTACGCCTTTGGCCAAGGGCACGAACTAGCGGCCAGGGGTTTGGAGATGCCGGGCAGGTTGCTTGGAACGGACAACTTTCATGTTGTCTCATTTAAGCTGGGAGGGGACCTCACACCCACCCACACTACATACGCCGCCTACTACCGAATCGCCTCCAGGGGAGCCCTGTTTGCGGTGGATCCTTTTTACGGTCGCATGGATGTAGTTCATCCTGGTCTCAGCTTCACCGTCACACAGGAGCTTCCGAATTTCGGTTTCCTACCGGGGCGCTGGGAGGCTGGGCTCGATGCTCGGAACGTTTTGGCCCAACGCGATCGCTTATTCGAACGGGAAGGATGGAATGTGGTAACCGGACTTGGTCGGTGGGTACGGGGAAGTGTTTCGGTTCGGTTATGATCGACATACTTATCGGCATCCCTGTTGTTCTAGCGGGAGCGCCGGGCTGCTAGATCAAAAGGGAAGATTTTCTATACCGATGTCCGTGCTAAGTGAAAATCTGAAGGGGTTAGGCTGGCGAACCGGCATTTTGTTGGTGCTGACTGCCGCGGCGGTCGTCGTCGGCGGAATGAATTTGCGCGCCCGAGTGCACGAGACCCGCCATCCTGGCGTTCCTTCCGACGGGGTGACTTGGATTGATGAGGGCGGCTCGGTGGTAGCCGGATCGGTTGAGGCCGGCGGCCCGGCGGCCCGGTCGGGATTGCGGGAAAGCGACCGCTTGCTGGGTATCAGCTTGGATGGAGGATACGAATTCGATCGGATAGAGCGCGCGAGCTACGTACAGGTTTACCTCGACAAAGCGGGAGTGGCGAATCCGATCTCCTATTTGCTTGAACGCCGGAATGCCTTTGGCGATCTCTCCCGTGGCGCGGCCGACATTCCAGAGCTCATGGCGCGCCCACAGCGGCTCTGGCAGGGCCTCTACCTCCTTTTGATCGGCGTAGTCTATCTGTTCATCGGATTGTATGTTTTGATCCGGCGGGGTCGGGCCCAGTATACCAGCCACTTTCACCTGATCTGTTTAACCGCATTCATCGTTCACGCCTTCAGTTTCACAGGAAAATTGGACACGCTCGATTGGGCGGTTTTCTACGCGGACAACCTTGCGCTGATACTCTTGGCGCCCATCTTCTTACACTTTTGCGCAGTTTTTCCGGAACGTCGCGCCGTCGTCGAACGACGCCCTTGGGTGAGCGCCTTCATTTACTTGCCGGCTGCAGTCCTGGTTGGCCTTGAGGTGGCGACACCCACGCTCATTCATCCCTCGGCGGCAATGCAGTTGCAGCTCCGTCACCTGCTGGATCGTCTGGAGATGGCCCAGTTCTCTTTAGGCTTTATCGGCGGAGGCGCGCTCCTGGTAAGAACCTTCGTGAAGGCGCGGGCGCCGATGTTGCGACAGCAAATGAAATGGGTGGTCTCAGGGCTCGGACTGAGCATTCTGCCGTTCACCTTCTTCCAGATCTACTCCGCGATTGTCGGCCCGCAGGCGAGCGCCTGGCTGGAAGGGCTGGCCGTCGGGCCCCTGATCCTTATACCGCTCTCGTTCGGCTACTCCATCTTCCGATACCGGCTGATGGATGTTGATGTGATCATGCGCCGCAGTTTTGTTCACGTCGCGGCAACCGTGGTAGTGGTGGTTGCCTACACGCTGCTGATCCTGTTCGCCGCGGATCGTGTGGCCCAGATCGTGCCGGTATGGGCTATCCGCGCCATCAACGTGCTCGGCATGCTAGTTGTAGCAATGCTATTCGCGCCCCTGAAGAACCGGATCCAAGTGGCCATCGATCGAATCTTCTATGGTGAGCGGTACAGCGCCCGCATGGGCCTGGACGATTTTTCCAGGTCTCTGTCGAGCACCACGGCGCTCCAACCTTTGCTAGATTCTGTGAGCCAGCGGCTGCGTGAGATGTTGTTGGTGGAACAGATGATTGTCTGGACGGAGGACGAACCGCCACTGGGAACTTATCGGGTGGCCCTGATACGGGGACTCCCGGAGGTTGGAAAACTGGAGGCCGAGTCAGCAGCGGCGATTAGTCGAGCGGGAATCGGCAACCGCGTTCTCTCGATCGACGAAGATGACACCTTGCACCACCTGCTGGGACCGAAGGGGGAAGGACTGCATTATCTAGTCCCGTGTTTTATCCGCGAGCGTATGATCGCCGTAATCGGATTGGGCCTGCCGGCGGGAGGAGACCTCCTGACATCCGAAGACATCGATCTCCTCAGAGCCCTCTCTCCCTACATCGCCGTGGCGGTCGAGAATAGCTTGCTCTATCGCGAGCAGGCCGAGCGGGCGGAGGAGCTGGCCCACCTGAAGGAGTTCAACGAGAGCATTATAGAATCCATCAATGTCGGCATTCTCGCGGTGAATTATGATGGGATCGTGACCACGTGGAATAGTGCCATCGAGGAATTGTTGGGAGTCTCTCGCGAGCAAGCCTTGTATCGTCCGATCGAGGAGGTCCTCGATCCCGATCTCGTCCGGGGACTGCGCGACATCACGGGCGAATTTGGCTGGGCGGTGCCGGATGCACGGAGTATTTACAAGGTGCGGATCCCGTCGGCTTCAATCGAAGAGGTAATCGCCAATGTTTCGATCGCGCCGTTCGAAACTCGGGCCGGCCAGAAAGTGGGCGCGCTAATCGTGCTCGAGGACATGACTCACCGCATTCGCCTGGAGCAGCAATTGCAGCAGTCGGAGAAACTTTCTTCCATCGGGTTGCTGGCTGCGGGGGTAGCCCATGAAGTGAATACGCCGCTGACCGGGATATCCAGTTATACCCAAATGCTCATGCGACAGCTCCCCCAGCGCGACCCCCGATCCCAACTGCTGGAGAAGATCCAGGCGCAGGCTACTCGAGCCTCTGAGATCGTGAACAACCTGCTCAATTTCTCCCGCGTGGAGTCCACCGAATTCATCCATCTCGACATTCATCAGGTGCTGAATGACACGCTCCAGCTGCTCGAACCTCAACTAAGAAGTACGCGCGTCCGACTGATGAAGGACTATGCACGGGACTTGCCGCCGGTGAGGGGAAACCCGATAAAGCTGCAGCAGGTTTTTATGAACCTCATCCTCAATGCCAGGGATGCCATGCCCGATGGGGGAGTGCTTTCGATCGGGACATCGACCAGTGATGGCAAGGTTCTAGCAGAGGTGAGCGACACCGGGGTGGGCATTGCGCAAGAGCATATCACCAGGATCTACGATCCATTCTTCACGACCAAGGGGGTGGGTCGTGGGACCGGCCTTGGGCTCGCGGTCAGCTATGGCATCCTCCAAGAGCATGGCGGTGGCATCTTCGTTGAGAGCAAGCTGGGTAGTGGGAGTCGCTTCACCGTGAAGCTGCCGGCCGCGCTCACCATGGCCTTTCCCAAACGGCGGAGCGCTGAATTGCGAGTGGCCTCAGGTGACTGACCTGTTCTGTCGGGCAACGCCTCCCCTCTTCCTTTCCTGGTTTTCTCCCCCAATCTTCTTCCAAACTGATCCTGCGGTTTCGTCATGAAGAAAGGCACCGTTCTCGTCATCGACGACGAAGAAATCATGCGTGACGTGCTCGAGAGCCTGCTTTCCGCGGAGGGCTATCGAGTCACCTTGGCGAGGACTGGTGAGGAAGCATTGGAACAGTGCCGAGATGTTCCCTTCGATGTAATCCTGCTGGACGTCTCCATGCCCGGGATGGGCGGGATCCGAACGCTGGAGGAAATCTTAAAGGCTGACCCCGAGGCAGTGGTAGTGATCATCACGGCGTACGCCACTTTCGAAACGGCGGTGACCGCGTGGCAGCTCGGCGCATTCAACTGCATACGGAAACCTTTTCACAATGAGCAGATCGTCAAGGTGGTTGAGGCCGGACTTCAGCGCAAATGGAAGGATGAAGAACGGAAAGTTCTAAAGCAGACGCTGCGGCAGACCTCGCATTTGACCCAGATCGTGGCGCGCAGTCATAAGATGCGGAAAGTCCTCGACCTCGTGGCGCAAGTTGCGCCCACGCGTTCGACGATCCTGATTCAAGGCGAGTCCGGGACCGGCAAGGAGCTCGTGGCCCGTGCGATTCATTTCTCGAGCCCGCGTGCTGATACCGGACAGTTCGTGGCAGTCAACTGCAGCAATGTCTCTCCGGAACTGTTGGAGAGCGATCTCTTCGGCCACGTGAAGGGCGCATTCACCGGCGCGGTGGCGGGCAAGCGCGGACGTTTTGAGATCGCTGACGGCGGCAGCGTTTTTCTTGACGAGATAGGCAATGTTACGCCGGATATTCAATCCAAACTCCTGCGCGTGATTCAGGAGCGTGAATTCACATCCGTGGGCGATACGGCGGTAAAGAGGGTTGATGTCCGGATTATTACAGCCACGAATATCGATCTGAAGAAGGCAGTAATCGAAGGCCGATTCCGGGAAGACCTCTATTACCGGCTTAATGTCATCTCCATCCAGCTTCCGCCTCTGCGCGAGCGCCGGGAGGACATCGCTCCGCTCGCTCAGCACTTCATTCGCAAATATGCCCAGGAGAACGGCAAGCAGGTTTCGCCCGACCTGAGCCCGGAGATCCTGAGGATTTTCGAGGAGTATCCCTGGCCCGGCAACGTCAGGGAGCTGGAGAATGTAATCGAGCGGGCAGTTATCATCGTGGCCGGGGACCGGCTGGAGCCGGAGTGTCTGCTGGATGAGATTCGGGATCCCAGGGCGGCCGAGGAGTTCATCCGCCGAATTGCGGGGGAGGAAGCGGAAGGTCAGATCGACTTCACTCGCGGCGTCTCATTCTACGATGAGGTCGCGCGATTCGAGATCAACATGATCAGGAAAGCGCTCGAACATACCGGCGGAAACCAGAGTCGGGCGGCACGCTTGCTGGGCATGAATACCACCACGCTCAATAGCAAGATCAAGGCGTACAACATCATCGCCAGGACTTGACAGGGCGCGGCGGGGTTCCTATACTGCGTCGCTTTTGTGGATACCCTCTTCGAACGATTCTATCAATGGCACACTCAAAATCAGCGATAAAGGCGGCGCGTCAGACCACGAGGCGGACGAAGGTAAACCGGCAGAACTCGAGCCGCGTGCGCACGAGTGTCAAGGCGCTTCGTGAGGCGATCGCCGATAAGGATAAGACGAAGGCGGCGAGTCTCCTCGGGGCGACGATCGAGATGATAGATCGGTCGATCGGTAAAGGCGTCATCCATCGCAACGCCGCCGCGCGTTACAAGTCCCGACTGACGAAACAAGTCCGTAAGCTCGAGAGTTAATGAGCGTACCTTCTGCTGCCGTCACGGGGACTGGCCCGACGCGTAGCCCCGTCACTGCGTCAGTCTTGTAGCGGCTACTCCCACTCAATGGTACTGGGCGGCTTCGAGCTGAAGTCGTAGACTACTCGAGAGCTGCGCCGTAGCTTGGCGATCATTCTGCTGCCAATTAACGTCTGGACTTGTCGCCCATCAGAATCGAAACGCGAGATAGGATCGCGATGCAAGGTCCGTATGTGGGAGTCCATCGATGAAGTGCGCAAAAGGTGCTTGACATTCTGGGTTCGGCTGCGGCTAGGCCGCCTGAGGTGCGGAAGGTCTCGGACCTTCCGCAGCGCTCCCCTCATTCTTTCTGGGGCTCCGCCTCGGATTCGAGCGGTATTGAGGCGACATACCGGAGTTAGTCGACAAAAAGAGAGCGAGGCCGCGACGGCTTGTGGGACTCGGACAAACAACTAGGAAACGACGTGCATGTATAGAGAGCACTGCTGCTACAATTATCCGGCAGGAATCGCTGGCCGAGCGTGTTGCTACCTTGTGCAGCAGAGGCTCTGAGATCCTTAGCTTCGAGTGACAGCGTTTGGAGGCCGTGGCAATGAACATGCTGAATTTGAGCAACATCTTTGCGTTGATCGTATTGCACGAACTGGGCTATTCGAATGAGAAAGACGAGGATCGGGAGCTTGAATTGGAGCGAGTTGAGAGGGAGCTCATGGAGGCGGTATTCATGGAGGTGATGGAAAAGGTGCCCATTAAGGTTATACGTCAACCCAAGGGGAAAAAAGGGGTACAAGCGGGTCAAATCGATCGGCACCGAGAGGAGGACGAAGTCAAATCATCCATAACATCCGAAATGTTCAGAAAGAGTCTCGGTCGGCAAAAGGACTTGGAGGCAGCAGTGCTTCGGAGATATATGCAATTGAAAGAGCATCCAGAGACATTTTAACGAGGCGATCCTGTCCGACGTGCGGGTATTTCCAGGAAGTCGTTGTCGCAATCTGGATGGATGCCGTGTGCAAATTCCAGCAAGAACAGCACACAAATGCATCGCTACCCAAAATCGGGGCGGAGCCCCGATAAGGGGGATCGGCGCACCCCGGAAGGTCCGAGACCTTCCGCACGTCAGCCGGCGGAGCCGGAACTAGGTCTCGACTTCCAAGTATCTTCAGCTAGCCTTTTCGCCACCTCGCCGCGTCCCCGCGTCCGCTTTTTCTCCGCTTCCCCGCGTCGGATCACAGACATTACTCCCACTCAATGGTACTGGGCGGCTTGGAGCTAATGTCGTAGACCACTCGATTGATGCCGCGGACTTCGGCGATGATCCTTCCCGCGATTCTTTGGAGTGTTTCAGACGGGATCTTCGCCCAATCGGCGGTCATCCCATCGGTACTGGTTACGGCACGCAGGGCTGCCACACTCTCGTAAGTGCGCGCATCGCCCATCACGCCGACGCTGCTTACGGGGAGGAGTACAACGAAGGCTTGCCAGATCTCGTCGTAGAGGTCCGCTGCGCGAATTTCGTCGATGAAGATCCTGTCCGCGCTTCTCAAGATCTCCAGTCGTTCTGCGGTGACTTCTCCCAGGCAGCGCACAGCCAGGCCCGGGCCCGGGAATGGATGTCGTCGGAGGATTTCGAAGGGCACGTTGAGCTGACGACCGACTTCGCGCACTTCGTCTTTAAATAATTCTCTCAGAGGCTCTACCAATGTCAGGTGAAACGATCTGGGAAGTCCGCCCACGTTATGGTGGCTCTTGATCGCCGCGGAAGGCCCCTTCACGGGAACCGATTCGATCACGTCCGGATAGAGTGTGCCTTGAACAAGAAATTCGACCGACCCTAACTTTTCCGCTTCCTCCTGGAATACATGAATGAACTCTTCGCCGATGATCCTCCTTTTCTGCTCCGGGTCCGAGATCCCTCGCAGACGACCGAGAAAACGGTTGCCGGCCCGAATCGGGTTCACGTTGAGATGCATTTGAGAATCGTAAATCTCCATCACGCGATCGAATTCACCCGCCCTGAGCAACCCGTTGTCGACAAACAGACACTGCAGCCGGTCTCCGATGGCCCGTTCGACCAAGCTAGCGGCCACGGAGGAATCAACCCCTCCTGACAGTGCGCAGACTGCGCGTCCTTCTCCAATCTGACTCTGAATGGAACTGATGCTGCTCGAAATGAATGAGGCCATCGACCAATCGCCCCGGGCATGACAAATGCGACGTAGAAAATTCTCGAGTATCGCCCTGCCGCCGGGTGTGTGAGTCACTTCAGGATGAAACTGGACACCGTAGATCCGCTTCTTGGCGTGCTCCATCGCGCAGATAGCGGAGTCGGAGCGGGCGGTGGCATCGAATCCGGGCGGCGCCTGGCGAACTACGTCACCGTGGCTCATCCAGACTTGGAGGTCCTGTGGAAGCCCTTCGAAGAGCGGGCTCGGTTCGAGGCGATGAATCAAAGCGTGGCCGTATTCCCGCCGGTTCGAGCGTGTGACTACACCACCTAGCGCTTGGGCTTGCCATTGCAGCCCGTAGCAAATTCCCAGCACCGGCCAGTCGCCACTGAGCAGCCTCGGATCCCCAACGGGAGCGCTCTCCTCATAGACTGAGCTCGGGCCCCCCGAGAGGATCAGCCCGCAAGGATCCCGATTGATGACCTCTTCGATCGGGATGTCATGACGAACGATTTCGCAGTAGCAGCCGAGTTCACGAACCCTGCGCGCGATCAACTGGGTATATTGACCTCCGAAGTCGAGTACCAGGATCGTCTCTCGCGCCGAATTCACACTAAACTCCGAGGCAACGCGGTGGGAGTGCGACGATGGGATTTACTCTTCCGCCGGCACGATCGACACCTGCCCCAGATCCGTAGGCTGTGGTCCTGCATCTCGAATCCGTGCCGGTTTACGACTTCGTCTTGGAGCAGCTCGAGTTGCTCGCTAAAGAATTCCGTGACGTTCCCGCAATCCAGACAGATCAGATGGTCGTGGTGGGTGATATTGTAGCCTGGCTCGTACCTGATGAATCCGTCTCCAAAGTGCGACTTCCGCGCTAGCCCGCATTCCGCAAGGAGATTGAGCGTTCGATAGACAGTCGTGATTCCGACGCGCGGATCCGTTTCCTTCACGCGCCGGTATAGGTCCTCGCTGCTCAAATGCTTTCTGGCTTGCGTGAATATCTCGAAGATGGTGTCCCGCTGGGATGTTCGGCGCAGCCCCCGGCGGCGTAAGCAGTCATAGAAGGCTAGCCATTCAGCCGTGTCGTGAGTTCCTTTCGTTACCTTCGAGCTTGGCATCTCCCCGGTGCGCCTGCGGCCTTTCGACCTTGCCCATCTTGTTTCCCGCACTTCACTTTCTTAGCCGGACCGCTCAGGTGATCGATTATTCAGAAGTAGTCTATCACAAGCCGCCAATCCCGTTCGAATGTGTCGCAGGCGGGCAGTCGGTTCATTTGGATTTCATGAGTCCTCCATGGCCGATTTCATCGAAGCATAGATGATCCCCCGATCTCGGTGGGAGGCGGAAATTCTGGCGGCAAGCAGGAATTCCGATATTCATCGGGCCGCCACATAGTCCGGCCCCTACAGGTGGGGAGCGCTACCCCCCTCGACCATTGTGAAATTTCATTCGCTATCGAACTGGAGGGCAGGTGTGGTTCGAGGAGGATACCTTGGGAATAACCACTCACGCTGGCTAAGCTGAAGGATTGAAGACTGGCAAGCAGGCGGCCGGCCGCCGGCGAGGTTCTAATGATTTGCATTCGAAAGGCTTCACGATTGCAAATTCCGGTAGCTTTCCCAATTTCGATATGCTAGGTTCGCCTCAACGAAAGAGTAGGGTCTTTGATTTCTTTATCAATGGGCAGCCGGGTAAACCGTGCATTGGCAAGGGATCGACGCTGACGCTTGGAGTCCATTACGAGCGCAGCTAGCCGAAGCTCGAAACCGCGGCCGCTCACTGACCGAGGTTCCACATAGCTTTCGATCGGAGGGATCAATGAAACGACGTAGCTTTTTCGCAAGCCGCATGGCATTAACGCTAGGCGCTCTCATTGTGCTGACAATGTGTCCCACCCGCGGCTTCGGCCAGGCTGGCACGTCGACCATACGCGGGACAGTAAACGATCCGCAGGGCAACGCGGTTTCGGGCGCTACGGTGACGCTGACGAGTCTTGCCACCAACACGACCCGCGCGACGACGACGGCCAGTACGGGCACTTACAGTTTTGAGCTGGTTCCGGCGGGCGACTACCGCGTTGAGTTTGAAGCTCCGGGGTTCAAGAAGGCGGTGGTAACTGGTGTTCATGCGGAGGTGGGCAAACCCACTCCCGTGGATGCACGTCTCGAAGTGGGCAATGTCCTCGAGACGGTGACGGTCAGCGCCGGTTCGGCGGAGTTGCTGGTCAATCGGGACGACGCGACTCTGGGGAACACATTCGGGACCCGGCAGATTACGGAGCTTCCAATCAACGCCCGCAGCGTTCCCGCGTTGCTGACCTTGCAGCCCGCGGTAACGAAAGAAGGCTATGTCGCCGGTGCGCGCGCCGACCAGTCTAACATTACACTCGATGGAGTCGACATCAACGAGTCGCAGACGAACTCCTTAACGGTACCAATCGGTACCTCTCAGGACGACCCTATCACGGCCCAGTTGCCCACTAATAATACGGTGCTGCGCTTGAATGCCGAGGCTATTCAGGAGTTTCGCGTAACGACCAGCAATCCGAACGCCTCCCAAGGCCGGTCTTCCGGAGCGCAGGTTTCGCTTGTTACCAGGTCTGGCTCAAACGATTGGCATGGGGCATTGTTTGAGTTCTACCGCTCGAAAGGGCTGGCTGCCAATGACTTTTTCAATAACCGCGTGGGGATTGAGAAGCCGCAGTTGATTCGACATACGTTCGGCGGTGCCGTGGGCGGACCCATTATAAAGAACCGCGTCTTTTTCTTTTACAGCTTCGAGGGACGACGGCAGCTCAGCCAGACTTCAGTCGTGCGCACGGTACCCCTTCCTAGTCTCGGTCAAGGGTTAGTGCGTTACCCAAATCCGAGTGGAGGGATCACTACGCTGACGACCGCGCAACTGAATGCCATCTTTCCCAATATTCCCGGTGGCATGAACCCTCTGGCGGCCGCGGCATTGGCCCAGGCCGCAGCCAAGTATCCGGCGAATGACTTTACGGTCGGGGATAGCGCTCCAAGCCAGGGATTGGTCCTCAACACGGCCGGTTTTCGTTTCAACGCGCCGACGCCGGTGAAGCTTAATTCCCATGTGGGCAGGATCGATTTCAACCTCACCGAAAAGCAGCAGCTTTTTGTTCGCACAAACGTGATCTACGACCTGACGAGCCAGGCGCCACAATTTCCCGATACGCCGAGACCGGCTGTTTGGTCTCACCCGTGGGGCGGCGCCGTGGGCCACACCTGGAGCATCAGCAATCGAATGGTCAACAGCTTCCGCTATGGCTACACGCGCGAAGGTTTTACCCAGCAGGGCGATTCGAACCAGAACGCGATCAGCTTTCGCTTCGTCTTTTCGCCCCTTGCCTTCTCGCGCACGCTGTCGCGCCAGACACCCGTTCACAATTTCACTGATGACCTTTCCTGGACTCGTGGCAACCACACCTGGCAGTTCGGAACAAACATCCGCGTTATTCGCAACCAAAGAGTCTCCTTCGCCAACGCCTTCGACAACGCGATTACGAACCCTTCCTTTTATTCAGGGGGAGCCGGCGCCAGCACCTCGACGCCGGTCAACAGGGCATTCCCCATTCGGTCGGGATTCGCATCCGCTGTACAGAACGCGGTGACGGCTCTAATAGGGAGATTCTCGCAATACACCGCCAACTTCACCTTTAACAATGACGGGTCACTGCTTGCTCCCGGCACGCCGACCGATCGCAACTTCGCCACGGAAGAATACGATTGGTACGCTCAGGATGTCTGGAAACTTCGACCGAACCTGACCGTCACCGCGGGATTGCGATACAGCTTGAGCCGTCCGGTCTACGAGACGAAGGGTTTCGAGATGAAGAGCAACGTCCCGCTCTCCGATCTCTTCGCGCAGAGGCTGGCCGGGGCCGCGGCCGGCAACCCGGTCAACACCTTGATCACGTTCGATAAATCGGGACCGGCCAATGGCCGCCCATCGCTTTACAATTGGGACAAGAACAACTTTCAGCCGCGCGTTGCAGTGGCTTGGTCGCCGGCTTTCAGGGGCGGCCTCTTGGGCAAGATCTTTGGCACGCGTAACCAATCGGTCTTTCGTGGCGGCTTCGCGATCACCAATGATCAATATGGAGAACAGTTGGCCGTTTCGTTTGACCTGAACAATGCGGTTGGTTTCGTCTCAAACTACACTACTCCGGCGAACACCTTCTGTACGAATGCCGCTAACTGCGTCGCGCCGCTGTTCGCAGGATTCGGACAGCCCGTGCGAGTGTTGCCCAAGGTGAATATTCCCGCGAAGCTGAATTTCCCGAATCTTCAGCCGGCTAATAATTCCCGGCGGATTGAGTCCACGCTCGATTCCAAGCTGGTGGCGCCATTGAATTATAGTTGGAGCTTCACCTTTGAGCGTGAGCTGCCGACCGGTTTGGTGGTGCAGGCGTCTTACCTTGGCCGTCATGTGAATAATCTGATCGCCACACGCGACGTCATGGCGCTCAACAATCTTGTCGAGCCGAAGTCCGGGATGGATTGGTACACGGCCGCTAACAGGTTGGAGATACTGCGCGCACAGGGCGTGCCGGTTTCGCAGGTGCAGCAGATCCCTTACTTCGCCAACCTGTTCCCCTCGAACCTTGCTGCCCTGCTCAATACGAATTATTTCGGCAGTGCGATCCTCCCGCTGACCGTGAATGGGCAGCCGATCACCCAAACCCAAGCCGTCTACCTCATGTCCAACGCGGCCAACTTCGGTAACGATTGGACAGACACTCAGGACGCTTTGGATCAGGCCGTGGGCGGGAACCTGTTTTTCCATCCGCAGTACGGCGCGTTGGCTGCCTTCAGCAGTATCGGTCACTCGTGGTATAACGCCGGCACGCTGTCCGTCCGGCAACGGCTTGGGCGGACGCTCACGCTAGACTTTAACTATACCTATTCGCACTCTCTTGACGACGCGTCTGGACTGCAGACCAGCGGCGGATACGGTGCTGCCTTCATCCTCAATCCAATTCGTCAGAGCGACTGGTATGCCAATTCCGATTTCGATATCCGGCATATCATCAACGTCAATGCTGTCTTGGAGCTGCCGTTCGGTCACGGACGCCGTTTCTTCAGCGACACCAACAGGTTCGTCAACGGGATCATTGGTGGCTGGCAGATTTCCGGAATCTCACGCTGGAACTCCGGTTTACCGGTAGGCGCCCCATTTGACGACGTCCGGTGGGCGACGAATTGGAATGTGCAGAGCAACGGAGTGAGGCTGAGCTCATTGGAAACTTGTCCGGACCGGGGCGGCGCGACTGCTCCCAAGCTCTTCGGTTGCGATCCCACGGGCATTTACCGCAGCTTCCGAAATGCCGGACCGGGTGAGTCGGGCGAGCGGAATACGTTGCGGCTTCCTGGTTACGTCGTGCTTGACGTAGGCTTAGGAAAAGAATTCACGATGCCCTGGAGCGAGCGCCATAGGCTGCAGTTTCGGCTCGAAGCATTCAATATTACCAACACCCAGAGGATGGGGGCGCTCACCGGCGGCCGGCTCGGTTATGGAATTGGGCTGGATCCTGCGGGAGCACCAGTTGGCTGTACCGGTACTGCCTGCGTCGAACCCCCCGGGACACCGCCGCTGGTGTGGTCGAATTTTAACAGTATCCAGGGCCGGCCCCGTGAGATACAGTTCGGGTTCCGGTATTCTTTCTAAAGTCCGCCTCGACTCATGAAGACGGGGGCAGTCAGGCGATTCCGACCTGCCCCTTCCTCAATCACGAAGCGGGAGACCGGTAGAGGATTTGTTTGGGTGCTCGACTTATGAAGCTCCTCCTCCGGGTCATCTCAGTATTTCTCTTATCATCTACATCCGCCGTCGCTCTGTGTGCTCAGGGACCTGGCCAGACTCTCTATGGAGATGTCAGAGTCGACGAGAGTAAGGTCGAAGGGCTGAGGCCCATAAGCTTCGACATCATTCTCTACACCGAAAGCGGCGTGATCGTTGGGCGACAGCCCGTCGCGAACAACGGTCGTTATCGGTTTAACAACTTAGGAACCGGCGTTTACATAGTTGCCGTGGAGGTGGAAGGCAGGGAAGTTACGCGCACTCGGGTCGATCTCAGGTCCCCACTCTTGGGTGAGCTGAAGCAAGATATTGCGCTCGAATGGACAGCCGACCGTGATACACGGTCCAGGACGACCACTATTTCCGCGGCGGATAAGTACGAGCGCAATTCCGCGAATGACCGTCTGTTCGAAAAAGCCCGCAAAGCGATCGATCAGAAGGGTTACAATCAGGCCGCGGAGCTGCTGGGCAAGATCGTGAGCGGAGATCCGAAAGACTTCCAGGCCTGGACCGAGCTAGCGAACGTCCACTTCCTGCAAAAGGAACTCGTCACGGCCGAGAACGAGTACCTGCATGCTATCGACCGTCACCCCGGATTCTTCTTGGCGCTCCTCAATCTGGGGAGGCTCGAGATCGCCCTGAAGAAATACGATGTTGCGATAGAGGCGCTGACCAAGGCGGTGAAGGTGCGACCGGAATCCCCCGACGCGAACTACTTCCTGGGCGAAGGCTATTTGCTACTCAAGAAGGGCTCGATGGCCGTCGGGTATCTCTATGAAGCGCTGCGCCTCGATCCAGACGGGATGGCCGAAGCCCACCTGCGGCTGGCCGCGCTTTATCATGGGGGCGGCTTGAGGGACAAAGCGGCAGACGAATTTGAACGGTTTCTGAAGAAGCGACCGAACTACGAGGACAAGAAACGGCTGGAACGGTACATCGCGGCGAACAAGAAACGATAGCGTCAGCCCTTCCTGCTCGCTTCTTGAACAATTTTCACGCCCACGCTCGCCCCGATTCGTGTGGCACCAGCCTCGATTAGTTTCTGCGCGGTGTCATAGTCCCGGATTCCACCGGCGGCCTTGACGCCCACTTCAGGTCCCACTACCCGGCGCATGAGCGCTACGTCCTCAATCGTCGCGCCCGCCTTACTGAACCCGGTTGAAGTCTTTACGAAGTCCGCGCCCGAATTCTTAGCAAGCACGCACGCCTTCACCTTCTCCTCATCCGTGAGCAGGGCAGCCTCTATGATTACCTTGCAGATCGCTCCGGCGAGGTGGCACGCCTCTACCACTTGCCTGATGTCATCCTCGACGAGGGCATCTAGACCCGATTTGAGGGCCCCAATATTGATGACCATGTCGACCTCAACGGCTCCATCGAAGACGACCCGCCTTGTTTCGTACGCCTTCACATCGCCTGGTGTCGCCCCCAGCGGGAACCCGACCACACTGCAGGTGGCGACCGATGATCCCTGCAGCCGGCCACTGACCTCGCGGACCCACGAAGGGTTCACACACACGGAGGCGAAGCCAAACAGCCGCGCCTCGTCGCAGATCTGTCGAATTTGTTCCAGCGTGGCATCCGGCTTGAGTAGCGTGTGGTCGATGTAATGGGCGAAGTCGGCAGCCGAATCAGCCGGCTCTGGCTTCGCGCCGAGACGGCTCGCACCTAGTGCGATGATGCTCCGGATCTCCTCCGGTTGACGGAGAAAGCACTCGTTGGCTGTTGGGCATTCCAGCAGTTCCGCCGCCCGTAGCTTGGCGAAAATCGCGTCGGTAATCTCGCTGATGAGCTTTCGATCAATCGACATGATTTCAGAATAACCGCTTAACGCGAATTTATAGCATAGCGGTCTCGCGGGGAGAAGTTCGATGGCACGATGAGTCGAGGCTCGTCGGACATCAACACGCTCTGCTGCCTGGCGGACATCGTTCTTGCTCTCGCAACTTGCGACGGGTTAGGATGATTTCTTTTGGCGACGACATGATCAACCGATTGTATATAACGACGCCGATTTATTATGTCAATTCCTATCCTCACCTCGGGCATCTCTACTCCACACTGGTATGTGATTCGATTGCTCGTTACCGGCGCCAGCGGGGATTTGAGGTTTTTTTCCTCACGGGGACGGATGAGCACGGGATTAACATCGAGCGCGCGGCGGCGGCACGCGGTCTCGAACCGAAGCAACATGTCGATGAAATGGCGGGCGAGTTTCGTGCGATGGTAAAGCACTTCGGCCTTGAGCCCGATTACTTCATCCGCACGAGCGATGACTACCACAAGCGCGGAGTTCAAGAACTGTGGAGAAGATGGCACGATGCCGGGTATCTCTATAAAGGATTCTATGAAGGCTGGTTTTGCGCGCCCTGCGCGGCATTCAAGACGGAGGACGAGTATATCCGCCCGCAGAATTCGGCCGATCCACCTCTTTGCCTAGTGCACGAGCGTCCACTCGACCGCGTCAGTGAGGAGAGTTACTTCTTCAAGCTCTCCCAGTTCCAGTCACGACTCTTGGAGCTTTACGACCAGCGGCCCGATTTCATCCGCCCACCGGCGCGGCGGAACGAAATTATCAGTTTTGTCCGCGGCGGTCTTCAAGACCTGTCCGTGAGCCGTACGACGGTTCGCTGGGGGGTGCCGGTCCCTGACGATCCCGCCCACACGATGTACGTGTGGATGGACGCGCTCTGTAATTATATTACCGCGCTGGGCTTCGGAAACGATGGCGAGCATTTGAGAAATCGTGCTGATGCCAGGGAGCTATACCAGAAGTTCTGGCCTGAGTCTCTCCATCTGATCGGGAAAGACATCATCCGGTTCCATGCTGTTTACTGGCCCGCATTCCTGATGGCTGCCGGCCTCGAACCGCCTCGCGGGGTCTACGCTCACGGCTATTGGCTCTCGGGAGGGCGGCGGACGAGCAAGACGCTCGGCAACGTGATCGACCTTGACGTCCTGCACAAACATTTTGCCAATGACATGGTTCGATACTTTTGTCTTCGAGAGATGGTCTTTGGACAGGACAGCGACTTCACGTATGGTTCGTTGATCGACCGGACCAATGCCGACCTGGCCGACGGGCTTGGTAATCTATTTAGCCGAACCATGAGCATGATCCAGAGGTACTGCGACGGAATCATTCCTGCCGCGGAGCAGCCGATGCCGGACGACACGGCGCGGAATTTGCTCCGCAGGATCGAGGAGAAGGCGCAAAAATTCGTTCTGGAGGTCGACCAATTCAACTTCAGCCGGGGACTCGAGGCCGCTTGGTCCCTCATCGCTGAAACAGATAAGTACATATCCGATTCCCGGCCGTGGGATCTGGCTAAACGGCCAGAAGATCGCACGCGGCTGACGAACTTGCTCAATACCGTAATTCGTTCGCTCCGCGCGCTGACAGTGCTTCTCCATTCGGTGATTCCCGATTCGACGCGGGAGATGGCGCGAGTCTTGAACCTGACTGAGCCGGTCGAGAGCCAGGATCCTGGAAGGATCAGCGCGAATGATGACTTGAAGGGACGGGCGATTACGTCATTCTCCGCGCTGTTCCCAAAAATCGACAAGGAGAGACTAATGTCTGAAATCAGCTCATCCGATAACCGCACTCCACCGTCCGCGGCGCCCGACGAGCTTTCCAGCGAACGCCCGGCCGCGCCCCACGAGCCCGCTCCGCGACGCGAGTACATCACCATCGATGATTTCGCCAAGGTCGAACTGCGAGCGGGAACGGTGCTTACAGCTGAGAAGGTGGAAAGGGCCGACAAGTTAATGCGGATGACCATCGACCTGGGAGAGGCCGAGCCGCGGCAGGTAGTGGCAGGAATCGCGCCACACTACTCCCCGGAGCAGCTTATCGGACGAAGGGTAGTGGTGGTGTCCAATCTCATGCCTCGTAAGCTCCGTGGTCATGAATCCAACGGCATGATCTTGGCCGCCTCTGTGGGGGATGAAGGCAGGCCCGTCCTTGCGGGGTTTCTCGAGGACGTGCCCAATGGCACTCGACTCAAATAGGTACGCTATAGCACGTTGACTCGGTTCGCCGCCTTAGTTAGAAAGTCGATAGCTTCTCTTACGTTCGTAGATTCCAAGCGGGGCTGACTCGATGAATCAGGAGGATGAATGATGTCCAAGGGAATTCTCAATCTCACTCTCTTCTTGGTGTTATTGAGCGCTATCGCTATTCCGGTCAGGGGTCCAAGCACAGTGCTCGGAGCGGATCACAGCGACGCGCCGGCACTGGCAGCGGCTAAGCGGGACGATGCCCGCCTGACCGACTTTCATGCGTTCGTGGTGGGCGGGCGGCTGGTTCTCTCCGAGTGCCTGAATCCAACCACGCCCCCGACACTGACCAAGTACCTGTTCGCCTCTGATCTGATAGTACAGATAAATATCGATAATGACAGCGAGGTCTTATTCAATGATCCCAATGATGTGAAGACGTATGGCGGCACTGTCGTGCATCCCGACCAAATCAAAGAGGACATCGTCTTCACCATCACATTTAATGATAAGGGCGAAACCCAACTGGCTGTAAAGGGAATACCCGACGCCGCCCTCCCGAACATCCGGTTTTTCGCGGGGCTTCGCGATGATCCGTTCCTTCTCGCCTCCTGGGATGGCAAGAACACCGCGGCACTAGTGATCGAGTTGCCACTCAACCTGGTCCTCAAATCACAGTCTACGCTACTGCTTTGGGGCACCTCCAAGGTTCCAGGCATGGATGGCCCATTTCAGGATCTAGACGCGCGAGCGCTCCGATCGCAGTCGAACAATGCCCTGAACAGTTTGCATCCGAGCCAGCACATGAAAATGCTCGGTGTGCCTCCTGACGTCATGATTTATGACACCGGGCACGGAGCCCAATTTCCTAACGGTCGGGCACTCGAGGATGATGTGGTGGCACTGAGCCGTGGCAACCCACCGCCTTATCGCAAAAATGACGTACCCTTCTTGACCGATTTTCCGTATCTCGCGCCCCCTCAGTATAAGTAGGCATTGGGCGTAGCGGAGATTTCGAAATCACCGGCCCGGTCACCCCTGGCCCCGGATGAAGGTGGGCAGAGGAGAGCGGGCCGGAGATATACCTGGCACGACCGTTTCGCCGCCTTGAGTCCGAAAGCTTCTCCTGGGTGTGAGGCCTTTCGCTCCTCGGGCCGATCTCGATCAGACCCGACGCATTCCCGCTGCCTTTCCGGATGTTTAGACGGCTCTGCGTAAATCACCCGCCTCAGTGCTTACCGCAGATTTTGACCGAACACGTCGACTCAACCGCATCCTCGTCCCGATGATGAGACCGCTTTACTCATTGGCCATGCAGTCATCGAGGTCTCATTCGGAATGTGATTCAAGACCTGGTGGTTGGTTACTGCCGCTCTGTCTTATTGTTACCCTCTGCGGAGGCTGCTCGCGGAAGGTTGCCAAGAGTACCCAGTCGGACGCCGATGCACGGATTCGTTATTACTCGGACCGGATCGCTGAGCATCCGACACTCTACCCGGTATTCGCTCTGCTCGCCGGTGCTTACTTAGACAAGGCGCGGCAAACTCATGATCCAGTCTATTTGGCTCAAGCGCGAACAATGCTAAATCGATCCATTGAGATTTTGCCGAATTTTGCGGCCTACGAGACAATGGCCGCCGTCTGCAACTTCGGCCACCGCTTCGAGGATGGGCTGCATTGGGGGAAGTTAGCGGAGGAGGCCAGTTCGATCGACACTTCCGTTACCTCCATTCTGGTCGAAGCGTACATGGGACTCGGTCGCTACGAGGAAGCGAGGAAGCTACTCCCCGCCGAAGGTGAGAAGCCGCCCGATTTCTATATCGCCAGTTCGCTGGGCCTCTGGCTGAATTCACAGCGGCGGTACGACCGCGCCGTTGAAGCGTTTGTGCAAGCGGCAGACTTTGCGCGCGCGGAGAACGTGAACCATCTGGTCGTCTGGTCCGAAGTTAGTGCAGCCGGGGCTCTGCTCGACGCGAAGCGGCCCGAGCCGGCACAGGGCTATCTCAATGAGGCAGCCAAGATCGACCCCGCGGACATCAATTTGCTGCTACACAGAGGTGAGCTCATGGAGCTTCAGGGCCAGCTTGAAAGAGCTGCCGAAGTATATAGTGAGTTGCTGCGGCGACAAGAGGATCCAGAGGTCCACAGAAGGGCTTACCTGCTGGCCGGCAAAATGGGCCGCGGAGCGGAAGCCAGACAACATTTCGAGGCCGCCGAGAAGGGGTTCAAGAATGTGATTATTTCCGGGGAGGTGTTCACGCTGGGCTCGTTGGCACGCCTTTATTGCGATGCCGAAGTCAACCTGGAACAAGCGGAGGCGCTGGCCGAGCAGAACCTGATGTTCAAGAAGGATACCGAGGCAGAAGGGACGCTGACCTGCGTGCGTAGCAAGCTCGAGAAGGCGAGAGTCACACACCCCTCTGCCGCGACTCCCCCCAAGCAATAATGATCGATTCCCACGCACACTTAGGATCGCGCGACTTCGACCGTGACAGGGACCAGGTTATCGAGCGTGCCCGGACTGCGGGGATCGAGCTGATTCTGGAAATCTTCGGCGGGTACCTGGAGGCCGGCTCATTTGAGGCTGGATTGAAGCTGATTGGAAGCCATGACTTCATATATGGTGCGGTCGGCGTTCATCCCCACGACGCGAAGCTATACAGCGACGAGTGGGAGGCAGCACTCCTCGAGTGTTCCCAGAAGCCCAAAATCATTGGTTGGGGGGAAGTCGGCTTGGATTACCACTATGATCACTCACCCCGGGAAGTTCAGCGGGCCGTTTTTCGGCGGCAACTTTGTCTGGCGAGGGAGAGAAACCTCCCGGTCATAATCCACACGCGAGAGGCCGAAGCGGACACACTGGACCTATTGAGGCAGGAATGGCCCGAGGGGAGGCCGGGTGTGCTCCACTGCTTTACGGGTTCGGCCGAATTTGCCTGCGATGCCGTCGCTCTTGGCTTTTGCATCTCCTTTTCCGGCATCATTACTTTCAAGAATGCCCAATGGCTGCGTGAACTAGCCCGCGACCTTCCTGCGGAGCGCTTGCTCATAGAAACCGACGCCCCGTTGCTGGCCCCTGTGCCCCATCGTGGGAAGCGAAACGAACCGGCTTACGTGGTAGAAGTGGCGAATTGGCTGGCTCAGTCAAGAGGGCTCGGCGCCCAAGAGATCGGCCGGCTTGCCGCGCGCAACTTCCGCAGGGTGTTCCGCCTGCCGCCTGCCTGATCCCCGTCGGCGTGAAGCGCTTGATCACCATCGAGGGTTACAGTTGCTGGCGGGTTTGTTACTGCTGTGATAGATTGCCTCGACTCGCTGAACCGTAGACCGCGCCCGGTAGACCGTGGAAGACGAAACCAAAAGCGTTCTGAGCGATAGTGGTCCGCGCCTAAGCGCGCAGGAGATCTTCAGCCTCATCAAAGAAGAATTGATTGATGTGGAGGAAGAGCTCGCCCGCCAGGTCCACTCGAATATTCAAATCATTCACCAGATTGGCCGCTATCTGGTGGATGGCGGGGGGAAGCGAATTCGTCCGGCCGCCCTGCTGCTCGCGTCGAGACTGCATGGCCGGGCTCCCGATGGGAGTGTGATCCGCCTAGCTTCAGTTATCGAGTCCCTCCACACGGCGACGCTGGTGCATGATGACATCATTGACGAGGCGGAACATCGCCGAGGACGGCCTTCGGTCAATTCCGATGGGGGCAACGAAATAACGGTTCTGATGGGAGATTGGCTTTACATGGTGGCGTTCGAGACTTCGCTGAAGGAACGAAATTTCGCCATCCTGGATATCCTGACGCACGCTACCCGCAGGATGGTCGAGGGCGAACTGGTGGAGTTAATGCACGCAGGCAACCTTGATTTTACCGAGGCGAACTACTTCGACGTGATCCGCCGCAAGACGGCTTATTTATTCAGTGCCAGCGTGGAGATTGGAGGACTCCTCGGCGGCGCCAACCAGGAACAGCGACAGGCGCTTCATGACTACGGCATGAACCTGGGAACCGCATTCCAGCTGATCGATGACGTGTTGGATTTCGCTTCCAGTGAAGACGCGCTCGGCAAACCGGCGGGAAACGACCTGAAGGAGGGAAAGCTGACGCTCCCGGTGATATACCTGATGGAGCAAGGCGATCCGGTGCTGCGCGAGATGATCGCGAGCGTAATCAAGGACCGAGACTATACGCATGTGGGACGTCGTCAGGTGTTCGAAGCGCTAGCCTCGATCGGGGCTCTTGAGCG
>JACXTT010004103.1_pt1 | contig 21787 bp, 18 predicted proteins | sample 9270951 | NCBI WGS metagenome assembly JACXTT01 (sample SAMN15532306, study PRJNA645909) | rock metagenome | isolation source: weathered quartz diorite | place: Puerto Rico | collected 2017-06-21
GGGGAGTGGCCAAAATCGAGAAGTAACCTGCAGACGACGGCGTAGCAAAAAAAAACTTCCAAAACCCGCCGATGAAACAGATCGGGAAAAATACGACGCTGATAGTGATCGTGACAATCGTCAGCGGCCGCATTACCTCGCTGGCTCCGGTCAGCGCGGCTTCGTGTGGCGCCGCGCCCAATTCCAAATGACGCGCGGTGTTTTCCAAAACGACGATTGACTCGTCGATAAGTAAACCGATCACGAGGGCGATGCCGCCCAACGTCATGGCGTTGAGTGTTTGTCGGGTGAAATACAAACCGATCTGCGAGCCGAGCACCGCCAGCGGCAACGCGATCAGCACGATGCCGGTCGGCCGCGCGCTCCCGAGAAAAATGAACACCATTGCTGCCGCGAGCAAAAACCCGAGTCCGGCTTCCTGAACGAGATTGCGGATTGCCTGGCGCACATAAACCGATTGATCCATCACCACATCGAGGTTGATGCCTTTGATGCGCTCGAGAATCGGTTTGAGCTGCGCCTTGATCCCTTCGACGACCGCGATCGTGTTCGCGCCCGGCTGGCGGTAGATCGGGATGTAAACCTGACGTTTACCTTGGACGCGGACGATGTTCGTTTGGATTTGATGCGAATCTTCAACCTTGGCTACGTCGCGGATGTAAGTGGGCGGGCCGTTGCCGACGCGCAGCGGCAAATCGTTGAGCTGCGCGACCGCCGGCACCATGCCATTGGTGTTGATCTGATAATCGAGGGCGCCAAACTTTGCGTTGCCAGTTGGAATCATCACGTTGAAATCGCGGACGGCGTTGATGACATCGAGCGGCGAGAGATTGCGCGCCTGCGCTTTCAGCGGATCGACATAAGCGAGAATGCGCCGCAGCCTTCCACCGTAAACCGCGGGCGCAATCACGCCGGTGATCGATTGCAACCGGTTGCGCAAATCGAAATAGGCAACGTCGTAAAGTTTCGTTTCGTCGAATTGCGGGCTCGACACGCTGATCAAGCAAAGTGGAATCGTTGCCGTCGGATCGAAAGGCATCACCATCGGCGAGATGGTACCCGGCGGCAGATAAAACAGATCGCTCATCGCCAGCGATGTGACTTGCGACATCGCTGTGTTTGGATCGATATCTTCGTGGAAGAAATCTTTTACCACGCAGACGCCGATCATTGCTTTGGCTTCCTGCCGCGCGATCCCGTTCGATTGCCCAGTCCAACGCTCCAGGCGCGTCATGATGTCTTTCTCCATGACTTCCGCCGGCATGCCCGGATAAAACGTGACGATCTGCACCGCTGGCGTCTTGAATGATGGCAAAATGTCCGTCGGCAACTTCGTCATCGCCGTCAGCCCGATTACGAGAATCGCCAGCGCGAGAACGATGACCGCGTACGGATTTTTGAGCGCAGCTTTAACCATCGGCTACTCCCCAAGTAAAGCCGCCGCGCCGCTGTTTTATTACAAAAGAACCGCCAACGGCTTTAGCCATCCGCGCGGCGCACTGTTTTCAATAAATCTTCGAGCGCCGGCCGCGGTTCATCGCCCACGACGCAGACGACGTGATCATCGACAACGCGGGCGGCGAATTGATAACGGCCCGAGCGGCTGCAAGCGATCGGGTCACCGGACTCCAGTTTTCGTTTCGTCTCTGGAAAATGATCGAGCTCGCTTTTCTTGAGCACGATCATCGAAACAGGGATGTTGGCGCAGTGGCCCAGAATCAGCGCGACTGGCACGCCTTCGACGTGACACAAGCGTGCCCCGCTGGAAGTGAAAGCTGGCTCGGAAGAACGATAAGCAAAAGCTTCGGCATCAAGCCGGCCGCCGAATTGCTGGACGATTCTTTCCGGCACGGTGCCGCTAAACTCAGGCGTCGTGATTTGATGGGCGTACGCGCTGTGGCATTCCTCAACGGCGTTCGCAAGATCGAGCGGCCGCAATCTCGCCAGAAAAATGACGCCCGCAGCGATCATGAATGAGGCTGCCAACGCGAGCGGCCAGAGCGCTTTGATCCTGCGACTGCCGGACGGCGCGATCCGCGCTTCAATCCTTTCCCAGAGAGAGCGCGTCGATTTCCCGTGTCGGAGAAACTGGCCGAGGCGTTCGTCGAATTTCTTCTCGGCTTCAAACAAGCCGGCGCATTCCAGGCACGATCCGAGATGCTGCTGGATTTCAAAGCTGGTTTTCGCGTCGAGCTCGGAATCGAGATAGAGGCCGACAAGTTTTCTGACTTCAGCGCACCTCATAGCATGGATCTCCTTCGTGCGCGCAGAATCGCGTCGCGCATTTTTTGCCGAGCCCGGGACAGATTTCCCATCACGCTGCCGAGCGGAATGGCGAGGCATTCAGCGATTTCCCGATAGCGCAAATCGCCGATGGCACGCATCAGCAGAACAGCGCGCTCGGCGTCGTTCAAGGTCTGTAGCGCGGTCATCAACTCTTCATCGAGCGCGTCAGCCAGCGTTTCCCACGAGAGCGGCAGTTCGCTGGGGGAATCGGGTCCGGCGAATTCTCCCATCTCTTCTGGCTCGACGGCGATCTCGAACTGCGCAACGCAGCCGCGCTTGCGGTTGATCGTGAAAATTTCGTTCGTCAAAATCTTAAACATCCAGGCGCGGAAACTCGCGTCAGCGTGATAGCGATCAAAGGCGCGAAGAGCGCGCAGCACCGCATTCTGTAACGCGTCCTCGAAATCACGCCGATCAAAAACCATGCGGCGCGAATAATTTTCGAGATCGGTCTCGATCGGTCGGAGCAGACTTAGAAATCGATCCCGTTGTTCCTCGCGATCCATCGCAGTAGAAGTCGATCTTAATTAAATAAAGTCGCCATGGCTGCGATTTGTTACAAAAGAATCGAGCAGCGCCGCCGACTCGCGCAACTCTCACGCTCATACCAGCCAGCCTGGCGCGTTACCGCCTGCTCGCATGGTTCCCGCGTGTGTGAGTTCACACAATTGTTACCTGACCGCCACACATCCGTAACAATCGCCGCCTAGCTTGCGGCCGTTCGCGAGGAGAGAGCAGCGGTTCAGGACGCTCGAACCCGCGTTCCATACGCAGTCTTTAACCTAACCGAACCAAAATTAGTTATGTACATCAAGAACCTCATTTCACGGGCAGCGGGCGCGACCCTGGCTGCACTTATCTTGTTCGCGGTCCGCCCGCTTTATGCAGATCCATCGCCCGATTCCGAGCGGATCGAAAAACTGGAGCGCGCGGTCGAGCAGTTACAAAAGCGCAATGCCCAGCTCGAAGAAGAAGTCAAAAGCTTAAAAAAGACGACCTCGTTTGCCCCTATCCCCGCAGAAGGGCCGACCAAGAAACAAGTCACGTACGACGGAAAAACGTATGTCGAAAAGAACGTTGTGGCCGAAGAGAAACCGCCGATTTACGTCGTTCCGGGCGGTCCGGAAATTAAGCTCACGCTGGGAGGATTCATTCAAGCGAACTTCGAGGATGGGGATGTTTCCGCGTTCGAGGGACGCTTTGGTTTGGGCGCGCTCAAGGACCGCATCCGCCTGCGGCGGGCGCGAATTAACCTGACCGGCGAATTTGCCGAAAACTTTGATTTCAAAATCGAGGGGGACTTCGAACAAAGCGACACGGCGATCACAGCCTTGAAGTCAATTACCACAACGGTCGACAAAAAGACTGGAGACATCAAAAGCATTAAAACCACGACGACCTCTAATTCTACGCGCACCTCTTTTTCCGGTACAGACATTTTTATCAACTGGCATCAGTTTCCCGAGGCGCAAATCAAGGTCGGTCAGTGGAAGGCGCCTTTCGGGCTCGAACAGATCACGCCCGATACGAAGCTCTTTACGATCGAGCGCAGTCTGCCTACCGGCGCGATCACGCCCGAGCGCCAGATTGGGATCCAACTCTGGGGCATGCCGTTCACCCATCTCTGGCCGGAAGAGAAAAACCTTGTGACCTATTACGCCGGGGTATTTAACGGGAACGGGCGCAACACGACCAATAACGACAACAACAACTTCATGACGGTCGGCCGGTTGGAGTTGTTGCCGTACAAGGGAAAGCTCTTTGGGCAAGATGTTAGCCTGAAGTTCGGCGGCGACGTTCTCAACAGTCGCGACGATAAGGGAACCAATATCTCGCAGACATTGAACTTGCTGGTCAACGGTGATGGTTCGCTCTCGCCATTCGTTTTGCCTGGAGCAGATGAACGAACGGCGTGGAGCGCGGACGCATGGCTCACAGTGGGGCCATTTGATTTAATCGGCGAATATCTGGCCGAAGACGTCGATGGCCGAACCGTGCTTGGAGTCAAGCCGGGCTTCAAGGATTTCGATCCCAGTGGCTGGTACGTCCAGGGCAGTTACTTTATTATCCCCAAGAAACTGCAAGCCGTCGTCAAATGGGAAGCGCTCGAGCCGGATCAGGTGGATGATGACAACATTCACTCCCTTACCGCCGGGCTCAACTACTACATCCACGGCGATTCCATCAAGCTGATGGCCAACTACGTTCACACCTGGTCGGATTTTCGTGCCGCTCGCCCGGAACTGAAACTCGGTGATGATGAATTTGATGAATTCATCGCGCGGTTTCAGGTAATGTTTTAAAAACCCTTCGGCTGATCCACAGGGTTGATAATCCTATGCCGGTGACGGGGCGAAACTAGGATTGAGAACGGGGCGCGGTCGCTTCCGCGCACCAATTCTCAATCTGACGGCGAATCGCGTCGCGAACATCGCGCACCTGGGCAAGCTTTTCTTCCTCCGTGCCCGTGATTTGAGATGGATCGGGAAAACTCCAGTGCAAACGCTTCCCTGGCCCGGGAAAAATCGGGCACTTCTCCGCGCTGGCTTCATCACACACCGTGATGACGTAAGAGAAATGCTGTCCCGACTTGAAGACATCAAACACGGCCTGCGTTTTTTTGGTCGAGATATCGATCCCAACCTCGGCCATCGCTTTCACCGCCAATGGATTTAATGTGCCGGGCTCCAAACCCGCGCTCCGGGCGACAAAGCTTTCTCCGCAAATATGATTGAGCCATGCTTCCGCCATTTGGCTGCGCGCGCTATTGTGGACACAGATGAACAGGACTTTCGGTTTCAAGCTATCGTCGATCCTAGCCTGAGGCGGCGAGGCTCGGCAATTGCGGGTAAAGTTACAATTTTGTGACGATGAAAGAGCCCGTGAGCCGTTTGCCATTTCGTCGCCAATAAAGCTTGGCATTTTCGCCGGAAACGATTGAGTCGGTGATATGCGCCGTCCAAATCACGTTTCCTCGCGCGAGATCGAGCGGAAATTCCTGATCAAACGTTTACCAGTCGAGATTTTGCGATCGCGCCATTTCCAAATCGCGCAGGGTTACCTTGCCAACGAACCGGGTAGCCGCCATGTGCGCCTGCGCAAAAAGGCGAGCACAAACCTGCTCACATTCAAAGTTGGCCGCGGCTCGGCCCGTGAAGAACGCGAAATCAGATTGGGCGCGAAGCAGTTTGCCATCCTGTGGCCGGCGACGCGGGGCCGGCGATTACACAAAACTCGTTACGAAATTCCCTGGAAAAATCTGACGATCGAGATCGACATCTATCACGGGCGCAATCATGGCCTGATGGTTGCAGAAGTGGAATTCCCGAGTCAGTCGAGCTGTCGCAAGTTCAAGCCGCCGGCATGGTTTGGACGGGAAGTCACCGGCGAAAAACGCTACAGCAATGTAAGACTGGCGAGAGAATAGGGCGATCGCTGACCACTTCGCTTCGCAAAAACGGTCAGTCCCACAAAGGCGTTATTTTTTGGCCAGTTTTGGCGGGAATAACCAGAGCAAGCGCGCTTTGCCCGAGGGAGGATCGACATCTACCAGCGCGACGCCGGCTTTCGAAAGTTTGACCGATGCGCCGGTTAGAGACGCAATCGCGCCGCTGAATTCGGGCTCGTGACCGACCAGCATCAGAGTTTGTTCCGGATATTTTTCGAACAAGCGTTCAAGCTCTGTTTTGCCGAAACCGGAAGCGAGTAGTCTTTCCTCCCGACATTTTATTTTTAAGTGTTCGGCGGCGATCTCGGCGGTTTGCGCAGCACGCGGCAGCGGGCTGGTCAAAATCAAGTCGGGCTTTGCCTTAACGTGGGCGAGAAATTTTGCGACTTCGCGCATTTCCTTTTTTCCAGCCTTCGTCAGCGGACGCTCGTCATCGGATTTTTTCCAATCCGGCCAATCGGCCTCGCCGTGTCTGAGAAAATAGAGATGCACTTGATGAAGTTACAAAGTTAAAAGGGTGGTTACAAAGTTACATCGTTACAAAGAGCTGCACTGTGGCGGCAGCCGTCCGCGGCTGCGTTCTTCAACCATGTAACTTTGTAACTCACTTAACATTTTAACCCCTTACATTTCACATGATGCGCCATTTGGGCCGGCCTGTTTTCGGCTCGGTTTGCCAGAGGCGGACTCCACCGGCGAATGCGTTTCGATTGTGCCCGAGCTCGCAACCTTCCGGGAGTTCGTTCAATTTTTTGGCGTTGCCGCCGCCCAAGACGACGTAGTCGGCAATAAGAGATTTTTTCAACTGTGGCACTGCGAACGCGACCTCACGCTGCCATTCCTTGTCGCCTAATTCGAGCATCCCCGGTTTCCCTAAAAAGTCTTCGATGATTCTTCGATCGCGATAGGGGAGATCCCCCAATTCGAGCGGAAAGACGGTGTTAGTCCAGACCAGGGCGGAGCCAAGTCCGGTGCCCAGCCCCAGAAAAAGCATCCGTCCGCCGCGATAGCTGCCGAGGGCTTGCAAAGCAGCGTCATTGATAATGCGGACCGGTTTGCCGAGGGCTTTCTCGAAATCGAATCCGATCCAGCCCCGGCCAAGATGTTTCGGATCGCTCAGAATCCGGCCGTCGCGCACCGGCGCCGGAAACCCGATCGAGATTGCATCGAATTTCCAGTCGCTGATTAACGGCTTCATTTGTGCAATCATCTCAGGCGGCGTCAGTTGCGGCCCGGACTTGAACTTCCGCTTTTCCGCCGTCGAAATCCTCAGCTTGACGTTCGTCCCGCCAATATCGATTACCAAAATGCTTTTCTTCACGGCTCCTTCGGCGGCGCGACAGTTATCGGAATCAAGTTATCAGCGCGCGTGATTTTCTTGCGACCGAGTTTTTTGGTGCGCTCTCGAGAACGCTCCCGGAAATGCCATTGCGCCTGGGCGCGGGGTTCCTTCCCTTCCGGTTTCAAGCGGCGATACGATCCATCTGGCTGAAGCTCGCGGGATTTGACCCGATCATTCAGGAACCTGGGCAGCACCTCATCGACCAGTTGATTGCGCAAGGCTGGATCTTCGATCGGAAAGGCCAGTTCGATGCGACGCAAGAAATTGCGCGGCATCCAATCCGCACTGGACAAATAGATCTCTGGCTGACCGTCATTGGCGAAATAATAGATTCGGCTGTGCTCGAGGAAACGTCCAACGATACTGAGGACGTGAATGTTTTCACTCAGGCCGGGAATTTTGGGGCGGAGACAGCAGATGCCGCGGACAACCAAATCGATTGTGACCTCGGCGCAGGAGGCTTCGTAGAGCTTTTCGATAATCTCCTGGTCGACGAGCGAATTGAGTTTGGCGATAATGCGGGCTGGTTTTCCGGCCAGCGCATGATTGCGTTCGCGCTCGATCAGCCCGATTAAGCGCTGCTTCAAATCGAACGGCGCAAGCATCAGCTTTTTCAATCCCGGATAGCCGGCCAGCCCGGTAAGGGTGTTGAAGACGATCGCGACTTCCTCGGTCAACTGAGGTTCGCTCGTGAGAAGGCTGAAATCGGTGTAGATGCGGGCCGTACGGGGATGATAATTCCCCGTTCCGAGATGCACGTAATGCCGGATGCGATCCGCGTCGCGCCGGACGATGAGCAGTGCCTTGCAATGGGTTTTTAGACCGACCACACCGTAAATAACGTGCGCACCCGCCTCTTCCAGCCGACGGGCCCATTGAATATTCACAGCTTCATCGAAGCGCGCGCGCAGCTCGACGATGGCGGTCACCTGTTTACCAGCGTTGGCTGCGTCAATAAGGGCTTCCACAATGGGTGAATCACCGCTTGTGCGGTAAAGCGTGATTTTGATCGCGAGCACCTGTGGGTCCTGGGTTGCTTCTTCAATAAAATCGACGATCGGGTCAAAGCTGTCATAGGGATGATGGAGCAGAACATCCTGGCGGCGCAGCACTTCGAAGATGTCCGCATGCGGTGGCAGCGCCGGATCGCGTCCCGGTTGAAACGGCCGGTCCTTCAATTTTGCGAAAGCGTCATTCGTGACGAGTGGCGCCAGGTGCGTCATCGACAGCGGGCCATCCAACTTGTAAACGTCGTCCTCGCTCAAATCGAAAAACTCCTGGAGCAGCTCGCGAAACTCTTTTGGACAATCGGCCTCCACTTCCAGGCGGACAGCATCACCGCGGCTCGACCGCCGCAGTTCCTGCTCGATCGTGCGCAACAGGTTTTCCGCTTCCTCTTCGTCAATGTAGAGATCGCTATTGCGGGTGACGCGAAAGGCGTGCACGCCATCCAGGATCAGACCTGGAAAAAGCTCGGCGATGTGCTGCTTGATGAGGGAGGCGAGATAAATGTAGTCCCATGGCTCGTCCTCTCCCTTTCCCCGCGGCATCAAAATCAGGCGGGGCACCACCCGCGGGACCTGGACGATGGCGTGCAACGGTTCGCCGCCACGCTGCGTCTTCGCCCGCACCAGCAAGTTATGGCTTTTGTTCAACAGCTGCGGAAACGGATGGCTGGCGTCAACCGCCAGCGGCGTGAGCATTGGGAAGACCTCTTCTTGAAAGTAACGCTGCGCCCACGTTGCGCGCTTGGCGCTGAGCTTTGTTAGGTCGCGAATGCGGATGCCATGTTTCGCCAGCTCCGGCTGTAGTTCGTTATTCCAAAGCGCATACTGAGTTGCGACCAGTTCGTTAACGACTCGGCGGATACTGTTGAACGTCTCGGTCGGGCTCATTCCGTCTGGCCCGACATCGCTCGTCTCACTCTCGATCTGTTGTTTGATGCCAGCCACGCGAATCTCGAAAAACTCGTCCAGGTTCGAGCTAAAGATGGTCAGAAACTTGACCCGTTCGATCAGGGGCTGGGTTGGATCCTGCGCCTCTTCGAGGACGCGGCGATTGAATTCGAGCCAGCTGAGCTCCCGATTAATGAAGTTTTGCGGATCGGAAACCCGCTTTTCTTCGCCTGCCCGCGAAGGCAGGGGCTGATGGTCTTCTGCTTTCTCTTCGAAACTGACTTTGGCAGTAGTCGCCGGCATTTACTTTAAAATCGACAATCGGCCCGGGACGACCCCTTTGACAACGAGATTTGCGTTGTGAGGTAGGGACGCCGCGCTGCGGCGTCCGGTCCGGCGCAGCGCGCCGACCTTACCGATGCCAGGGCCGCATCCGCGCGACGTCACGCCGACGGGACGAACGGCTGGTGGCGAATGTCTTCGGCGGCAGCGGCGTAAACGGCGTCCTCCGCGATATTGGTGGCATGATCGCCCACGCGCTCGAGATGTCGCGCGATGAACATCAGGTTCAAATAACCGCGCAGTTGGTCAGGATTTTCGGCCATTCGTTGAATCAATTGCCGGCTGGTCTGCCGATTTAGTTCGTCCAGCTTTTCATCGCGGGGAACTACCTCGCGTGCCAGCTGGACGTCTTCCCGAACGTAAGCGTCCACGCTATCTTTGAACATCGACATGGCCTGGGCATACATTGGCTCAATCAATTTCACTTCCGGGAGCAGGGGATGACGGTTTAGCTTTCGGGCGCCCCGGGCGATGTTGACTGCCTGGTCCGCGATGCGCTCGAGGTTGGAAGAAAGTTTCATTGCCGAAACGACTCGCCGCAGATCGGAAGCGACCGGTTGGAAGCGGAGGAGCACGTCCACTCCGTCTTTGTCGATCTGCTTCTCGAGTTGATCGATCTCTTCGTCATCCGCAATCGCGTTGGCGCAAAGATCGTCGTCCCGTTGGAGCAGACCCTTGACCGCGCGTTCAAGGCTGCGCTCGGCCAGTCCCGCCATCATCAGGACGTTGTTGCGCAATGAAGCAAGCGCCTCATCGAAGGTGCCGAGGATATGTCGCGGCGCGATCATTTACACTTAACTTGTTAGCCGAACCGGCCGGTGATGTAGTCTTCTGTCTGCCGCTCACCCGGGTTTGTAAAGATTTTTGTAGTAGGGCCAAATTCAATCAGACGTCCCATATAAAAAAAGGCGGTAAAATCGGAGCACCGGCCGGCCTGCTGCATATTGTGAGTGACGATCACGATGGTGTAGCGTTTTGTTAATTCAGCGATCAGCTCCTCGATCTTGGCGGTAGCGATTGGATCCAGCGCCGCCGCCGGTTCATCCATCAGGAGCACTTCCGGTTCGACGGCGATAGCGCGCGCAATACAGAGCCGCTGCTGCTGTCCGCCCGAAAGACTCATTCCCGGTTTGTGCAAATCATCCTTCACTTCATCCCAAAGCGCCGCCATGCGCAGCGACCTTTCCAGACTCTCATCGAGGAGCCGGCGATTGCGTACGCCATTAAGCTTCAGACCTACCACGACATTTTCGGCGATGGACATCGTGGGAAAAGGATTGGATTTTTGAAACACCATGCCGATGCGTCTTCGCACTGCCGTCGGATCGGTACCGGGCGCATAGATGTCGTCGCCTTCAAACAACACCTTTCCCTCGACCCGTGTCCGCGGTACAAGTTCGTGCATCCGGTTGAGGCTGCGCAGAAATGTCGACTTTCCGCAGCCACTTGGACCAATGATGGCAGTGACCGCTTTCGGTGGGATGTCCATGGTGACGTCCTGGATGGCCGGTTTTTCGCCGTACCAAACGGAAAGATGCGACACGGCAAAGGCCGGCGCGGCGGCTTCGTCCGTGTCGTCAGATGTTTTTGGCTCGACGATCGACATAGTGGGTTCGGCGCGGTCAGGAGCGACGGGATTTCGAAGCGATACCTGTGTCTTAATCATGACAAACTAAGTAGGACCTGTGACGCGGCTGCGGGTGAGAAGGCGAACAAGTACATTAATGAAAAAAATCGTAACCACCAGCACAAGTGCGCCCGCCCATGCCTGACGATGCCAGTCGTCGTAAGGCGAAATGGCATAGCTGAAAATCTGCAACGGGAGGGCGGCGATCGGTTGACTCAAGCTATGATTCCAAAAACGATTGCCAAACGCAGTGAAGAGCAAAGGCGCCGTCTCGCCGGCAACTCGTGCCAGCGCCAGCAAAATCCCGGTAACGATTCCTTTTGACGCAGTTTTCATCACGATCTGCACGATGGTTTTCCAGCGACTAACTCCGAGCGCGAGCGCGGCTTCGCGAAAACCATTTGGGACAAGGAGCAGCACTTCTTCAGTCGTGCGCATGATTAGCGGCACCATCATCAGGCCGAGGGCAAGTCCGCCGGCGTAGGCGGAAAAGCCTTTGAAACGCAACACGACCAGCCCGTACACCACCACTCCCCATATGATGGAGGGTACACCGTTAAGCACGTCGGCCACGAACCGTAACATTGAGTTGGCGCGGGCTGAGCCGTACTCTGCCAGATAAACCCCGCCCAGCACCCCGATTGGCACGCCGATGAGAGCGGCCAGTCCGAGCAGCTCAAATGAGCCAACAATGGCATTTGCCATCCCCCCGCCGGCTACCCCGACCGGTTTCGGCAGTTGGGTAAAAAAATCCCAGTTCACGGAGTTGGCTCCACTTTTTAGGAGATGAATGAAGACCAGAGCCAGAGGCGAGATGACGAGAATCGCCGAGCTGAAGGCCAGGGCGGAGGCCAACCCGCTTTTCACTTTGCGCCAACGATGGTTTGCAACAGTCGTTCTCATTTCACTTATTGCACGGCGCGTGTGCTCATGCTGCGGCCCATCGTTTTCAAAAGAAGTTGCGCGATCAGATTTGCCAAAATCGTGATTCCGAAAAGGACAAGCCCAATCTCGAAGAGCGCCTCGAGATAAACATCGGTAGTGGCTTCGGTAAATTCATTGGCAATCACGCTGGCCAGGGTGTAGCCCGGCGCGAAAAGCGATGCCACGATTTGCGGCGTGTTGCCGATGACCATGGTTACAGCCATGGTTTCGCCCAGGGCGCGGCCGAGCCCGAGAATGATGGCGCCGAACAATCCTTTTCTCGCGTAACTTAGAACGGCGATGCGGGTCACCTCCCAGCGGGTTGCTCCCAAGGCATAGGCTGCTTCCCGCTGCAAGTTCGGCACGCTCCGCAAAATCTCGCGCGAGACCGAGGTAACGATCGGCAAAATCATGATAGCGATAATGATTCCGCCCGCGAGCATGCTCACCCCGTAGATCGGACCGTGAAACAGCGGCGTCCAGCCAAACAATCTCTTCAACCAGGGGAAAGGATAATCGCGCAGCCACGGGATCATCACGAAGATTCCCCACAGCCCAAGAATGACGCTGGGGATCGCGGCCAGCATTTCGATGAGCGAAACAATGGGCTGCCGAATCCAAAGCGGCGCCAGCTCGGTGAGATAAAGTGCTGTGGCAATGCTCAAAGGCACTGCGATGATCAGCGCAACGAGCGATGAAACGACCGTGCCGTAAATAAAAGGCAGGGCGCCGAACTGCTCAGCCACCGGGTCCCAGGTCGATGTGCTAAGAAAATGGAGACCGAATCGCCGAATTGCCACGGAGGAGCCGCCTGCGAGTTGCCAACCGACCAGGAAGACGAGAGCGACCACCGCCAGCGCCATGACCAGCGTGACGCACTCGAATGCCTTGTCGCCGAGACGCGACGGCGGCTTCATCCGGGCGGCGATCGATTGCGCCGCTTCCGTTGGCAGAGCCCCAAGGCTGGTAACGCTAGGCATGGCGACTTCCCGCCCTCAACCGTGCTATGTTTTGATCTCTGAAACGCGCCTTAGGACACGTTCTCGCAACTGCGGAGGCAGCGGCGCGTAGTGCAGGTCTTTGGCCATCTCTTCGCCCTTCGTCGTTGCCCATTTCAGGAACTCGACCAGCTTGCGGCCTTTTGTTGGATCATTCTGCTGTTCGTAAACCAGCAGCCAGGTCGCGCCCGCGATTGGGTACGAGTCTTTACCGGGTGCGTTGGTCATCGAGAAACGAAAATCGTCCGGAATATTCGCCGTCGCCATCGCCGCGGTCACCGATTCAAGGGTGGGCTTTAGGAATTCACCCGCCGAATTTTTTATGTCAGCGTACGGCATCTTATTCTGAATCGCGTAGATGAGCTCTACGTACCCGAGGGCGCCCGGTGTTTGTTTGACCTGACCAGAAACACCCTCGTTACCCTTGCCTCCGAGACCCGTTGGCCAGTTTACCGACGTGTTCGTGCCCGCTTTCGATTTCCATTCGGTGCTTACTTTGCTTAAGTAGTCGGTAAAAATATACGTTGTCCCACTACCGTCGGAACGGTGCACCACCACGATCTCCTGGTCGGGCAAGCTCGCTCCGGAATTAAGGGCGACAATTTTCGGGTCGTTCCACTTTTTAATCTGGCCAAGGAAAATTCCGGCGATGGTGTCGCTATCGAGTTTTAATGACGGATTTCCCGCCAGATTATAAGTGAGTACGACCGCGCCTGCGACCGTCGGTATGTGCAACAATTTCCCGGGCGCCTTCGCCAGATTATCGTCGCTCATTGGCCCATCGGACGCGCCGAAATCCACGGTTTGGGCAAGAATCTGTTTCTGCCCTCCGCCCGATCCAATCGATTGATAATTGAACCGAACCGAGGGATCGACCTTAGCGTATTCATCGAACCATTTTGAGTAGATCGGATACGGAAAGGTGGCGCCCGCGCCGTTGATCGTCATTTGCGCCTCTGCTCCGACCGCGAAGGCAGCAAAACCCAAACTAAAGAGTAATGTTAAAGCAAAATTTCGTGGGTCCATAAGTGTCTTTCACCATGTCGCAACCCGGCGTCGCGGGTCAAAAACATTAATGTTACGATTCTGTGACAGTGGCCCTGCGTTGGCTCACGCCATCCACCGGGATAAGCACGCGAACCGTGGTGCCGCGGCCAAGTTCGCTTTCGGCTTCTACCCGACCGCCGTGCAACTGCGCGATGTGCTTGACAATGGAAAGCCCAAGGCCGGTGCCGCCGAGTTCACGACTGCGCGCTTTGTCTACCCGATAGAAACGCTCGAAAATGCGTGGCAGATCGCCCCTTGCGATGCCGATGCCATTATCGGTCACACTGAGGGCGATTTCGTGTCCACGCGGCTCAGCGCGCAAGCGAATCTCGCCCTGCGGGTGAGAGTATTTCACCGCATTATCCAACAAATTGTAGAGGACTTCCTGCAGGCGCGTTTGGTCACCCCGAACCGCCGGTAACCTCGGCGGAAGATTGACAATCACTTTCAGTTTTTTTTCGGCAAATTTCCTTTCCCAATCCCGCGCGACGTTGTCAAACAATTCCGCCAGCCGTACTTCACCCAATTGGATGTTGGCGGCGGCTGATTCCAACTGGGCAAGCACGAGAAGGTCATCCACGAGCAGGGCGAGGCGCTTGGAGTGCCTTTCCATAATTTCAAGAATGCGGGCCACCTCGAGACGGGTGGCCTTTGGGTTATCGCGCAGTGTCTCGATGTAGCCGTGCAAGATTGATAAGGGCGTGCGCAACTCATGGGACACGTTGGCGACAAAATCACGCCGAACTTGGTCGAGCTGTTTGAGTTGGGTGATATCGTGAAACAAGACCACGGCTCCGGTGATTTCGTTCCGGTCGTTCTTGGTCGGGACGGCGTTGAGTTCCAGGTGACGGGCTAAATTATCCCGTGAATCGGCCATCACCAGCTCGCACTGCCGTGCTTCGCCGGCGTGCAATGTTTCGGCGATTAAATGCTCGAGGGACGGGTCGCGGATGGTTTCAAGCAGGTTTGCCCCGAGCGAAATCTCGCGCAATCCAAAGAGCTGCCCAAGCGTTTCGTTGACCAATGTGATACGACGTTCAGAGTCAACCACGAGCAGCCCGTCCTGCATTGCGCTGAAAACGGTTTGTGTTCCGAAAATGCCTTCCGCAATCTTTTGATCGAGCATTCGCTGGTGCTTGGTGATGCTTTCCAGGGAAAGTGCGACCCGATGGGCCTGCACAGTTCCACTAACGAGAAAAGTGCTGGGGTTTTCTCCGCGCGCGATTTGCCTGACGAGTCGCTCGACCTCACGCCACGGCGCGACCCAGTTACGCCAGAAGAACAATGCGGCCGCAGCCAGCAAGCCGCCGAGCGCGAGCGAAACCAGCCACCACATCAATTATCTTCCCGTAACCGATAACCGAATCCGCGCACGGTCTCGATCGCCGTGCCGGATTTGCCCAACTTCTCGCGCAGCCGTCGCACATGGGTATCGACTGTGCGGGTGTCGATCAGGCTTTCGTAGCCCCAGACATCGTTAAGCAGACGATCGCGTGCCTGCACCCGCCCGCGCCGGCGCATGAGCGTAGACAAAAGTTTGAATTCGATACTGGTGAGACTAACACGCTTACCGGCAACGGAAACGTCATGTCGTGCCGGATCGATCGTAATCGCACCCACCGCAAGGCGGTCCTCGTCGCGGCCGGCTTCACCGCGGCGGAGAATGGCTTTAATCCGCAAGATCACTTCGCGGGGACTGAACGGTTTCGTTACGTAATCATCCGCTCCGAACTCCAAGCCGACAATGCGATCAATCTCCTCTGCTTTCGCCGTCAACATCATGACTGGAATGTGCTGAGTCACCGGGTCGGTTTTGAGAACCTTGCAAACCTCCAGGCCGGGCATTTTCGGCAACATCAGATCGAGAATAATGAAAGCGGGCCTTTCGTTGCGCGCCTTATCGAGCCCGCTGGCACCATCGCTCGCCGTCGAAATGGCGAACCTGCCTGCCTTGCGCAGATGGAGGGCGAGCAAATCAACGACATCGCGCTCGTCCTCGATAATCAGGATTGGCTTGTCTGCTGCCTCCATTCGTTGCAGCGCATTCTGCCGGCGTTACCCTGGGGCACTGGGGCTCACACCAGCCTTTTCGTTCAACGCCTGGGTGAATTCCTGTAAGCTGGAAACGATCTGCGGCGCTTTGGTCAGAACAGTCGTGGCCAGTTTCTCGGCGTAATCGGGCCGTCGTTGCGACATTTCGGATAGCGCCATCATCACGGCGAGGGCGTTGTTAATCGAGTGCTTAATTTCGCTGAATTTCTTCTGCAACTGCATGAGCTCCTCACGGGAGATGGTCTGGTCGGCGTCACTCATAGTTGGGGATTTTCGCTGGAGAAAACGGTCGGCTGTGCTTGACTTAAAGGTTCGACATTTTTCGTCAAAATGCCTGCCGAAGTTATCAGGATCAGTGGTGCGCGCCAGCACAATTTGAAAAATCTCCACGTGGAAATTCCGCGAGAGAAGCTGGTCGTGATCACGGGCCTGAGCGGCTCTGGCAAGTCGTCCCTCGCCTTCGACACGCTCTACGCTGAAGGGCAACGTCGCTACGTGGAAAGCCTTTCAGCCTACGCGCGCCAGTTTCTGGATCGGATGGAAAAACCGGACGTCGATTTCATCGAGGGTTTATCACCGGCGATAGCAATCGAGCAACGCAGTGCCGGCGCGAATCCACGATCGACGATCGCGACCACAACCGAGATCTACGATTACCTGCGTGTTCTTTTCTCCGCCATCGGACAACCGCATGATCCGATGACGGGCCAGCCAATTCACCGCCAGACGTCCCAGCAAATTGTCGATCAAATCCTGACCTATCCACGGGAAGCGAAAATTGTCCTGCTCGCGCCAATGGTCGAGGATCAGGTGGGCGAATTCCGCGATGTAATTGAAAAACTGAAGCGCGAGGGGTTCGTTCGGGTTCGCGTTGATGGTGAGATTATCGAACTCGGTCGGCCCGAGCCAATCCGCCTGAGAAAAAATGAGCGACACACCATCGAGGCGGTGGTGGATCGCTTGATTGTTCGCGAGGGAATCCGCACTCGTTTGGCCGATTCGGTTGAGACCGCGCTCAAATGGGGGAGCAATCGCGTGGTTGTCTTACGCCAACCACGCGATGATGGAGTAATGGAGAAATGGAGTAATGGGAAATCCAAGACTCCATCACTCCAACACTCCAATACTCCATCGGGGAATTGGGAAGAACTGCGCTATTCCACTGATTACGGGAGCACCGGGAGCGGATTTACGCTTGGCGAACTGACTCCAAAGCACTTCTCCTTCAACAGCCATCTGGGGGCCTGCCCGGCTTGTCACGGCCTGGGCACGCAACTGGTTTGCGATCCGGAGCTGATGATTCCAGATCCGTCGAAGACGCTGGCTGAGGGGGCGATCATGCCTTGGCGGCGCGGCACCAAGCGGATGCAGGCGTACTACCGCCATTTGCAAAGCGCGCTGGTGAAGCATTTCCAGGTTAATGAAGACGTGCCTTTTGCCGATTTGCCTAGCGAATTCAAAAATGCACTTTATTTCGGCACCAACGGCGAACTGATTAAGGCAGGCAGCGCTCGGGAATCCAAAACGGCCCGACCGTTCGAGGGACTGGTCCCACAAATGCAGCGGCTTTACGAGCAAACACAAAGCGAATTCACTCGCCACCGGATTCGTGCCTTCATGACGCGGGTGCCGTGCAAGGTTTGCAGTGGCGCCCGGCTCAAACCGGAAATCCTTGCTGTCACAATCAAAGATCAACCTGGCCGCGAGCTAAACATTCACCAATTCAGCGAGCAGACTACCGAGGAGGCGGCGCATTACATCGATCACCTGGCATTGACGCCCCAGCAAAAAGCGATTGCGGGCGAGGTTGTTCGCGAAATTCAATCGCGCCTGAAATTTCTAGTTGAAGTTGGGCTTGGCTACCTCACGCTCAACCGCGAAAGTGGAACGTTAAGCGGTGGGGAAGCGCAGCGCATTCGATTAGCCACGCAAATCGGGTCGGGATTGGCCGGCGTCCTTTATGTTCTCGACGAACCGAGTATCGGGCTGCATCAACGGGATAACGCTCGCCTCCTCGGAACGCTCCATCGCCTGCGGGATCTGGGTAATTCCGTCATTGTGGTCGAGCACGACGAAGAAACGATCCGGGCCGCTGACCATATTGTCGATCTTGGGCCGGGAGCTGGGCCACGCGGCGGCGCGATCGTCGCGCAAGGGACGCTGCCTGCCGTTCTACGTGCGAAGAACTGTTTGACCGCTGATTATCTTTCGGGCCGTGCCCGCATCCCGGTGCCAAAGCAGCGAGCCAACCCGAGGGCGGACGGTTGGTTGAAAGTGGTGGGGGCGACGGAAAACAATCTGAAAAATATCGAGGTTGGATTTCCCCTTGGCTGTTTTACCTGCGTGACCGGAGTTTCCGGCAGCGGAAAATCAACGTTGGTGGACGACATTCTGCGCCGTGCGTTGTTTCGCCGGTTTTACAATTCCAAGGAAAAACCGGGTGCTTTTCGCGCACTGCGCGGAGTCGAACAAATCGACAAGGCAATTGTGATCGACCAAAGCGCGATTGGCCGCACGCCCCGTTCCAATCCGATCACTTACACTGGCGCTTTCGCCCCGATCCGCGAATTGTTCGCCCAACTTCCGGCCGCGCGCGTCCGCGGTTATGATGCGGGCAGGTTCAGTTTCAATGTGCGAGGCGGCCGTTGTGAAAATTGCGAAGGAGGTGGCTTGATCAAGATCGAGATGCACTTTCTTCCGGACGTTTACGTGCAATGCGAAGTTTGCCGCGGCCAGCGTTACAACCGCGAAACACTCGAGATCACTTACAAAGGCAAAAACATCGCTGACGTCCTGAATGTGAGTGTCGATGAAGCGGCCCGCTTTTTCCGCAATGTGCCCAGCGTCTCGGAAAAATTGAACGCGCTGCTCGATGTTGGGCTTGGTTATTTACGGCTGGGGCAAGCCGGTACGACCCTGTCGGGCGGCGAAGCGCAACGCGTGAAGTTGGCAACTGAGCTGGCAAAGCACGCCACCGGCCGCACGATTTACATTCTCGATGAGCCGACGACCGGACTGCACTTCGCCGATATCGAGAAATTGCTCCAGGTGTTGATGAAACTGCGAGACGCCGGTAACACACTCATCGTGATCGAGCACAACCTCGAGATGATTAAATGTGCTGACTGGATTGTGGATCTTGGTCCGGAAGGGGGCGAGGGCGGTGGCGAAATTGTTGGTGCGGGGACGCCGGAAGCCATTGCCGATCTTACGAACAGTTACACCGGAAGATTTCTGCGGGCGCTTTTGGAAAGAAAATGAAACGCATAGGACATATAGGTCTCATGGGTCTCATGGGTCTCATGGGACCGTTGTGCGCCGAGGCTTCCCCCGAGCTGGCAAAAGCGGCCAATCCGCTGGCGGATGGAGTGCCAGAAGTGGCCGTCGCCAGGCTACAAGCTTTGCTCGGCCAAAATCCTCCGGCAGAGGAATGGCAGGAAGTTGCCGAAAAACTTGTTGAAGCATTGGTCGCGGCGAACCAGCCGGACGATGCGCTCAGATTGCTGCAGGATCCGCGCCTGCGGGATTTTCCAGCCTCGAGCTTCTGGCGGGGACAAGCTTTATCGAGTCTCGGGCGCCTGGCAGAAGCATTGTCATTTTATGAGCAGGCAACTGCTGACGAATACTCAGCGTTTCATGGAGCGGCTCTCTTTGGCGAAGCAGAAATGCTGCGCGCCTTAAAACGTGATGACGAGGCGATCCGAAAATTTTCGTTACTTTTTCGTGATCCGAATTTCGGGGCCCGGGCACAGTTGCGAACGGTTGAATTGTATCTCGATAGATCGGATACCGCGAGTGCGAGCCGGCTCCTCAACAAGCTTCGACCGGTAAAGCCGGCTGAGCGCAAAGAACGACACTTTCTGCGAGGACGGCTCGAGATGATTTCGCAATGGCCGGAGAAGGCGATTGGCACATTTGAATCTCTCTTGAAAAGGCCAAAGGGTGTGAGCCAATCGCTTGTTCTGGCGGCACTTTTTGGCATTGCTGAGGCGCATTTGCAATTGGGAACGCCGGAAATCGGCGATGACGTGCTGGAGGATTTCATCGAACATCATCCGCAGGATGCCGATCTGGCACAGATCTTTGCCAAATTGGACGAGCTCTACCGGGCTCAACGAAAACCGTCGCGTGCCGATTTGGAAAAGTGGACGCGAGACACCTCGCAACCGCGCCGCGCTCTTGCCCAGGGGTATCTGGCGCGGCTCGAGTTGCGAGCTGGTCATCGCGAGCGGGCCTTGCAACTATTCGCAGCGTTGCAGCATGGAGAGGTGAAGTCCGTCAGCCCGGCGCCGGCATTGCTTGAATTCGCCGAGCTACAAATGCAAGATCGCCATTTGGATCAGGCTCTGGCGATTTTGAACCAGGCGCGGGCGCTACGTCCGGAAACCCAGCTGCTTGACCGGATCAATTTTCTCGGCGCTGAAATCCAGTATCGGGCGAAGCGCTTTGAAGCTGCAACTGCTGCTTTTGAGCAACTCGGACATTCGTCTTCCTCCCTAGCCAGGACTTCCATGTTTAATGCCGCGCTGGGATGGCTCCAGCTCGGCGAGCGCAGTCGATTTGAAGCTGATTATCACGCCTTTGCCGAGAAGGGCGGTGACGAAAAATCGCAGATCGAATTGCGTTTAGAGGGCGGTTTGTTGCAGGCAGCGAACGGCGATAAACAGGCGGCTGAGTCGTTGAAAAATTTCCTGCGTGACTTCCCGCAAAGCGAACGGGCGTCTGAAGCGAGGGTCGGCTTGGCCGAGCTCGCCTTTCACGCCTCCCCCCCTCGCTTGGATGAAGCGCGCAAATATTTGGCAGCCGTTTCCAAGCCGACGCCAGCGGCCGAAGAGCGTCGGGATTATCTCGCGATTTGGATTGAAGATGCAACCGGGGGAAATGACGCCAGAGTGATCGAACTGGCCCGCCAATTTCTGCAGCAACACGTGACCGCAAAATCAGCACCGGAGGTGCGAATGAAATTAGCGGAGGTGTATTATCGCAGACATGATTTTGCGAATGCCGAAACTGAGTTTGAGCTGTTAGCAGAGCAAAACGGAACGGCACCTTGGGCGGAAAAAGCTCTTTTCTTCGCCGCTGAATCGGCCATGTCGAGTATGGGTGCTCATTCGATGGAGCAGGCACTCACTCTTTTCGATCGGGTAGTGCGTATGAATGGCGACTTGAAATGGGCGGCTCGTAACGAACAGGCTGGAATCGAGCGCAAACTCGGCAAAGGATCTGATGCGATTGTTTTGTATGACGAGGTTCTTAAAGGCGATGCACGTCCACGGGAAAAACAGGAAGCGCTCTGTGGTAAGGCTGATATTTTTCTAGAGATGGGGGCCAGCGACCCAAGACAGTATGAGCGCGCCCGCGAGCTTTACGATCAGCTGGTGGCTGATCGCGAGGGGGGAGCTCACTGGCGGCAGCAGGCCCTTTTCAAAAAGGGGATTTGCTTTGAAAAAGAGGCGAACCGACCGGCCGCACTGGCGACCTTCTACGATGTGCTGAGCGAAGAACGCCAGCCGAATGGCGTAGGCGACCTTTTCTGGTTTTACAAGGCGGGCTTCAGCGCTGGCCGTCTTCTGGAAGACAACGCAAAATGGGAATCAGCGGTTGCCGTCTATCAGAAGCTGGCCGCCACTGGCGGCCCGCGGAGTGAGGAGGCGAGGCAGCGGCTCGACCGCATTCGGTTGGAACATTTTCTTTGGGAGGAGTAGGGCCGTGTTGCCTCAATCAAAAAAGACACCGACGCGCACCTGAACAAACTAGCCAACAGCTGGACGGCGGAGCCGCCGTTTGTTCAGGTGCGCGGCCTACGCGGCTTGGACCAGTCGCGGG
>JACXTT010004104.1_pt1 | contig 21787 bp, 19 predicted proteins | sample 9270951 | NCBI WGS metagenome assembly JACXTT01 (sample SAMN15532306, study PRJNA645909) | rock metagenome | isolation source: weathered quartz diorite | place: Puerto Rico | collected 2017-06-21
GGGGGCGGGGCCCGCGCGCGGCAGCACATCGAGCGTCTCGGCGGCGACGTAGTCCGCGAGCACGCCATACACCGAGACCGGGATGCCGGGCTCTTCGTGCCAGATGCGCGCGAACTTCTCGATCTCGCGGTACGGGATCGGCATGAAGCTGTCGTCGTAGAACGTGACCTCGCTCACGTGCGGCATGCGCTCGCGAACGCGTTTCACCTCCTCGACGGCGTAGCGCGCGCTCGGGTGGCGGATCTTCTTGTAGGTGATGTCGTTGGCGATGAACTTGGTGTTGCCGCAGAACGTGCAGTGGAACGGACAGCCGATCGACCACACGGTGCGATAGGCGAGCCCGTCGTTCGCCAGGTAGTCGCCGAGCCCGAGCGGGAGGAAGCCATCGCCGGGGTGGTAGATGCGCTCGTGCTCGCCGTACTGAGGGTGCGGCAGGTGCTCCATCTGGTCGGAGGAGATGAGCGGGAAGAACGCGTTTCGGATCACCTCGCCGTCGCGCTTGAACCAGAGGTTGCGGATGCGCGTCGGATCGCGGCCCTCGCGTAGGCAGCCGAGCAGCTCCTCGTACGCGTATTCCCCCTCGCCCGTGCAGATCGCGTCGACGTCGGCAGCGATCGCGTCCTCGGGATGGATGATCGGATGGATGCCGCCCCACAGCAGCATCACGTTGGCGTCGAGCTGGCGAACGCGCCGGATGATCTTGCGGGTGAGGTCGGCGTACCCGGTCATCGACGAGAAGCCGATCAAGTCGGCGCCGAGCAGGCCTTGCGCGATCTCGTCGATCTGTTCGTCGCCGAGCTCGGCCTTGCCGCCGAGCGTGCCGCGGATCGCGTTCCAGAAGCCGCGATACGAGCGCGTCGTCGAGACGTAATGAGACTCGGTCTCGGGGTTCAGGCGATGCGCGAATGCGGCGAACTTGCGAAAGCCGCACGCGGTGATGCCATCCTCGAGGGAGACGAGCTTGACGCGCATGTTGGAGGTGCGACGGCGGGAGCTTCCTGGTGGGTGAAAATCCCGCGCGTGCGGGCTGGACTACCTCGACCGCCCGTCGACTGCAAGTCGATTCTTGCGTCGGGGGATCAGGCGTCTTCGGTGATGGGGTCGGGGGAGTCCGCGACGCAGTTCTCGACGATCTAGGCGCGCCACGCGCTCTCGTACGATGCCCCCGCGCCGGATCCGTCGGGGGACGCGGCGCACTCGACGGCGTCCGGGCCGTACTCGCTCCCCGCTCCGGGAGCCCCCGCGCCCCTACGGAGGATCGGCACGAGTAGGACGATCGAGATCGCCACCGCGGGCGCTTGAGTCACCGGCCATCCCAGCCGGCCGCCTCGTTCCGTGCGCAGACGAGACGCGGCCCACTGCACGGCACGCGCTGCGAAGTCGCGCTCGACCGCCAGGGCGAGCAGGGCGAGCGATCCCACGTCGATCGCGGCGGCGATTACCCGCGCGGTGCTCGACGGGTCCGATGTCCACACCCATTCCAGGACGGGAATCTCGGTGAAGACGTGCGCCACGTACACCAGCAAGCTGTTGCGGCCGAGCAGGGCGATCGCGTCGGATAGGATCGACGTCGCGAAGATCGGCCGCCATGCAAGCGTGCTCCAGGCGAGCACGACCTGGATCGCGGCGAGGTACCAGAGGAGCGCGCCCGGCATCAGCGGCGTCTTCGCGAACAGCGCGGAGAAGCCCTCCGCCCGCAGCGGCAGGTCGAGGTCGCCGCCGTGCGCGGCCACGAAGACGGCCGCGAACAGCGCCGTCGAGATCGCCGCCCACGCCTGGCGGCGGGCGAATCCGCGGTCGACGATCCAGGGCGCCCATCCCGCGAACAGGAACCCGGCGAAGAACGGCGCCTGCCAGAACGCGATAGGGAAATCGAACCCCGGCGTGAGCAGGCGATCGCCGCTGCGGACGGCGGCGGCGTAGATCGCCAGCGAGCCGAACGCGAGCACGGCATCTCCCCAGCGGCGGCGCGCCTCGAGCACCGCCGGCACGAGTGCGAGCATCATGGCGTAGAAGACGAGGATTCCGCCGGTCACCCCCGGTCGTTGCAGCGCGAGCACGTCGATCAGCGCGCGCAGCGGAGAACTGACCGGGTCGTCCGGGTGCGGGCGTACGAAGTTCAGAGCCTGATAGACGCCGGCAGCGGCACCGTCGACGAGGAACAGCACCAGCGCGCGCTTCCAGAGCTTGCGGTAGGCCGGCCAGCGGAGCGCGAGCGGACGCTGGGCGACCGAGCCGAACACGGTGGCGACCGTCCAGCCGGCGAGGAAGACGAAGCCGCCCGCGGCGAAGCGCGTGTACTGCTTGATCAGCGAATCGAGCGGCTCGGGGAATCCGATCTCGTTGAAGGCGAGATGGACGAGGACGACGTCGATCAGGCAGAGGCCGCGCCACACGTCGAGGCGGCGATCGCGCCGCGGAGCGGTGGCGATCGCCGGCTCCGTGGAGCTCCGAGTCGATGCGATTGCCCTGCGAACTTCCATCCGCGTCCTCGTCTGCCGTTTGGCAGATCGCGGGCGCGCTGCAAAGCCGCGTTCATCCGCGGGAGGTGCGGAAGCCGGACGACGGATCGCTCGCGAGTGACACTCCGTGCGGGCGAGTCGCGCCGCACGGAGCTCGTCTCAGCGGCCTTCCGCCTTCGCCACGCTCGAGTTCACGCCTTCGCCGATCTGCCGCGCATCGGAGCCGCACGCGCCGGGAATCGCGGAGACCAGCTCCTGCGAAACGAAGTCCCCGTTGCCGAGCGTCAGGCCATAAGCGACGCCGCCGGTCGTCACCACGACCGCGCAGGTGATCGCCTTGAACGGGAGGGCGATCACCGCAGCGAGGCCGCGGGCGACGCCGGTCGACAGCTGCACGCCGGTGTCGGGAGAGTCGGCCGCGAACGCCGGGGTCGTCAGCGAAAGGGCGGCGAGCAGCAGGCCGGCCGTTTGGATTCTCGTTTTCATCTCTCGGGAGCTCCTCGTTTCAGTTGATCAGGATGGGGTGGGTCGACACGAGGCCGAAGCACTGCCCGCCACCGGGGTTGTCGGTCGAGTCCTTGCAACGCGAGACGACCTTGATCGACTTCGGCTGCGGCGGAGACGTGATGTCCACGAAGCACACCGTGGCGAAGCCCTGGATGACTCCGGTGCTCTCCGAGCCTGCGCAGTCGATGACCGGAAGGGTGGCGACGCAGCTCTTGTCGACGGGGTCGACGCACGACGCGGCGGTGCAGTGCTGATAGCGATCGTCGAGGGCCTTCAGGCAGGCCGAGCTCTGGCCGCTGCCGACGGTGTTGATGGTGTCGCCGATCTTCACCGTCGTGTTCAGGCCGTTCGGCACCAGGCCGCTCGCGATGTCGCGACAGTCGTTCGAACCCTTCAGGTTGTAGGTCGTGAACTGCGAGTTGTCGGGCGACGAGCTCGACTGGATCACCTGCGACACGTTGCAGGTGTCCGGATATCCGATCTTGCACTCGCGGAGCGCGAGCGGTCCGAGCCCGAAGCCGCCACCCGGGGGAGGATTCACTTCGTCCGGACAGCCGAGGTACGCCGTGGCGCTCACGTCGAGGCGCTGCGAGTTCTTCGCGGCCGCGCCGAAGTCCTCGCGGAGCGCGCCGAAGAAGACCGGAACGTCGTAGCCCTTCTTGGTGACGCGGATCGAGTTGACCTGGCTCTGCGCGCAGCCGGGTCCGCAGGTGAAGCTCCGCGAGGTCTGATCGAAGTGGAGGAGATCGACCGCCATGCCCGACCCGGTGAGCGACAGGCTCGCCGATCGGCCGCGTACGTCGTTCGCGGAGTTGAGCAGCGACAGCCGGGAGCTGATCGTGGTGGTCGAGCCGGTCTGGACGTAATCGGGGATGCCGGAAGCGGCGGACAGGGCGGCGAGGTCGACGGCCGCCTGGGCCTGCGACCGCGCATAGACGAGGAGCCCGGTGTCGGCGGCGAGGCCGACGATCACCAGCAGCGTCGTGAGCGCGAGCGCGACGAAGAGCAGGATCGATCCTCGCTCGCGATCGCTCATTGCCACTCCCAGCGCGCCGACGTGCTTCGCGCGATGGTCACGTTGTCGGGGAAGGAGAGTCCCCCGAACAGCGGCAAGCTCGCGTTCAGCAATCCGAGGACCATCCAGTTGTAGGTCCCCGAGATCGTCACGGTGACCGCGGTCTGACCGCTGATCACCGACTGCGCCGCCGTGATCGTGTAGCCGCTGAACAATCCGAGATCCGGAATGCGCGAGGAGGCCGCGGCGAGCACCGGCGATGCGGATCCGGCACACGGGTAGGTGCAGGAGCCGAGCTCCGTCGCCGGGAAGAGGCGCGTCGTCGTGGTGAAGCTCGTCGGCGGCCGCGTGGCGGCGAGACGAGCGCCGTCGCGGGCGGCGAACTGCGCGACCTGGCCGATGAACGTCGCGATTCCGAAATCGACGATGCCGCCGATCAGCACCAGAAGGAGCGGCAGCATCAGCGCCATTTCGATCATGCTCTGGCCGCTGCGGTCGCGTAGCCGAGCGAGGAATGCGTGGGTGGCCATGGGTGTCGTCGTCGTCGGGTGGGTTCGTTCCACGTTCTGTCTCTCCTGCGAGGCGGTCCGATGCGGCTCGGCATCTCCCCACAGCAAGGCGCGCGCCAGTGGGGGATTCGCTCCAGCCCCGTAAGATCAGCGCGTCCGCGGACCGGGCGACTGCCATCACTGACAGACCTGACAGTGCTGTCAGTCACTGCCGTCAGTGGCCGATGGAGAATGCGGACGCCGATGGCACGACCGCGGGCGCCTTCGAGGCGCGCCCGAAATCGCCTGCCATAGAGGAAGAAGCAGGCGGCGGCTGGCGATCCCGCGCCGCCGGCAGCGCGCGCCGCGCGCATCCCGCGTGCTTGGCACGAGCCGTGCTCGAGGCACCACCCAAACCGGCCCGCGCTCGATGCGGCGCCACAACGAGGAGAGAGAGTTCAATGAACATGGTCAAGCGCTTCGTGGTCGAAGAGGACGGGCAGGGCATCGTCGAGTACGCACTCATCGTGGGGCTCGTCGTGCTGGGCATCTGGGTTGCGGTCAGCACGAGCAACCTCGGCAGTGCGATCACCGGACTGTTCGGGCGGATCAGCACCGAGGTCGCGTCCTGCACGTCGGGCAGCTGCTGAACTCGCATGCGGGAAGGGCGGCGGACCGCGATGTGCGGGGCGCCGCCCGAACTGCCTCGAGGCCCACGGTGCTGATCCCGTACCCCTCTCCGATCCAGGCGTTCCCCCTGGTGGTGTTCGTGGTCCTCGCAGGCATGAGCGATTGGCGCGAGCGTCGCATCCCGAACCGCTGGGTGGCCGCCGCCACGCTCTGCGCGATCGTGCTCGCCGCATTCCGCGGCGGGGCGCAGCTCGCGGACAGCGCCGCCGGGCTCGCGCTCGGCATCGTCGTCCTCTTCCCGGCGTTCGCGTGCCACTGGCTCGGAGCCGGTGACGTGAAGCTGATGGGAGGGATCGGCGCGTTCGTCGGCGTGAGCGGGGTGCTGCGCGCGGCGTTCTACGCTTCACTCGCCGGCACGCTGCTCGCGCTGGTCTTCGTCGTCCACGCACGGCTCGCCCGTCCGGGCGGTCGCGCCCGCTCGCTTCCCTACGGAATCGCCATCGCACTCGGTGCGCTCGCCACGGTGTGGCTCGACCCCCGCGGCGAGTGGGCCGGATTCTGAAGCGTCATCGGCAGGAGAAACCGTCCATGCAAGGTCAAGCAAGAATCGCAGTCCTGATCGCTCTCGGAGCCGGTCTCGTGACCGCGTACGGCGTCGGCAACTTCATCCGCGAGCAGAAGGCCGCGGTCGACGAGCTGCGTCTGAGCACGCAGAACGTCGTCGTCGCCACGCGCGAGATCCCGATCGGCACCATGGTGACGGAGGACATGCTCCGCGTCGTCGCCTACCCGAAGAGCACGCTGCCCGAGGGATACTTCGGCACGACCGCCCCGGTGGTCGGGAAGACGGTCGGCTTCAAGATCGTCACCGGCGAGCCGGTGCTGGCGTCGCGCTTCTCCGAGCAAGGCGGCGCGCTGACGGCGCGCCTCGAGCCGGGCTACCGCGCGGTCGCGGTCAAGGTGAACGAGGTGATCGGCGTGTCCGGCTTCCTCGCCCCGAACGATCGCGTCGACGTGATCGCGAACGTGGACGCGGAGCGCGAGACCGGCAAGGCCGGCAAGGTCTCGAAGGTCGTGCTGCAGGACCGGCGCGTGCTGTCGGTCGCGCAGACCACGGACCGTGCTCCGGACGGCAAGCCGGTGATCGCGAGCTCGATCACGCTGGAGGTCACCCCGGACGAGGGCGAGAAGCTGTCGCTCGCGACGGGCGGCGGCGAGGTCGTGCTCGCGCTCCGCGGCGCCGACGACCGCACGGTCGTGCAGACCAAAGGCAGCACGCTCAAGGATTTCCTTCCGGCGCCGCCCCCGGCGGTCGCCGCGCGCCAGCGCAAGGCCCAGGCCCCGAAGGTCGCGTATGCCGTCGAGGTCTACCAGGGCGGCAAGCAGTCCATCTCGAGCTTCTGAGCTCGACAACCCCGATTTCCGAAAGAAGGAAGATGAAGATCCATCCGCGAACGCTCGCCCTGACCCTCGCGCTCCTGCTCGCCGTCTCGATCGGACGGTCTGCCGCGGAGGCTCCCGGGACCATCGAGGTCTCGATCAACCAGTCGAAAGTCGTTCCGCTCGACGTGCGGGCGAAGAAGGTCTTCCTGACACGCTCCGAGATCGCACGCGTCGAGGTCCTGGCACCGAAGCAGCTACTCGTGAACGGCCTCGGCGTCGGCACCACGTCGCTCGTGGTCTTCAACGAGGCGGGCGGGACGCAAACCCTCGCGTTGCACGTGACGCCGGACGTGGACGGGCTCCGCGAGCAGATCCACGGCCTCTTCCCGAAGGAAGCGGTGCAAGTGAACGCCTCGGGCGGCGCCATCGTGCTCTCAGGCGAGGTCACCAACGAGGTCATCTACGACAAGATCCTCGAGCTCGCCGAGTCGCACCTCCCGCCCGCTCCACCGAAGGAGGCGGCGCCGGCGAACGCGGCCTCGCAGGCCGTGAACATCCAGAACGCTTCGCTCCGCCTGCCGGAGACCGGCACGTCGTTCGCCGGCGGCGGGCAGCTCGCGTTCCTCGAGGAGAAGGCGCTCGCCGACTCCAATCGCTGGGAAGAGAAGCGCGGCATGAAGGGAATCATCGATCTCCTGACGATCAAGGACTTCCGTCAGGTGCAGATCGACGTGATCGTCGCCGAGCTTTCGCTCACCAAGCTCCGCGAGATCGGCTTCGACGTGTCGGCGCTCAGCAGCAAGGCGGGCGGCGCGAGCTTCGCGGGATCGCAGGCGGGCTTCCCCTCGGGTCCGCTGCAGCTCGACGGCGGGTCGTTCGCGAACCAGATCACCAACCTGGCCTCCGCGTCGGGCGCGTTCACCTACTTCGGCGGCCCGGTCAGCGTGGCCGCGGCGTTCCGTCTCTTCCAGAATCGCGACGCGGCGAACATCCTCGCGCAGCCGAAGCTCGTCATCAAGAACGGCCGCTCGGGCTCGTTCCTCTCCGGCGGCGAATTCCCGTTCCCCGCGCCGCAGTCGAGCGGCAGCGGCAACCAGACGATCACCGTCGAGTTCCGCCCGTTCGGCGTGCGCCTCGAGTTCATGCCGACGATCACCTGGTCGAACACGATCGACCTGCGGATCTTCCCCGAGGTGAGCGACGTGGATCCCTCCGTCGGCGTCGCCGTCGGCGGCGTGTCGATCCCCGGCCTCCGCGTGCGGCGTAGCGTGAGCCGCGTCGAGATGAAGGAGAACGAGACGCTGGTGATCGGCGGCTTGCTCGATCGCCGCGTGCTGAACGATCTCGAGAAGTATCCGTTCCTCGGCGACGTGCCGGTGCTCGGGACGCTCTTCCGCTCCACGCGCTTCCGCAACCAGGAGACCGAGCTCGTCTTCGCGATCACCCCGCACCTGGTGCGCCCGATGGCGCCCGGGTCCGAAGTGTCGGTGCCGGTGCTGCCGCCGGTCGAGCGCGACAACGAGATGCGCCAGGTGCCGATGCCGCAGATCGGCGGCGGCGACGAAGCGGAGCAGACGAAGCAGAGCGAGGACGGCATCGAGGGCGGCGAGCGCGCACCGTGGAGTCAGTACCGCCACCTGATGGGCCGTCCCGCGAACAAGACCCTCGAGACGATGATCGACCCGAAGCGGTCCTGACCCCGGCGTCTTCCAAGGAGATCCTCCGTGATGAACCTGCGAATCCTGCTGATCGGCACGAACACTCCGCAACTCCTCTCGCTCTACGAGGAGCTCCGTAAGGAGCCGGCGATCGAGATCGCCGAGAACCGCATCCTCGATCCCGCCGAGGCGGACGTGACGCTGCGACGGAGCTCGGATCCGATGCTCGCGATCGTCGGCCTCGACAGCACGGGCGAGATCGGGCTCGAGCTCTGCGAGACGCTGCGCTTGCAGTTGCCGCACGTGCGCTGGCTGATGGCCTCGAGCGACGCCTCTCCGCAGACGATCCTGCGCGCGCTGCGGGCCGGCGCGGAGGAGTTCCTGCCGCTTCCCGCCGAAGGGCAGGAGCTCTCCGGATGCGTCGATCGCATGCGCAAGAAGCTCTCGACGGGTGACCGCAACGGCAACGGTACGGGCAAGCTCGTCTCGGTGTTCTCCGCGCAGGGCGGCGTCGGCTGCACGACGATCGCGACGAACCTCGCGCTCAGCCTCGCCGCGCGGCAGTACTCGGTCTGCCTCGTCGATCTCGTGCTGCAGTTCGGCTCGGTCACGAGCTTCCTCGACCTGACCCCGTCGTTCACCATCCTCGACTTCACCGAGAAGCTCGATCGCTTCGACCCGCTGCTGCTCGAGGGCTCACTCGCGGAGCATGCCTCGGGCGTGCGGGTGCTGCCCGAGCCGTTCCGGCCCGAGGAGGCCAGCTCGATCCGCGGCGCGGACGTGGCGCGCATCTTCGATACGCTCACGCGCTCCTTCAACTTCGTGATCGTCGACCTGCCGAAGGAGATCGACGACGCCCGCCTGCCGGCGCTCGAGAAGGCCGATCTCGTCGTGTTCCCGATGGAGATGAACGTGCCGTCGATCAAGCGCTCGCAGCGCGCCCTTCGGCTGATCGAGCGACTCGGCATCCCGCTCCAGCGCGTGGCGCTGGTCGCGAATCGCTTCCTGAACGACAAGGTGCTGTCGATCGAGTCGGTCGGCAAGACGCTCGGCAAGATCCCGCTCGCGACGCTACCCAACGACTACGTGTCGGCGCAGTCCGCGATCAACCAGGGCGTCCCGATCGTGCAGCTGAATCCGGGCTCGCTGCTGGCCAAGGCGTACGGCGAGCTCACGCAGAAAGTGTTGCACGAGCTCGGGCTCGGCGACGCGGAGCGGAACCGCTCACGACGCTCGGGCCTCTTCGGATGGATGCAGCGCGCGCTGCCGCGCACCGAATCCGTCCACTGAATCTCATCCAGGGAGGCGCACGATCATGCTGCAGAACGGCTCACTGATGCGATCGGCGTTCGCCGACTCCGAGCGCGGCGAATCGTACGGCAACGGGCTCCACGCGGTGAGCTCGCCGGAGTTCTTCGAGAACCTGAAGATCCGCATCCACCGGCGCCTGGTCGAGAGCATCGACCTGACGAAGCTCTCCGATCTCGAGGCCGAGCGCATCAAGGTCGAGATCCGGCGGATCCTCGAGAGCATGGTGATGACGGAGTCGCTGCCGCTGTCGCGGCTCGACCGCGAGCGCCTCGTGACCGAGATCCAGGACGAGGCGTTCGGGCTCGGCCCGATCGAGTGCCTGCTGAAGGACCCCGCCGTCACGGACGTGCTCGTGAACTCGTCGACGCAGGTCTACGTCGAGCGGCGCGGCAAGCTTCAGAAGGTGGACGTGCGTTTCCGCGACGACGCGCATCTGCTGCAGATCATCGACCGCATCGTCACGCGCGTCGGTCGCCGCATCGACGAGTCCTCGCCGATGGTCGACGCGCGACTGCCCGACGGCTCGCGCGTGAACGCGATCATCCCGCCGTTGGCGCTCGACGGCCCCGTGCTGTCGATCCGCCGATTCGGCACCAACCCGCTGACCATGCGCGACCTGGTGCAGTTCCACACGGTTCCGTCCGAGGTGGTCGACGTGCTCGCGCTCTGCGTCCAGGCTCGTCTCAACATCCTGGTCTCGGGAGGCACGGGCGCCGGCAAGACGACGCTGTTGAATTGCCTGTCGACGTTCATTCCCGAGGGCGAGCGCATCGTCACGATCGAGGACTCGGCGGAGCTGAAGCTCCAGCAGGATCACGTCGTGCGGATGGAGACCCGTCCGCCGAACGTCGAGGATCGCGGCGCGATCACGCAGCGCGACCTGCTGCGGAACGCGCTGCGCATGCGGCCCGACCGCATCATCGTCGGCGAGGTCCGCGGCGCCGAGGCGCTCGACATGCTGCAGGCGATGAACACGGGCCACGAAGGCTCGCTCAGCACGATCCACGCGAACAGCGGCCGCGACGCGCTATCCCGTCTCGAGACCATGATGCTGCTGTCGGCCGCGAACGTGCCGCAGCCGGTGCTGCGGGCGCAGATCGCGTCCGCGATCGATTTGGTGATCCAGCTCTCCCGCCTCTCCGACGGCTCACGCCGGCTGATCGAGGTGTCCGAGATCAGCGGCATGGAAGGCGACGTGGTCACCATGCAGACGATCTTCCGCTTCGACCAGAAGACGATCTCGAAGGGCAAGGTGGTCGGGAACTTCATCGCGACCGGCGTGCGCCCGAAGTTCCTGTCGCGCCTCGAGCGGATCGGCGCGCAGATCCCGCCGACCTACTTCGCGAGCCGCGCGCTCGGCAAGGAGGCGTCGTGACCCCGATCCTGTTGCTCGTCGCCGCATTCGTCACCGCGGCGGCCGTCGTGCTGGGCGGGGCTCTGCTCATCCTCGATGCCCCGAATGCGCCGCAGGCGCGGGTGCGGAGCCGGCTCGCGGCGCTGCACGAGCCCGCGGCGCCCGCCGACGGCGCGCTGCAGGTGCCGCTCAAGCGCGAGACGCTGAGCGAGCTCGCCCTGCTCGATCGGATGCTCGGCGAATTCAAGCAGGCGGACACGCTGCGGCGGCTGCTCGCGCGCGCGGATCTGCGCGTGCCCGTCGGCGTGATCGTGCTCGGTGCCGTCTGGTGCGGGGTGCTCGCCGCGCTGTTCCTCTGGCACAAGGGGTTGCCGCTGCCGCTGGCGGTTATAGGCGGCTCGCTCGGGGCGCTGGCTCCGTTCCTCTACGTGCAGCTCCGAGTACGCCGGCGCCTGCGCAAGTTCCTCGAGCAGATGCCGGACGGGCTCGACACGATCGCGCAGGCCCTGCAGGCCGGGCTCGGGCTCTCCCACGCCGAGCTCTTCCTCGCCAAGGACGCTCCGGAGCCGATGCGCGGCGAGTTCTCGGTGTTTCTCCGCGAGATGAACCTCGGGCTGCCGCTGCGTGAGGCGATCGACAACTTCGAGAAGCGCATGCCGCTCCACGAGGTGCGCCTGTTCTCGACGGCCGTGGTGCTGCAGCGGGACGTCGGCGGAAATCTCTCCGTGGTGCTGAGCAAGCTCGCGGACGTGATCCGCGACCGCTTCCGGATCGAGCGCGAGATCCGCAGCCTCACGGCGCAGAATCGCTTCGCGGCCTGGGTCGTGTCGTCGCTGCCGGTGGTGCTGAGCATCACGATGTACACGATCAATCCGAAGCTCATGAGCCCGGCGTTCCACCACCCGGTCGGCCAGCTGATGCTCGGCATGGCCGCGGTGCTGTGGATGACCGGCGTCGTGGTCTTCTGGAAGATGCTCCGCATCCACATCTGAGCAGAGAAGGGGAGACGGCATCATGGACTTCTTCGCGATCGCGCTCGGCAGCTCCGCGCTGGTAGCGTGCATTCTCTACGTCGCGGTCGCGCCGCGCCCGGCACGGCCGTCGGACGTGATCCGCGGGCGGCTCGAGTCGCTGCTGCACGGCGAAGGCCCGGGAGGCGCGGCCGTCACGCTCGATCTCTGGGAGGGAGCGGGGCCGGCGACGATCTGGGAGCGCGCCGCGAAGTTCTTCCTCGGCGATGCGACTCCGACCGAGCGTGACACGCCGCTTCGCCGCGTGCTCCATCAGGCCGGCTTCTGGGGCGAGCGGCCGTTCCAAATCCTGCTCGGCGTCCGCGTCGTGCTGTCGATCGCGCTCGCTGCGTACTTCTTCTTCATGCTCGGCATGGCGCATTCGCCGACGCTGAAGGTGGCGGCCGGCGTCGTGGCGGGCGCCGCGGGCGGGTGGGGCTTGCCGCTCTTCGTCGTCAAGCGCTGGGCGTTCATCCGCCAGCGGGACATCGAGGAGGCGTTCCCGGATGCGCTCGACCTGCTGGTGGTCTGCGTCGAGGCCGGCCTCGGCATCGATGCCTCGCTGGTGCGCGTCGCCGAGGAGCAGTCCGCGCAGGGGCTGGCGATCGGGCACGAGCTGTTGCTCGCCACCCGCGAGGTGCGCGCCGGGGTGCCGCGCCGCGAGGCGCTGGAACGCATGGCGAACCGGCTCGAGTCCGAATCGGTGAGGAGCTGTGCCGGTTACCTGATCCGCACCGAGGAGCTCGGCGGCTCGATCGGCCGCTCGCTCAAGATCTACGCCGAGACCATGCGCGAGAAGCGCATGCACAAGGCCCAGGAGACGGCGCGGAAGACCGTGATCCGTCTGCTCTTCCCGCTCGCGTTGCTGATCCTGCCGTCGCTCTTCCTGGTCGTCACCGCGCCGGTCATCGTGAACATCGTGAGCTTCGTCCAGTCGACCGGCGGAGCTCCCCCGCCGCAGTGATCGCAATGCCCGTCGTCAATCTCACTCGCGGCACCTGGCTCGCCACCACCGTGCGCCGGGCGGACACGTTCGTGACCCGCCTGGTCGGGTGGATGGTCAGGACCCGTCACTCCACGGACCAGGCGCTCTGGATGCTTCCGTGCCGCGCGGTCCACACGCTCGGCATGCGCGTGCCGATCGACGTGGTCTTCATCGATCGCGGCTCGCGCGTCGTCGCGATGGCGCCGTCGCTGCGCCCGAACCGCATGACCGCGTTCCACCTCGGGGCGCACAGCGCGGTCGAGCTGCCCGAGGGATCGCTCCGCAAGTCGAAGACGCTGGTCGGGGACGAGCTCGAGATCTCGCGCGACGAATCCTGCTCGATCGACCAGCTGGTCGGCGATCACGGGCACTGATCGCGGCCGCGTGCGCTAGGCGCCGTCCTTCGAGCGCGCGAGCTTGCGGTAGAACGTGCGAACGGACACGCCGAGGTAGCGGGCGGCGGCTTCGCGGTCTCCGCCGCTCGCGGCCAGCGCTTCCTCGACGAGCTGTTGTTCGACCTGCTCGATGCGACGCACGGCCTTCTCCGCGATCGTCGCGCGGTTCCGGGTCGCGTATTGCTGCAGATGCATCGGCAGGTCGGCGACCGTGATCACCGAGCCCGTCGCGACCAGCACCGCGCTCTCGATCGCGTTCCGGAGTTCGCGCACGTTGCCGCGCCACGGATATTCCAGGAACAGCGTCTTCACGGCTTCGCTGAGCACGAACGGCGGCGCGCTCGGCCTCGTGGCCGCCTCGAGGAACGCCTCGCAGAGCGGGAGGATGTCGTCGCGGCGCTCGCGCAGCGGCGGCAAGATGATCCGTGCGCTGTTCAGCCGGTAGTAGAGGTCCTCGCGAAAGCGATCGCGGATCGCCGACTCGAGCATCACGTTGGTGGCCGCGACGAAGCGCACGTTGGCGGTGCGAGGAGTGGACTCGCCGACGCGAAAATACTCGCGCGTCTCGAGGAAGCGGAGGAGCTTCAGCTGGATGCGGAGCGGCAGGTCGCCGATCTCGTCGAGGAAGAGCGTGCCGCCCTCGGCGGCCTCGACGTAGCCCTGCTTGTTCTTGTCGGCTCCGGTGAACGCGCCCTTCACGTGGCCGAAGAGCTCGCTCTCGACGAGCGTCTCCGGGATCGCCGAGAGGTTGCAGCTGACGAACGGGCGCGCGGCGCGGTGGCTCCGCGAATGGATGTAACGCGCGAACACGTCCTTGCCGACGCCGGTCTCGCCGGTGATGAGGACGATGAGGTCCGAGCGCGCGTAGCGGTCGGCGAGCTGCATGGCCTCGCGGAGTGCGCCGTGCTGTCCGACCAACGGCAGGTTCACGGTGCGGCGCGGGTGCGGGGCGCCGGTGAGCGGCGGCTGCTCCGCGTCTCGCGCCGGCTCCCCCGGCTGCTCGAGCTCCTGCGAGATCCGGCGCAGATCGCGGCGCTCGGCCTCGACGTTCCGCCAGCGCAGGGTGTCGCGGATCCGACGCGCGACGCGGCCCGGATGCAGCGGCTTCTCGATGTAGTCGACGACGCCTTCGCGAAGCGCCTGGATCGCCGTCTGGGTCGACGCTTCGGCGGTCATGATGAACACCAGCGCCTCGGAGTTCACCTGTCGCGCCCGACGTGCGACCTCGAGGCCGCTCGCCCCGGACATCCAGAGATCGGTGCAGATGGCGTCGAACGACCGTTCGTTCAGGGCGACGAACGCGGATTCTCCGTCGGCCGCCTCCGTCACGGCGAAGCCCTCGGCCGCGAAGCTCCGCGCGAGCAACGCGCGGAGCGAGGGGTCGTCCTCGACGAGCAGCAAGCTTCGCGTGATGACCGGAGCGTCGCTCAACGCGGACCCTCGAGCAGCGAGCTTCGTCCGAGGGACGGTCGGTGGCGCAGAACGGGGACCGATTCCGAGCGAGTCTGTTCAGCCGGCGAGGGTGTCACGACGCAAGGGGCGGAGCCTGGGTGGTTGGCAACTCCGCAGTCGAAGCATCGGGCGCCCTGTCGAGCGTGCGGCCCGGGTGGGAATGGACGACTGTGTTCGGGTCGGTCGCATGTCGACGCCGACAGTATTGCACGCCGGGGGGGACGGATCGCAACTCGCCGGCCCGGCCTGGGCTACGACGGGCTCGTGGCAAGCGCCGCTGCCTGCTCGGCGCCGAGGGCCCGTGGCGGCGACCGATCCGCGTCGGTGCCGGGAAGCAGGAAGACGATCGCCATCGCCAGCCCGGTGAGCGCGTAGCGGCCGCGATAGCGGATCTGAAGCTGGCGGAAGCTCTCGAAGTCGAGCCCCGCGCGGATCGCGCGAAGCCCCCAATGGAGATGGAGCGGGTACAGTGCGGCGGCGAGGGCGAGCACCCGCGGCACGGCGCCGCCGAGCGCGAGGCCGACCAGGGTGACGTCGGCCAAGCCGAACAGCACGAGCCCAGCGGCGAAGCTCGGAACCTTGCCGAACGCGACCGCATTGGTGGTGATGCCGTTTCGGAGATCGACGTCGCGGTCACGGGCCTCCTGGGTCAGGTGGCCGGCCGCGAACGCGAGGGAGAAGAACGTCGCGATCGCGACGCTGCGTGCGTCGATCGGTGCGAACAACGAGTAACCGAGCAAGAAGTGCAGGGCGGCGCCGAGCAGATGGAGGATCGTGCTCACCACGGGGATGCCTTTGCCGTGCAGCACCGGGCCCGAGTAGAGCGCGCTGAGCGCCGCGATCGCGACGGCCAGAAGCGAAGATTGCAGATGCAGCGCGGAGAGCAGCAGCAGGCTCGCCGCCAGCAGCGTGAGGCAGAGAGCTCCACGGCCGGCGGGCGAGCCGCGCTCGGCTCGATCCATGGTGGCGGCCCGGTTCGGATCCCGCCGGTCGGCGCTCACCCCGATCCAATCGTTCAACAGGAAGACGTGAGCGACCAGGAGGGTGCTCCCGGCCATGAGGACGATCAGAGCGCCGATGGTCTTGGCCGTGCACGCGGGCAGCGAAGCGAGCGCCCCGAGAAACGGAGATCCCTGGAGCAGGATCGTGTCGTCCCAGCGGATGAGAGACAGGGTTCGGCGAAGGCGATTCACGGCGCGGGTGGATGCGAGGCCCGGCTCTCGATCTCGCGATGGAGCCGCAGCCACAGTGCATAGCCTGCGTCCTCGGACCAATAGAACCTCCGAACCGAGGCGCTGAGATCGTTGTGGTAGAGGAGCGGCGGATTCGCGCGGATCGCGGCGAAATCGTCCGCCGCGAGTGACGCCAGCCGTGCGGCGATCGCGGGCACGTCGCGCCGACCCTGTGCCGCTTCGTCGAGCGCATCGAGCACGTCGAGCCAGATCTGCTGTCCCGGCGCCGCGCGGCGGCGCGTCGATTCCGGCATCGTGATCGCGCAGCCGCTTCGCCGCAGGTCCGATCGCCGCAGCATCGGGACCAGCGGAGCCTTTGCGTAATAGACCCAGATGCGATCGTCGTCGATCGCCCGGCCCAGCGCATCGCAGAGTTGCCGCGCGCCGCTCGGGTCGGCGCTCGCGAGCAGCAGCAGCACGTTCATCTGGATCGCGACGTCGGGCGGGTTCGGGTCCTTGCCCGGGTCGATGCACTCGAAGCGATCGCGCGGCGCGAGCCAGGTTCGATGGAGGCCGCCGGGGGTTCGGTAGCGCGCGATCTCCGCGAGTGCCCTTGGGAGTAGATCACCTCGAGGAGACGGCGCGATCCGCCAGACGAGCGCGGTGTCGTCCGTATCCGGGGTGATGCGGCAGCCGAGGGTGCCGATCGTCGGCGCGTCCGGTCGGCCGTGATAGCGGACCAGGCCGTCGCTCTCGATCTGCCCGGCGAGATGTTGCCGGGCGCGCTCCACGGAGTCGCCGAGACCGGTCTCCTTCGCGATCGGACGCAGCAAGTCGACCAACAGCGAGGTGAGGAACACGTTCATCTCGGGTTTCGGGTCTTCGAAGCGCGGCGCCGACGTGTAGGACGTGATCCAGTAGCCCTCCGGCCGCTGCCGGGCCGCGAGCAGCTCGGCGGCGCGGCGCGCCGCGGACGCCGTCTCCGCGCTCGGGAGCGGATCCTGTTGCGTCGCCGGCGTGCGCACCCAGCGAATGGTGCGTGCGTCGACGAAGCGACTGTCGCTCCATTCACTCGAGTGCAGCGTGACGCCGACCGTGTGATCTCCGACCAAGATCCCTGGAAGCGGGGCTTCGACGTGCCACCCGCTCGGTTCCCATTCGCCGAGCGTGCTCGCAACGTCGGCACGGAACTCGAAGCGCTGCGTCGTCGCCACGTGAAGTCCGTCGAGCCAGACGGCGACGGTGTGGGGTGACTGGCCGTCGGCGAGTGCCCACCCCGAAACCTCGAGGGTGTCCGGAAGGCCCGAGCCACGGCGATCGCGGAGCGAAACCTCGTCGAGGCTCCCTTGCGCGCGCACCAGCAAGTCCGCCGCCGCGGGCGGGTGGCTACGCTCCACGAGGAACGGAGTGTTCCGCACGTTCCAGGCGGCGGGCATCCAGCGTCGCTCGGACGCGTGCGCGTAGAGCGGGAGGTCGCCGATGCCGACGTACCAGAATGCGCCGATCGTCTGGATCGCGGTGGCGGCCAGGCTCGTGATCGCGAATCCGGCACGGGCGGCGCCACGGAGTCGCGCGACCCCGGGCGCCATCATCCAGACGAGCACCGGAAGGAGATCCGTGAGCCAGCGCGGGCCCCAGGATGCTCCTCCTCGCCAGTCCGCCTTGGCGTAGAGAAGCCACTGCGCGAGGCAGGCCACCGCGAGTCCGACCGTGAGTCTGCGCGTCCCCTCGTCCCGGAGGGCGCCGCGAAGACAAAGCGGAAGAAACAGCAGGAACGGAGAGAACACGAAGAGACCGCGCATCGGGCTGAAGGTCGTCCCGGCCAGGCCCGCGACGAGATCGTGCTCGAGGAAGCTCGCCTCGCCGACGATCCCATAACCGCCGGCGGGATGGCCGGCGACGCGGAGGTTGTAACCGAACACCAGCAGGACGGGGACGGAGGCAGCCACGACGAACGTTCGTGCGTTCCGATCGGCCCAGCGTAGGCCGTGGATCGCGAGCGCGATCGCCAGCAGGGCATCCGGTGGGCGGTTCCCGGCTAGGAGCCCGCAGAGCAGCCCGGCCGCGATCGCGCGGACCCGGCCGCTCGGTCCAGTCAGGACGAGAAGCGCCGCGCACAGCAGCGGAACCGCCAGCGTATGCTGCCAGAGAGCCTGACTGCAGATCACCCAGACGGTGGTCCCGAATCCGAAGACCAAGGCGAGCGGAAGCGCCACCGTGGGGGCGCGTCGGACCAGCAAGGCATGCATCAGTACCACGGAAAGCGCGGCCAGCAGCGATGCGACGAGCTTCTCCATGACACGAGCGATGCGGTCGAGACGGTGCGTGTCCCACCCCTTCCAGTCGAGGTAGGCGACCGCAGGAACGTAGAGAGGGGAGACGAGAACCGGGAGGACGACCGGATAGAGCGAAACGGCATGTCCGTTCGGCAGCTCGATCATCCAGAACGCGCCGCTCCCACGACCTTGCGCGGTGATGCTTCGGACCGGATCGAGCCGCACGGTGTGATCATGGAGGATCGCGAACGGCAGATACCGCGCCGGGAACGTATCGCCCGCGGCGATCGATCGCAGGTTCGCGTTGAAGACGACGAAAGAGAGGAGGCCCACGAGGAGAGCCGTTCGCGGACGCTGCGGCACGGGTGGCCGCTATGACGTGCGGGACGGGTTTGCAATCGGGCGACGATCGAGGGCCGTGAATCGTCGGCGTGTCGCTGGTGGATACCTCGGGAATCCGCTATCGAGCCTTCGAACTCGAGGAACGTCCGATCGGATTCGCCATCGGGCTCGACTGATTCGTAGCGGTTTGAAGACAGAGCGTACCACCCAAGCGCCGCCGATCGAGTTGCCGAGCATCCGTCGCCTGCGCTCGAAGATCAGCGGTTGGGGCGTCTTCGCGGCAGAGCCGATCCACAAGAACCGGCGGATCGTCACCTACGACGGCGAGCTCATCCGTCACGCCGAAGCGAACGAACGCGCGCGGCGCTACCTGCGGAAGGGCGAGATCTGGTGCTTCATCGTCAACCGCGCGTGGGTGCGGGATGCCGGCGTCGGCGGCAACATCGCGCGGTTCCTGAATCACTCGTGCAGGCCGAATTGCTACGTGCAGGTGATCGGGCACGACATCTGGATCCGCGCGAATCGCAACGTCGAAGCCGGAGAAGAGCTCACCTACGACTACAACGCGGACGGGGCGGAGCTCATTCCTTGCAAGTGCCGGCCCGGGTGCACCCGTACGCTCTGAGCCGTTCGGCCGAGTCGCCGAGCGTCGCGGGCGGGTCGCTCCGTCGCACGTCGATCTCGCCGAGCCGCGGCGCCGTGCAGGCGAGGCAGCCGCTCTCGGTCTCGCCCCGCGTACCTCTCCGCCCGCTCGACGGCCGCGCGGACGACTCGTCGCAGCCAGCAGAACGAGGGGAGAAGCTCTCATCGCCACCTGGCTCTTTCGAAGATGGCCGAGCCCGGTCACAATCGGGAGGTCCTCAGGATGATCGATGGGAGCGAATGCAGAGGCCGATAGCGTCGAGGTTCGCAGTCCGCCCGTCCGGGTCTCGGCCTGGGCTCCGCTACGCATCACGATCTTCCGTGCGCTGTTCGCGGCACAGCTCGGATCGAACATCGGAAACTGGATGGAGACGGTCGGCGCGCAGTGGCTGCTCGTCGATCATCCGAACGCGGCGACGCTCGTATCCTTGGTCCAGACCGCGGACATGCTGCCGTTCATGTTCCTGGCGCTCCCCGCGGGAGTTCTGGCGGATGTCTTCGATCGGCGTCGGTACCTGATCTTCGTCCATCTCTTCCTGACCGCCGCGTCCGGGTTCATGGCGGCGGCGACGCTCGCCGGGTCGATGCGTCCGTCGCTGCTGCTCGCGCTCACGTTTCTGGAGGGCGCCGGCTCGGCTCTGGCCATGCCCGCGTGGCAGGCGATCATTCCGGAGCTCGTTCCTCGGGAGCAATTGCCGGCCGCGGCCGCGCTCGCGGGGATCAACCAGAACCTCGCGCGATCGATCGGTCCGGCGCTGGCGGGGGTGCTCGTCGCGCGGATCGGCGCGGGCTGGGTGTTCGCGATCAACGCGGCGACGTTTCTGCTCGGGATCGCCGTGATGCTCGCGTGGAAGAAGCCCGAGGCGCCGGTCGACGCGCTCGGCCGCGAAGACGTGATCGACGCCCTTCGCGCGGGCGCACGGTACATCCGGCACTCGAAGGTGGTTCGTCGGCTGCTACTGAGAACGACGCTCTTCGTCGTTCCCGCGACGGCGCTGTGGGCGCTCCTGCCGCTCGTCGCGAGCCGCGCGCTCGGGCTCGGACCGTCGGGATACGGTCTTCTGCTGGGCTCGCTCGGAATCGGTGCGATTCTCGGCGCCCTGGTGCTTCCCCGTCTCATCGAGGCGGTCTCGCGGAGCACGCTCATCTTCGGAGCGAGCGTCGTCTATGCCGCGGCACTCGTCGTCGCCGGCGTCGTACCGAATGCCGCACTGGTGATCCTGTTCCTGATGGGAGCCGGCGCGTCTTGGATGTCCATGCTCGTCCGCATGAGCGCCTCGCTTCAGCTCTTTCTCCCGGTCTGGGTGCGGGCACGCGGGCTGGCGACGTACCAGCTGACCCTGATGGGCGGCCAAGCGGTCGCCGCGGCCGCCTGGGGCCTCGTCGCCGAGCACTTCGGGCTCGGCTTCGCTCTGGTCGCGGCGGCCGGGTGTCTCGGCATCGGAGGCGCCACGGTCTTCTACTGGCCCGTCTACGAGGTCGAAGGGCTGGACCGTACGCCGCAGAGCTACTGGCCGCTGCCCGAGCTTCGGCTCCTGCCGGCGAACGACGATGGGCCCGTGCTGGTCACGGCCCACTACCTCGTGAGCGAGGCCAACGTCGCGGAGTTCTTGAGCGCCATGGACGCCGTGTCGCGCTCGCGGCGCCGAACCGGCGCCGTCCGCTGGGAGCTCTTCCGAGACGGCATGCGGCCCGAGAGGTTCGTCGAGCTCTTCGTGGTCGGCAGCTGGGGTGAGCACCTGCGCCAGCACGGCGGCCGCCTCACACCCTCCGATCGCGAGGCGGAAGAGCGCGCTCGCCGGTTTGCCGACGGCCCGGTCATGATCGAGCACTTCTTGCCGCCGACGACTCCGCGCGCGACGTGATCGATCGTCTGCCCTGCGCCACGATCGCGGCTCACGAGCGCTCGGGCGAGAGCAACGGACCGTATGCGTCCCGATGTGCCCAGGCGAGGAAGGCCGCCAAGCCGGCGACGACGATCGCGAGGGGCAGACCTTCCGGTGCGAGGAAGACGTGGAACGCCACGATGTTCACGATCACCGGAGCCAGTACCACCACGGCGAGCGGCACCATGCCGACGAGCAGCAAGGCTCCGCCTGCGATCTGCGTCGCGAACAGCAGCGGAATCATGTAGCCGCTCGCCGCGAGCGCTCCGAAGAATGCGATCGCACCCGGCGGCATCTCGGGCTGCGGGATGAAATGCAGGAACCCGTTCAGTCCGAAGATGACGAAAACGAGTCCCAAGAGAGAGCGCGCGATCAGGATTCCGGTCTTCATGTTGATCCCCTTTCGGCCTTCCGGTTTAAGATCGACGCAGCGAATAGAAAAGTCGTAAGATTCGCTCTCACCCATCGATCCATTCGATATGACGAGTCCGAGGATTTCCCTCGATCAATGGCGCGCCCTCGTCGCCGTCGTCGACGAGGAGGGCTACGCGCCCGCCGCCGGGGCGCTGAGCAAGAGCCAGTCGGCGGTCACGTACGCCGTGCAGCAGATCGAAAAGCTGCTCGGCGTGAAGGCGTTCCGACTCGAAGGACGAAAAGCTGTCCTGACCCCGGCCGGTAGGATGCTCTACGAGCGCGCCCGGGTGCTGATCGACGAGGCCACCCATCTCGAGAGCGCGGCGCGCCGCACGTCCGCAGGATGGGAGGCGGAGATCGCGATCGCGGTCGAGGTGATCTTTCCGGCGTGGATGCTGCTGAAGG
>JACXTT010004105.1_pt1 | contig 21787 bp, 18 predicted proteins | sample 9270951 | NCBI WGS metagenome assembly JACXTT01 (sample SAMN15532306, study PRJNA645909) | rock metagenome | isolation source: weathered quartz diorite | place: Puerto Rico | collected 2017-06-21
ACTATCGAGGTGGAGCGTTCCATGCGCGTGCTCGATGGCGCCGTGATGGTCTACGATGCCGTCGGCGGCGTGCAGCCCCAATCGGAAACCGTGTGGCGCCAAGCGAACAAATACAAGGTGCCGCGCATCGCTTTTATTAACAAGATGGACCGGGTCGGTGCGGATTTCTTTCGCGTGCAGGCGCAGATCGCCAGCAGGCTGAAAGGCGTGGCGGTGCCGATTCAGATTCCGCTGGGCGCCGAAGACGATTTTCATGGCGTGGTCGACCTGGTCAAGATGCAGGCGGTGCGCTGGGACGACGCTTCGCAGGGCACCAGGTTCGCCTATGAAACCATTCCGGCCGAGCTGCAAGCCAGCGCTGAACTGTGGCGCGAGCGCATGATCGAGGCGGCCGCCGAAGCGACGCCAGAGCTGACGGAAAAATACCTGAACGGCGAAACCTTGACTGAAGAGGAAATCAAGGCGGGCTTGCGCGCGCGCACCATCCGCAACGAGATCGTGCCGATGCTGGCCGGCAGCGCTTTTAAGAATCGGGGCGTGCAGGCGATGCTTGACGCTGTCATCGAATATCTGCCATCCCCCCTGGATATTCCTGCGATCGCCGGCACGGACGAGCACGAGCAGCCGATCGAGCGGCATCCTTCGGACAAGGAGCCGTTCTCGGCGCTCGCCTTTAAAATCATGACCGATCCCTTTGTCGGCAACCTGACGTTTTTCCGCGTGTATTCGGGCGTGGTCAATTCGGGCGACACGGTGTACAACCCGACCAAGGGCCAGCGCGAGCGGCTGGGCCGCATCCTGCAGATGCATGCCAATGAACGCATGGAAATCAAGGAAGTATATGCAGGCGATATAGCTGCCGCTGTGGGATTGAAGGCGGTCACCACGGGCGATACTCTGAGTTCGCCCGACCACATCATCGTGCTGGAAAAAATGGTGTTTCCGGAGCCGGTGATTTCGCAGGCAGTCGAGCCGAAAACCAAGGCCGACCAGGAAAAAATGGGCGTGGCCCTGAACCGGCTGGCGCAGGAGGACCCGTCTTTCCGCGTGCACACGGACGAGGAATCGGGCCAGACCATCATGTCCGGCATGGGAGAGCTGCACCTGGAAATCCTGGTCGACCGCATGCGCCGCGAGTTCGGCGTCGAAGCCTCCGTCGGCAAGCCGCAGGTGGCGTACCGCGAAACCATCCAGAAAAAGGCGGCCGATGTCGAAGGCAAATTCGTCAAGCAGTCGGGCGGGCGGGGCCAGTACGGCCACGTAGTGCTGACCCTGGAACCGTCCGGCGCCGGCAAGGGTTATCAATTTATCGACGCCATCAAGGGCGGCGTGATTCCCCGCGAGTTCATTCCCGCCGTCGACAAGGGCATCCAGGAAACCTTGAAGGCGGGCGTGCTGGCCGGTTATCCGGTGGTCGACGTCAAAGCGACCTTGACCTTCGGCTCCTACCACGACGTCGATTCGAACGAGAACGCGTTCAGGATGGCCGGTTCGATCGCATTCAAGGATGCCATGCGCCAGGGCGACCCGGTGCTGCTGGAGCCGATGATGCAGGTCGAGGTGGAAACGCCGGAAGACTTCATGGGCAATGTCATGGGCGATCTGACAGCGCGGCGCGGCATGGTGGGCGGGATGGATGAAATCCCCGGCGGTGGAGGCAAGCTGATCAGTGCGACGGTGCCGCTGGCCGAGATGTTCGGCTATTCCACCACTTTGCGTTCGCTGACCCAGGGCAGGGCGACCTACACCATGGAGTTCAAGCACTACGCGGCGGTGCCACGGCACGTGCTGGACCAGGTCAGCGGGGCGCGCGCACGGTGATCGACGGGTGTGCGCAGCGCCGACGCGGGGGCAAAGGCCCCGCGTCGGCGCTGTTGTTTTAAGTTTCTTTAACCCAACTTTAATATCGGTGCAGGCAATTTTCAGCTAAAGTGGTGCCTCGAAGATTTTGTTCTTAAGAATGATGACGGACGCAGAGAATCCCCGCCCGCGCCCGAACCGGCGAGCCCCCTTTCAAAGCCTGCGCTGGCGCCTGATGCTGCTGGTTGCCCTTTCGCTGATTCCCCTGATTGCGATGACGGTGGCGGTCGGCGTACGCGAGCGGACCAATGCCTTGAGCGCCGCCCGCGACAGCCTGCAGCGCCTGGCCAACCTTGCCGCCGCCAACGAAGCCCAGTCGCTGGAATCGGCAACGCAAATCCTGCGCGACCTGTCGAGCGTGCCGGCGGTGGTGGACGTCGAAGCGGGCTGCCCGGGCGTGCTGGCCGACATCCTCGCCAAGAACACGGACTACGTCAATTTCGGCCTGATCGCCATGAACGGCGACGTCGTCTGCAGCGCCGTCAAGTCGAGCGCACCGGTCAACCTGGGCGACCGCCTGCATTTCAAGCGTGCCGTGGCCGAGCGCCGTTTTATCGCCGGCAATTACGTGTTCGGCCGGGTGATCCAGAAGCACACGGTCAATCTCACCTATCCCGTCATCAAGAACAACGTCGTCGTCGGCGTGTTGTTCGCCGCTCTCGATCTGACCGAACTGGACAAGTTTGTCGACACGGTGCAGCTGCCGCCTGGCGCCGTGCTGTGGACGCTGGACGAGGAGGGCGCCGTCATCTCGCATCGGCCCGATCCCGCCGGCTGGTTCGGCAAGAAGCTGCTTGAGCCGGTGCGGCGTGCCGCCAGCATCGACGGCGCCCCCACCAGCTTCGCCGACACCGACGGCATCAGGCGCCTGTACGCCTCCAGCAAGGTGGGGCCATTGACCTTGTCCAACTACACGGTCTTGATCGGCGTGCCCGAATCGGCCATTCTGGATGGCGCCCGCCGCGACCAGAACCTGCTGCTGGCTGGCCTGGCCGCCACCTTGATATTGGCCGCGCTGGTGGCCTGGTGGGGCGGCAACGTGCTGGTGGTGCGCCGGGTCCGCCGGCTGGCCAACACCGCCGACCAGATCGCTTCCGGTTCGCTGACGACACGCACCGGCATGCGCCACGGCGGCGAGGAAATCGGCGACCTGGCCCGCTCGCTCGACCGCATGGCGGGCTCCCTGGAAACCCGCGGCGCCGAGCGCGATGCCGCCGCCGCCCAGTTGCTCAAGGCGGACGCCCGCAAGGACGAGTTCCTGGCCTTGCTGGGGCACGAATTGCGTAACCCCTTGTCGCCGATCAGCGCCGGCGCCAGGCTGCTGACGATGGCGCCTGGCGACGCGGCCACGGTGATCCGCACCGCGGCCATGATCGACCGCCAGGTGGACCACATGAGCCGCCTGGTCGACGACTTGATGGACGTGTCGCGCATTGCCCGCGGCCTCATCGAGCTGGAACGCACCAGGGTCGACATGCGCACGGTGGTCGAGCAGGCCGTCGAGCAGATCAGTCCCCAGTGCGCGAAAAAACACCAGCAGCTCGATGTGCGCCTGCCGGAAACCGCCTGCATGGTCGACGGCGATCACAAGCGGCTGGTGCAGGTGGCCGGCAATCTGCTGGCCAATGCATCGCGTTATACGCCGGAGCACGGCCAGCTGACGGTGACGCTCAGCTGCGTCGACCAGCGGGTGGTGATGGCGGTGGCCGACGACGGCATCGGCATGGCCGCCGACCTGGTGCCGCAGGTGTTCGATTTGTATGCACAGGCGGAACGGGGACCGGAACGTTCGCAGGGCGGGCTGGGACTGGGGCTGGCGCTGGTGAAGAATCTGGTGCAGCTGCATGGCGGCCTGGTAAAAGCCGACAGCGCTGGGGTGGGGCGGGGAAGCACGTTTACGGTGGCGTTGCCGCAAGTCGGGGTCTGGCACTCGTTGCCTGACCCCATTGTCAGATCCGATGCAAACTGATTCTTTGAGTTTGCTTTTATTCAACGAATGGGGTCAGGCTCGCAGAGCCAGACCCCGATACTATTTAACCCGCTGCTTTTCGAGTTTTCGCGCCAGCGTCCGCCGGTGCATCCCCAGCCGCCTGGCCGCTTCCGAAATATTAAAATCCGTCTCCGCCAGCACCCCGTGGATGGTCTCCCATTCCAGCGTCTTGATGGACGTCGCCCGCTCCGGTAACTGGTGATCGACATTGCCGGCCAGATGTCCGAACGCCGCTTCGATATCGTCGGTATTCGACGGTTTGGCCAGGTACTGGCACGCTCCCAGCTTGATCGCCTCTACTGCCGTGCCGATGCTGGCAAAGCCCGTCAGCACCACGATCAGCATTTCCGGATCGTACTCGTGCAGCATCTGCACGCAGGCCAGGCCGGAGGAATGGCTGTTCAGTTTCAGATCGACCACGGCGTATTGGGGATTGCAGCGCTCCACCAGTTCGTGCGCCTCGTCGTAGCTGGACGCCAGCACCACGCTGTAGCCGCGCCGTTCGAAGGATTTGCCGAGGGTGCGCGCGAAGGCGGCGTCGTCCTCGATGATCATCAGGCTGCGTTGATCGTTCATATCAGACACTCGCGTCAAGTGCGATGGCGGCCATCGGCAGGGTCAGGCGCACGGCCGCGCCGCCGCCTTCGCGGTTGCTGGCGGCCACGCTGCCGCCCAGGGTGCGGGCGACGTTGACGACCAAAAACAGGCCGAGGCCGCGGCCGGGCTGGCCCTTGGTGGACTGGTAGGGCTTGCCGAACTGCTGCAGCATGCCGGGCGCGAAGCCGGGGCCGGCGTCCAGCACTTCCAGCACCAGGTGGTCGTCCTCGAGGCTGGCCACCAGGCGCAGCCATTGCGGCGAAGCCTCCAGGGCGTTGTCGAGTACGTTGGCGATCATTTGTTTAAGAGTCGAGTCGGAGACCACGGCGACATCGAGGTCGATGCGGTTATCGTACTCGAAATGGACCAGACTGCGGCTGGCGCGCCACTCGGCCACCAGGTCGTCCAAAAACACTTTGATGGTCGTCTTGACGGAAGATTCCCCGCGCGCTTCGCCGGCCGACATCAGGATGCCGCTGACGATGGCTTTGCAGCGGGCGATCTGCGCCTGCATTTCGGCCAGCTCGGTGGACAGTTCCGGGTTGTTCTTGAACTCCGGCATCCTTCGCCAGTCCCCCAGGATCACCGCCAGGGTGGCCAGCGGTGTACCCAGCTCATGCGCCGCGCCCGATGCCAGCAGGCCCATGCGCACGATGTGTTCTTCTTCGGCCGCGCGTTGGCGGAGGTCGGCCAGCGCGGCGTCGCCAGTGCGCACATTGCGGGTGATGCGGGTAATGAACACCACCAGCAGGGCGGCGTTGACGATAAAACTGATGAAGATGCCTTCGACATACAGGCTGGACATGCCTTCGGCGTAGTCGAGCGGTAATGATAAAGGCTTGGCAAAGGCGGCCAGCAGCACCGCGCACAGGCCGGTGATCGCCACGATGGTCCAGCTCGACCAGGGCTGCAACAGTACCGCGGCCAAAATCACCTGCAGCATGTAGAGGAACACAAAGGGATTGGCCATGCCGCCCGACAAATACAACTGAAAGGTCAGGCTGAACACGTCCACCAACAAGGCCAGGAACAGCTGGTTGTTGTCGACCACCCGCTGCTCGTGCCAGCGCAAATGGCTGAAAATATTGAAACCGATCAGGCAAGCCAGCACCCGCAGCATGTCGGCCACCGGCAGATGGATGCCCAGAAGCATGGTCGCGGTGGCGATGGTGGTGATCTGGCCGATGACGGCGATCCAACGCAGCTGGATCAACTGCTGCATGTTGCGGTAGCCTGCGGCCGCTTCCAGCACGGGCGTGGCCTGGCTCAAGTGCGCGTCCCGGCCTTGCGGCGCAACGGCAGCCAGACGCCGCCGGCAGCCAGCAAGGCCAGGGCGAACCAGGTCAGGGCGTACACCAGGTGGTTGTTGACGAAAGAGATGACGGTGAGACCGCCGATAGGCGCACCTTCGGCGGACGGTGCCGGATCGGCTTCGCGGTCGACAAAATAGGGCGCGACAACACCCAGCTTGCGCGACGCCGCGATGGCGGCAACATCGCGCGAAAACCAGCGGTCGGCGGCGGCATCGTTGTCGCGCAGGTAGCCGCCTTTGAGTTCGGGCAAGCGCAGCAGCCCGGTCACGGTGTCAGTGGCGGCGCCCGCTTTGCAGACAGCGCCCGTCGAAACCGGTTTGGGCCGCGATGGCGAAACGAAACCGCGGTTGACGAAGACGATGGCGCCATCGACAGTACAAAACGGTGTCATCAGCCAGAAGCCGCTGCCGTAATCGGTCGTTGCCTGCACCAGAGCGTCGGCGCCGTCGAGGTAGTGGCCTTGCAGGGCAACGTGGCGATATTCGTCGGCTTCTTTGGTAACGGCGGGCCAGGATGCAACGGCAGGCGCAGCCACGGGGGTGGCGTGCACGCGCTGGTCGACCCGTTCGATCAGGGCCAGCTTCCATTGCAGTCGATAAATTTGCCAGGTGCCGAGGCAGATAAAACCCAGGCACATCAGCGCGGCGCAGGCGGCGGCAAGCCACCTGGCCGTGGAAGAACGGGGCGCTGGAGAAAGTGCGCCCGCGGAGGACATCATGGGGCTTTTTTGATCATCTCGGTCATCATGCCGGGCATCATGTTGTGGTTCATGTGGTACATGACCCAGATGGATCCGGACAGCATGATCACCACCAGCATCAAGGTGAACAGCATGGCCAGCATCGACCAGCCTTGCTCGACCTTCGAGTTCATGTGCAGAAAATAAATCATGTGCACGACGATCTGCACGGCAGCCATGCCCAACAGGACCAGGCCCATGGTCCCGGAATCCTTGATCGCGCCCGTCATCACCAGGTAGAACGGGATGGCGGTGAGGATCACGGCCAGCACGAAACCGGTGGCGTAGCCCTTCAGGGTCGAGTGCGGCACCGAGCCGTCGTGGTGGCCATGGTCGTCGTGACCATGGCCGTCATGGTGTTCAGCATGCGCGCTCATGGCAGCACTCCCATCAAATAAACAAAGGTGAAGACGCCGATCCAGACGACGTCCAGGAAGTGCCAGAACATCGACAGGCACATCAGGCGGCGGTTGTTTTCCGGGGTCAGGCCGTGTTTGGCCAGCTGGGTCATCAGGGTGATCAGCCAGACAATGCCGAAGGTCACGTGCAGACCGTGGGTGGCGACCAGCGAGAAGAACGAAGTCAAAAAGCCGGAACGCTGCGGGCCGTTGCCCTCGTGAATCAGGTGGATGAACTCATACAGCTCGAGGCCGATGAAGCCGGCGCCCAGCAGGCCGGTGATGGCCAGCCACACCATGACGGCTTTGACTTTGCTCTTTTGCATTTCGAGCATGGCAAAACCGTAGGTGATCGACGACAGCAGCAGCAGCGAAGTGTTGACCGCCACTAGGGGCAGGTCGAACAGCTCGGCGCCGGTCGGGCCGCCCGCGTAATTGCGGCCCAGCACGGCGTAGGCGGCGAACAGGCAAGCGAAGATCAGGCAATCGCTCATCAGGTACATCCAGAAGCCCAGCAGGGTGCCGTTCTCCGGATGGTGGTGCTTCACGTAAAAACGTGCGCTTTGGTCGACGCCGCCGGCGAGGGCGTCAGGCGTAGTGGTCAGATCAGGCATGGCTATCCAGCAAAAGGGAACGGGCGTTTTCCGTGGCGGTCACTTCCGACGCAGGAATATAGAAATCGCGCTTGTAGTTGAACGTGTGGACGATCACGGCCACCACGGTCGCCAGCAGGCCGACGGCGGCGAGCCACCAGATCTGCCAGACGGCGGCGAAACCGAACACGAAGGAGAGGGCGGAAATGATGAAGCCGGCGCCAGTGTTCTTCGGCATGTGGATGTCCACAAAACCATCGCGCGGACGCTGGTAACCCAGCGCCTTCATGTCGGCCCAGGTGTCGTTGTCGTACACGCGCGGGGTGAAGGCGAAATTGTAGTCCGGCGGTGGCGACGAGGTCGACCATTCCAGGGTACGGCCGTTCCACGGGTCGCCCGTGACGTCGCGGTTTTCGTTGCGCTGCAAGAAGCTGACCAGGAATTGCATGATCATCGAACCGATACCGATGGCCACGAACACGGCGCCGACGGCCGCGATGATGAACCAGATTTGCAGGGATTGATCGTCGAAGTGGCTCATGCGGCGGGTCACGCCCATCAGGCCCAGCACGTACAGCGGCATGAAGGCCAGGTAGAAGCCGATGGTCCAGAACCAGAAGGCCATCTTGCCCCAGAACTCGTTGAGCTTGTAGCCGAAGGCTTTCGGGAACCAGAACTGGATGCCGGCAAAGGCGCCGAACACCACGCCGCCGATAATCACGTTGTGGAAGTGGGCGATCAGGAACAGCGAGTTATGGAGAACAAAATCGGCAGCGGGAACCGCCAGCAACACGCCGGTCATGCCGCCGATGGTGAAGGTGATCATGAAGGCGATGGTCCACATCATCGGCAGGTCGTAGCGGATACGGCCGTGGTACATGGTGAACAGCCAGTTGAAGATCTTGGCGCCGGTCGGGATCGAAATGATCATCGTGGTGATGCCGAAGAAGGAGTTCACCGACGCGCCGCTGCCCATGGTGAAGAAGTGGTGCAGCCAGACGAGATACGACAGGATGGTGATGACGACGGTGGCGTACACCATCGAGGTGTAACCGAACAGGCGTTTGCTGGAGAAGGTCGAGACGATCTCCGAGAAAATGCCGAATACGGGCAGCACCAGGATGTAGACCTCGGGATGGCCCCAGATCCAGATCAGGTTGACATACATCATGGCGTTGCCGCCGAGGTCATTGGTGAAGAAGTGCGTGCCGACCATGCGGTCGAGCGACAGCATGGCGAGGACGGCGGTCAGCACCGGGAAGGCGCAGATGATCAGCACGTTGGTGCACAGGGCGGTCCAGGTAAAGATCGGCATCTTCATCAGAGTCATGCCGGGCGCGCGCATCTTGACGATGGTGGCGACCAGGTTCACGCCAGAAAGTAGCGTTCCCACCCCGGCAATCTGTAATGACCATATGTAATAGTCGACCCCCACGTCCGGGCTTGCCATGATGCCCGACAGGGGCGGGTAGGCCAGCCAGCCGGTCTTGGCGAATTCGCCGATGAACAGCGAGGCCATGGTCAACATGCCGCCGAAGGTGGTCATCCAGAACGAGAAGTTATTCAGGAAAGGGAAGGCGACGTCGCGCGCGCCGATCTGCAGCGGCACCATGTAGTTCATCAGGCCGGTAACGAACGGCATGGCCACGAAGAAAATCATGATCACGCCGTGCGCCGTGAACACCTGGTCGAAGTGGTGCGGCGGCAAGAAGCCGGCGTTGTCGCCGAAGGACATGGCTTGCTGGGCACGCATCATCAGGGCGTCGGCGAAACCGCGCAACAGCATGATGAAGCCGAGCACCATGTACATGATGCCGATTTTCTTGTGGTCGATGCTGGTGACCCAGTTGTTCCAGAACGGACCCCACATCTTGAATTTGGTCATGGCGGCCAGGAACGCCATGCCGCCGAGCGCGACCATGACGAAGGTGCCGATCAGGATCGGCTCGTGGTAGGGAATGGCTTCCCACGAGAGCCGTCCCAGCAGGAGAGAGTTAGGCTGTTGCATTAGTTGGTCTTCACTGGATTGACGGGGGTGGTGCAGATTTCTTCTTTGCTGGCGACGGCCAGCTGGTGCTCCGCAGTGGCGCCGGGGTGGCGGTGCGCATCGGCGTGCATTTGCTGAGTCATGCAAATACTGCCCGGCTCGACGCAGCGGTTGACGACGGCGTTGAACAGTTCAGGCTCGACGGCGTTGAAATAACGGGGAGCGTCCTTGATGGACGGCTTTTCCAGGGTCAGGTAGGCGGCGCGGTCGAGGCCGCCCGATTTTTCACCACCTGCGGTTTTCACTTTCGCTACCCAGGCGTCGAAACCGGCCTGATCCATCGCATGCATTTTGAACCGCATGTTCGAAAAGCCGGCGCCGCTGTAGTTGGCCGAAAAGCCGTCGTACACGCCTGCCTTGTTGATGACGCCGTGCAAAGTCGTCTGCATCGACGGCATGGCGTAGATCTGGCCGGCCATGGCGGGGATGTAGAAGGAATTCATCACGGTGGAGGCGGTAATCTTGAAACGCACCGGCACGTCGACCGGCGCTGCCAGTTCATTCACGGTGGCGATGCCCAGTTCCGGATAGATGAACAACCATTTCCAGTCCAGCGCCACCACTTCGACTTCCAGCACCTTGGTGTTGGCGGCGATCGGGCGGGCGGCGTCCAGGCGCTGCAGCGGGCGGTAGGGGTCGAGCAGGTGGGTACTGATCCAGGTGATCAGGCCCAGCGCGATGATGATCAGCAGGGGCGCGCCCCAGATCACCAGCTCGAGACGGGTCGAGTGGTCCCACTCCGGTTTGTAGGGGGCGTTGGCGTTGCCTTTACGGTAACGCCAGGCGAAAACGATAGTCAGGGCAATCACCGGAACGATGATCAACAGCATCAGGACAGTCGACACGATGATGAGATCGGCCTGCTGGTTGGCAACGTCGCCGGCGGGGTTCATGACGATGGTGTTGCAGGCAGACAGCAACAACATTGGCAATAAAGCCAGCGTGCGAGTGGCGCGTTTTTTTAACGAGCTTGTAATCATGCGATAGATTGCGAAAGGGAGTGAGCGGAAGATGTCACTCTACCCTTTTCGGGCCATCTGTGCGATTGGACAAATTGTCCTATCGTGCTCACACCACGGTGGAATACGCTATGCTGTGACAATGTAAGAAAAGTAAGCAATCCAACCCGCAGGAGATTTATCGATGTCCAGTATTAACACCCCCCAGGGCGCCGTCACAGCCCTCAATCCTGCGCCCCACCAGATCGAGCGCAACGATCACGACGACCATTCCTTCATTTCGCCAGGCGAAATCGCCGTGGGCGTCGTCATCGGCCGCGCTTCCGAGTATTTCGACTTTTTCGTCTACGCCATCGCCTCGGTGCTGGTGTTTCCGGCCGTCTTTTTCCCCTTCGTCGATCCGCTGGAAGGCACTTTGTATGCCTTCGCCGTTTTCGCGCTGGCCTTCATCGCCCGCCCGATCGGCACCGCCATCTCGATGGCCGTGCAGCGCCGCATGGGCCGCGAAGCCAAGCTGACGGGCGCACTGCTGCTGCTGGGCGTGTCGACCTGCGGCATCGCGCTGCTGCCGACCTACGCGCAAAAAGGCGAAACCGCGATCATCCTGCTGGCCCTGTTGCGTGTCGGCCAGGGCCTGGCGCTGGGCGGCTCGTGGGACGGTTTGCCGTCGCTGCTGGCGCTGAACGCCCCGGCCAACCGCCGCGGCTGGTACGCCATGCTGGGCCAGCTGGGCGCGCCGACCGGCTTCGTCATCGCCGCCGGCGTATTCTGGTACCTGCTGTCGAACGTCGCCACCGCCGATTTCCTCGACTGGGGCTGGCGCTATCCCTTCTATGTCGCCTTCGCCATCAACGTGGTCGCGCTGTTCGCCCGCCTGCGCCTGGTAGCCACCAATGAATACTCGCACCTGCTGGAAGACCGCGAACTGCAGCCGACCGAGTTCGGCGAGCTGTCCCGTTCGCAAGGCCGCAACGTCGTCATCGGCGCCCTGGCCGCGCTGGCCAGCTACGCGCTGTTCCACGTCGTCACCGTGTTCCCGCTGTCGTGGATCCGCCTGTTCTCGCCACGCTCCGTCACCGACTTCCTGCAATTGCAAATGATAGGTGCGGGCCTGGCCGCCATCGGCATCGTCGCCTCCGGCCTGATCGCCGATAAATTCGGCCGCCGCACCACGCTGGGTACCCTGGCGGCCCTGATCGCCGTCTTCAGCTTTTTCGTGCCGTCCATGATGGGCGGCGGCGAATCGGGCGAAAACACCTTCGTACTGATCGGCTTCCTGCTGCTGGGCCTCTCGTACGGCCAGGCGGCCGGCGCCGTCACCTCGAACTTCCCGACCCGCTTCCGCTATTCGGGCGCGGCTTACACCTCCGACTTGTCGTGGCTGGTGGGCGCCGGTTTCGCGCCGCTGGTTGCGCTGGGCTTGGCTGCGCATTTTGGCCTGGTGTATGTCGGCCTGTATTTGCTGTCGGGTGCTGCCTGCTCGCTGGGCGCACTGAGCCTGAACCGCGCGCTCGACATCCGCGACTAAGCAATTTGCCGCAATCCCTGGGCCGGCCGGCTCCCACCGTTCTGCGCAGAACGGCTGGGGCCGCCGGCCTTTGTTAATTTGCGGTATTGTTGTTCATGAATTCGATTATTGCCTTGACGTTTTTACAACCGGATCAACGCCATGCCGCTTGATACCGGTCACGATGAATTGCTGACCAGTCTGCAGCAAGAATCGTTCGATTACTTTCTCAACGAGGCGAACGAGCGCAACGGCCTGGTGCGTGACAAGACGGCGCCCGACTGGCCGGCCAGCATCGCCGCGGTCGGCCTGGCGCTGACCATTTATCCGATCGGCGTCGAGCGAGGAATGATGACGCGCGAACACGCCCGCGCGCGCACGCTGGCCACCTTGCGTTTCTTCGCCGCCAGCCGCCAGGGCAGGGGCCTGAAGGACACCGGCTACAAGGGCTTTTATTACCATTTTCTGGATATGGACACCGGCGAGCGCGCCTTCAACAGCGAGCTGTCCTCGGTCGACACGGCCCTGTTGATGGCCGGCGTGCTGGCGGCGGCGGCCTACTTTACCGAAGAAGGCGAGGCGGAAATCCGCGAGCTTGCCGACATGCTGTACCGGCGGGTCGACTGGCAGTGGATGCAAAACAAGCTGACGGAGGGTTCGCCCCTGCTGTGCCACGGCTGGAAGCCGCGAAGCGGCTTTTTGCCCTACCACTGGAAGGGCTACGACGAGGCACTGATCCTCTACATCCTTGCGCTCGGCTCACCGACCTATGCCATCGGCGCCGACAGCTACCAGGCCTGGCTGCAGGGCTACCAGTGGAAAACCGTGTACGGCATCGAGCACCTGTACGCCGGCCCCCTGTTCATCCACCAGCTGTCGCACGTATGGATCGACTTCCGGGGCATCCAGGACAGTTACATGGCGGAGAAGGGCATCGATTATTTCGAAAACAGCCGGCGCGCCACCTATGTGCAGCAGCGCTACGCCATCCACAATCCCTACAACTTCGCCCACTACGGTGAGTTCAGCTGGGGCGTCACCGCCAGCGACGGCCCGGGGCCGGCCAAAGTCACCATCGACGGCGTGCGCCGGATTTTTTACGACTACATCGCGCGCGGGGTGCCGTACGGCCCCGACGACGGCACCCTGGCGCCGTGGGCGGTGGTGGCCTCACTGCCGTTCGCGCCGGAAATCGTGCTCCCCACCGTGGAGGCCTTCTGCAAGATGAACTTGCGCTCGCCCAATCCCTACGGCTTCAAGGCTTCGTTCTCCGCCACCTTCCGGCAGGACGAGGAGAGACGCGAAATCGGCTGGGTGTCGCCTTACCACTTCGGCATCAACGAAGGTCCGACGGTGGTCATGATCGACAACCACCGCACGGATTTCATCTGGCGCCTGATGCGCAAGTGCGAGTACGTCCGAACCGGCCTGCGCAAGGCCGGTTTTGCCGGGGGATGGCTGGCGGGTTAAGCCGGCATGCTGCGCGTCAGCGGGCGGTCGGCCAGGCCCTCGCCGATGCGGTATTTGCGGCGCCTGTCGCCCATCAGCTGGCGCAATTCCGCGATCGCCAGGCCGGTGACTTCATGCACGCGTATCAGCAGCGGCGCCCCGATCGGCAAGCGCTTGTGGCGGATCTTGCTGACCAGCGGGGGCTCGACCCCCAGGATGCGGCACAGCGCCGCATCGTTTTTCGCCCGTAGCCGCATGGCGACCTGGTCGATGAAGTGATTGGGATCGTATTCCCCCGGTGCCCGGATGCCGACAGCCTGATTCATGGTGCCCTCCGCTGAAAACACCAAGGTACTCCTGAGCAGCGAAGGGCACAACTGTTGTTGTAAAATTTATACGTCACTTTGGCGTATCAACGCTCCAGCGGCCGCAAATAGATGCCTGAGGTCAATCCCGCCTTGACCTTGGCGCTGATGTCGTCTGCCAGCACTTCCTCCACGCCATCGGCCACCGCGGACACGATCTTCGCCGCCACCGATGCCGGCGTCACCTTGGCGAAATCGATGCCTTTAGTCATGTCGGTATCCATGAAGCCCACGTGCACGCCGGTGACCAGAGTCTGTTGCGCCGCCAGCGACTGGCGCAGGCCGTTGGTGATGCCCCAGGCGGCCGACTTGGTGGCCGCGTACAGGGACAGCGCCGGGCTGTTGGTCCAGCTGCCCACCGACAGGATGTTCACCAGCGCGCCGCCGCCATTGGCCGCAAGGACCGGCGCAAATGCCTGGCTCATGCGCACGATGCCCAGCACGTTGGCGTCGAACAGTTGACGGGCCACTTCGACGGCGTTGGCGTCGAGGCTGCCGACCAGGCGGGCAATGCCGGCGTTGTTGATCAACAGGTCGACATCGCCGCACTGCGCCGCCGCCGCGGCCACCTGGGCGTCGTCGGTGACGTCCAGCTGCACGGGAATGACGCCCGGAATATCGATGCTCGCAATGTCGCGCACTCCCGCATAGATCTTGCGCGCTCCTTTGGCCTGCAGTTCGCGCACGAGGGCAAGGCCGAGGCCGCGATTCGCGCCGGTGACGAAGGCGACCGAGTGTTGAAGGTTCATGACGCATCCTTTGGATTATGTTCGTAATGTTATTGATTATATGACGAATGCAATCTATCATGTCAAGAACTATTTTGTGCGGGAGGACGGCATGCGGGTAAGCAGAGAACAGGCGGCGAAAAACCGCGAGCACGTGGTCGACACGGCGGCGCGGCTGTTTCGCGAACGGGGCTACGACGGCATCGGCGTGGCCGACCTGATGAAGGAGGCCGGCCTGACGCACGGCGGCTTCTACGGCAATTTCGCCTCCAAAGAGGATCTGATGGCCGAAGCTTGCGCGCGCGCCTTCGAAGGCGGCGCCGAGCGCTGGGCGAGGGTCATCGCCCGCGACGGCGCCGGCGCCATGTCGACCATCGCCGACAACTACCTGTCACGCGCGCACGTCGAGCATCCGGGCGGCGGGTGTGCGGTGGCGGCACTGGGGGCGGATGTGTCGCGCTTGTCGCCGGCGGTGCGGGCGGCGATGACGAGCGGCGTCAAGGCGCAATTGGATGTGCTGGGGCCTTTGCTGGGCGATGAGCCGGCGAACGGGCGGGCGAGGGCGATTGCGGACTACGCCAGCATGGTCGGCGCGCTGGTGTTGGCGCGGGCGGTCGATGACCCTGCGCTGTCGGAGGAGATTTTACGGACGGTGCGGGCGGGGATGGATGTTGGCTGAATATGCAGCGGCGCCAGGAGCATCGGGGTCTGGCGCTTGACGCCTGACCCCATTGTCAAGTCCGCTTCGAATGAAGCATGGGACAGGCACCCTGCGGTGCCAGTCCCCCCCTCCGCTTAGATATGCAGGGCGTGACCCAGCGCCCGCAGCGCCGCTTCCTGCACTGCCTCACCCAGGGTAGGGTGCGCATGAATGGTGCCGCCTACGTCTTCCAGCAAGGCGCCCATCTCGATCGACTGCGAAAACGCCGTCGACAGTTCCGACACGCCGCGGCCGACTGCCTGCCAGCCGACGATCAGGTGATTGTCTTTGCGGGCGACCACGCGCACGAAACCGTCGGTCGATTCGATGGTCATGGCGCGGCCGTTGGCCGAGAATGGGAAGCTGGCGACGATGCAGTCGAGGCCAGCGGCTTCCGCTTCCGGCGGCGTCATTCCGACCACCACCACCTCCGGATCCGTGAAGCACACGGCCGGCATGGCGGCTGGCGCGAAGTGGCGCTTTTTGCCGGAGATGATGTCGGCCACCATCTCGCCCTGCGCCATCGCGCGGTGCGCCAGCATCGGTTCGCCGGCGAGGTCGCCGATGGCCCAGACGTTGCGCATCGAGGTGCGGCACTGGTCGTCGATCTTGACGGCGCGGCCGTTCATGGTGAGCAGCAGCGATTCGAGACCGAAGCCTTCGGTGCGCGGCTTGCGGCCGACGGCGACCAGCACGCGGTCCGCTTCGATGGCCGATTCCTCGCCGGCCGCATCGCGCACGCGCACCGCCTGGCCATCATGTGACAGGCCCAGCACGCTGGTGCCGAGACGGACCTCGATGCCCAGGTGTTTGAGGGCCGATGCCACAGGCTTGACCAGTTCCGCATCATAGGCCGGCAGCACGCGGTCCATCGCTTCGACGACCGTCACCTCCACGCCCAGCTTGCGGTAAGCGGTGCCCAGTTCCAGGCCGATGTAGCCGGCGCCGACGACCACCATCCGTTTGGGGAGCGTCGCAGGCGACAAGGCCTCGGTGGCGGATACGACGTTGCCGCCGAAAGGCATAAATGGCAGCTCGACCGCCTGCGAACCGGTCGCCAGCAGCAGGTGCTCGCACGTGATGCGCAGCGGCTCAGTGCCCGGCAAATCGCCCGCTTCGCGCACTTCGACGGTTTTGCCGTCGATGATCTTGGCCCAGCCGTTGACGACCTGGACGCCGTTCTTTTTCAGCAGCGCGCCGACGCCGCCGGTCAGGCGCTTGACGATGCCGTCCTTCCAGGCGACGGTGCGGGCGATGTCGATCGACGGCGTGCTTGCCGAAATGCCCAACGCCGAGCCTTCCGCGTAATGACGCACTTTCTCGAATTCTTCGGCGGCGTGGATCAGCGCCTTCGACGGAATGCAGCCGACGTTCAGGCAGGTGCCGCCCAGGCGTTCGGCTTCGACGACGATGGTGGGAATGCCCAGCTGGCCGGCGCGGATGGCCGCGACATACCCCCCAGGGCCGCCGCCGATGATCAGCAGCGTGGTATTGGTTGAACTCATGCTTTACTCCACGAACAGGGTGGCCGGGCACTCGAGGTAGCCTCGGATCGCCTGGATGAACTGGGCCGCCACCATGCCGTCGACGACGCGGTGATCGAAGGAAGACGACAGATTCATCATCTTGCGGATGGCGATCTGGCCGTTCACCACCATCGGCCGCTCGACCATCTTGTTTACGCCGACAATCGCCACTTCCGGCGAATTGATGACGGGCGTGGTGACGATGCCACCCAGCGCACCGAGGCTGGTGATGGTGATGGTGGAACCGGACAGCTCGTCGCGCAGCGCCTTGCCGTTGCGGGCGGCATCAGCAAGACGGGCTACTTCGGCGGCGTTCGACCACGGGTCGCGCGCTTCGGCATTGCGCACCACCGGCACCATCAGACCGGGTTCGGTCTGGGTGGCGATGCCGATGTGGACGGCGTCGTGGCGGGTGACGATGCCGGCTTCGTCGTCGAAGCGGGCGTTCACGGTCGGATACTGGCGCGCGGCCAGCACCACGGCGCGCATCAGCAATGGCAGCAGGGTCAGCTTGCCGCGCTCCTTGCCGTACTTGGCGTTGAGCTGGGCGCGCAGGGCTTCCACTTCGGTGACGTCGACTTCTTCGACATAGCTGAAGTGGGGGATGCGCCGCTTGGCGTCCTGCATCTTCTCGGCGATCTTGCGGCGCAGGCCGATGACGGGCGCCGCGTGCTCGCCATGGCGTTGCGCGTAGCGGTTGTCGCTGCTGGCGCCGCCGCCGTTGCCGCGCTTGGCGGCGTAAGCATCCAGGTCGGCGTGGGTGATGCGGCCGGCGGGGCCGCTGCCATGCACGTATTGCAGCTCGATGCCCATGTCCCAGGCGCGCTGGCGCACGGCCGGCGGCGCCAGCGGTTTTTCACCCTGGGCGCGCATCGGCGCCGCGGCGCTGGCTTGATGATTCACGACCGGTGCGGCAACCTTAGGTGCAGCTTCAGGTGCTGGCGCCGGTGCGGCTTTGACTTCCGGCTTCGCTTCAGCCTTCGGCGCCGGCGCGGCAGCAGCAGGCGCAGCGCGTGCCGGCGATTTCCCCGACAAGTGCTCATTGCCTTCGCCCTCGACTTCCAGGCGTATCAGTTCCGCACCGACCGCCAGCGCCTGGCCCAGTTCACCGCCGAGGGCAGTGACGGTGCCGTGCACGGGCGATGGAATTTCGACGGTCGCCTTGTCGGTCATGACATCGGCCAGCACCTGGTCTTCGGTGATTTTATCGCCGACCTTGACGCGCCATGCCACCACTTCGACTTCGGCAATGCCTTCGCCCAGGTCGGGCATTTTGATGATGTGCACACCCATTATTTGACTCCCATCGCGCGTTTAAAAGCGGCGCCGACGCGGTCGGGCCCTGGAAAATATGCCCATTCCTGGGCGTGCGGATAGGGCGTGTCCCAGCCGGCCACACGTTCGATGGGGGCTTCCAGCTCATAGAAGCAATGCTCCTGCACCAGCGCCGTCAATTCCGCGCCGAATCCCGAAGTCTTGGTCGCTTCGTGGATCACCACGCAGCGGCCGGTTTTCTTGACCGAGTTGACGATGGTGTCGAGGTCCAGCGGCCAGATCGAGCGCAGGTCGATGATCTCGGCGTCGATGCCGGTTTCGTTGGCGGCTGCCTCGGCGACGAACACCATGGTGCCGTAGGTGATCACGGTCAGTGCCGAACCTTCGCGGAAGATCGAGGCTTTATCGAGCGGCACGGTGTAATAACCCTCGGGCACTTCGCCCATCGGGTGCTTCGACCATGGCACCACCGGCTGGTCGTGGTGGCCGTCGAACGGGCCGTTGTACAGGCGCTTCGGTTCCAGGAAAATCACCGGGTCGTCGTTCTCGATCGAGGAGATCAGCAGACCTTTCGCATCGTAGGGATTGGACGGCATCACCGTGCGCAGGCCGCAGACGTGGGTGAACATCGCTTCCGGGCTCTGGCTGTGGGTCTGGCCGCCGTAGATGCCGCCGCCGCAGGGCATGCGGATCACCATCGAGGCCGTGAACTCGCCGGCCGAACGGTAGCGCAGACGCGCCGCTTCGGAGACGATCTGGTCGGACGCCGGATAAAAATAATCGGCGAACTGGATTTCGACGACGGGGCGCAGGCCGTAGGCGGCCATGCCGACCGCGGTGCCGACGATGCCGCCTTCGGAAATCGGCGCATCGAACACGCGCGATTTGCCGTATTTGACTTGCAGGCCGTCGGTGCAGCGGAACACGCCGCCGAAGTAGCCGACGTCCTGGCCGTAAATGACCACGTTGGGGTCGCGTTCCAGCATGACGTCCATCGCAGAGCGCAGGGCCTGGATCATCGTCATCGGAACGGTCTTGGTATCGTTATCTCTTTTCACACTCACACTCCCAGTTCCTGGCGTTGACGGCGCAAGTGTTCGGGCATCTCTTTGTAGACGTCTTCGAACATCGATGCGGCGCTCGGTACCCGGCCGTTGGCCAGGGTGCCGTAGGTTTCGGCTTCCTTCTGGGCGGCGATGACTTCGGCCTCCAGGGCAGCTTCGAGCTGGGTGTGTTCTTCGTCCGACCACAGGCCACGCTTGGTCAAGTGGCGGCGCAGGCGCACGATCGGGTCGCCCAATGGGAAATGGCTCCAGTCGTCGGCGGGACGGTATTTGGATGGATCGTCCGAGGTCGAGTGGGGACCGGCACGGTAGGTCACCCATTCGATCAAGGTAGGACCGAGATTGCTGCGGGCGCGTTCGGCGGCCCATTTCGAGGCGGCGTACACGGCCAGGAAATCGTTACCGTCCACGCGCAGCGAGGCGATGCCGCTGCCGACGCCGCGGGCGGCGAAGGTCACGCTTTCTCCGCCGGCGATGGCCTGGAAGCTGGAGATGGCCCACTGGTTGTTGACGACGTTGAGGATCACCGGCGCTTTGTACACGTGGGCGAAAGTCAGGGCGGTGTTGAAATCCGATTCGGCGGTGGCGCCGTCGCCGATCCAGGCCGAAGCGATTTTCGTATCTCCCTTGATGGCCGAAGCCATGGCCCAGCCGACCGCTTGCACGAATTGGGTCGCCAGATTACCGGAGATGGTGAAAAAGCCGCTTTGGCGCACCGAGTACATGACCGGCAGCTGGCGGCCCTTCATCGGATCGCGCTCGTTCGACAGCAGCTGGCAGATCATGTCGACCATCGACACCTGGTTCGCCATCAGCAGGCTTTGCTGGCGGTAGGTCGGGAAGTTCATGTCGCCCGGCAGCAGGGCCAGCGCGTGCGCCGTGCCGATCGCTTCCTCGCCGAGCGAGGTCATATAGAAGGACATTTTCTTCTGGCGCTGGGCGATCACCATGCGCGCGTCGAAAATCCGCGTTTTCATCATGGTGCGCAGGCCGAAGCGCAGCAGTTCCGTGTCGTTCTCGGCGGCGTCCGCCCACGGTCCTACCGCATTGCCGTCGTCGTCGAGCACGCGAATGAGGGTGTTGGCCAGGTCGGCGGTGTCGCCAAAAGCGACGTCGACCGGCGGCTTGCGGGCGGAACCGGCAGGGTTCAGGCGCAAGTACGAAAAATCGGTTTGACAACCAGGACGGCCGGTAGGCTCTGGTACGTGTAGTGTCAGAGGATTGCTCTGGCTCATAATTACTTCCCCTTGGTAAGGTGATGTGCGCCCGAAGGATAGCAAAGTCTGAGCAAAACCGCAGTGCCTGTAAAACAACTATTTAGCGTGATCGATAAATAAACCGCAAAAAATCGGAGCGCGGCCTGTCGAGGCGGCGCTCCGACGGGGAAATCGTCGTAAAACCGTGGAAATGTCAGTTCGGCCGCTCCGGTGTCGCGTTCGCCAGCCGGCCGTCGTCATCGAGCCAGACCGCCCAGGTGACGGTGGCCTTGGCATACCGCACCTGGTAGCGGTCCCAGCCCCAGCGATTGACCCCGGCGAAGCGCACATCTTCCACTTTGCCCCAATCCGCCAGGCGGGCTTTCTGCATCGGCATCAGTGGTTGGGCCATGCGCAAGAAGCCTGGCGTGAAATCGTTAGCGGCCAGCTCCCCGACGGTGGCTGCGCCGGCGTTGCGGCGCACGATGGCCTCGCCGCCGGGCAGTGCGGCGCCGCTGGCCACCCGGCTGGCCACCCAGGCGTCGGCCTGTTCGACGGCGGCGCTGTCCACCAGCGGCGCGGTGTCGATGGGGACGTTCATGTGGATGGTGGTGAGCGTATGGGCGGCGCGGTTGAACTGGATTTGCAGATCGGTGCCCGGCACGAAATAGCGGTCGTTCGAGGAAGGCAGCAAGGGCAATGCCGGTTCCAGGTTGGTTTTCATCGACAGGCCCTGGGCGGTCACCGTGACGACGGCGATGCGATGGGCGCCGACCTGGTAGTAGCCGGCCAGCGCATGGCGTTCGGCGGCGGGCACGCTGGCGGTCGCCGATGGCGGTGCAATGCGCGCGGCGGCCACGCCGACATCGATCGACAACAGCAGGAGCAAAGGCGCGGCGATGCGGTGCCAACGGGCCGGCCGGCGCGTCATCAGGCGCAGCCGCTGCTCGAGGAAGCCGTACGATTCGGCCATCGCCGTGGTAAACATCGGCATGCCCGCGGGCCGCGCGCCGATATCGATCAGCGTGGCGCCATAATCGCGCAGCTGGTGGCCCTGATCGAGCACGCGGGCGTCGCAATCGACTTCGATGGCGCGGCGCAGGCGGCGCAACTGGAACCACAGGGGCGCATTCCACGGCGTCGCCACCAGCAGCAGCCAGCAGAACGCCAGCAGGCGCTGGTCGCCGGCGGCGATGTGGGATTGTTCGTGTGCCAGCACCAGGGCCTGGCGCGAAGCGGGAGATTCGAGCAGCCAGCGCGGCACCACGATGCGTGGACGCAGCAAACCAACCACCGCCGGCCCGGCGTCCGGCGCCACCAGCACGGCGGCGCCGGCCATGTGTCCTTCTTCCCATCGGCGCCGGCGCCTCCGCAGCGACAGGCTGGAAAGCCCCAGCGTGCCCGCCGCCAGCAGCGACAGCAGCAGCCAGGCCGCGCGCGCGGCGGCGGCTGGATCGATGCCAGCCGCCTGCACTGCGGGC
>JACXTT010004106.1_pt1 | contig 21783 bp, 22 predicted proteins | sample 9270951 | NCBI WGS metagenome assembly JACXTT01 (sample SAMN15532306, study PRJNA645909) | rock metagenome | isolation source: weathered quartz diorite | place: Puerto Rico | collected 2017-06-21
TGCACGGGCGCAGGCACATCGCGCAGCGTGGCCGCTGGCGTTTGCGCGGCCGGCTGAGGCGTGGCCGGCTGAGGTGCGGCCGGCTGAGGGGCGGCCGGCGCCGCTGCGCTGGATGAGCCGGAAAACATACGCTGCAGCCACTGAAACATTTCTATCCTTTTGGGTTCGCAATGTTATCGACGGAACATCGCTCACGCATTGTAAAGCCTTGGCGGCGGCGCGCAAGGTTTGCATGTCGTCTGGAAACGTTGAGCGTCATCAATTTCGAATATTGCGGGTGGATTAGCATGGATCGTTGTTGCAGCAGCATATCTTGTCCTCGACGAAAGGTCCGCCATGACGATTTCCAGCGCCCCCCACGGCCGTAGCCAATACCTCAGCTTCCAGCTCGGCGGCCTCGAGTACGGTCTCGATTTCAGCAAGGTCAAGGAGTGCCGCATGCTCAAGTCGCTCGAGCGCTTCGCCGCGGACGGCGAAATCATCAGCGGCGTGGCCGTCTCGCGCGGCGTCATCATGCCGATCGTCGACATGCGCGTGGCCGTCGCCGGCGCCCGCCCGGCCGCCGACCCGCTCACCGACGTCATCATCCTCGAGCTGTCGAATTGCGTGATGGGCATGGTGGTCGACGGCGTCACCGACGTGGTCTGGCTCGAGCGCGAGCAGATCCACGCGATTCCCGGTGCCGGCGCGGTCGATTATTTGCTGGGGCTGGGGGAGTGCGAGGGGAGGCGGCTGATTCTGGTGGATATCGACAGGCTGATGTCGATCAAGCGGTCGGCGGCGAAAGGGGCGGTTCAGGCGGCATAAAACAACATCGGGGTCAGGCTCTTGAGCCTGACCCCTGCTTTACGAACTAAAACGAAGTCGAAAGCCGGGGACAGGTTCGCAGAACCTGTCCCCCCTTCTATTTAAGCCGCGATGCTTTCGAGCTGCTCCTGCAACTCCAGCCACTCCGCTTCCAGCTGCGCCAGATCCTTGGTAAAGAAGGTCTGATCGGCCAGTAGTTGCTTCAATTTCGCCTTGTTGGCCGCATCGTAGATCCCCGACTCGCCCAGCTTGGCGTCGACTTCGCCCTTCTGGCCATTTCGCTTGGCGATCTGCTCTTCCAGGCGCTTGATCTTGCCTTCGATGGGCTTCTTCAAGGCGGCCATTTTCTGGCGCTGCTCGGCTTCTACCCGTTTCTGTTCCTTGGTGTTGACGGCCGGCGCCGCGGCCGGTGCCGCCACCGCCGACTGCACCGGGAAGTCGGTCTTGTTGTCCTTGCCCGCCGCCGGCAGCACGTTGGTGCCTTTACCCAGCTTGGTCTGGAACAGCCAGTCCTTGTAGTCGTCCAGGTCGCCGTCGAAGGGCTGCAGGCGGCCGTCGGCGACGATGATGAACTGGTCGGTGGTGGCGCGCAGCAGGTGCCGATCGTGCGAGACCACGACCAGGGTGCCTTCGAACTGGGCCAGCGCCATCGTCAAGGCTTCGCGGGTTTCCAGGTCCAGGTGATTGGTCGGTTCATCGAGCAGCAGCAAATTCGGCCGCTGCCAGACGATCAGCGCCAGGGCCAGGCGTGCTTTTTCGCCGCCGGAGAAAGGCGCGATCGAGCTGGTGACCATCGTGCCGGGAAAATTGAAACCGCCCAGGAAGTTGCGCAGTTCCTGCTCGCGCACCGTCGGCGCGATCTTCGCCAGGTGCCACAGGGGCGATTCGTCGTGGCGCAGCATCTCCACCTGGTGCTGGGCGAAATAGCCGATCGACAGTCCTTTGCCGGTGGTGGCGTCGCCCGTCAATGGCGCGATCTCGCCGGCGATGGTCTTGATGAGGGTCGATTTACCGGCCCCGTTCACGCCCAGCAGGCCGATACGCTGGCCGATCTGCAGCGAGAACTTGATGTTCGAGACGATGGTCTTGGCGCCGACCTTGTCGCCGTGTTCGTCGAGGATGGGGTAGCCGGCGTCGACGTCTTCCATCACCAGCAGGGGATTGGGTGCGGCCAGCGGTTCGCGGAATTCAAAGGAGAATTCGGCGGCCGCGCGCAGCGGCGCCAGTTCTTCCATCTTGGCCAGCGCCTTCATGCGGCTTTGCGCCTGGCGCGCTTTCGAGGCCTGGGCCTTGAAACGGTTGACGAACGATTCGAGGTGGGCGCGCTGGCGGCGCTGCTTCTCTGCCGCACCCGCCTCCAGGATCATTTGCGCCGCGCGCTGGCGCTCGAAGCCCGAGTAGTTGCCGGAGTAGCGTTTCAGTTTGCGCTCGTCGATGTGGACGATGACGTTGCAGATCTCGTCGAGGAAATCGCGATCGTGCGAGATGATGATCAGGGTGCCGGGATACTTTTTCAGCCAGTCTTCCAGCCAGATGATCGCGTCCAGGTCCAGGTGATTGGTCGGTTCATCGAGCAGCAGCAGGTCGGATGGGCACATCAGCGCCTGCGCCAGATTCAAGCGCATGCGCCAGCCACCGGAAAAACTGGCGATCGGCTGCTGCATCTGGTCGAGCGAGAAGCCCAGGCCGAGCAGCAACTGCTCGCCGCGCGAGGTGACGGTGTAGGCGTCGGCATCGGCCAGCGCGCTGTAGATTTCGCCGATGGCGATGCCGTTTTCGGTGGTCGGCGCTTCGCCTTCCAGGCGCGCCAGTTCCGCTTCGAGTTTGCGCAGGTTGACGTCGCCGTCGATGGCGTAGTCGAGGGCGGCGCGTTCGAGCGGCGGGGTTTCCTGCGCCACGTAAGCCATGCGCCACTTGGCGGGGAAGTCGATTTCTCCCTGATCCGCGTGCAGTTCGCCGCGCAGCATGCCGAACAGGCTCGATTTGCCGGCGCCATTGGCCCCGATCAGGCCGATCTTGTCGCCCGGGTTCAGGGTCAGGTCTACGCTCTCGAGCAACGGCTTGGTGCCGCGCATCAGGCTCACATTGATAAAACGGATCATCTGCTTCTTTTCTGGGTATTTGAATTATTTACGGAGCTGGTCGGCGGTCAGCAGGAACACCATGTCGTCGCCGGCGCTGGTGGTGACCCAGGTCAGGCCCAGGTGACCGAAAGCGGCTTCCGCGTATTCTCGCTCGTTACCGATTTCGACCATCAGGATCCCGTCCGGCGTCAGGTAATCGGCGGCGCCGTCGACGATCTTGCGCACCAGGTCCATGCCGTCCTCGCCACCGGCCAGGCCGATCTGCGGCTCGTGCAGGTACTCCGGCGGCAGCGCCGACATCGAAGCGGAATTGACGTAGGGCGGATTGGTGACGATCAGGTCGTATTTTTTGAACGGCACGTTGGCGTACAGGTCGGAGGCGATCGGGTTGACCCGGCCCTCCAGCTTGTAGTCGCGGATATTCTGCTCGGCCACGGCCAGCGCGTCCGGCGAAATGTCGACCGCATCGACCACGCTGTTCGGAAAAGCGTCCGCCATCATGATGGCGAGGCAGCCGGAGCCCGTGCACAGTTCGAGGATATTTTCGACGGCGAAGGCGTCTTTCACCCACGGCGAAAAGGATTCGGGAATCAGTTCGGCGATGAAGGAACGGGGCACCAGCACCCGCTCGTCGACATAAAAGGCGTAGCTGCCCAGCCAAGCCTGGTTGGTGATGTAGGCGGCCGGCACCCGCTCCACCGCGCGCCGTTCGATCACCGTCAGCACCTGGTGCACCTCGTCCGGCAGCAGGGTCGCATCCAGAAACGGATCGAGCTTGTCGAGCGGGAGTTTGAGGGTATGCAGGATCAGGTAGGCCGCTTCGTCCAGGGCGTCGCTGCTGCCGTGGCCGAAGAACAGCTTGGCGCCGTTGAAGCGGGTGACGGCGTAGCGCAGCAGGTCGCGCGGGGTGGTGAAGGTAGAGGTCATGGCGGGATCGGTGTCGGTCAGAGGGCGCGGGCTTGATTACGCCAGCAGGTTTTCCAGCGTGCGGCGGTAGATATTTTTCAGCGGGTCGATGAAGCGCAGCTCGATGTGTTCATCGATCTTGTGAATGCTGGCGTTCGGAGGGCCGCATTCTATCACCTGCGGGCAGATGCGGGCGATGAAGCGGCCGTCCGAGGTGCCGCCAGTGGTCGACAATTCGGTGCGTATGTCGGTTTCAGCGTAGATGGCGGCGGCCAGCGCTTCCGACAATTCGCCGCGCGGCGTCAGGAAGGGCAGCCCCGATAAAGTCCACTGCAGCTCGTACGTCAGCGCATGTGCGTCGAGGATGGCGTGCACGCGCCGTTGCAGTTCGTCCGGCGCGCTGGCGGTGGAGAAGCGAAAATTGAAGTCCAGCGAGAGGACGCCCGGGATGACGTTGTTGGCGCCCGTGCCGGCCGCCATGTTCGAAATCTGGAAGGAAGTCGGCGAATAGTACTCGTTGCCGGCGTCCCACTGCTCGGCCACCAGCGCGGCCAGCGCCGGCGCGAAGGCGTGAATCGGGTTGTCGGCCAGTTGCGGGTAGGCGATGTGACCCTGCACGCCTTTGACGGCCAGGTGGCCGGACAGCGAGCCGCGGCGGCCGTTCTTGATGGTGTCGCCGAGGACGGCGTTGGCGGTCGGCTCGCCGACCAGGCAAAAGTCGATGGTCTCGCCCCGTGCTTCCAGGTGGCGGCAGACCACCACGGTGCCGTCGACGGCCGGGCCTTCCTCGTCGCTGGTGATCAAAAAGCCGATCGAACCGCGGTGACCGGGATGCCGGGCGACGAACTCCTCGCAAGCGACCACCATGGCGGCGATCGAAGTCTTCATGTCGGCCGCGCCGCGCCCGTATAGCTTGCCGTCGCGGATGGCCGGCACGAAAGGCGCCGAGGTCCACTGCGCGGCCGGCCCGGTCGGCACGACGTCGGTGTGGCCGGCGAAAACGAACAGGGGCGCGGTGCTGCCGCGCCGTGCCCACAGATTGGTGACGCCGTTCGAGACGATGGTTTCGACGATAAAACCGAGGGGCGCCAGCAGTTCGATCAGGCGCGCCTGGCAGCCCTGGTCGTTCGGCGTGACCGAATCGAGGGCGATCAGTTCCTGGCTCAGGGCCAGGGTGCGCGACCCGGTGGTCACTGTCCGGCCCCGAACACGCCGGCGTACCGTTCCGGCGTAAAACCCACCTGCAGGGGGCCGGCGCCGGCCAGCACCGGGCGCTTGATCACCGAGGGATTTGCCAGCATCAGTGCCAGTGCGCTGGCCTTGTCGACCACCGCCGCTTTTTGCGCCTCGTCGAGATTGCGCCAGGTGGTGCCCTTGCGGTTGACCAGCACTTCCCAGTCCGCTTCCTTCAGCCAGCCGGCGACCGTGGCCTGATCGAGTCCCTGCTTTTTAAAATCGTGGAAAGCGAAGTCGACGCCGCTGGCGGCCAGCCAGGTGCGGGCTTTTTTCACGGTGTCGCAGTTGGGGATGCCGAACAGGGTAATGGACATGGGCTGTGAATGGTCGTTACTGCGCGCGCACTATCGATTCGACAAGCGCCGCTGGAGGTTCAGGGGAAGCGTGCAGGATACCATAGGGCGTCCCCAGCCAGGATGCATACCCTACTGCAGGCGGGCCGCGGCGCCCCTGCGCAGCTGTTCCAGCTTGGCGCTATACAAACTGCTGGACTGCGCCGAGCCGCTGGTCTGCAGGGCCAGCGCCAGCTGCGTTTTCGCCTCGCTGGCCTCGCCCAGGCGCAGCAGGGCGATCCCCAGCCAGAAGTGAAACTCGTCGTGGTAGGGCGCCCGCGCGACTTCGCGGGCGAACTGGGTGCGGGCCGTGGCGTAGTCGCGCTGTTCCATGGCGGCCATGCCCAGCTTGAAAAAGTGGAACGGGGGATAGGGCTCGATGGCGGCGGCGCGCCTGGCCAGATCGTCGGCTTCGGCATTGCGACCCAATGAAGTCAGCAGGGGCGCCAGGTTGCGCATGGCGACCACGTTTTCTGGTTCTCTTGCCAGCGCCATGCGCCAGCTGCGCTCGGCCAGCGCGAGGTCGCCGTGGCGCTGGTAGACCACGGCCAGGGTGTTGTAGGCGGCGCCGAAGGAGGGATCGCGCAGCAAGGCGGCGCGCGCCCACCAGTAGGCTTCGGCCAGGCGCCCGTGCAGCATGGCTTCCACCGCGCGGTTATTGTCGAACATGGCGACGATGGTGTCTTCACCGATCTGGTAGCTGTGATAGCCGGCGATGTCTTCGGCCGGCAGGAAGTCGATGGTCAGCACGCGCTCGGCGCCGACGCTGCGTTCGCCCATCAAGGCGCGCCCCAGCGACAGGTTGACGTGGCCGCTGGCGACGATCAGCTCTCCGCTGCGGCGCCAGCTCTCGTCGACGACGACGTTCTGATAATGCACCTCCAGGCCGAGCGCCTTGGCGAAGGCCGCCGTCATGATCACCAGGGACAAGCAGTTGCCGCGCCGTGCGTCGTAGGCTTCGGCGGCGGTGCGGGTTTGCGCGGCGTCGTATTCGAGTTTGAGTTCGCCGGGATCGTACAGCGCCGCTACCAGCCCTTGCTCCTTGCCGCGCTGGCGCAGCTGGGTGTGGACGGCGGGCGTGTCGAGCCAGGCGCGCATGGCCGGGGAGAGTGAAAATACATCGGTGATGGGGGCGGCGCCCGATGCCGGGAAACGGCTGTCGTCGAACAGGGTGGTGACCTGCGGAGGGTTCGCCATCGGCAAGCCGGCGCAGCCGCCCAATAAAACTGGCACTGCGAGACACAGCGCGAGCAGCAGGGCCTTCATGCCTGCCGGCGCGCGTAGCTGACCGTGAGAATTTCCCACTGGTGGCCGTCCGGCTCGTTCCAATAGATCATCTCGCCGCCGTAATCGTGGTTGCTCTGCCGGTCGACCGCACCGCCGACCCGGCTGCGCCAGGCGATATCGGCTGCGCGCAGGCGCTCGAGAATGGCCTCGAAATCGGCTGGGGCGACGCGAAAGCAGTAGTGGGCGACGGCGAAAGCGTCGTCGGTTTGCTGGAAGTCGACGGTCAGGCCGTCGTTGACATACACCGCCGAAAAGCCGCCCGCCACGCTGGGCGCCCAGCCGACGCCCAACAGCTCCGCCAACTGGCGCGCCGCCGCAACCTGGTCGTGGGAAGGCACCAGAAAGTGATCGAGTTCGATAGCCATGGCCGCGCCCTTGGAGTTGACGCTTCAGACTAGCACAAGGTGGCGGCGGTGCAAGCAGGGCATAAATAAAGCCCCCGCCGGGGCTCTGACGAATTTCTGCTTTCAATCGCAGCTGAACGACTTCATTTCCGGCAACTGGCCCTTGGAGCGCAAGTTTTGGGTCATTCGGCACTGGCGTAGTTGAGCGGGCAGCTGCATTGCCAGAATTGCATTCGTGTTGGTATATGTGCAGGCGATCCACACCCCACGTTTCTGATCGGATGCTTTCAGCCGCCAGGTGGCAATCGATTGGTTGAGCGAGTCTTTGCTTTGATCCGGCATGAGACTTGCCAGATCGCTAGGATGACCGTCGAACAGCAGGACAGATTCCAGGCGAGACTCGCCTCTTCCCTTGTAAATCATGCTGTCCCATTGCGTGTTCGGAGGAGCAGGCGGTGCCGATTCGGTCAGCGTGAGCGGACACATAGGCGTAAATTGTTGCGCCTGAGCCAAGGCGGGAGCTAGGGGAATGGCGAAGCAGATCAGAAGTAGGTGATTTTTCATGGCCGCCCTATTCGACAATGTAGAAGGTTTGTGCTGCATTGCTGCGCGGACGATCCACTTTCTGGACGCGAATAATGCGCCTGTGAACTCGACCTTGCGCATTCCATTGATCGAGAACTTCAATGCCATGGGCCGTGTGCGACAGATAGACCGCGGCATGGCGGCCTTTGCCATCGGTCGGGTAGCGTCCACGGTCATCGAACGTGGCAATGATGGTGCCGCGCCCGATGGAACCGATTCGGGCCTCCATCACATTGTCGCCTTGGGTCCACAAGGTTGTCTGCGGAGCATCGCTCGTCTGGCGGACGAACTCGACACATTCTGTGTGTCCAAGTTTATTGACGAACTGTGCTTTCAGGAATACGGATTTCTCGTCCACTGTCATTTGATAAGACATCGCTCCTCCTTTGGTTAAGAGAATGAAGCGTTGCATCACATGCTGCGTTGAGGATTGCGTAGGAGCAAGAACCCGGCGAACTAGATTTGCTGTTAGAGAGCCCGGACGTAAAAAAGCCCCGAGCGGGGCGTTTCAAGCGGGAGCACAGAGCTTTACGCCTGTTTTCGGCGTCCAAACATCGCCAGACCGCCCAGCGCCAGTCCCAACAGCGCGATGCTGCCCGGTTCCGGCACCACGGCGCTGCCTTGCACGTCGATTTCGCGGTAGCCGGCGTAGCCCTGGTTCAGGTTGTTCTTGAAGTCGAAGCGCAGGCTGGCGACGTTGGTGGCCAGGAAGCCGCTGCTGGCGACGATGTTTTCGCGGGTGTTGGTGTTGCCGATGCCGGCGCCGGTGGCGTCGTTGAATACCGAGGTCAGCAAAATCCAGTTGGCCGGCGCCGCGCTGGTGGCGTAGAACAGGTCGTAGCTCTGGCCGCCGCGGTAGGCGTCCCAGCCGGCATAGCTGTCGATCGAGGTCAGGTTGTAGGCGCGGTCGAAGGTGAAGGTGGCGCTGTTGTTGGCGCCGGTGGCCGCTTCGCCGCCATTGGCCTGGTTGCCCTGGCCGCCGAACACGCCGTTGTTGAAGGCGCTGGTGCCCTTGGCGTTTTCGGCGGTGAAACTGCCGCTGTATGAGGCCGACTGCAAATGGGTCTGCAACAGGTCGGTGTTGGAAACGGTAAAGCCGCTGTTGTACTGGGTGGTGTTGGTGACGATCACGCTGGCGTGGGCGCCGGCGATGGCGAAGACGGCGAGCAGGGCGGCGGCGAGTTGTTTCATGGTGACAGTCCTGAAGAATAGTTGGGTACTTGCTTATGAGAATATAAGCATGATATATGCCAACTATATAGATCAATGACTTATGGAAATTTAAGATTCCTAATGTAAAGTTTCTCGACAAAAAAACGGCCACCGCGGTATCGGGGTGGCCGTTTTCTAATGCAGTGACTTAAGGCGCGATCTTGCCTTCGATCGAATCGTCCAGGGTCTTGCCGATGGCTGCGCCCACCAGCATCTTGACGCCTGCCACGGCCGAACCGTGCTTGTTGTCCCAATAATATCCGTCGACCGGCGTCACCTTGATGGCGGTGATTCTCGGATCGTCTTCGCCCTCGGTGAACCAGACTTTGAGAATGGAATTCCACAGGCGCTTGATGGTAGCCTTGTCGCGGGTGATGGTGGCTTTGCCGTCCAGCGCCAGGAATTCGGCGTGGTTCGAGCCCTTGAAGAACAGTTTGACGTTGGGATCGGCTTCGATGGCGGCATTCTTGTGGCTGTCCGATGCGGACAGGAACCACAGGTCCCCGTTGTCGTCGATGTCTTGCACGCTCATCGGGCGGGTACCGCCGGTCTTGCTGCTCGTTTCCGTGGTGGAGAAGAAGCAGGCCTCGCCCTTGGTAAGATCCTTCAGTTTCTCGATGGCTTTCTTGCCGCCCAGGTCTTGGTAATTGTCTTCCGGCTGTTGCTTGTTGATTGAGTCCATGGTCGCTCCGTGTGTTGATTTGTCCTGAACAAATCGTAACCGGCGTAATGCGAATTCAATGTTGGCTACTTAACCGATCACGTGTTCAGGGTGAACTCGGTGAAGGACGGGCCGTCGTCGGCCGGCTTCGACAGGTCCGGCTCGGGGTCTTTTTTCGGGCCCTTCTCGGCTCCATTGTTGAGCAGCCACAGCAGGTTGGTGGCCGAATCGGCATTCGCCAGCGCTTCTTCCTGCGACACCAGGCCGTCGTGCACCAGCTTCAACAGTGCCGCTTCGAAAGTCTGGGAGCCGGGCGACAGGCTTTTTTCCATCGCTTCCTTGATCTGGCCGATTTCGCCCTTTTCGATCAAATCGGCGACATAGCGGGTGTTGACCATGACTTCGACGGCGGCCTGGCGCATGCCGCCGGCGGCGGCGCGTACCAGCCGCTGCGAAACGATGGCTTTGACGGCCGAGGACAGATCCTGCAGCAGGGCGGCGCGGTTTTCGATGGGATAAAAACTGATGATGCGGTTCAGGGCGTTGTAGCTATTGTTCGCGTGCAAGGTCGCCAGCACCAGGTGGCCGGATTGGGCGTAGGCCAGGGCCGCGGCCATGGTTTCCTTGTCGCGGATTTCGCCGATCAGGATGCAGTCGGGCGCCTGGCGCATGGAGTTGCGCAGGGCGGTGGCGAAGCTGTCGGCGTCGCTGCCGATCTCGCGCTGGTTGACGATGGATTTCTTGTTTTTAAAGAGATACTCGATGGGATCTTCGAGTGTCAGGATGTGGCCGGCGCGCAATTCGTTGCGGTGGTCCAGCATCGAGGCGATGGTGGTCGACTTGCCGGAGCCGGTGGCGCCCACCAGCAGCAGCAAGCCCCGTTTTTCCATGATCAGTTCGGCCAGGATGGGCGGCAGGCCCAGCTCGCCCAAGGGCGGAATATTCGCCGGCACGAAGCGGAACACGGCCGAGATCGATCCCCGCTGGCGGAAGGCCGACAGGCGAAAACGGCCCAGGTTCGGCACCGAGATACCCATGTTCAGCTCGTTGGTGCGCTCGAGTTCCTCCATCTGCGCCGGGCTGGCGATTTCCGCCAGCAGGGCGGTGATGTTGTCGGGCTCGAGCTTTTGCTGATTGATGGGAATCAGGTTGCCATTGATCTTGATGTGCACGGGAGAATTCACGGCGAAGAACATGTCCGAGGCGTTCTTCTCTTTCATCAGCTGGAACAAGCGGTCCATCGCCATGAAGCTCTCCTTAAATGCCGCGCAGCAGTTCGTTGATGGCGGTTTTCGAACGCGTCTGGGCGTCGACCCGCTTGACGATGACGGCGCAGTACAGGCTGTACTTGCCGTCTTCCGATGGCAGGTTGCCTGACACCACGACAGAGCCGGCCGGCACGCGGCCGTACGTCACTTCGCCGGTGGCGCGGTCATAAATCTTGGTCGACTGGCCGATGTACACGCCCATCGAGATGACCGAGTTTTCTTCGACGATGACGCCTTCGACGATTTCCGAGCGGGCGCCGATAAAGCAGTTGTCTTCGATAATGGTCGGGTTGGCCTGCATCGGTTCGAGCACGCCGCCGATGCCGACGCCGCCCGACAGGTGGACGTTCTTGCCGATCTGGGCGCAGGAGCCGACGGTGGCCCAGGTGTCGACCATGGCGCCTTCATCGACGTAGGCGCCGATGTTGACGTAGGACGGCATCAGCACCACGTTCTTGGCAATAAAACTGCCGCGGCGGGCGACGGCGGGCGGCACCACGCGGAAACCCCCTTTGGCGAAATCGTCGGCCGTGTAGCTGGCGAATTTCGTCGGCACCTTGTCGTAGAACTGCATGGTGCCATCGGACGGCATCACCGCATTGTTTTCCAGGCGGAAGGAAAGCAGCACGGCTTTCTTGATCCACTGGTTGACGATCCACTGGCCGCCTTCTTTTTGCGCCACGCGCATGCTGCCGTCATCGAGGCCGGCAATCACATGGGCGACCGCGTCGCGCAGTTCGGCGCTGCCGTTGGCGGGGTTGATGTCGGCGCGCTGTTCCCAGGCGGTGTCGATGAGGGTTTGCAGTTGTTGGGTCATGGTGGTTTACTTTTAAGGTTTGGTGACTTTGAGTGCTTTACAAAACTGGACGATGCGCTGGGCCGCTTCCAGGCCTTCGTCGACTTCGGCGACCAGGGCCATGCGCACGCGGTCGCGGCCCGGGTTGATGCCGTGTGCATCGCGGGCCAGGTAGCTGCCCGGCAGAACCGTCACATTGTAGTCGGCGTAAAGGCGGCGGGCAAACTCGGTGTCCGACAGGCCGCTGCGGCGCACGTCGGCCCACAGATAAAAGCCGGCATCGGGCAGTTCGACATCCAGAACGCTTTTCAGCAGGGGCGTCACCAGGTGGAATTTTTCGCGGTACTTGTTGCGGTTCTCCTGGACGTGCTCTTCGTCGCCCCAGGCAGCCACCGACGCTGCCTGCACCGGTGGCGCCATGGCGCCGCCGCTATAGGTGCGGTACAGCAGGAATTTTTTCAGTACCTCGGCATCGCCGGCGACAAAGCCCGAGCGCATGCCCGGCACATTGGAGCGCTTGGACAGGCTGGAAAACACCACCAGGTTTTTATAGGCCTGGCGGCCCAGCTTGTGGGCTGCTTCCAGCGCGCCCAGCGGCGCTTCGCTGGTGTGATAGATCTCGGAATAGCACTCGTCGGCGGCGATAATGAAATCGTAGCGGTCGGCCAGCTCGAACAGCAGCTGCCAGTCTTCCAGCGAGACGGTGGCGCCGGTCGGGTTGCCGGGGCTGCACAAATACAGCAGCTGGGTGCGTTCCCACACGGCCGCCGGAATCGCCGCATAGTCGCAGGCGAAATTGCGGGCCGGTTCGGAGTTGACGAAATACGGCTCGGCGCCGGCCAGGTAGGCGGCGCCTTCGTAGATTTGATAGAACGGATTCGGGCAGACTACCAGCGGTGTTTGCGCCGTGTTCGAATCAATGACGCAATGCGCGATGCCGAACAGCGCTTCGCGCGAACCGTTCACCGGCAGCACCTGGGTCGCCGCATCGAGCGGCGGCACGCCGTAGCGGCGTTCCAGCCAGTGCGCGATCGCCGCCCGCAACGGTTCGCCGCCCAAGGTGCTCGGATAAGTCGCCAGCCCCTGCATGCTGTGCATCAGCGCACGCTGGATGAAGGCCGGCGTCGGATGCTTCGGCTCGCCGATGCCCAGGCTGATCGACTTGTACGCGGAGTTCGGCGTCACGCCGGCGAACAGCTGGCGCAGTTTTTCGAAGGGGTAGGGGTGGAGTTGGGATAAGTGAGGGTTCACGGCGGTATCATGAGCTGGAAGTGACTGCATGATTATACGCGGTGAAGCAGAGGCGGACTTCGCAGCATCGGGGTCTGGCACACGCGCGCATGCGCGCGCTGCCTGACCCCATTTGATGAGTAGAGGCAGACTCATTTTCTCAGTTCGCACCGGCGCTAAAAATGGGGTCAGGCAACGAGTGCCAGACCCCGATGCTAACCGCCGTTGCTACATCATCACATGCGAACTGGCCGACTCCCACAACTGTCCTTCGCGCGTGGTGGCCATGACGCGGTTGCGGCCCGCCTCCTTGGCCGCATACATCATGCGGTCGGCGGCGACAAAGAACTGGTCGATGCGGTCGAACTGGGTCGGCGCCACGCTGGCCACGCCGACGCTGACCGTCAGCCACGGGCTGGTGGACGAACGCGGGTGCGGCAGTTCCAGCGCCTCGACCACGGCGCGGATCGATTCGGCCAGCATCAGGGCCGATTCCAGCGGCGTGTCGGCGAACAGCAGCACGAATTCTTCGCCGCCGTAGCGGGCGGCAAGATCGGTGGCGCGCAGCGCGCGCGACTGCAGGGCGGCGGCGACTTTTTGCAGGCAGGCGTCGCCGGCGGCGTGGCCGAGGGTGTCGTTGTACAACTTAAAATGGTCGACGTCGAGCACCACCAGCGACAGCTCCTGGCCGCTGCGCATGGCGCGGTGCCATTCCTGGTCGAGGAAAGTGTCGAAGCGGCGGCGGTTGGCGATCTGCGTCAGCTGGTCGATCATGGCCGCTTGCTGCAAGGCCGTCTCCGACTGCTTGTGGCGGGTGATGTCGTGCAGCAGGCCGACGTACAGCTGCTCTTCCGCGTTCATCGGCGTCACCGAAAAATCCATCGGCCGCAAGGCGCCGTCGCGGTGGCGGATCATCACTTCGCGGGCCGAGGCCTGGATGGCGCGGCCCGGGTCGATCTCGCAGGCGGCAAAGTAGCCCAAGTAGTCCGCCGCCAACGGCGCCCCCAGCAAATCGTTCAGGCTGTGGCCGGCCAGCTCGTTGGGACCGTAGCCCAGCTGGCGTTCGGCGGCCGGGTTGGCATACTGGATGCGGCCGGCCGATTCGATCACCACCAGGCCTTCGTCCATCGAATTGACGATGGTGCGCAGGCGGTCGGTCTGCTCTTTTTGCGCCACGCTGTTGCCGCGCACATTGAGCTGGGCGCGCACGCGGGCCACCACTTCCCCCATGCGCAGGGGTTTGCCGATGAAGTCGGCGGCGCCGCTGTCGAAGCCGGCGACGATGTCGTCCGTCTCGGCGCGCGCGCTCATGAAAATCACGGGGATGTGCTGGGTGCCAGGGTGCTCTTTCAAGCGCCGGCAGGTTTCGAAACCGTCCAGGCCGGGCATGACGATGTCGAGCAGGATCAGGTCGGGGTAGACGCGCTGGGCGATGGCGATGGCCCGCTCGCCACTGGTGGCCACAAAAGTCTGATAACCCTGCTGCGCCATCATCGCGCGCAACGCACCGAGGTGATCCGGGGCGTCGTCGACGATCAGGATGGCGGGCTGGCGCGGCTTGGCGGACGCGTTGGGGGCGGTCAGGTTCATGGCCAGAAGATCATACCCTCTTGTCATCTCCTGAGGGAACTATTGTTGCCAATAGGTTAGTCTTTTGCGTTGTTAGCGAACAACCACTAAACGCCGCCTAGCTCGAATGGCAGAGTTGACATGCCGGTGCAAAAATGCACCGGCAGCCAGGCTGCTCTCGCTCTTCGCGAGCGGGAGCAGCAGGCTTACATGAGCGGGGCGATCAGCTTGCCGAGGATGGCAATCCCCTCGCGGATACGCTCGGGTGTAACTGTTACAAACGACAGGCGCAGGGTGTTGGTGGCCGGCGAATTGGCGTAAAACGGCGCGCCCGGTACAAAAGCGACCTTTGCGGCGATGGCCTGGTCCAGCAGCTTCATGGCGTCGATGTGCTTCGGCAGGGTCACCCAGATGAACATGCCGCCCTCCGGCCTGGTCCAGGTCACGCCGTTTGGAAAACTTGCTTCCATGGCATCGAGCATGGCCTGGCACTGGTTCGCATACAGGGTGCGGATGGTCGGGATGTGCTTGTCCAGGAAGCCGTCCTTGATGACGTCATGCACCACCATCTGGGTCAGCTGGGCGGTGTGCAGGTCGGCCGCCTGCTTGGCCAGCTCGAGGCGGCGCACCATCGGCAGCGGGGCGACCACGTAGCCGAGACGGATGCCCGGGGTCAGCACTTTCGAGAAGGAACCCATGTAGATGACGCCGTCCGGGTGCATGTTCAGCATCTTTGGATAGGGCTCGCCCTTGTAGCTGAGCGCGCCGTACGGATCGTCCTCGATCAGCGGCAGATTGTGGCGGGCGCAGGTCTCGACCAGCTCCTGGCGGCGCGCCACCGACAGGCTGCGGCCGGTCGGGTTCTGGAAATTCGGCAGGGCGTACAACATGCGCGCGCCTTCGGCGACGGCATCGATGGAGCTCGGCACCAGGCCATCGTCGTCGGTGTCGACCGAGGCGAACTCGGGACGGTAGACGGAGAAGGCTTGCAGGGCGCCGAGGTAGCTCGGAGTTTCGACCAGCACGCGGCTGCCTTCGTCGATCAGCACTTTACCGATCAGGTCGAGCGCCTGTTGCGAGCCGGAGGTCATCAAGACCTGCTCGGGGGCGATGCGGGAATCGCTGGTCGACAAGGAATTGGCGATCCATTCGCGCAGCGGCGGGTAGCCGTCGGTGGGGCCGTATTGCAGGGCGGTCTTGCCGTTCTCGCTGAGCACGCGGTCGAAAGACGCCTTCATCTCTTCGACGGGGAAGGTGGCGGACGACGGCAAGCCGCCAGCAAACGAGATGATCTCGGGGCGCTGGGTAATCTTCAGAATTTCGCGGATGAAGGAACTCTGCATGCCGGCGGCACGCTCGGAAAAATGCCACTCGATGGGGTTGAGGTTTTGAAGTTTCATGCTGGTCTCGCTAGTGGGCCGCCATGGGTGCGGGGCCGTGTTGAGGCTGCCGGGTAGGCCGCCCATTGAACGGCGGCGCCGGATAAGCCCCGCCGGGGAATGCTGTTTAGCTGGTGCTTGATGCTTAGTGCTTACGCGACTTCGACGATCATTTCGATCTCGACACAGGCGCCGCGGGGAATCTGGGCCACGCCGAAGGCGGAGCGAGCGTGCTTGCCTGCGTCGCCGAACACTTCGCCGATCAGCTCGGACGCGCCGTTGGTCACCAGGTGATGTTCGGTGAAATCCGGGGTCGAATTCACCAGGCTCATCAGCTTGACCACGCGTTTGACCTTGGTCAGATCGCCGCCGCAGGCTTCCTGCAGGGTGCCCATCAGGTCGATGGCGATGGCGCGCGCGGCGGCTTGGCCTTCGGCGGTGGTTTTATTCTTGCCCAGCTGGCCGACGTTCGGATTGCCGTCCGGGTTCTTGGCGATGTGCCCCGACAGGAAGATCAGATTGCCGGTCTGGACGTACATGACATAGGCGGCGACCGGTGCGGCCGGCGGCGCCAGGGTGATATTCAATTCTTCGAGTTTTTGGTAGACGGTCATGGCAAATCCTGCGTGCGGGTGAGAAAGCCGGTATTGTAACGCCGCAGCCCCCGCTGCTTGCCGGGTTTGCCACGGTTTTTCGCCATTACGGCCCTTGAAACCCTTGTTTACAGCCCCACATCGCGTTAATCCATTCACCACCCCTACGAGGACATAATATGGCAGTCGCCGAAAAAGAAACCCTTGGATTCCAGGCCGAAGTCAAACAGCTGCTGCAGCTGATGATACATTCCTTGTATTCGAACAAGGAAATTTTCCTGCGCGAATTGATCTCCAACGCCTCCGACGCCGCTGACAAGCTGCGTTTCGAAGCGATCAATAACGACGCACTGTACGGCAACGACCACGAGCTGAAAATCATCGTCAGCTTCGACAAGGACGCCAAGACCATCACCATTTCCGACAACGGCATCGGCATGAGCCGCGACGAGGTCATCTCGCACCTGGGCACCATCGCCAAGTCGGGCACCAAGGAATTTTTCGGCAAACTGTCGGGCGACCAGCAGGCGGACGCCGCCCTGATCGGCCAGTTCGGCGTCGGCTTTTATTCCGGCTTCATCGTCGCCGACCGCATCATCGTCAACACCCGCCGCGCCGGCGAGTTCGCTTCCGAAGGCGTGCGCTGGGAATCGCGCGGCGAAGGCGACTATTCGGTCGAATCGATCGACAAGCCCAACCGCGGCACCGATGTCGTGCTGCACCTGCGCGCCGGCGAGGAAGAGCTGCTGTCGAGCTGGAAGCTGAAACAGATCATCCGCAAATACTCGGACCACATCTCGCTGCCGATCCAGATGTTGAAGGACGAGTGGAATGAAGAGAAGGGCGAATCGGTCGCCACCACCGAATACGAAACCGTCAACCAGGCCAGCGCCCTGTGGGCGCGCAGCAAGAGCGACGTCACGCCGGAAATGTACGAAGAGTTTTACAAGCACGTTTCGCACGACTTCCAGGCCCCTCTGACTTTTACCCACAACCGCGTGGAAGGCCGCAGCGAATACACCCAGCTGCTGTACGTGCCGGCGCACGCCCCTTTCGACCTGTGGGACCGCAGCAAGCGCGGCGGCATCAAGCTGTACGTCAAGCGCGTGTTCATCATGGACGATGCCGAGCAGCTGATGCCGGCCTACCTGCGCTTCGTCAAGGGCGTGATCGATTCGAACGACCTGCCGCTGAACGTGTCCCGTGAAATCCTGCAGGAATCGCGCGACGTCAAAGTGATCCGCGAAGGTTCGACCAAGCGCGTGCTGGGCATGCTGGAAGAATTGGCGAATAGCGACGAGCAGGAGAAGAAAGACAAATACGTCACCTTCTGGACCGAGTTCGGCCAGGTGCTGAAAGAGGGCATCGGCGAAGACGCGGCCAACAAGGACCGCATCGCCAAGCTGCTGCGTTTCGCCTCGTCCGCCAACGACAGCGCCGACCAGAACACTTCGCTGGGCGATTACATCGGCCGCATGAAGGAAGGCCAGGACAAGATTTATTATGTCGCCGGCGAGAATTACCTGGCGGCGAAAAACAGCCCGCACCTGGAAATCTTCCGCAAGAAGGGCGTCGAAGTGCTGCTGATGACGGACCGTGTCGACGAGTGGATGCTGTCCTTCCTGTCCGAATTCGAAGGCAAGGAACTGGTGTCGGTGGCCAAGGGCGGCCTGGACCTGGGCGGCCTGGAAGACGAAGCGGAAAAGAAACAGCACGAAGAAACGGAAACCTCGTACAAGGAACTGGTCGAGCACATGAAATCGGCGCTGGGCGACAAGGCCAAGGACGTGCGCGTGACTTTCCGTTTGACCGATTCTCCGGCTTGCCTGGTGGCCGATGAAAACGAGCTGTCCGGCAATCTGCTGCGCATGTTGAAAGCAGCAGGGCAGAATGCGCCGGAGTCCAAGCCCATCCTGGAAATCAACCCGGATCACCCGCTGGTGCAGCGCTTGAAGTATGAAGACGCTGCCGGCGCGCGCTTTGGCGACTGGTCGCACATCCTGTTCGATCAGGCCTTGCTGGCCGAAGGCGGCAGCCTGGCCGATCCGGCGACGTTTGTGAAGCGGCTGAATGACATGCTGCTTGCAAATACCAAGTAAGCAGAAGGGGACTGGCGCCGCAGGTGCCTGTCCCATGCCTGCTGACCTGCAACTCAAACTTGGGACAGGCACCGATGGCGCCAGTCCCCCCTTCGTTTAATTTCGCAGCTTTTCGCAGAACTCCTGCAACATCGTCAAGCCCTCCGGCCACGCCCCGTGCCCACTGTCGCCATTGATATGGCCAGCCTCTCCGATTTCCACAAACGTACTGCCCCACGCCTTGGCAAACGCCCGTGCGCGTTCGAGCGTCACCCATGGGTCCGTGCTGCTCGCGACGACGATGCTGGGAAACGGCAACTGCTGCATCGGCATTGGCTGAAAGCCCTGCGCGTCGCTGGGGTAACCAGGCGCATCGATATCGCTGGGCGCCACCAGAAACGCCCCGGCGATGTGCAGGTGCGAAGCCGCCTGCGCCCAACCGGCCCATTTGGCGACCAGTGCGCAGCCCAGGCTGTGGGCGACCAGGATGGGCGGGCCGGATTCGCTGGTGGCAATCGCCGCGTCCAGTTCGGCGATCCATTCCTCGCAAGCCGGATTGGTCCAGTCGCGGTGCGGCACCCGCTGCCAGGCGGGGAATTGCTTCTCCCACAGGGTCTGCCAATGCGCCGGCCCCGAATTCCATAAACCCGCCACCACCAGAACATCGCATTCCATATCCACACCTCCTGTTGTGTAGATTGTATCTACAAAGCGGTCCGCAGCGAAAACAGTTCGGGAAACAGCACGATGTCGAGCATCTTGCGCAGATAACTGACGCCGGCCGTGCCGCCCGTGCCGGTTTTAAAGCCGATGATGCGTTCCACGGTCGTCACGTGGCGGAAACGCCAGAAGCGGAACGCCGTCTCCAGGTCGACCAGCTTTTCCGCCAGCTCATACAAGGCCCAATACTTGTCGGGCTGCTGGTACACGGCCAGCCAGGCCTGCTTGACGGACTCGTCGGCCGCCGTCGGCAGGGTCGGATCGATGTTCAGGCGGGCAGCATCGATGGCGAACCCGCTGCGGGCGAGCAAGTGAATGGCCTCGTCGTACACCGATGGCGTGTTCAGCTCGCGCGTGAGTATGGCGTGCGCTTCCGGCACCGGGGTGTGCACCGACAGCACGTTGGCGTTCTTGTTGCCGAGGATGAATTCGAGCTCCCTGTATTGGTGCGACTGGAAGCCGGACGAAGCGCCCAGGAAAGGGCGGATGGCGGTGTACTCGGGCGGCGTCATGGTCGCCAGCACATCCCAGGCGTGCACCAGCTGGTCCATGATGCGCGCCACCCGCGCCAGCATTTTAAAAGCAGGCGGCAATTCCCCGGCCTTTACATGGCTGCGCACGGCGTGTAATTCGTGCAGCATCAGTTTCAGCCACAGTTCGCTGGTCTGGTGCTGGATGATGAACAGCAGCTCGTTGTGGTTCGGCGAGCGGGGATGCTGGGCGTGCAGGATTTTATCCAGGCCGAGGTAGTCGCCATAACTCATGGACTCTGAAAAATCCAGCTTGGCGCCGTGCCATTCGGCCGGTTTTTGGTCGCTCATGCGTCTCTCCTCAGGTAACCGCGCCGCGGGCGGCAGCGGTGTCGTAGGCTTTGTCGTCGAGAATCTGGCGCAGGATTTCCACCGCGTCCCAGACATCGGCAAAACTCGTGTACAAGGGCGTGAAGCCGAAGCGCATCAGCGAAGGCTCGCGGTAATCGCCGATCACGCCACGTTCGATCAGCGCCTGCATGACGGCATAGCCATGCGGATGGCCGAAACTGACGTGGCTGCCGCGGCTGGCGTGTTCGCGCGGCGTCGCCAGGTTCAAAGGGTGCTCCGCGCAACGTTCCTCGACCAGCCGAATAAACAGATCGGTCAGCGCCAGCGATTTGGCGCGGATGTCTAAAATACTTGACTGCTCAAATATCTCCAGCCCACATTCCACCAGTGCCAGCGAGACGATGGGCTGGGTGCCGCACAGGGCGCGGCCGATGCCGCCGATGGGCGCGAAGTCCGGCGCCATGGCGAACGGCGCGGCGTGGCCCCACCAGCCCGACAGCGGATGCGTGAAACTTGCCTGGTGACGTTCCGGCACCCAGATGAAAGCGGGCGAACCGGGGCCGCCGTTCAGATACTTATATGTGCAGCCGACGGCGAAGTCGGCTTTGGCCCCGTGCAGATCGACCGGCACCGCGCCGGCCGAGTGCGCCAGGTCCCAGACGGCGAGGGCGCCTTGCGCGTGGGCGTGGGCGGTGAGGGCGGCTATGTCGTGCTGGTGGCCGGTGCGGTAATTGACATGGGTCAGCATGACGACGGCGGTATCGCCATCGATGGCAGCGGGAATTTCCTCGAGCGAGTCGACCAGTTTGACGGTGTAGCCGTCATCCAGCCAGCGCGACAAGCCCTGCGCCATATAGATATCGGTCGGAAAGTTCGCCCGCTCGGTGACGATCACTCTGCGCGTAGTGTCTTTTTGTACATGGATGGCGGCGGCCAGTGCCTTGAACAGGTTGATGGAAGTGGTATCGGTGACCACCACTTCGCCCTCGCGTGCGCCGATCAGGGGCGCCAGCCGATTGCCGAGGCGTTTCGGCAAATCGAACCAGCCGGCCGTGTTCCAGCTGCGGATCAGACCGTCTCCCCATTCGGCGGCGATCACTTGCTGGGCGCGGGCCAGGGCGCTTTTCGGGCGGGCGCCCAGCGAGTTGCCATCCAAATAGATGACGCCTTCGGGCAAATCGAACAGGGCGCGCAGGGGAGCGAGGGGATCGGCGGCATCCAGGGCGAGGCAATCTTGTCTTGTTTTCATAGGGGAGTGACAGGTGGATCGGCAAGGCTGGCAGTGTAGCAAAGATGTCCAGACAAGCGCCCTGCAAAATAAATCAAAATTTTTTTCAAAAAACCCTAAAGTTCCGGCGACCCATGACGTTACCGGGTCAGACAAGCAGGAATCCGACGTTGAAAGCGGCTTCAGGCTTGTAAAAATGTGAGACCAAACAGCTTTACAAAAATATTTCGCTTTTTTTCAATAATTTTTACCGAACACCCTAAAGTTTAAAAAAAGTTTGACGTAACCGGTACAAGACGACAGAAGATCGAAGTCAACCGAAAGCAAAAATGTGCTCTGAAGCCACCGCATTTTCCGCCCTGTTTCATAGGGGCGCGACCTTGACTGGACCGTGTTTGTAGGACAAACACCGACCGGTCGCGTTCCCTATTGGCGGACGCAAAATACAGTCCATCGCCTATTCCTGAAAAGTTGCCGTACGGTCAGAATGTATCTCACTGGCAATGCGAAACAAAGCCAGCTTTCAACGACCCTGGAGATGGAAAATGACTGCAAATGACATGATGGCCGAAATTCGTGATGCGAACCTCAGCTACCTGATGCTGGCTCAGCAGATGATCCGCGCAGACAAGGTCACCGCCATTTTC
>JACXTT010004107.1_pt1 | contig 21774 bp, 19 predicted proteins | sample 9270951 | NCBI WGS metagenome assembly JACXTT01 (sample SAMN15532306, study PRJNA645909) | rock metagenome | isolation source: weathered quartz diorite | place: Puerto Rico | collected 2017-06-21
TCCACAGCGTCCATGGCGAGGGGTACCGTCTGACGCCGGAGCGATAGAGGCACCGTCCAGCGCGGAGCACAAATGCGCTGCCTCATGACCACCTCTGCAAGAACTCCAAGAGTCGTCGAGGCACCAACGGAGCTCGAAACCGCGTTGAATGGCGAGTCGGAATTATCGTATGGATTCCACGGGTCGCGGTTCGCGAGGCTGCTGCATATAATCGGCGCACCATCCCGCTCGCACCAGGAAATCAGCTCGGCGGCTACCTAATCACCGCATTCATCGGCGAAGGCGGAATGGGTGAGGTCTATCGCGCGATGGACGTGAAATTGAAGCGGGACGTTGCGGTCAAGGTTCTGCCGTCGACGGTCGCATCCGATCCTGATCGACTCACGCGCTTTCAGCGCGAAGCGGAAGTGCTCGCCTCGCTGAATCATCCGAATATCGCTCACGTTTACGGCCTGGAAGAACGTGGCGATCTGAAAGCGATCGTGATGGAACTGGTCGATGGGCCGACGTTGGCCGACCGAATCGCCAGCGGAGCGATTCCGCTCGACGAGGCGCTCGCCATTGTGCGACAAATCCTGGACGCGCTCGAGGCGGCGCACGACCAAGGCGTAGTCCATCGGGATCTCAAGCCCGCGAACATCAAAGTGCGACGCGACGGCGCCGTCAAAGTGCTCGACTTCGGACTAGCCAAGTTGGCTCAAGAGCTTGGGCCCAAGTCCGCAGCCGCTCGATTCGACGCAACGATCTCACCGACGATTACTTCCCCTGCGCTGATGACAGGCGTCGGCGTCATCCTCGGGACCGCCGCCTACATGAGCCCCGAGCAGGCGCGTGGCAAGCCCGTCGACAAGCGGACCGACATCTGGGCGTTCGGGTGCGTCCTCTACGAGATGCTGACGGGACGACGCCCGTTCGAGGCCGACGATATGGCGCTCACGATGGCCCGGGTCCTGGAGCGCGAACCCGATTTCGACGCGCTGCCTGCATCAGTACCCGTACGCGTGCCTCAGGTCTTGCGCACGTGCTTGCGGAAGGATCTATGTCCGACCGTTTCCCAACGTCACTTCCGGGCAGTCGCAAGTCTCGAACGGCGGCGCCCAGGAGGCTTTGTGGTCGCGCAGTGGCCAGGAGTTGTTTTATCGGACGCCGGACGGAGCGGTGATGGCCGTATCCGTTGACACGCACAGCACGGCATGGAGAACAGGAACACCGACGAAGCTTTTCGACGGGCCCTATTACACGGGTTTTGGTGGCGGCAATGCCAGTCGGCAGTTCGACGTCTCGGCGGATGGCCAACGTTTCTTGATGATCAAGGAACACGGTGTTGGAGACCAAGACGTCACGTCAACGCGGATGATCGTGGTTCAGCACTGGACCGAGGAACTGAAGCGTCTCGTGCCGGCGAAATGAGCTCACTGCGGGATGTGTTCCGCCTCCTCGAAGAGATCCGGAACGACGGCATCGTGACCGACTATGCTGTCGGCGGCGCAACCGCGGTCCTCTTCTACGCCGAACCGACCCGCACCTACGACGTGGACGTCTTCGTCACACTGCCTTCGAATGCGTCGCCAACTCTGGTCTGGCTCTTACCAATCTATGAGTGGGCAAGAGGTCGAGGCATCGACATCGAGGGCGAGCATCTGATGATCGAGGGTGTACCGGTTCAGTTCTTGCCTGCGTACAATTCGCTGGTCGACGAATCGGTGGCCACGGCGCGCATCCACGACTACGAAGGCGTGCCGGTCCGCGTCGTCGATCCAGAACACTTGATTGCCCTCGCATTGCAGGCGGGCGGCGCGCGGCGACGCGAGCGTGCGTGGCAGCTCCTGCAGTTCGGTGGCGTTGACCGTGACCGGCTTCGCGCCATCCTGACCAAACATGCCATACAGGCCGAGATCCCCGACGATGTTTGAATCAATGACCTCCGACGCACGCGCGATGTTTGAACGCCAACGGGAGTGGCATCAACAGCAGTCGCGGCTCCCGTTGCGCGAGAAGGTTCGAATTCTGCTTGAACTCCAACGTCAGGAACTTCCGCTGCTGAAACGGCTACGAAGGTTGCAGGCGTGGGAGCGGCCGTGGGAAATAGAGCCGTAAATATTCCGCCGTCGACGAACTATTTCCCGGTGAGAAACTGCAACAGTCGCGGCGGCACCGTCTCTTCGGTCTGATCGTCAACCGCAACATCCCAGTACTCCGCGCGCGGCAGGCATTCCTCCAGATACCGCGCGGCCGACGTCGCATGCGACTTGTCGCGGCCGGGCACGATGAGCGCTGGAACGTCGACTCCAAACAACTCCTCGGGCTCGGCGCCGGGCGAGGTGTCGCGATCGAAGAGCGTGTCGCGCGTCGCGATGACAAGCTTCTTGTACTCCGCAACGTGGTGGTGGATGTACTCCGTGGCAAACACCGGGTCGCGCTGAATGACAGATGCCCAGAACCCTCCGCGCGGATCCTGGTTGTAGGCCTTCCGCTCGGCCGTCACCAGCGACACCACGCCGTGAAGTCCGTGCTCCTCCACGTAGGCTAGGTGCTCCGCAACCCGTGCGTGGCCGTTGATTCGGTAATGCGCGCCGCCCACAGGCCAATACAGCACCAGGCTCGTCGTCGCCTCGGGATGTGCAACTGCAAACGCCATCGCCGGCGAGCAACCCATGCACGCGCCCATGACGTGCGCGCGAGGGATCCGCAGGTGATCGAGCAGACCCTTGGCCTGTGCGACGTAGTGTGCCCACGTGATCTGTTCGACGCGGCCGCCCGACTCGCCGCTCTCGCGACGGTCGTACACGATGCAGGTGTAATGGCGGGGCAGGTGGTCGAGCAGTTTCAATCGCGCGTAGACGCCCTGCGTTCGCCACTTCTCGATGGTCGCGTCGAAGCCGCCGGGCGACATCATCAGCAGCGGCGGACCCGAGCCGATCACGTCGAAGCGAGTCTGAATGCCGTCGATGGTTGCGTTTGGCATAAATCGTTCGGGTCGTTCGGAGCGTTCGAGGCGTTCGACGTGGAACGATTCGAACGTTCCGAACGGTACCTATTTACCTCTAATCTGGCGTCCTGCCCGCACGTCGTCCGCGTACGACCCGATAGCCTCCAACGCCGAGCGCGCGACGTTGGCATAGCGATCAGCCTGATCGTCGAGCGCCGTCGCGGTGTAGCCAATCGCATTCGCGATGGCGCGAACGCGGCCGTCGAGCCATGGCCCGCCGCCAAGTCCCCCAATGACCGGAATCGACACGGCGGCGGCCACGGCAGGTCCCGCGACGGGACCGGAATGACGGAAGTCAATCAGCGACGCCCCTGCGCTCTGGAGCAACATGGCCTCCCGAACAAGATCGTCCACCGACGCATCAACGTTCGAGAGCTGGGCCCACACAGGGATTCCGGCGTCAACGATCGTCCGAATCGATTGCACCTTCGCGTCAACTTTGACCATGTCGGCGGCCCCCTCAGCGACCAGACGGCGGGCGGCTGAGACGAGATCCGTGCTCGACGACGGAATGTCGCAACTCACGATCGCGCGCGTCACACCGCGCCGAACCGCCTTGCAGGCCAACAGCATCTCATCGACGGTGACGTCGCCCTCGCTGTCCTGCCCCCACATGTTGACGCCCACGGAATCGCCCACTGAAACGATATCCACGCCGGCGCGATCGACAATCTGCGCCAACTGGTAGTCGTACACGACGACGCCAACGATCTTCTGGCCATCCCGCTTCATCTCCTGAAGGCGTGCGATTGTGATTTTTGACCTCACCTCAGGAATACTAATCCGCGATGCGCCTCAACAACGTGATTGCCCTTCTCGAGCAGCGGCAGACGCCGATCACCGCCTTCTCGCCTCCAACCATCGAGAGCGCGATCGAGTTCGCCACCACGAAGTACGACGGCGTCGTCTTCGAAGCCGAGCACAATCCGTACGACATCAAAGCGCTGCGCGACTGCCTGCAGTACCTGCTCAATCGAAAGCAGATCGTCGAGCGCGGATCGGTGTCGCCCGCGGTGACGCCGATGATCCGCATTCCGCCGAACGGCGGTGAAATGAATCAATGGCTCGCGAAACAGGTGCTCGACATCGGCGCCTATGGTGTCGTCTGGCCGCACATCAGCACGGTGGAACAGGCGTACAACGCCGTCTCAGCGTGTCGGTACCCCCGCGCGAAGGGATCGGCGGCGTACGAGCCAGAGGGCATGCGCGGCGACCAGCCCGTACATGCCGCTCGCTACTGGGGGATTACGCCGCAGGAGTACTACAAGAAGGCTGACGTCTGGCCGCTCGTTCCCGACGGCGAGATTCTCGTCATCATCATGTGCGAGGACGTCGTGGCCATCGACAACCTGCCGCGGATGTTGAAGGAAGTGAAGGGCATCGGCGTGGTGCTGATCGGCGAGGGTGATCTGTCGCAGAATCTCGGTTATCCACGGCAATACGATCACCCCGCCGTGGTCGAAGCGATGACCGCCATCCGCCGCACCTGCAACGAGCATGGCGTCGCCTGCGGGCATCCGCATGTCGAACCTGCCAACGCGCAGCGCGTGATCGACGACGGTTACAAATTCCTGATGGCCGCCCCCGCCCGGAGCTTCGCCGGCCTCGACGCCTGCAGGAAAATTACCGGAAGGACCTGAGGATATCGTCCACGTAGTCGTCATCGTTGACGACGACCACCATCAGCGACCAGGGGCGCACCTGCGCGAGCGTCTTCGAGATCGCCGCGTCGGCGGCTGCCGACGCCCGGACGATGACCGTGTGGGTCATCACGCGCTTCGCGCTGCAGGCGCGGCCGATCGGGGCCGCGGCCTGCGCGTCGCCTCCCGCGCTGACCAGCATCAGCACGAGATCCGCGTCGTCGACGTCCGCGATCAATCGCTCGACGTCGCGTCCCGTTGCTGAATCGAGATCGATCACCTTGACGGTGCGGTTGGTTGGTGGCGGCGACTGGATGCGGAAGCGCCCCTCAGCGGCCGAACTCATGCGGGCCGATTCAGATTGCATGTAAATCCCAAATCCCAAGCTCCAAATCCCAAACCCCAAGCATCCCGATTCGTAATTCGGGAATTGTGATTTGGGATTCGGGATTTGGGATTTGGGATTTCATACAGATGCGGGAGCGACGCCAGGATGCGCGATCAACGCCTCGCGCGCCGCATCCTTGAACGGCTGATCTGCCGGCAACACGACCGCGGCCGACCGCACGCGCTGGTGTTCGAGTGAGACCCCAGGCGGCACGACACCCTGTTCCGTGAATGCCTTGATCGCACGCAGCAGTCTCTGACGCGCCATGATGATGCCGCTGTCGGTCGAGACGAGCGTCTCCTTCGTGCGATCGACGATCGGCCCCATGCTCTCCTGCACCGACGCGTCCTGCATCGCGAACCCTTCGATGCCGCTGTAGGTCTTCCCCGCTTTCTGCGCCGCTCGGTCCATCAGGTAGTCGTTGTCCTTATTGGCAAGCGACCGGTAGTTGCTGTCGACCTTCGCGTGAATGCCTTTGCCGGCGCGCATGGCGGTCAGCTCCGCTTCTGTGAGCGCCCGCGTCGGGTGGTAGTCGAAGCTCCACGCCCAGCAGTTCTCATCATCAATCGGGATCCAGAAATGACCGTGGACCGAGTGGTTGCCGCGCGGAGGAATCATCGTGTAGGACGGCATCACCCACTGCGTGATGCGCCAGTAGTAATTGCCGTCCTCGGCGTTGCGGCGCGCGCCGATGAACAGGCCACCCGCGCTCTCCACCACCTCGAACACCGGACGAAGATCGCCGAGGTTGTACTGGTTGCCCCGCGCCCCTTTGAACAGCGGATCAGTGTTGATGTCGCCGCGATGAAGGAAGGACACATGGCTTGAATCGATGCCACCCTCCATCGCCTGCAGCCAGTTGCATTCCTGGAACCGTTTCGACGTATAGGTCTGCGGGGGCGGCACCATCGCGAACTCGTACTCCGGAAGCGGCGGCTGTGCGTCGGCGGGACCCATGTAGGTCCAGAGCACGCCGCCGCGCTCGACCAGCGGATACGACTTCAACTTCACTTTCTTCGCAAACGCGGAGAGCTCGGGCTCGTTCGGCATGTCGACGCACTGGCCGGTGACGTCGTACTTCCAGCCGTGGTACGGACACCGCAGGCCGCAGTTCTCATTGCGTCCGAACCAGAGCGAGATGCCGCGATGCGCACAGAACTCGTCCATCAGGCCGTAGCGTCCGTCGCTGTCGCGGAAGGCAATGAGCCGCTCCGAGAGCAGCTTCACGCGGACGGGCGCGCAGTCGTTCCCAGGCAGTTCCTCGGCGAGCAATGCCGGAAGCCAATAACAACGGAACATGCGCCCGAACGGCGTCTCCGGTCCCGTCTGCGTCAGCAGGTCGTTCAGTTCCTTTTTGAGCATCCCGTTGTCTCGTCAGTAGTTTACGCCGGTCCGAGGAGGTGCCGGGCCACCGACAAAGCATGCAATACCCTCGGTTCCCTATTGACAACGCCCGACGTGCGGATGTCTGTTAAGGGCCCTGAAAAACACCCTCCTCCAGTAACGTTCGACTTCCGGAAAGAGAGGCAGACATGCAGCGTCTCCCGGTGTCCGTCGGCGTAGGGTTGCTTCTCTCGTTGCTCCTCTCCATCTCGGCTTTCGGTCAAGCGGTGTCTGAGCTCAACGGCACCGTTCTCGATTCCTCGCAGGCCGTGCTTCCCGGTGTGACCGTCACCATGACGGAGGAGAACACCGGCCTCACCCGCACCGTGGTCTCGAACGATCGTGGCCGTTTCGTCGCGCCGGCGGTCACGCCGGGGCGCTATACCATCAAGGCGGAACTTGGCGGCTTCCAGACGCAGACACGATCCGGCGTGACGATCAACGTGGGCCAGGCGGTGACGCTCAACTTCACACTGCCCGTTGGCCAGTTGACGGATCAGGTCGTCGTCACCGGCGAGACGCCGCTCATCGAGCCGACGCAGACGCAGATCGGCACCAATATGTCGCAGACCGACATCGAGAACCTGCCGATGCAGGGACGCGAACAGTTTGCGCTGATGCAGCTGGTGCCGGGTCTCACGCCCGCCCTCAACCCCGGGTCGTTTGAAGGGTCTGCGTACAACGCCAACGGCCGTGAGAGCGGCAGCAACCTGTATCTGGTGGACGGCCAGTACAACAAGGACGACCGCACCGGGACATTCCCGCAATCGCGCATCACCGTGGATTCGATGGCGGAGTACCAAGTCCTGACGCACGAATATGGGGCCGAGTACGGCGGCGCCTCCGGCGTCATTGTCAATGCGATCACCAAGAGCGGTACCAACCAGCTGCACGGTCGCGGCTTCTACTTCCTGCAGGACTCGAAGCTGGACGCGATCAACTACTTTGACAAGATCAACGGCGACGAGAAGCCGGACAGCGGAACCAAGTCGATCGGCGGCAACATCGGTGGGCCGATCATCAAGAACAAAGCATTCTGGTTCTTCAACTATGAGTACACGCACGAGCGCAATGCGGTGCACCTGAGCTTTCCGCCGGCGGCGGCGGCGCTCGCAACGTCGTTCTCGGACGTGTACAACGTCCATCTGTACAACTATTTCGTCCGCGGCGATTACCAGTTCAGTCCGTCGAACACGGTGCACGGCAGCTTCATCTACGGACCGAATGATGGGTATGGTGAGAACGCGGAGGCCGAGCGGTTCACCAAGCAAGGCTTCCGATATGAACTGGCTGCGCCGGAGGCTCTCGCCAGCTTTTCGTGGACCTCCATCCTCAACAACAAGTTGGTCAACGAGGTCAAGATCGGGACGGTCGAGGAGAACTTGTGGATTGGCGACCGCAGCACCTTCAACGACAAGGGCAAAGACATTCCGTGGAATCTCGATACCCATGAATGGACCGGGCTGAAAGGGGTCGATCCGCTCGACTTCGGCTCTGCCCAACAGCATCCGGACTATACGGCTGGCCCGCGGGCCGCGATGAGCGGCAACGCGCTGACCGCGAACGTGTACAGCGAGCAGCTCACGTGGACACCCACAACGCACACGCTCAAGTTCGGCGTGGGAGGAAGTCAGAACAAGGGCACGAGCGTGGTGTCCACGAACCAGATTGGCACGTTCGAATTTGCTCAGAACAACGCGCCGTTCAATCCGGCGGTCACCACCACCTATCCGACGCGTTTCCGGATTCGACTGGGCGAAATGTTCATCCCCATCGGCACGTGGCGTATGAACGCCTTCGTATCGGACAAGTGGCAGTTCACGCCAAAGCTCACCCTGAACCTCGGGGTGCGCTACGACTACGACGACAATTCGTCGAATACAAAGGACGGCTTCGCGCCGCGTCTTGGCGTGGCGTACGCTCCGAATGAAAAAACCGTGCTTCGAGCGGGATTCGGAAAGTTCTACGAATACCCGCCGACGTCGATCATCTCGGACCTGTTCGCCGGCAAGGTGATCTCGAGCGTCTTCACCTTCGATACCGGTGAGGATCTCAGCTCCACGCGCGGCGTGCTGCCCGCGAGTCCATGTCTGCTCGCAGCGGCGGGCAGCCCGGGAATGGCGAAGATCAGCCCGGCATGCCGGGCTCAGCTCGCCACCGCGCAGAACCAGCTCGCCGCCGGCAGCTTCATCAACACCGAGCCGCGGCTGTACGGCAACCGCAAGCTTGGCTATCTGTATCAGATCAACTTCGGCGTCGAGCGCCAGATCATGAACGGCATGGCCGTGACGGCAGACTATGTCGGCTCGCGCGGCCGTGATCAGACCGGCCTGATCGACATCAACGAGCCGCGGCTGCTCGCTAACGGCACGACTGGCCGTCCCGGTCCGTCGGTATTCGATCCTGACGGCTCGCTGATCCCTGCCCAGGCGCGCACCGCCAACTTCCAGCGCGTCCTGCAGTACAGAACCGATTCCGTGTTCAACAGCGACTACGATGCGCTCGAGCTGTCGCTCGACAAGCGGTTCTCCAACAGGTGGTCGGGACGCGCCGCCTATACGCTGTCGCGCTCGCGTGACGTCGCGGCGACTAGCGCCGGCGGCTTTGGGATTGTCAACAAACGGGTGAATGACGATCTGAACCCGCGGCGTGACTACGGCCTGGCAACGTTCGACAACCGTCACGCGTTCACCGCCGGCGGCAACTGGAATGCCTGGCGCGACTTCGGCGTTGGCGCGACGTACCGCTACTATTCCGGCAACCCGGTGAACGAAACCGTCGGACTGGACCGGAACGGCGACCGCGATGGCGCCAATTTCGACCGGCCGGTGAAGGGGCGCGACGACCTGACGCGGCCAATCGTGTCGAAGGTGGATTCGACAGGCACGGCCATTCGCAACGGCATCAAGGGGAGCGACAAGATGCTGCTAGACCTGCGGCTGCAGTACGTGCATCGCATCAGCGGTGAGCGGACGGCCGGCGTGTTCTGGGAGATCTACAACGCGCTGAACCGCGCCAACTTCGCGAACCCGATCGGCGCGCGCAACAGCGCCGACTTCCTCCGATCGATCACTGCCGATGAGGCGCGGTCGATGCAGATCGGCCTCCGGTATACGTTCTGACGACCGCCGGGTTATTGTAAGGGCCGCCTGTCGGGGCCGACCTTAAGGTCGGCCCCTACGTACGCTTTGAAACGAGGTCATCCATGATTCGCAACGCCACCCGTCTCGCAGCGGTTCTCGTTGTCACTGGTCTGATTTGGGCCGCCGCGTCGTATGACGCGCCGCAGGCACAGGCACCGGCCGGAGGCGTCGTGGCGTTCACCGGCGCCACGGTAATCGATGGCACCGGCGCAGCCCCGATGACAGGCGCAACCATCGTGGTGTCTGACGGCCGCATCCAGGCGGTCGGCCGCAACGTGACGGTCCCTGCCGGGGCGACGCGCGTCGATATGTCCGGCAAGTTCATCACGCCCGGCATCATCAACGCCCACGGCCACCTGCAGGCCGACATGTCGAAACGGCCGGCGCGCGACCGGCTGACCGCCCAGCTGCGGATGTACGCGGACTATGGCATCACGACGGTACAGATCCTCGGCCTTCCGCTGGAAGATGTTCCGGACGGGATCAAGCTGCGGGATGAATCACGGCCGGGCACAGCGGGTTCCGTCGATCGTGCGCGCGTGCTGATCGCCGCGGCGAGTCTGCGAAACCTGAAGACGGAACAGGAAGCGCGCGACTGGGCCAACAAGTACGCCGACATGAAAGTGGACATCATCAAGATGCACATCACCGGCGGTCCGATGGACATGACGCCGGCGGTCTATGGCGCGCTGATCGATCAGGCGCACAAACGTGGCCTGCGCACCGCGGCGCACCTCTTCTACCTGCGCGACGCGAAGGGGCTGCTCGACAAGGGAATCGACGTGATTGCGCACAGCATCCGCGATCTGCCCGTCGATCAGCCGACGATTGCCGCGATCAAGTCGCGCGACGTCGAGTACATCCCGACGCTGACGCGTGACATCGCGGCATTCGTCTATGAAGGGACGCCGCCGTACTTCACCGATCCGTTCTTCACACGCCACATCCCCAACTCGTACTACAGCGCCGAGATGGCGAAGCTGAAGGATCCGGCCAACCAGGAAAAGCTCAAAACGGACAAGACCGCGCAGGACATCAAGCCCGCACTGGTGCAGGGCCGCAAGAACCTCAAGACGCTCTCCGACGCGGGCGTCACGATTGCGCTCGGCACCGACACCGGCACCAACGAGGGTCAGTGGCAGGGATACTTCGAGCACATCGAGCTCGAGGAGATGGTGAAGTCGGGCCTGACGCCGATGCAGGCGCTCGTCGCCGCGACAAGCGGTGCGGCAAAGGCGGCGAACATTCAGCAGCAGCTCGGGACGATTGCCGCCGGCAAGCAGGCCGACCTGCTCGTGCTCAACGCGAACCCGCTGACCGACATCCGCAACACCCGGCAGATTCAATCGGTCTGGATTGGCGGGCGGCGCCTCGCAGCCGTCAACGCGACCAACTGAACGCCTTTTCCACCCCGTCCGCCGCAGCGGCGACGGACGGGGACCAAACACCCTTTCAAAACTCCTGTCAACTCTCATGACGGCGGTGCGCGTCGCTTGACAGTGCCGCGCTATGCGATGTCTGCTACGCCCCGAAACAGAACCCATCCAGAGTAACGGGTCGTCCTTTGCGGAAACGGAGGCGTGCATGCAGCGGATCGTGGTGTCCCTGGTCGTCGCCGCGCTTTTCTCCATCGTCCCCGTCGCTCCCCTGTTCGGGCAGGGAGCGAACTCCGAAATCAACGGCACTGCGACAGATCAGTTAGGCGCTGTGCTACCAGGCGTCACGGTGACGCTGACCGAAGAAACAACCGGGCTGGTTCGCACCGTCATCGCGAACGAAGCGGGACGCTGGGTCGCACCAGCGTTGCCGCCGGGTCGCTACAGCCTGAAAGCGGAGCTCTCGGGCTTTCAGACCCAGAACCGCACCGGTCTCGTCGTCAACGTCGGCCAGGCGCTGACGATCAATTTCACGCTGCCCGTCGGAGGGCTGTCGGATCAGGTCACTGTGACGGGAGAGGCGCCGCTCGTCGAAGTGACCAAGAGCGAGGTCGGCACGAACATCACCGCGCAAAACATCGACGCGCTGCCGACTGCGGGACGGCAACAGTACGCACTGCTGCAGCTGGTGCCAGGACTCACGCCGACGCTCGCCGCAGGATCGTTCGAGGGCGCACAGTACAGCGCGGGTGGACAGAGCACGTCGAACAACGTATTTCTGGTCGACGGCGCCTATAACAACGACGATCGCACGCAATCCGGACCCGGCATGCAGACCCGGATGACGATCGACACCACCGCCGAATACCAGGTGCTGGTGCACGATTTCGGCGCGGAATATGGCGGTGCCGCCGGCGCGGTCATCAACGCCGTCACCAAGGGCGGCAGCAACGAGTTCCGCGGCCGCGCCGCCTACTATCTGCAGGACAGCAAGCTGGACGCCACCAACTATTTCCTGAAGCTGGCCGGCAGCGAGCCTGCCAAGAGCGGCGTGAAGACGATGCTCGCCAACATCGGGGGGCCGATCATCAAGAACAAGGCGTTCTTCTTCGCCAATGTCGAGCGCCTGCGGATTCGACAGGCAGCCGATCTGCTCTATCCCGCGAATGCCGCGCCCCTCGCGGTGTCGTATTCGACATTCCTTCCGGTCGGCTCGGAGAACTATTTCGGCCGCCTGGACTACCAGATCAACCAGTCGAACAACGTCAGCGTCCGCGCCGTTTTCGATGTCAACCGCGTAAATGGCCAGGACCACGTCGTCCAGCTGCGCACTCTCCAGGCAATGAGGATCGAGCGCGTGCCGAAACCGGGCGAGACGTTCATCAACGGGCAGTGGCTCAGGGTGATGGGCAACCGCTTGGTCAACGAGTTCCGGGCGCACCGCGTCAACGAGAACCTGCAGGTCGGCGACCAGAGGATGTTTGACAACGCGGGATCGAACACGATCTTCAAGGACAATCAGTTCCTGGGGCTCAAAGGAGACCAGTTAGATTTCGGCTCCGGCCAGTCGCATCCGGATTACCTGACGGGTCCGTATGCCAACCCAGGTGGGGCGAACGTCACGACTACGCTATTCACCGAGCAGTTGACGTTTACGCCGGCCAAGCACACCTTGAAGTTCGGCGTGGGCGGGAGCAAGAACGGCGGCGTCAACGTCGTCGGGACCAACTACGTCGGGTTGTTCACGTTTGCCGGCAACGCCGCGTTCGACCCGGCCAATCCCTCGACCTATCCGAATCGTTTTCAGATTCAACTCGGCGAGCTGTTTCGCCCGATGAAGGACTGGCGCATGAATTACTACGTGTCGGACAAGTGGCAGGCGACACGCATGCTGACGCTCAGTCTCGGCATCCGGTACGACTATCAGCATGAAGTCCCGCAGACCAAGAACGCGTATGCGCCGCGGCTCGGGATGGCGCTCGCGCCGACCGACAAGCTGCTGATTCGCGCCGGCGCCGGGAAGTTCTACCAGTACCAGTCCACCGCGATTCCGGCGAACCTGTTCGCGGGCGCGGTCAACGCGCCGGTCTTCACGTTCGATACCGGTCAGGACAACAGTGCGTCGCAGGGAAGGTTCCCGACCAACGCCTGCCTGCTGCCGGTCAACAACGGAGGCCAGGCCGAGATCAGCGCTGCGTGCCGCGCGCAGCTGGACGCGCAGCGCAGCTTGGTGGGCACCGCCGGCTTCGTCAACACCGAGCCGGTGCTCGACGGCCGGCGCCGCCTGGCGTATTTGTGGTCCTACGACGTCGGCGTTCAGCGCGAGCTCTTCACGGGAATGGCCGTGACGGTCGATGTGGTCGCGACGCGCGGCTACGATCAGCTGGGACGCATCGACATCAACGAACCGCGCCGGTTGGCCAATGGAACCATCGGACGTCCCGGACCGGCGGTGTTCGATCCGGATGGCACGCTGATTCCGGCCTCGGCCCGAAACGCCACCTTCCAGCGCGTGCTGCAGTACCAGTCCGCCTCATTTTTCAACAGCGATTCGACGGCACTCGAGGTGAGCCTGGTCAGGAGGATGGCCAATCGCTGGTCCGGCCGCGCGGCCTACACGCTGTCAAAGGCGCATGATGTCGGAACCGGCGTTCGCGGTGAAGCACGCGTCGTCAACGATCTCGATCCGCGGACGGACTACGGCTTGTCGGATTTTGATAACCGGCACGCGTTCACCGCCGGCGGCAACTGGGACCCGTGGGGAGGGCTCAGCGCCGGCGCAACGTTCCGATTCTATTCGGGCAACCCGGTCAATGAAACGATCGGCCTCGATGCGAACGGCGATCGCGACAACACGGATCGCCCCATCAAAGGCGTCAACGACCTGACCAAACCGATCCTTTCAGCGGTGGACAGCAATGGCGTCGCCGTCCGAAACGGTATTCCCGGCTCGCACAAGACGCTCCTCGACCTGCGCCTCCAGTACGTCGTCAAGTTGCAGAACCAGCGTACTGCGGGATTCTTCTGGGAGGTCTACAACGCCCTGAATCACACAAACTTCAACAACGTGATCGGGAATCGCAATGCGTCGAGTTTCGGGCAATCGATTGTCGCGGACACGGCGCGCCAGATGCAGCTGGGGGTACGCTACACCTTCTGACGCTCAGGCGGGTAGGGCGGGTAAGGCGGGTAGGGATTAAAATCCCACCCGCCGCCGACGTGCCCCACCCGCCCAACTCGCCTCACTCGCCCGATCGATTTCTACTCGCCGGTGTAATGGGTTGGCCCGTCATGCATTCCCGCTCACCGGCCCTCCACAATTACTTCTTCAAGCAGTACGGGCTCGCCGGCACGTACGTTCCGCTCGCAATTCCACCCGAACGTCTGGAGCCCGCCCTTCGCGCGCTTGCGCCGCTCGGGTTTGCCGGCTGCAATCTCACCATCCCTCACAAGGAACGTGCCCTTGCAATCGTTGACGAGGTCGACGATGTCGCGCGGCGGATCGGCGCGATCAGCTGCGTGATTGTGCGAGCGGATGGATCGCTCAGTGGAACCAACAACGACGTCCATGGATTCACGCGGAACGTTCTTCAACACCAGCCCGGCTGGCGTGCCGACACCGGACCGGTCGTGGTGATCGGCGCGGGTGGTGGAGCGCGCGCGGTGGTCTACAGCCTGGTCGAACGGGGCGCTCGCGAAATCCGTCTCGTCAACCGCACACGGGAGCGAGCCGACACGCTCGCGCGCGAGTTCGGGCCTTCGGTGACCCCGCTCGACTGGAGCGAGCGTCATCGAGCGCTCGGCGGCACGGCACTCCTTGTCAACACCACGAGCCAGGGCATGAGCGGGCAGCCGCCGCTCGACCTGAATCTCGACGCGCTGCCATCCACTGCGCTCGTCGTCGACATTGTCTACATTCCCCTTGCAACGCCGCTGCTGGCGGCCGCGCGTGCCAGAGGCAATCCGACCGTGGATGGCCTCGGGATGCTGCTGCATCAGGCGTGCATCGCATGGCGGCTCTGGTTCGGGCTCGACCCTGAGGTCACGCCGGACCTGCGCGCGACCATCGAAGCCACGTTGCCGCGCGTTCCGAATCCCGAATCCCGGATCCCGGATCCCGCCTGAAGCCACCACATGTCACGAATCCCACTCTCGATCGCTACGACCGACTACGACCATTTTCGCGACTTCAGGATGGGTCTCGTCACCGCCGAGGGAATCGACCACACCTGGCTCACGCTTGGTCATCACGAATGCTTCGCGCGGTTCACCGCGAACCGCGAGTTCGACCTGTCGGAGCTCTCGTTTGCGAAGTTCACGACGCTGGCGAGTCGCGACGATAGCGACATCGTCGGGCTGCCGGTGATCTGCTCACGCTTGTTCCGCTTCTCGTCGTTCTACGTGAACAGAAAGAGCGGGATCACGGGCGTCGCAGATCTTCGCGGCAAACGTGTCGGCTCACCCGAATGGGCGCACTCGGCGGCTGTCTACATGCGCGGCTGGATGCAGAACGAGATGGGCGTGAAGTTGAGCGACGTGCACTGGTACCAGGCCGGCGCCAACGCGCCCGGCCGCGACGAAAAGGTGGAGTTGGACCTGCCGCCGGGCGTGGCGATCACGCGCATTGCCGACAGGAGCCTGAGCGAGCTGCTTGCGGCGCACGAGATCGACTGCGCCATCATCGCGCGCCCACCGACGTGTTTTCTCGAAGGACATCCCGATGTCGTCCGGCTCTTCCCCGATTACGTGGCGATGGAGGAGGCGTACTACACGCGCACGAAGGTGTGGCCCATCATGCACATCATCGCCATGAAGCGATCGATCGTGGACCAACATCCATGGGCGCCGCGGAACCTGTATAACGCGTTCCTCGAATCGAAGCGGCGTTCCGTCGAGCGCATCCTCGACCCCGCCGTGTCGCGCTATCCGGTGCCGTGGCTGGCGACGTATGCGCGGCGGATGCGCGATCTCTTCGGCGGCGATCTGTTCCCGTACGGCATCGAGGAAAACCGGGCGACATGGGAGCAGATGGCGCTCTACACCTATCAGCAGGGCATCGCGCATCGGCACATGAAACCCGACGAGTTCTTCCCACCGGGCATCATGACTAAGGTCATCATCTGAGCCGCCTGTGCAGACTTTAGTCATCCGGGAAGGGGGTACGCGGGATGGCCGAAGGGGAAGGGTTGGTCTAGCCCAATCCCTCATTACGGCTGCCTAATGACTGGACCAGCCCTTCCCCCTTCCCCCTTTCCCCCTTCCCCCTGCTGCTTACCATCCACTGGCACAAAGCTCGCTAATCGTGCACTTCACTCCTGTGAAGAGGCTCGTAGCGGCACTCTCGCTTCTGGCGGCGCTTCCTCAAGATTCAACAACGACACAAGTTCAGCCGTTCAACTGGCCGGCAGGAACCGTCGCGCTCGTCGAAACCGAGTACGTCCGCGAAGTGAACGACGGCTTCACGACGCAGCAGCTGGCAGTGCTTCGCATGACGCACCGCATGCGAGTGTCGCCGCATCCCGACGGCGTGCTTGTTCAGTTCGACAATCAGAAGGCGATTGCCGCAGCTGGTGACATGACTGACGCGTTAGGCGCGTTGCTGCCGTGGTGGGTCCCACGAATCATCGTCGGTCTCGACGGCCACCTCGTTCGAATCGAGCAGACCGAGCGGGTGCAGGAGCTGGTGGGCCAGCTGTTCGAGCCGCTCGCGACGACACCGACCGAGCAAACGCCGGCCGCCCTGAAAGACCTGATGGCCATCATGGCGTCGGGGGCCGGTCTGCGTTCACTGGTGCAGGATGACTGGGATCATCTCGTCGGGAAGTGGATCGCGGCTCCGCTCGACTCGGGTCCTCTCGAGTCGACCGCGCTGTCGATGCTGTTCAACAGCGTCTCACTCCGGTCCAACGTACGACGGCAGATGATCGACCGCGCAACGTGCACTCGGGAAGACGCGATGATCGAGTGCGCCACATTCGAATCGCGCTCGATGATCGATCGAGAATCACTTCCTGTTCTGCAGAACTACCTCTCGCCCGGCGCTGCGAACGCTGGCGTCCGAATCGTCGGTTCCGAAAAGGTGGACCGCGTCACGCTGGAAATCGGCACCATGCTGCCGCACGAAGCCATCCTGACGCGCACCGTGCAGAGCACGACCGAACTGAGCGGACGCACCGTATCGACGCAAAGCGTCCAGCGGCGAAGCGTTCGCTTCACTTACGTAAGGCCGCAGTGATTCGACGTCACCGGCGTGTCCGAACTCGTTAACGGCTTCGGCACTCACGCGGCGACGTGACGCTGGAGACGATGCCGATCTGTTTGAGCTGCGGATAAAACCGACCCATGAACGTGAAATGGCAGTTCAGGCCGGTGTCGCCCTCGTAGGCAGCGTTGATCGTGATTTCCATCAGCCGAACACCGTTCCACGCGGCCGCAGCCGAGTCGCCTTGCAACGTGAAAGTAACAGGAATCAACTGCTCCGATCCGAGTTCGGTACGCGACGGCTGAGGCCGGGTCCGATCGGTCAATGACTGCTTCTGTGAATCGATGAACAGATCGTTGGTGATCGACGCGTCGATCGGCCGATCGCCGTTGTTCCGTACGTCGACAACTGCGGTCAGTCGTGCCGTGTCCGGGTCATAACTGACCGATATCGGTCCCGTAACCAACTGCGGGATATCGTTCCGGGGGCTGAAATACCAAACCCCGAGGGTCGCCACGACTGCGGCAAGCACGAGCCATCTAGTCCTTGACACGAATCCTCCCCGGGTGTACGAAGCACACGCCAGTAAGCTGTTACCAACCCGGAGGTCGAGATGAGGAAACGACTCCTCGAGGTCCTCGCTGTCGTCGGGATGGTCCTCGCCGTCATTGTTCTGCTGAAAGTCGCGCCGGCGCGCAGCGCGAGTACGGCCCAGGGGCTCAAGACCGGGTGGGGCGACCCGGATCTGCAGGGCATCTGGACCGACGACTATCAAACGCCGCTGCAACGTGCCGCGAAGTACGCGAACAAGGCGGAGTTCACCGACCAAGAGCGCGCCGAACTCGATCGACAGCGCGCGTCGATCCTACGGCGAAACCAGCGCGTGGAGATCGGCACCGAACGCGACGTGGCCGGCGCCTACAACGCCGTCTTTCAGTCGATCAAGCACACGGGCAAGCGAACGTCGCTGATCGTCGATCCGCCGGACGGACGGATTCCTCCGCTGACGGCCGAGGCGAAGCAGCGTGCCGACACCGACCGCCAGTTCCGTCTGGCGCTGATGCAGGCCACGGAGACCTGTAAGAACGGCGACACCGCCTGCGCCGGCGGAAAGTATGCTCCGCGCTCACCGCGCTATCACGAGATGCCGCCGTTCTACAACACGGGCCGGCTCAATCGATCCGATGGTCCCGAGGACCGCAGCATGACGGAGCGCTGCATGGCCGCGGTGATGCCGGACTTCGGCGGCTACCGCCGAGTTGTGCAGACCCCCGGAAGGGTGTCGATCTTCTACGACGTGGGGCAGGGTCAGGGATGGCAGCGCGTCATCACCCTCGATCAGACGCCGCACCTTTCCGCGTCAGTCCGCCAGCGATTCGGAGATTCGCGCGGGCACTGGGAAGGCAACACACTTGTCGTCGACGTCACCAACTTCTCTCCGAAGAGCGACTTCAATGGCGCGCGCGAGAACCTGCATCTCGTCGAGCGATGGACGCGCGTCGATGCGAAGACGCTCGAGTACACGGTGACGATCGAGGATCCAACCACGTGGACGAAACCGTGGACGGTCAAACAGGAAATGAACCGCCAGGACGAACAGGCAAACCGGATCTACTACGAGCCGCGGTGCCATGAAGGGAACTACGGTCTGCCGGCGTTGCTGTCGGGCACCCGCGCCGAAGAAGCGGCGTTTGCCGCCGGCAAAGGCCCCGATCCGGCGACGAAGGATTCCGCGACTGACTTCGGTACCGAAGGTGGCGTCGATGCGCTGACAGGAGGTGGCTAATGTCCAGACGCTCGCTGGCCGCGACCATTCTGGTCACCGCCGTTGTCACGGCTCTCGTCACGTCCTCGCTGACGCGCGCGGCGTCTGGCCAGGCCACGCGTGCGGCGCGCACGACCGATGGCAAGCCGAATTTGAGCGGCGTATGGCAGGTCAATAACGAAGCGAACTGGGACCTGCAGACGCACGCGGCTCGTGCCGGAGCCGTGACGCAACGCGGCATTTATCCGTACGCGTACGCGGAAGTACCGGCCGCGCCGGTGCTCGCACTTGGCGCCGCCGCCATCGTGCCCGGCTCGCTCGGCGTGGTTCAGGGGGACGGCCAGATTCCGTACACGCCGGCCGCGGCGATGAAGAAGGCCGAGAATGGCGCCAACTGGATCGACCGCGATCCGGAGCTGAAATGCTATCTGCCCGGCATTCCGCGCGCGACCTACATGCCCTACCCGTTTCAGATCGTCCAGAGCTCGACGAAGATCCAGATGATCTACACGTTCTCGAACGCGGCCCGCACCATTCACCTCGACCAGGTGGCGCCGCCGCCGGACGACACCTGGATGGGCCATTCGGTCGGGCGCTGGGATGGCGACACGCTTGTCGTCGACGTCACGCATTTCAACGACAAGACATGGCTCGACAGGGCCGGAACCTTCCACAGCGATGCGCTGCATGTCGTCGAGCGCTTCACGCCGATGTCGGCCGACGCGCTGCGATACGAAGCAACGATCGAGGATCCGAACGTCTTCACACGGTCGTGGACGATCGCGATGCCGATCTATCGACGGTTGGAGCCGAACATCCAGCTCCTCGACTATCCCTGCATCGACTTCACCGAGGAATTCCTCTACGGACATCTCCGCAAGCAGCAACTGGTGAAGCACTGGGAAGGCGAGACGATGGCGGTGGATATCACGCGCAAGGTACCGCCGGGCGAGCGTCTGTTTGAGTGGTACGGGAAGTAGCGCGCAGGAGGCTGAACGATGGCAACGAAGCTGACGGTTGTCGTGATGATGGTGGGTGCATGCCTCGCAGCGACCGCTGCGCCGCTACGAGCGCATCATGCATTTGCCGCGGAGTTCGACGCGAAAAAGCCAGTCCACTTCACCGGCACGGTGACGAAGATGGAGTGGACCAATCCGCACGTCTGGCTTCACATGGACGTGAAGAAACCGGACGGCACCGTCGAGAGCTGGGCGTTCGAGGCGGGAACACCGAACGTGCTGTTCCGGCGCGGCTTCACGAAGGATTCGCTGAAGCCGGGTACGCAGGTGACGGTCGACGGCTATCAGGCCAAGAACGGGTTGCACAGGGGGAACGGCCGCGATCTCACATTCCCTGACGGCCGCAAGCTGTTTCTCGGCGCCACGGGAACTGGTGCGCCGTACGAGCTGACGCCGAACGATCAAAAGGTCAAGTAGCAATCGTGCGGGCCGACCTTCAGGTCGGCCCGCGGTTGCCGCCTCCACGACGATCATCCTGCGGGGGGAAAGAGGCTGCGCTCGAGAAGAGCCCGACTTAGCGATTTGGTACCACCTCGCTGAGCCGAATGTCATCGGGACGGACAAGGACAACCTTGCCATTCTCGAAGAAGGCAAAAAACTGAAGGATTTCGTTGGCGGTCGAGTACTGCCAACGGGGGCCGGCGATCGCCACCGGGTTGCCGTACATCGCGCGTATTTCCGCTTCCGTTTTCCCGACAAGAGATTTGGTCGACTCTGCGTCCGCGGGCCTCGACGCCGCTCGCTGACGGGCCTGCAAGGTGCCTCTCAGCGAATTCCCCATCGCATTGTTCCCCTCGTGACACGCGTACTCGTACATCTGGTACGGCTCCGCCTTCGTGGCGCCGACGTTGTCGTTATACGACAGCACGCGATCCTTCTCCCACGGCTGCATGAACGTCCAGGGTCTCGTCCAGGTCTTCGGGTCGTCGATGGTGACGTAGTAATGGATCCGGTTTGGACCGACCGGCACGAAGTGCTCGACCACATGAAAGTTGCCGAACGGGATCCCGGCGTCCGCGAAGGCCCCAACCGATCCCCCGCTCTGCTTGTTCGTGTAGTTGGTCGTTTCGACGACCAGCGTATTCCCCTCCCAATGCCCGCGTGAATCGCCCATCCAGCCGCCCATCGTGCCGCCGAGATGCGGCCGCCCATCCAGCGGGATGATTCGCGTGTTGAGCCGCTCGTGCGCCAGCATTACCCATCCAGGCGATTGCATCAGATATTGCGCGCTGTTGTAGCCCATGGTGGTGGTCGGCACTTGTGCGGCGATGCACCGCTCGGCGAGATCGTAGTCCTCCCAATGGCGGATCTCGATGACGGCAGCCGACGGCTCCGTTGCGGGATGCGCGCGTAGATACGTCTGCTGTACCGCCAACGCCTCCGGTGTCAGGGGCGGTATTCTTCCGTCCGGCGGATCTTCGATGAGGGCGGTTCGGTTATCGGAGACGAACGTCTGGGGCGTCCAGAATCCGTTGTAGGCGTCGAGACGATCCAGTTGAGCAACTGTGGCCTTGGCGCACCGCTCATCGTTCTTATTGCACAACGGGTCGTTATCACCGCTGGTCCGCGCGCGCGCGGCCAGTTCGGCATCGGTAAATGTTTTTTTTCCCGCCAGGTTCGCGGGCCGCTGCATCGGCACGGTGGTATGGTTGTCCCACACCCCTTGCAGATCCGGGTCACCCCACGGCGTTCTTGGAGGTGCGTAGGTCGACGCGGGCACTTTGAACGGGGTCGTTCCGCTCGGTGCCTGACAGGCGACGACCGCCTCAGCAAGCCAGACCGTAGCGCCGGCGACCACCAGCGAACCCGCCGCAATGAGAAAGCGAAGGCGCCTCATCCCCTCCCGTTATGTTAAGCGGCGGGCACCCC
>JACXTT010004108.1_pt1 | contig 21769 bp, 11 predicted proteins | sample 9270951 | NCBI WGS metagenome assembly JACXTT01 (sample SAMN15532306, study PRJNA645909) | rock metagenome | isolation source: weathered quartz diorite | place: Puerto Rico | collected 2017-06-21
TATCAAGCAGGTTCACGAATACGCGTTGGAGACGGCGTTTGTCCGCTTGGACCGAGGGGATGCCGGCGGCCCCCTCCACGGTCACCCGAATCTCCCGGTCCCTCGCCTCCCCTTCGAGCAGCCTCACGGCGTCGGCCACCGTCTCCCCAAGCCCCACGCTCCCGTATTGGAGCCGGAGACACGCGTAACTCCCCTGGTAGACGTCGAGTCGATCATCGATGATGCCGAGAACCAACTCGGTCGAGTTCACGAGTCCTTCCAACACGCGGACCTCTTCCGGGTCGCCGCGACCTCCTCGCCCCCGTCTGACCGACGACAGCGTGCGAGAGATTCCGATAAGGAGTGTCCGCAGATCGTGGACCACCTTTGACGTAAAGTAGCTGGACACGGCGCGGCGCTCAGCGTCTGTAAGACGAACGTTCGGGTTCCGCGAAACCGGCGAGGGCCCTGTGTCCGCCTGGCGACCAGGCAACCACTTCTCGATCACGGCGAGGAGATCGTCTTTGGTAAACGGCTTGACGAGCCAATCGTCCATCCCGACGGCCAGGCACTGCTGCCGGGCGGTCTCGAGCGCGTTCGCGGTAAGCGCGATGATGGGAACCCGCCGCTGGCTGTCCGACGTGGCGGGCCGTTCGGAACGCTCGCGCTCGCGGATGGCCTTGGCAGCCTCAAAGCCGTCCAAGACCGGCATCTGACAATCCATCAGGATCAGGTCGTACTCGACGCGCGACACGGCATCCAGGGCCTCCGCTCCCGTGCTCGCCGCGTCCACGCGACAGCCCGCGCCATCCAGCATGGCGACCGTCACCTCTCGATTCACTGCGTGATCCTCCGCCACCAGAATCGTGGCGCGCCACGGCGTACGCCGTGGCGGCTCCGCCAGGCTGGTCGTGCTCTCGTCGACCGTCATCGCCCGGACGCCGGGCCCGTCGGGTAGCGGAACCGCCGCGGGCAGCGAGGCCGTCGCCGTCTCAAATCGGGCGATGAACCAAAACAGACTGCCGCGCCCCGGCTGGGATCGGACGCCGATCCCGCCCTTCATCCGCTCCACCAGTTGTTTACAGATCGCGAGGCCGAGGCCGGTTCCACCGTATTGCCTCGTGGTGGACCCGTCGGCTTGCGAAAATGACTCGAAGATTCGCGCTTGAGCATCCAGCGGAATGCCGATCCCGGTATCCAGGATTTCGAATCGCAGTCCGACGTCGCACGGACCGATATCCTGAATCGAAATATCGACCCTCACCTCACCCTGCTCCGTGAATTTGACGGCGTTGCCGACCAGGTTGATCAGAATCTGTCCGAGTCGATGGGGATCACCGCGCACCCACGTGGGCACGTCGGCCGCGAGGGAACAGACGAACTCAAGCCCTTTGCGCCGCGCATGCCGGGACAGCAGCTCGGCCACATCGTCCACGGTCTTACGCAGGTCAAACGCCACCTGCTCCAACTCAAGCTTACCCGCCTCGATCTTCGAGAAATCCAGGATGTTGTTGATGAGGCTCAGCAGCGTGGCCCCCGAGTTGCGCGCGGTCTCGGCGTAGCGTCGCCCTTGTGGCGGCAAATTCGTATCCAACAACAGGTCGATCATTCCCAGGACGCCGTTCAACGGCGTGCGGATTTCGTGGCTCACGTTTGCAAGAAACTGCGACTTGACGCGATTGGCTTGTTCGGCCCGTTCGGCCAGGACATAGGCCTGTTGCGTCGCGCGTTGGAGCTCGATGGTTCGCTGTTCGACCTGCGCCTCGAGCGTCTGCTGATAGGTCTGGACCTGTTGGCGCGAGTCGCGGAGCCGTTCGATCATCACGTTGAACGCGTCGGTCAGACGGTTGATCTCCTCGTGGCTGGTGAGCTCGATGCGCTGATCGAGTTTGCCCTCCGATATGTCACGGGCGACGCCGGCCAGACGTCGGATCGGCGCCGCGATTCGCCGGGTCATCACCACCGTGAGCGCGACGCCGACCAACGCCAAGAGCGACGTCACCAGCACCGTCGAGATGAGAAAAGCGCGGATCCGCGCGTCCAGCGCTCCGTGTCCCAACCCCAACTGGACGTATCCGATGATGGCGGGTTTGGCGGCCTCGTTCCGCATTTCGAGAAACAGGTCGTCGCCGGACCTCGCGGCGCGACTGACCACCGGCGCAAGGATGTCGAGGTAGTGCTTCCCGGTCCGCTCCTCGGTAAACCACGTGATGCGGATGCCGTCTCCGCCGACCTCGGACCAGCCTTTGGGGTCGGCAGTGATGGTGATCTCGGGATCCATCACTTTGCCGGCCAACAGGGTCCGCTCGGCATTGATGAGACCGATGTATGCAACGTCGGGATCCACGGACGCACTGTCCACGATCCGAGACATCACCTCCTGGTCGGCCACATACAACGCGTACTCGGCGTTCTCGGCGATCATGGCGGCTACCGTGGTTCCGTGGCGAATCAGATCGCGATGGAAGCCGGCCGAGGTGGTGCGGATCACGAACACTCCGATACCCGTCGCGGTCAAGAGAATGATCGCGATGGTCAGGAGATTGAACGCGGTCACGAGCCCGAGCCGTCTCAGAGCCATCTTACTCGAACACCTCCGCCGCCCCCCGCACCAGACTGTCCGGCAGGACGATCTTCATGTAACGCGCCGTCTTGAGGTTGATCGCGTATGCCACCTTGCGCGGCGACTCCGGAGACAGTGAGTCCGGCGAGCGCCCATCGAGGATTTTCTTCGCCAGTTCTCCGCACTGCATCCCGAGGTCATTATAGTCCCGATCGAGCGCGTACAGCGCCCCCGCCTTGGCCCAGGAGGTGGACAAACCGATGAACGGAATGCGATTGCGGAGTGAGAACAGGAGCAGTGCTTGGGCCGTCTCCGGCGAAAGGACGACGTGATCGGCCAGTCCCCACAACACGTCCACCGTTCCCGCGAGGCGATTCAGCGCGCCCGGAATGTCGCGCGGCGTCTCGATCGCTTGCGCAGAAAGGGTCAATCCCATTCGCCGTGCCTCGCGTGACGCGGTTTCGACCTTCTCCTGATTCTCTTGCGGGTTAAAGAGAACGCCAATGCGCTTGGCCGCGGGTAAGAACCGCTGCAACCACTGAAACTGGGTTTCCACCGGAATCTCGAGAGCGACGCCGGCGGCATGAGGAACTTTCTTGACGTCGGCGAGGTTCAGGAGCAGGCACGCGACGACCGGCGCCTCGATCTGAGCGTCGATGACGGTCCCGGTGCCGAAAGCCCCGAGCGCATACACCAGCCGCGTCCCGTCGTGCTTGATACTCTGGACGGCCCGGAGCGACTCGGCCGAATCGCCGCGAAGCGCGTAGACCTCGTACCTCGCGTCGACTCCTTGGTGCGTGAGGTACTCCTGAAAGCCGCTCAGCGCGGCCTGATAGGGGGGCCCATCATAGCTCGCGAGCACCGCGATCTTGGACGGCTGGGTGCCGGCGGAGAAGCTCTCGGGCATTGAGCCGAACAGAACAGCCGTCGTGACCGCCGCCATCGCCACCTTGGCCACGGCTCGCACACCCGGGAACTCAAAACGCATACGTGAGTTTGACCCGAACGGTTCGACCGTCTTGCGCGATGACGTCTTGTGCGTGCTCTTCTGATCCCGGATCGCCGTAGTCGATGCCGAACATGTTGTACACACTCAGCGAGAGCTGAAGATGGTTCGACAACGCCTGTGCGACGAGCGTGGCGTTCGTGACATAAAAGGCTCGGGCGCGATTGTCCAACCGGGTCCGCCGCGAGCTGGTGTACTGGGTTTCCAGCCCCACGAAGAGTGCCTCCGGTATCACGGTGAGGATGACGTTGGACTTGGCCAGATGTTTGGGAGAGTTGGTCAGCGGTTTTCCGGTTTGCGTGTCCTCGGTGTCCTGATAGGAATAGCTGACCCGCCCTTCCACGGTATTGATCCAACGTCCGTCCACCTCGAGTTCCAGACCGTTGGTCTTGATGGTCTCCATGTTCTGAAACACCAGCAGACCGTCGGCCGGATCGGTCTCCAGGGTGATCAGGTCATCGATCCGGTAGTGAAAGACGGAGACCATTCCGAGGACATGGTCGGTGAGCGAGCGCTCCGCCACCAGTTCCGTCGAGGTCATCGTCTCGGGGCGGAGCTGGGGGTTCGCCTTTTGCGTCACAAGGTCCTGGTAATACAATTCGTAAGGCGTCGGAGAGCGGAACGCCCGACCGTAGAACAGCTTCAGCGTGGTGTTCGGCAGCGCGTTGGAGATCAAGGCCAGCCGAGGATTGGTGCTCCCGCCGAACGTGTCGTAGTGGTCGTGACGCACCCCCAGATTGATCAGCAACCCCTCGCGCAGCGTGATCTCGTCCTGAACATAGAACGCCGTGTTGTTGGCGCGCCGCTTGTCGTCCATGTACACGGCAAGATCGTAGTTGCGTTGTTCGAGTTCCAGATCGTATTTGTACTCCGCCCCGATCATGAACCGATGGCTTGAGGCGATGACTTGGTTCATCGTGACCTCGCCTCCCCACCACTTCCCTTCGGCGGTATCGTGATTGACGATCAGCGTGGGCAAGCCATAGTCGAAGGCATACCGGCCCTTGTACCACGTCGTGTCGTAATAGAGCCTGACCATGGTGCTGCGCCGCGCGTTCCATTGGTGATCGTGGGTAAGTTCCACATAGCCCCGCTCGTCGAGTGTTTGGGTCCGCGGATCGTTGAACACCGTGCCGAAGCTGGCGGTGGGAATCACTTTCGTGCGCCCGGAATACCCTCCCTGGACCGAGAGGTCGTTGATCCCGAGTTTGAAAAACGTGCTGGCGTACCGGTCGTCGTCGACGTGCTCGGCGACGCCGTTGTTCGTGGCAGGGCTGTCGAATTCAGGGTAGAAGAGCCGGGGGTGGCCGTTGCTGTCGAAGAACGATCCGGAGACGAGCAGCTCCGGCCCCTGCAGGAATCGTCTGCCCAGGGTGAGTCGGGTCTTGTACGTGTCAAAGCTCGCCGCCTCGCCGGACACCTCGGCCGGTTCCATGTCGCGTCCGCGTTTGGTCACGATGTTGACGACGCCGAAAAACGCGCTCGTGCCGTACAGCGACGAACTGGGGCCGCGAATGATCTCGACCTGCTTGATCAGGTCCGCGTCGAGAAACCCGTCCGTGCCGATCAAGATGCCGTCGTAGACGTTATCGTTCATGCGGTGGCCGTCGATGAGCAGCAACACCCGGGTGTTATAGTCCCCGGGCCAGCCGAATCCCCTGACCCCAATGTAGCTGTAGTTCCGATCGTAGGTCACGAAGAAACCCCGTACCCCCCGCAAGACGTCGGCGAGCGTTCGGTACCCGTATTTTTGGATCTCGTCGGCGGTCACGATGCTCACCGACGACGGTGCTTCAGCGGCCCGTTGCTCGTACTTGGAGGCGCCGTACACCGAGGGGATGTCCAGGAACAGGATCGTTTCTTCGGCAAGACCCTTGGTCGGCTCAGGTTCGGAGTAGCCGGGCGCGGGGGCACAGAGCATGACGCACATCACGGTGACCCATAGGCGGAGCGCCAAGAAAGGAAACATGCGCGGGAGTATACGCCCGCTCCGGGCGAAAGCCAACCATCACACGGCCGTGAACACCTATTGCCAAGTGGGATGTTTTCTCCTTCTATGGCGCGCCGAGGTGCGGTTACCCGTGAAGGAACGGGCACGCGGAACGATATCCTGGAATGTCGAGCGAGACCCGACAATGGATTGTGATCTCTGCGATGCTCCGGCAGGTCAGGTGAGCGGCGACAGAAAATAGCATGGAAAGTGTGACGTGACGATTGTCCTTTGGTTGGATTTTTGAGTGGTCAAGGAAAAAGAACGGGCACCGGAATGACGGGGTTGGGCAGGATGAGTGGTATGTTATCCGATGCGGCTACGGCTTTCCCCGGAAAACACGTTTCCGCTCGGCCGCGCCTTTTTGCGGTTGAGCCTGTCGAAGCGCTCAGTGCCCAGATCCTGATACGGGGTACCCCGGCGCAGCTCCTTGCAGATCACGGTGATCCGAGCTGATTTGAGCCGAGCGACTGCCAGAAACGCCGCATGCAAATGCTCGATAAAGCGTGCTCGAATATCTAGGTTTCGTCGTCCTGGGAACTGAAAAGCCTCGTGTCGGGAGTTCGAGTCTCCCCCTCGGCACCACTGGCTCCACGAGGGCTAGCGCCAGGCAACGCACTAGCCCTCCAGAAATAGCCTCTCCCCTTTTCTTTCCCCCTCGGCATGTTCATCTCGTTGAGGACGGTTCGTGGTAAAGACCGACATCCGTGATGTCTGGCATGCGCCATGTGCATCGGACGCGTTGACTGACGATCGACGACAGACGCGTGGCCAGACCCGGGCCTTGATACGGCTTGGCCACAAAAAAAAGCCCAGCCGTATTCTTTCGGCGCTCAAAAACTTTTGTAAGGCCTTTTCCCAACGTTTGCGCGGGTCCGACCAGATTAGACGACGGCGAACCGGAAGCGGCTTGTCGTCGCGTAGGAGCTTGGGCCGTGGGGGCTAGTTACGCGGCGTCGACGAGGCTTGCGGGCTCAATCGATCCGCGTCGAAGCAGGTCGGCAAACTGGTTGGCGGGCACGGCCGGGCTGAAGAGATACCCCTGGGCGGCATCGGCTCCCTGCTGGCGCAGCAGGCTTCGCTGAGCCTCGGTCTCCACTCCCTCCGCGATCACAGACACGTTAAGCGTGTGGCCCATTGCCACGATCGCGCCGCAGATGGCGACATCCCTGGCATTACCCGGCAGCGGTTTGATAAATGATCGGTCTACTTTCAGTGTGGTGAGCGGAAAACGCTTGAGGTAACTCAGCGATGAGTACCCCGTCCCAAAGTCATCAATCGAAAAGCGCACGCCCATGGCCTGAAGTTCATGACACATCACGACCGCGGCATCGCTGTCCTTCACCAGAATACTTTCCGTGAGCTCAAGCTCGAGATCGCTGGGCGCCAACCCCGTCTCATTCAACACCATCTCGATGTGCCTCACCAAGGTTCCCTGTTGAAATTGCCGACCGGAGATATTGACGGCCATGCGAATCTTGGGAAGCCCCGCAACTTGCCACCGCTTGTTTTGCCGGCACACCTCGGCCAACACCCACTCGCCGATCGGAACAATCAACCCGCTTTCTTCGGCCACCGGAATAAACTCGAGCGGCGGGACCATCCCCTTCCCAGGGTGATTCCAGCGGAGGAGCGCCTCGGCTCCAATAATCCTTCCTGTTTTCAAATCGACCTGCGGTTGATAATGCAGCACAAGCTCATTCCGCTCGTTGGCATGCCGGAGAGCAGTCTGGACCTGGATGAGCTTGATGGCATGCTGATTCATCTCGTCGTTGTAAAACTGATAATTGCTTCGCCCGGATTCCTTGGCGCGATACAGCGCGGTATCGGCGTTCTTGAGCAGCAGGGATGGACTGGTGTGCTCCTGCGTCAGACTGACCCCCGCGCTGGCGCTACAATAGTATTCCTGTCCCCCCAGACGGTACGGTTCATCAAGCCGGCTGATGATCTTCGCGGCCAGGTGCGCCACATCGTCGGGACTGGCGATGTCGGTGAGAAGCACCACGAACTCGTCTCCGCCAAGCCGACATACGGTGTCTCCGGCGCGCACGCTCTGGGTCAACCGTTCGGCAACCTGTCGCAGCAACTCGTCTCCGATGTCATGCCCCAGCGTGTCGTTGACCGATTTGAAGTAATCCAAATCCACGAACATCACCGCCACGATCCTCCCGTGCCACGGCGATCGTGTCAGGGCCTGTTCCAACCGGTCCATGAGGAGATGGCGGTTCGGCAAGCCCGTCAAGGCATCGTGCGTGGCCTGGTGGGCCATTTCCTGGACAACTCTTCGCGCGTGGCTGACATCCTGAAACACCAGCACCGCCCCGATCACGCGACGTCCTTCGCGGTCCCGAATGGGCGCGGCAGAGTGATCGATGGCCATGTGGCCGCCGTTCCGGCTGACGAGCACCACCTCGCCGGAGACGTGAACCGGGCGCGCTTCCCTGAGACAGACGGCGACCGGATCGTCGACCGACTTACGCGTGGACTCGTCGAGCAGTCGAAAGACCTCCGATACCGACTTGCCCGACGCCCTATCATTCGTCCAGCCGCTCAGTCGTTCAGCCACGGGGTTCAGGTATTCGATCTGACCGTTGGCGTCGGTGGTGATTACGCCATCCCCGATGGATTCGAGCGTAACCAGCGCCCGATCCTTTTCAATCGCCAGTTCCCGAGTGCGCAGCGCGACCTGCTGTTCGACCTCCTCATTACGTTGCTCAAGGGCTCTTGTTCGAAACACGACACTCTTGGCGAGGGCGACCAGCAACCAGGTGATCACCATGCCCATCAGGCCAGCCGCGCCCGCTGGGCGGAGATCGAGGTCTTGCCACCTCACCGGCTTGCGGACCCGAAGTTCCACCTGCCGCCCTGCAATCTCGATGGTTCTGTTGAATTCAAGGGCGAGCATTGTCCCACGATGTGGGACCTGACCCGCGGAGTCTTGGGACGCCACTAGCATTTGGATTGGTCCCTCTCCTAACGGGGACATAGTCAAGCTCACCTCCAGTCGCTCCTCCGCTGGAATCCACGCCAGCAGCTCCTGGCTGTCCACCCGCACGGCCACTAACCCGGTCACGGTTCGGCGACGCTGATTGATCTCGCTCGGGATCCCATTTCCCGTATAAACGGCTTGAACCACCGTATAGGGAGTGTGATCACGGACCGGTAGCGAGGGTACCGAGGCAACGGGGGTGGCCGTGTCGATCGCCCAGGACATCGCGTATTCCGTATCAGCTTCAGACAACACATCGAAGCCGATTTCGCGAGCCGCGGAGGGATTGACGGGCTCGTTGAAAACGATGGGAAAGTAGCGCTCCCGACGAGACGCGGGCACATACCGATCATGCCTGCGCTCCGTGATCGCAAACCTGACGTCTCCACCCTTTCGCATCTGTCGCTCAAAGTCATCTCGATGCCGATCCTCGACCAGCGGAAGATAGAGAATCGAGCCAATAAAGGGGTCACGGGCCACCACGTCGTTGGAAAATATCCGAAACTGGTCCGCATCGACGTGGGCGGACACGTGAAACAACCGCGCCAACCCTCGAACGACCTCGTTGGTTGCCGTCATTTGCTGCGAGACGGCATCGTTGATCAGCTGCGATTGCGCGGCAAACAACGTTTTATGCCGCTGGATTTCTTTCTGCAGGACGAGGGCAGTCAGCGCGGCGGTGATGATTCCGCCCGCCACGACGGCGGTCGGAACCAAGGGGAATGAGAAACGCGAGAGACGGCGGATCATGACTCCCAGCTGATCTTGGCAGCCCTCTGACAGTCCATGCCTGCGTCCTCCGATTTGGTGGCAAGCTTAGAACTTGACGTCGACGATTTTTACCGTGTCGTCGACCCTTGCCCGATCAACATACCCGATCCCCCAAGGTTCGGCGGCGACGTACGTCACCACCTCGGCTTCGGTCTTGACCTCTTTGGGTCTGGTTCCTTTGCCGGAGAGGGCCTTGATCGTCCACATGGCCTGTTTCATGCTTATGCTCATACGCATGACCCGGGTCGTAAATTCGATGGCAAGGGGATGGGTGTCCGGAAGCTCGATAGGGACAATTCGGTGATTGGAATCCCACAACTCATCAGCTTTTTTGAAGTAGCTGGTCACCTTGTCCACGGTGAGAGTGACCACAGGGTTCTTCTTATTGACAATCACCACCATTTCGGCAAGCGCCGTTGTCGAGCAGATGAGCACCATCGTGATCCCGAGAATGATCCCTTTTGCCATGTCCGTACTCTTCGATCGCCCGGTTTAAAACGCCACGGTGATCGCCCCCGCTACTTCGTTATAGTCCTGATTCACTTTGAGATTAGACGGTTCGGCTGAAAAGTGGCGATGCTCAACCTTGAGAACCACATTGGGTTGGACGCGGAAGTTCAACCCCGAGATCAACGCGGTCCACGCGTCATCAGCCGCGTTCTGATCGGGATCGAACGCTCCATAGCGAACGTAGGGCGTCAACCTCTCGATGGAAGCAGACAGCTCGCCGTACCAGCCGTTCTGAGTGATGCTCCCCAAGTGCGACGAGGCGTACTCGGTACGCACACCGACCGGCTGGAAGGACACATCGAGCGTGGCCGCCCAGGCCACGTGGCCCTCCCCGGTTGGGGGAGCCCCTTTCTTCCCCTGATAATACGACCCGCCGACCGTCACCTCATCCACCACGGGGGACACCATGACTTGGCCGCCGAAAGATTTTTCGGGATTCTCATCTTTCTCGGCTTCATTCTCCACGTCATTTTCGCCATTGACCAGATAGGCGGTATAGTCCAGCGTCATACCGGCCGGCAAAGCGTTATGGCCAAGGACAAAGAGACCCGTGCTGAACTTCGGAAACATCGCATGGCCGCCAACCGCTTGGGCTTTATAGATTTCCCGCGGAACCTCGACTGACAGGTAGGTTGGCGTGGCGTCATGGATTACATTGTAGTGTCCGAACGGCGTGTTGGCGAGACCGCCGCGAAGCGTGACCCCGTTTTTCACAAGGTATTCGATGTAGGCCCATTCGATGCTGATATCGCCATGCTGCCTCTCAAGCGACGGTCCGTGCTCGTACTCGACGTGTCCCTTGGCCACTACGGTATCGCTGACGGGAAACTCCATGAGCAGGTTGAAGTGGACCTGGTCAAAGGAGCCATTTTCGTCTCCGACCGGGGTCGTCGTATGGCCGGGGCCGTCCGCCTTTTCATACTCCAGGTCCAGGAAGCCGTTGATCGATAGCTTCTCCAAGGACACGGCAATCGCGGGCGAGGAGCAGCAGGCCCAGACGAAAGCTCCTACCGCAACACTCCCGATGAGTCGTTCCATCTTCGCGTCCTCCGAGGAAGAGAAATCCCCATAAGCGGGACACACAACAGGATCGAATACGACAATAGGTATACATCCCGGGAAGGCCTGCGTCAATAATTGATCCGGCCATACATGCGACAGACAAACCAGGGACGGCAGATGGGCTATTCCCTATGGTATTGGGTACCACGTTGCTACCGACTTTCGGTGATCCAGGGTGATGTGAGCTGGTCTATGGGCGGAAATGGCCCAGGCAAGTGCTTGATAAACCGTGGTGTGTCACCTGAGATTCGTCTTCCTGGGAACTGAAAAGCCTTGTGTCGGGAGTTCGATTCTCCCCCTCGGCACCACGTAGAATCGATGGGTTAGCAAGGTTGCTCGCCCGCGCTCGTCCCTCTTCCGATGTGACCATCATCGCCGCTCAGGGAGTCGATGATGGTACGGATCGGCCCCTCCACCAGAGATAGATCACCGGAATGACGATGAGCGTCAGCAAGGTTGATGTGACCATGCCGCCGATCATCGGCGCGGCGATACGTTTCATCACGTCGGCGCCGGCTCCGTGGCTCCACATGATGGGGATCAGTCCGAAGATGATGGCGGAGACCGTCATCACCACCGGGCGCACCCGGTGGACCGCTCCCTCGATCACGCTCTCGATCAGTTCGGCTCGGGTCTGCGACCGACCTTCGGCACGCCGCCGATGATAGGCTTCATCGAGATAAATGAGCATCACCACGCCGGTTTCCGCGGCCACCCCGGCCAGCGCAATAATCCCGACCCACACGGCGATACTGAGGTTGTAGTGGAGCATCGCCAGTAAGAACACGCTGCCGACTACGGCGAAAGGGATCGAGAGCAGCACGATCAGGGTCTGAGCGACCGAGCGGAAATTCAAATAGAGCAGGACGAAGACCAGCAAGAGCGTCACCGGGACGACGATCTTCATGCGCTCCTCCGCGCGCAGCAAGTATTGGTATGACCCCGCCCAGATCAGCGAGGTGCCCGCCGGGAGCTTGATTCGCTCGGCGATCCTTTGCTTGGCATCCTGGACGTACCCGCCAAGGTCTCGGCCGGCCACATCGACGTAGACGATCCCGGAGAGCGAGCCGTTCTCGTCCCTGACCATCGAGGGCCCCATGACAACGTCCATCTTGGCGAGTTGGGCGAGCGGAATCTTGGCCCCGCCGGACGTGGGCACGAGGACGCGCTTGAGGCTCTCGGGGTCCTCGCGGAGTTCGCGCGCGTATCGGACGTTGACCGAGTAGCGCTCGCGCCCCTCGACAGTCGTCGTCACGTTCACGCCCCCGATCGCGGCCTCGATCACGTCCTCCACCTCGGCGACGCTGAGGTTGTACCGCGCGGCCCGCCGCCGGTCGACCGTGATGTCCAGGTAATACCCGCCGGTCACCCGCTCGGCGAACGCGCTGCGCGTACCCGGTAGATCAGCCAGCGCCCCTTCGATCTCTTGCCCGAGGCGATCGATCTCATCGAGATCCCGACCCAAAATCTTGATGCCGACGGCACTGCGCACCCCCGTTGCCAGCATCTCGGTCCGGGTTTGGATCGGCATCCACCAGATATTCGGCATGCCGGGCAAACGTACCAGGCGGTCCATCTCGGCGATGAGCGTGTCCCATGTCATCCCGGGACGCCATTGCGATTCGGGGTTCAGCGTAATCGTGGTTTCGGCCATGGAAAGCGGCGCGGGATCGGTCGCGGTTTCGGCGCGCCCGACCTTGCCGAAGACGGTGTCCACCTCCGGGATGGTCTTGAGAAGGGCGTTCTGCTGCTGCAGGACCTGCGTGGCCTTGGTGATCGAGATGCCTGGCAGCGCGGTCGGCATGTAGAGGATCGTCCCTTCGTTGAGCGGGGGCATGAACTCCGACCCCAACGAGCGGTAGATCGGGACGGTCGCCGCGACGAGCAGGAGCGCCCCGGCGATCACCACTACGCCGTGACCCAGCGCCAGCCGCGCGACGGGGGCGTAGAGCGCGACCAACGCGCGATTGATCGGGTTCTTCGCGGCCGGGGTGATGTGTCCTCGGATCAGGGCGACCATCAGGAGCGGGACGAGCGTGATCGACAGGACCGACGCGAAGAACATCGCGAAGGTCTTGGTGAAGGCGAGGGGCTTGAACAACCGTCCTTCTTGCGCTTCCAGCGTAAAGACGGGCAGGAACGAGACGGTGATGATCAACAGCGAGAAGAACAGCGGTCGCCCCAGTTCCTTCGCGGCGTCGATGATGATCGCGCGCCGTCGCACCGGATCGCGCGCGGCCACCGGGTCTTGTTCGAGGCGCTGGTGTGCGCCCTCGATCATTACGATCGCGGCATCGACCATCGCCCCGACCGCAATCGCAATGCCGCCCAGCGACATAATATTCGAACTCAACCCCAGAGCCTGCATCGCGATAAATGAGAGGAGCAGCGCGAGCGGGAGTGTCAGGATGGCCACCAGGGCCGAGCGGAAGTGGAACAGAAACACGATACTGACCAGGCTGACGACGACCGTGACCTCGACCAATTTCTCACGGAGCGTCCCGATCGCGCGGTGGATCAGGTCGGACCGGTCGTACGTGGTGACCACCGCCATCCCTTCGGGGAAGGACGGTTGGAGTTCGGCGAGTTTGGCCTTGACCCGATCGATCACCGCGAGCGCGTTCTCGCCGTACCGCATGACCACCACTCCGCCCACGACCTCGCCCTCGCCATTGAGCTCGGTGACGCCCCGCCGCATTTCAGGTCCCAGCGCGATCGTCGCCACATCCCGCAACAGAATCGGCGTACCGCTCGCGGACACCCCGAGCGGCACAATCTCAAGATCCTGGATCGAGGTCAGGTACCCGCGGCCCCGGACCATGTACTCGCGTTCGCTCATCTCGAGCGCCCGGCCGCCCACGTCATTGTTGCTCATGCGGACCGCCTCGATCACCCGCGTCATGGAAATGTTGTAGGCCAGGAGCTTGTTTGGATCGACCGCGATTTGGTACTGCTTGACGAACCCGCCGACCGACGCCACCTCAGCCACGCCCGGCACCGACTGGAGATGATAGCGGAGAAACCAATCCTGGAACGAACGCAGTTCAGCCAAGTCGTGTCGGCCGGTCCGATCAACCAGCGCGTATTGGTAGACCCATCCTACGCCGGTCGCGTCAGGTCCCAGGATCGGCGTCACCCCCCCAGGCAACCGCCCGCCGATCTTGCTCAGATATTCGAGGACACGGCTGCGTGCCCAATACAGATCGGTTCCGTCCTCGAAGATGACGTAGACGTAGGAGAACCCGAAATCAGACGCGCCGCGGACCGATCGCACGTGAGGAGCCCCGAGCATCGCGGTCACGAGGGGATACGTGATCTGGTCTTCGACCAGATTCGGGCTACGCCCTTCCCATGTGGTGTAGACGATGACCTGGACGTCCGACAGATCGGGAAGCGCGTCGACCGGCGTATGGACAACGGCCCAGGCTCCCCACAGCGACAATCCGATCGCCGCGAGGCCCAGCAGGAACGGGTTCTTGGCGCTCCACTCGATGATCCGCTGAATCACCTTATTGTCCTGCCTGCACGGTAAACGTCGCCGTGACCGGTTTGGCGCTGGGGCGCGTCACCGTCGCGTCGATCTTCCAGGCCCCTTTCATGGCCAGATCCACTGTGGCCTCATACACGCCGTCCTTGACGTGACTCGCTTTCACGGTCTCGACATCCATTCCCGGCATCGCCATGGTGTATGCCACGGTGACCGCGGCGTCCGTTACAGGGGCGTTGGTCGCGCGGACCCTTACTCGCACCGCGTTCTCGCCCTTCTTCGCAGGCGCAGGCACGGTCTCTAGAGTCAGCGTCAGATCGTCAATTATCTGTGTAGCGGGAGGCTCCGCAGCGCCCATGGACATACCGGGCATGTCCTTCATGTCGTTGCCTTCCGTCCCCTTCATCCCTTTCATGCCCTCCATGTCTTGCATCCCCTCCATCCCGCCCATCTCCATCTGGCCCATCTGGGCCTGCTCCATCCGGACGCCGCCCATCCCGAGCGCGCCCATCATGTTGGTCGCGGCCATGAGCTTGCTCTCGGAGTCGATAAGAAAGGTGCCGGAGGTGACGATCGTATCTCCGGCTTGCAGCCCCTCGATCACTTCGGTGTAGTCGCCGAAGGTCCGTCCAGTCTTGATGTCGCGCGGTTCGAAGCGGCCGTCGCCGCGATCAAGAAAGGCGAGCGTGCGAGTTCCCGAGTCGAGGATCGCCTCACGAGGTACGGCGAGAACGGGCTGTCCCTGCACCCGAATCGTGGCATCCCCATACATCCCGGGTTTGAGGCGCAGATCAGGGTTGGGAATTTCCATACGGACGGGCGTGGTCCGCGTCTCGAGCGCCAAGACCGGATCGATGAACACCACCCGGCCGCGGAAGACTTCGTTGGGATAGGCCGCCAATGTGACCTCGGCCTCCTGCCCGAGCGCCACCAGCGACAGATCCTGCTCGTACACCTGGGCGTGCACCCACACCGTCGAGAGATCGGCAATCTCATACAACGGCATGTCTGGTGTGGCATAGGCTCCCTGGAGTGCCATCTTCTTCGTGACCACGCCGGAAATCGGCGCGACCAGCGTGGTCTCGGAACGAGGCTCTTCGCGCTCCAGCGCCCCGATCTGCTCGTCGCTCACGTTCAGACGCCGGAGGCGTTCGGTCGCGGCCTGGACCTGCGCGTCCGCTCCGACTCGGATCGGCTCCATCGTACTCTGGCCGAGCCGCGCCTGGGTACGGCGGGCCAGCCGGTATTCGGCCTGGGTCGCAGCCAGTTCAGGGCTATAGATCGTGAGCAAAGGCTCGCCGGCGCGGACAGCCTGGCCCGTGTAATTCACAGCGAGGTTCGTAACCCATCCGGCGACGCGGAGGTTGACCTGCTTGACGCGCCGTTCATCGTACGCCACGGTCCCCACCGCGCGGATCGTTGTCTCAAACGGCCGCTTCTCCACGACTCCGGTTTTGACGCCGATCGCCTGACGGCGAGTCGGCGAGAGCGTCACGGGCGCCTGCCCAGGATCTTTCGCGCCCTGGTCCATCTTCATTCCGGCCATGTTCCCACCAGACATGTCCATCCCCTTCATCTCAGACCTGTTCGCCATCCCGCTTGAGCGGTCCATGCCTCCAGCCGCGGCCCTATGGCTCGACAGAACCCACCACCCCACGAGCACGGTGGCGATCACGCCGCCGAGAAAGCCAAAGAGGGTGACGGTCGTGGTTCGATACGCTTGGTGCGCCATGATTGTTGTTCCTTTCCGCATTTAGGGGAGGTCGATCCCGACAACACGTTCCAGTTCGGCCCGTTGCTCGGCCCAGTCGGCGACCGCGACGTCGGCCGCAAGCCGTACGTCCCGCAGTTGACGTTCCGCGTCGATCACATTCAGAAAATTGGTCCGCCCGGTCGTGTACGCGATCCGTGCCGACTCAAGACCCTGTTCGGCTTGGGCGATGATGCCGCTGCGATACAGGTCGATCAGCGACTGCGAGGTATTGAACTTGAGGAACGCATCCCGGACCAAGGACACGGTTTCGTTCCTGGAGGCCTCGACCTCGGCCGCGGCTCGCGCGCGGCCCGCGGTTTCTTCCGCGATCTTGGCTCGGTATTTCCCGGCAGCCGCCCAGGGAAGAGTCATCTTGCCGGTGAGCATCCAGCGATTCGGCCCGTCGTGGACGTCCCAGTACGAGACTTCCGCCATGAAATCGGGCCACCACCCGCGCTTGGCCAGCGCGATGGCTTCATCCTGACGCGCCACCATCCGGCCGGCTGCTCGAAGCTCGGGACGCTGCTCCACGGCTTGTGTCTCCAGCGCATCCAAGGCGACCACCAGCGGTCGATAATCGATCTGCGCGGTGCCGAAGAACAGCGGATCGTCGGGATGACCTGTGAGCGTGTTGAGTTCAATACGGAGACTCTGTTGCTCTTGCTCGAGGGCCAGCAGACTCGCGTGCAGCGTGGAGAGTTCGATCTGGGCTTTAAGGCTCTCCTGTTGGGTCGCCGCGCCCGCCGTGTAGCGGTGCAATGCACTCTGGATCAACTCGTTTAACAGGGCCTGGTGCTCGCGGTGGACGGCGATCTGTCGCTGCACGCGATACAGCCGGGCATAAGCCATTTTCACCCGGGCTCGGACGCGTCGCGACACGGCAAAATAATCCTGTTCGGCCGCTTCCGCGTCCAATCGGGCCATTGCTCCGCGTAAGCCGCGTTTGCCGGGGGATGGGAAGGCCTGTTCGATGCCGTACCAGGTCTGGCCGGCCTCGCCAAGGTTTCCATTCGATGGGATGTCCCACGCCGTGACGCTGACGACCGGATCGTCGAGCGCACGGGCCTGAGGCCCTTGGGCCTTTACCGCTTCCCACCGTTGCCGCGCCGCGATCATCATGGGGTTGACGGCCATGGCCTGCTCAATGAGATGATCGAGTGTCTGGTCGGCATGAACCGTCTGAGACCAACCTCCCGTGGCCAGGATGGCAAGACAGGCAACGAAGGTCGGCAATGGACGGGCGTGATGTCGTTTCATGAAACTCCTCTCGTCTATCTGCGGTGTCCGTCCGGATAGTTGACATGCGTCGATCCCATTGATCGGCGACATCACCATCCTGAAACCGCTTTCGGGTAACGACGTCGGTGGAAGCTGTTGGTTCGGGACGCCCGCGAGACGCACACGCGAAGAAGTGCACTTCGCGCGCGTTCGCGTTACACCAACAGCCTAGGCGTGAGGATCAGCGAATCAGGGAAGCGTAGAGAAGATACAGCGGGATATGCCGAGGAGATCTGACGTCAAACCGGTCGTGACCGAACTTGGCTCCCGTCTGCGATGGCTCTGTCCCGATCACCGTCATGGGGACCGCCACCGCCCCGGCAAGAGCGAGCCAATCGTAAATCGCTTGGCGGACGTCGTGTCGAGCGGTTGAGATGTGTTTCACCTGGCACGACAAAACAGGGCACGGCATGGCTCCCATGTCCTGCCCGCTCGTGATTTCGAGCGCACCGAATGCTTGAGTGGGACCCATCACCGCAACGGGGCATAACGTCGTTACCACAAATGACAGCAGGAGAACGGCCTTTAGCGCCACGTTCACCCTGGGGAGCGTTACTTTTTTAAATGCGTGCGCCATGTTTTATACGATATCGTGAGAGGATGATGATGTCAACCATAAACACCAGCTGAGGATTCGCCGTCCGCGGAACTGAAAAGCCTTGTGTCGGGAGTTCGATTCTCTCCCTCGACACCACTTCTATCGTGATTTCTTGCACATACGGATTATCGATATTTGAAATAATTTCTACCGGTTATCCCTGCTGCCGAGCCGTTCAAACTTCGTCTGCCTCAGGTACCGGCGGCTACCTTGCCATTGGAAAATGATTCCGACCCTCCATCTGGCCGATATCCGACTCGTGCGGGCGGGATCGTGAAGAAAATCGTCGCGCCGCGCCCAATGGCTCCCTCGGCCCAGACGCGTCCTCCATGGCGATCGACGATGCGCCGCACGATGGCGAGCCCAATCCCGGTTCCCGGGAAATCGGCCCCATCGTGCAACCGCCGAAACGGCTGGAAGAGTTTGTTGGCATACGTCATATCAAAGCCTGCCCCGTTATCGCGCACGACGTACACGAGGTCGCCATCGTGGCGCTCGACTCGAACGTCGATCGTCGCTGAAGCGCTCTTGGCTGTAAACTTCCAGGCGTTACCGATCAGGTTCTCGAGTGCGATCTGTATCAGGCGGCTGTCGGCGTGCGCGACCAGCCCCTCCTCGATGTGCCAGTCGACGTTCCGTCCTGGTTCATTTTTCGCGAGTTCCGCAGCCACACCGCGCGCGACCTCCGAGAGATTCACGCGGTTCCGGTTCAGATCGAGGCGGCCAACGCGTGAGAGGTCCAGCAGATCGTCGATCAGTTCTCCCATCCGCTTCACCGCGGTTCGCACGCGGGAAAGGTGGTCTCGTCCCTCCGCGTCGAGTTTGTCGCCGTGGCTTTCGAGCAGCGCGTGGCTGAAGCCATCGATCGTGCGAAGGGGAGCGCGAAGGTCGTGCGAAACCGAGTAGCTGAACGCTTCGAGTTCCTGATTCTTGCACTCAAGTTCTCCGACCAGGGCCGCGCGCGTCTCGGCAATCTCTCTCGCCGCACGCGCCTCGGTCGCCTCGAGTTCTTTGCGGAGGAGCTCCTCCCGGATACGTCGATTTTCGTCTTCGAACTGCTTTCGGCGGATCTGCGCCCGCACGCGAGCCCTGAGCACTTCGAACTCGCTGGACTTCGAGATGTAGTCGTCCGCTCCCGCGCCGAGTCCGGCGATCATCGCCTGGCGATCCTCGAGTGCGGTCAACATGATGAGCGGAATATCCCGGACGATCGGGGCCGCCTTGATTCTCAGACAGGTTTCCTTCCCACCCAGACCCGGCATGAGGAGATCAAGCAGGATGCAGTCCACCGGTTGCACGGCCAGCAGTTCGATCGCATCTTCACCTGAATGCGCGAGAACGACATCATAGCCGTCAACCCGAAGCGCAGCGGCCAACTCGTGCGAGTAGGTCACGCTGTCGTCAACGGCAAGGATCTTCTTGGGGCCAAGGAGACTCGCGGTGGTCCCAACGACCGTTCCAGCCACGACGGCGCGCAGGACGGCCCCAAGACGCGCCAGAATGACTTCAATATCCTCATCCTTCCGAACGAAAGCATCGGCGCCCGCATCGAACGCGCGGAGTTCGGCGCCGTGATCGTCGGAAGCCGTAAGTAACACGCAGGGAACACCCCGCAGGGCCGCATCAAGACGGATGCGGCGAATGACCGTGGCGCCGTCGACGCCGGGCAGAATCCCATCGACCAACACGCCGGCTGGTCGCTGGTCGGCGGCCAGCCGCAACCCCTCTTCCCCGCTGGCAGCGATGAGCACGGCATACCCCGCTAACTCAAGCGCATCGCGCAGCGCCTCACGGAAGGTCGAGCTGTCGTCGATGACGAGGATCGTCGCCCTCTCTCCGGCATCACCGAGACGTCGATTGCGCAAAAGTTCGCGCGCCCGAGACACCACGTACACCGTGTCGTAGGGCTTACCGACGTACTCGTCCGCGCCGGTCTGGAGTCCACGAATGCGATCCTTGACCTCGGCCTCGGTGGACAGCATGAGCACCGGAGCTTCCGCGGCGTGCGGGGTACCACGGATCTCCTTGAGAAGGTCGATCCCGTCGGCATCGGGCAAGAGGACGTCGAGCACCACGAGGTCGACAACCCCTTGGACCAGTGCGCGACGCGCTTCTCCGGCCGTGGCGCACGGCACGCAGCGAAACCCGGCGGCCTCAAACGCCGCCAGAAGATCCATGCGCACCGTCAGGCTGTCGTCAATGATCAGGACCGTTTCGTTCATACCGTCCTGGGAATCCTACGAGGCACTGCGAGGGACGCCAGCGCCGGGCCGATTTCATCCAGCGGCAGCACGTGTTCAGCCGCGCCGAGCATCACCGCTTCCCGTGGCATGCCATAAACAACAGAAGTCGCCTCATCCTGGGTCAGTGTGAACCCGCCGGCTCGTCTCACCTCCAGCAAGCCGGCGGCGCCGTCCTTCCCCATCCCGGTCAGGAGACAGGCCGCGCTGGCCGTGCCATATTCCCGAGCCATGGACTCAAACAGCACGTCGACCGACGGTCGGCAGGAGTGACGCTCCGGACCAGACGTCAGCCACAGGCGTCCACCGCGCACCTCGAGGTGTTGGTCCGGCGGAGCCATCACGACTCGTCCACCTGCGTGGGTCACCGGTTGGCCGTCGCAGGCGTAGGAAACCCGGTGAGGCGTTTGCCCATCCAGCCATTCCGCAAACGCGCTGCCGAATGGCTCGCCGATGTGCAGGACGAGGAGGATCGGAAACGGGAAACCGGATGGGACCGCTCTGAGAACATCGACGATGGCCCCGGGCCCTCCCGTGGAAGCCCCGACCCCGACGACTCGGCACTGCCGTGACGCGACGGCGAGCGACAGGGGGACCGGACGGGATGCCGGCGCACGCCCCAGGGCTCCAAGCCGAGCGCGCGGATGGGTGATCACCTTGATACGGGCAACGAGCTTGACCGCCGACACGATCCGACGTGCCCACTCGTCATCGGCCTCGTCGCCCAGCGGCTTGTCGAGCGCGTCGACGGCCCCCGCCGCGAGCGCGTCATAGGTTTTGAACAACTCGCCGCGATTCGTCGAAGCCGAGACGATGAGTATCGGCGTCGGACAGTGGGCCATGATGTACTCAGTGGCGGCGAGTCCGCTCATCACCGGCAACATCATGTCCAGCGTGACAATGTCTGGCTTGAGCTCAAGACAGAGTTCAATGGCCCGTTTGCCGTCTTCCGCTTCGCCGACGACTTGGATCTGCGAATCGGAATCGAGCACCTCGCAGAGGCGTCGACGCATTGTCAAGGAATCTTCAACAACAAGGACGCGGATTGTGGCCATGGCTAGGCGACGAGTTTGCGGATCCGTTCCAGAAGGTCCGTCTGATCGAACTCGCTCTTGACGATGTAGGCCCGTGCGCCGACGTCTTCCCCGCGCTGGCGATCCTCCGGCGAATTGCGGGACGTGACCAAGATGGCGGGAATGTCGCGCAACGCGGAATCGGTCCGCGTCCGCTGCACGAACGTAAAGCCGTCCATGCCAGGCATCTCGACGTCGACCAGGAAGAGCGCGTAGGGACGCTGGCGAGTCTTCTCCATCGCTTCTTCCCCGGACGCGGCGACCTCGACCTCGTAGCCAGCCGCCTCCAAGATGCTTTGCTCCAGCATACGCGTGGTCGGAGAGTCGTCGATGACCAGGATCGGAGAGCGAGCGCGCCTGGGCCACCCACGTGCCGGTGAAGAGCCCGAAGGTATACCGACATCGCCCACACCGGTACCGACCACTGCCCAGCCGGTAGAGTTTCCGGCTCCCACAGGCGTGACAAAACA
>JACXTT010004109.1_pt1 | contig 21768 bp, 28 predicted proteins | sample 9270951 | NCBI WGS metagenome assembly JACXTT01 (sample SAMN15532306, study PRJNA645909) | rock metagenome | isolation source: weathered quartz diorite | place: Puerto Rico | collected 2017-06-21
GACTACGTCCGGCACATGCCTTAGCGCAGGCCGAAGTGCTCTCTCCTTGACTCTCTAGGAGAGTTGCCATAGACTTCTCCTAGAGGATCTAGGAATGGGAACTCCCGTCGAACTCCTGCAAGGCACCCTGGACATGTTGATCCTGAAGGCGGTCTCGCTGGGGCGCCTGCACGGATATGGCGTCCTGCTCCGGCTCGAGCAACTCACTGAGGGCAGGCTGCAAATCCAGCAGGGCTCGCTGTACCCAGCCTTGTATCGTCTCGAACGCAAGGGCCTCATCGCTTCGGAATGGGGAGAGAGCGAGAACAAACGAAAGGCGAAGTTCTACAAGCTCACTGCCGCGGGCCGCAAACAACTGAAGGCCGAGACCGCGATCTGGAACGACTTTTCCGCTGTAGTCGCCGGATTGTTGCGCGTCGCGCCGGGGGACTCATGATGATGAGGTTTTGGCGCCGCAAGCAATTTGAAAACGAAATGGAGGCCGAACTCCGCTTTCACATCGAGGCGCGCGCCGACGATCTGATGCGGTCTAACGCCGGCCTCAGCCACGTGGAAGCGCTTCGCCGTGCGCGCATCGAATTCGGCGCCGTCGAGGCGAGCAAAGAAGAATGCCGTCAGGCATGGGGACTCCAATTCGCCGACGAACTTTCCGCGGATATGAAGCTCGCCTGGCGCACCGTCGTCAGGAACCCAGGCTTTGCCGCGGTCGCCATCTTCTCGCTGGCGCTCGGCATTGGCGCCAACACCGCGATCTTTAGCGTCATGGATGCCGTCATGCTTCGCCTCTTGCCGGTGCGGGACCCGGGCCGCTTGGCGTTCGTCTGGATGGTAGGCTCCGTTGGCCGTGACGGCCCGCCATTTCCGATGTTTGAGCTGATTCGCGATCAGGCCAAAGGCTTTGTGTCAGTGGCGGCGTACAGTCCCTCGGCAATGGAACTTTCCGCGGATTCGGGCAGGGAACTCGCAAAGGGCCTTTGGGTAACGGGCAATTTCTACGACACTCTCGGCGTGCATCCGCTTGCGGGCCGCGGGTTGAGTTCGATGGACGACCAGACAGTCGGCAAAGGCGGGCCGGATGGCGCAGTGGCCGTGATCAGCGATGCCTACTGGGAGCGGCGATTTGGGCGGGATCCGGCGACCGTGGGCCGGGTGATCCGGCTCTTTCAATACAGCGTGAAGATCGTGGGGGTTCTTCCCTCGGAGATCATGTCGCTCGAGCCGGGCATCCCTATCGACATCGCCGTTCCCATGGCGCTGAGCGACCCGGCGAAAATGCGGGATCGCACGGCGCTGTGGCTGGGTGTGGTCGCGAGGCTCGACGGCCTAACGCCGGCACAGCAGGTTCTGGCCGGATGCGAGGCGCTGTTCCAAGCCTACATGGCGGATGCGCCAGTTTCCGCACAAATGCGGCAGATGCTGTATCAACGGATGGATCTCTCACCAGCCGGGCACGGTCTGAGTGGCCTGCGCCGTCAGTTTTCGAACCCCCTCATGGCTCTGACGATTCTGGCAGGCATGGTGTTGCTGGCCGCATGCGTCAACATGAGCGGCCTCATGCTCGCCAGAGCGACGGCGCGGCAGCGGGACTTCGCCGTGCGTCTCGCAATCGGCGCCGACAGAACCCGGCTGATTCGGCAGACGCTGACAGAGGCCTTGACGCTAACTGCGGCTGGAACATTGCTCGGAGCGCTTTTCGCCCAATTTGGCGAGACTGCGCTGGCTCGTCTGTTTGCCGCGGGCCGCAACCCGATCGTGCTCGACCTCTCCCTCAACTTGCGCGTTTTGGCCTTCACGGCCGTTACAGCGGTATTGAGCGGACTGCTGCTTGGGATTGCGCCGGCGATGCGGGCGTCAGCGCTCGACCCCGCTTCGGGGCTGCAAGGAGGTTCGAGAAACACGGCGGGCGGCCGCCAATCGATGCGAGTGGTCCGCTGGCTGGTCGTGGTTCAGGTGGCGTTGTCTCTGGTGTTGATGGCCGGGGCGGGACTCTTCGTACGCAGCCTGGCGCGACTCGAATCCACGAACCCCGGGTTCCGGCGCGACGGCATCCTGACGATGGAAGTCACGCCGGAACGGCAGATGTACGGGACTGCGGAGTGGCTCGGTTTGCAGTCTGACCTGCTGGACCAGATCGCGCAGTTACCGGGCGTGCAGTCCGCAGGCTTCGCCACCATGACTCCGCTCAGCGGCAGGGACCGCGGCGCGGTTGTCGAAGTCCCCGGGTTTGCGCCTCGCGTCGAAACGGACACGCACATCCATTTGACCGCGGTGACACCGCGATATTTCGAAACTTTGGGCCTGCCGCTGACGCTTGGCCGCGGCTTTACGGAACACGACGATAGCGCGAGCGTCAAGGTGGCGATCGTCAACGAAACCGCGGCGCGCTTTTATTTTGACGGCTCGACGAGCCCGCTCGGCCGCAAGCTGCGGTTCACGAACTACCGGGGCCGCGAAGACCTGACCTATGAGATCGTCGGCGTTGTGAAGGATGCGAAGCACGATAGCCTGCGCGAAGAGCCGTCGCGATTCATCTATCTGCCAGTGCGGCAGTCGGTGGATCGCATCAATCGTCTGGCGCTCGCCGTTTACGCGAGCGGCGATCCCATGTCGCTGGCGGCGCCCATCCGGCAGAATATCCAGAAGTCCCATTCCACTCTGCTCATTTCGAATGTGAGCACGATGGAAAGGCAGATCGCTCAGACTCTGCTTCGCGAACGTTTATTGGCCGCAATGTCGACCGCGTTTGGGACCGTGGCGCTTTCGCTGACCTGCGTTGGAGTCTACGGAATTCTCGCGTATTCTGCGACGCGCCGTGCGCGCGAGATTGGAATCAGGATGGCGTTGGGCGCCACTCGGAACGAGATGATCTGGCTGGTCGCGAAAGAAGGTCTGCTTCTGGCGTCTGCGGGCATTGCAGCCGGCATTCCAGTAGCTGTCGCACTGGGCGGAATCGCCAAAGCACTGCTCTTTGGCGTCGAGGGGTTCGATCCGCCTGTATTCGCGGGCGCCGTGCTGCTCCTGTTGCTTTTTGCGCTCTTAGCGGGATTCGCGCCTGCGCTCCGCGCGGCGCGGTTCGATCCGATGACGGTGCTCGGATCGGAATAGCCCGGACAGGGCCGGACGTTCCCCAGGACTGCGGACTCGCCCAAATGCCGAGCCGTCCGGCTCCGTTGTCCGGGCGAGTTCTTAAGAAGCGAGAACTCTCACTTTAAGTCTTGATCGTCTGCTAACTTGAAGTTCATGGCTGATGCCACACTTCTCCAGGACCCGTTGCGGTTCGAACGCCGGGTTCCCCCCTGCGCCGTGGTGATCTTTGGCGCGAATGGCGACCTCACCAAACGCAAATTGATTCCCGCCCTGTATCGTCTTGCCTATGAACGGAGGCTGTCGCCAAGTTTTGCGGTGATCGGCAACTCCCGAACGGCGATGAGCGACGACGAGTACCGGGCGAAAATGCGCGAAAGCGTGCAGAAATTCCTCGAAGACTCACCCTTCGAAGAAAGCCTCTGGGAAGAGTTCGCGAAACGGTTGTTCTACCTTTCCGGAGACATCACCGAGACAGCGGTCTTTGAAACCCTGGCCGCGAAACTGGGAGAAGTACACCAGACTTTTCAAACGCAGGACAATGTCCTGTTCTATCTCTCGACGCAACCCAGCCACTATGAGCCGATTGTGGAAGGCCTGGGCAAAGTCGGCCTGCAAAACGGCGCGAGCTGGCGGCGGCTCGTCGTCGAAAAACCTTTCGGACACAATCTCTCGACCGCGCAGACCTTGAATCAGAACATCCAGAAGGTCTTTCCGGAACATTCGGTTTACCGCATCGACCACTACCTCGGCAAAGAGACCGTCCAGAACATCCTCGCATTCCGCTTCGGCAACGGCATCTTCGAGCCAGTCTGGAACCGGCGCTACATCGACCACGTGCAAATCACCGCCGCCGAATCGATCGGCGTCGAAGGCCGTGGAGGCTACTACCAGGAATCGGGCGCGTTGCGCGACATGATTCAGAATCACCTGCTGCAGGTGATGTCCACCATCGCGATGGAACCGCCGGCTTCGTACGAGCCCGACGCCGTCCGCGACGAGCGCGCGAAACTGCTCAGGTCGATCCGCATTCCGAAGCCTGAAGAAGCGGCTCTCTGGGCCGTCGCGGGCCAATACGGACCTGCAAAACTCGGCGGCGTCGATGTTCCCGGCTTTCGTCAGGAACAAGGTGTCGATCCGCACGCCCGCACCGACACCTACGCGGCAGTCAATTTCTGGGTGGACAACTGGCGCTGGTCCGGCGTGCCGTTCTATATCCGCAGCGGCAAGCGTTTGCCAAAACGCGTGACCGATATCGCGGTCTTTTTCAAACAACCGCCACTGAATATGTTCGGGGATCAAGCGTTGCGTCCCAACATGCTCATCGTGCGCATTCAGCCTGAAGAAGGCATCTCGCTGCGTTTTCTCTCGAAGCAACCCGGGCCGGGCATGCAATTGCGCCCTGTTTCGATGGACTTCAACTACGGCTCGAGCTTCGGCATGCGCACGCCGACCGCTTACGAAACGCTGCTCGTCGACGCCATGATCGGCGACGCAACGCTCTACACGCGCCAGGACATGGTGGAAGCCAGTTGGCGCGCCGTGCAACCGATCATGGAACATTGGGATTCCGCGCCGTTCGACTTTCCCAACTATGCGGCCGGAACCTGGGGACCCAAAGAGTCTGAAGATATGCTGGCCCGCAACGGCCACGTCTGGAGAATCCCATAATGCCAGGCACTCAGAACATTCAACCCGAAAAAATCCTCAAAGACCTCGCGGGTCTTTGGAGCTCGATGTCCAAGGGCGATTCGCAAGGCGTCAACAGCGGCGTGCTGCGAGCCTGCGCGATGACGCTGGTCGTGGCTGCGGAAAGCGAAGAGGACGCCATCGCCGCCGGCGAAGTGCTTGGCGAACTGATGCACGAGCATCCGTCGCGCGCCATCGTGCTGCGGCCCAGCGCGAAAGAAAACGAGCTCGACGGCCGCGTCTTCGCCCAATGCTGGATGCCCTTCGGCAAGCGCCAGCAGATCTGTTGCGAGCAGATCGAAATCACGTCGTCGATGAATCGCGTCGGAGAGGTGCAGGGCACCATCCTCGGCATCATGGTGCCCGATCTGCCGATGGTGCTCTGGGTGCGGGGCAAGGCCTGGCTGAAGTGCGAAGGCTTCGCCAAACTCTTTCCGCTCGCGCGTAAGGTCGTCATCGATTCGTCTGCTTCGGGCGAGCCCGCGTTTCCGCTCATTCGCCGGCTCCAGCCGCAAGTCAAACTCCTCGGCGATCTCGCGTGGACGCGCCTGACCAGCCTTCGCGAAACGATCTCGCATACGTTTGAAGACCACCAGATTCTCGGCGATTTGAAGCGTGTGTCGAAGATCCTCGTCGAATACTCCGGACACCAGATCGCCGCGGCGTACCTCGCAGGCTGGTTGCAAACGGCCTCGCCTGACGCCGCCGTCGAAATCCGTGTGAAAGCTGGAGAATACGACACCGTCCGGCTCACTGGAGAGGGGATCGAGATCCGCATCGAGTTCGGACCCACGGTCTTCTTCTGCATCAACGGCTACGAACATCGCGCGATGCTGCCCGTTCCCACCGAAACCAGCGTCATGCGCGAAGAACTGTCCATTCTGCGGCGTGACCCCGTATTCGAGGCCGCGCTCGAGAAAGCGGAAAGACTCTAGTGCAGACGCACGCCTCGCCCCTCGAAGCCGCGCAGGCCTGCGCCCGGCATGTGCTCGAAGTTCTCGAAGGCGCTGTGCAGGGCAGCCGCGACGCTACATTCGCGGTTTCCGGAGGTTCCACGCCGAAGCTGATGTTCGAAGCGCTGTCGGCCGCGGGCTTCGACTGGAAGCACGTCCATCTCTTCTGGGTGGACGAGCGCGTGGTGCCGGCTTCGGACGAGCAGAGCAATTACAAGCTGGCGAAAGAAACTCTCATCGATCCGGCCAGGATTCCTCTGCGCAACGTCCATCGAGTGCATGGCGAACTGGCGCCCGACGATGCCGCCCGGCGATATCGCGAGGAATTGCGAGAGTATTTTTCGCTCGGCAAAGACGGCTTGCCCGCGCTTGACGTAATCCATTGCGGAATGGGTCCCGATGGCCACACAGCGAGCCTGTTCCCGGACGATCCACTCACGGAAGACCGCAATGGACTCGCTGCCAGCGTTTTTGCGCCCAAGCTGCCGCACTGGCGCGTGACCCTGCTGCCGGGCGTGCTGCTCAATGCCCGCAATACATTGATGCTAGTGACCGGCGCCGATAAAGCCGATATGTTATTCGACATCATGAACGCTGACTATGACGGCTTCCGGCGCCCGGTGCAGATCCTCCAGCGTGAGGGACAGAACGTCACGTGGTTCCTCGACCGGGCGGCTGCCGCGAAACTCGCATGAATTCTTTGAGCCGACGGGATCTGTTGCTGCTGGCCTCCTCCTCCGCGACAGCCGCCGCGGGCGCCGCGCCCGGCCCATCCGTCAGGATTCTTTTCGGCGGCGATGTGATCCTCACCCGAGGAGTCGCCTCGCGGATGGAAAAGTCCGGCGGCGCGTCTCCCTTACGCGAACTCGCGCCGAGATTGCAGGCTGCCGACATCACGTTCGTCAACCTCGAATCGCCGTTCGGAGAGCAACCCATCTGGCCGGCCTCGATGGTCTTTCGCGCGGTTCCCAAAGCCGCCAAAGTCCTGGCGGACGCGGGAATCGACGTCGTCTCCACGGCCAACAATCACGTGCGCGACTGCGGTCCGCGGGGCATCGAGTTCACGCTTGAAGTGCTCGAAAAACACCGCATCGCCGCCGTGGGCACGGGCCGTGACGAGAACACGGCGTACTCTGGAGCGATCGTCGAACGGCAGGGCCTCAAGTTCGGCTTCCTGGCCTATACCTTCGATCAGAACAACGGCAACTATCGCGACTCCGACCCCCGCATCGCGATGATGGACATCAAGCGCATGCAGGCGGGCATCGGCTCGTTCCTCAAAGCCAAGGCGGACGCGGTTATCGTGTCCATGCACGCCGGCATCGAATACAACTCGAAACCATTCAAGCCCCAAATCGACTTTGCGCGCGCCGCCATTGACGCGGGCGCGAAACTGGTGGTCGGCCATCATCCGCACGTCGTGCAGACGTTCGAACTCTACCGCGATGGGCTGATTCTGTACTCGCTCGGCAACCTGGTGTTCGATCAGATTCCGCCCGAGACCAACCGCGGACTACTCGCGGAAGCGGTCTTTCAAAATGGCAGGCTGACGGAATGCTCCCTCATACCGGTGGACATTGTCGACACGATCCCGCGTGTTTCCAAGACTCGCTCCGGCTCGACAATTCTGGTAGCATCGGCAGCAGCGGAGGCGCGTGCATGATGATGATTGCATCCATTGCGTTGACGTCTGCGCTGGTGGCCGCGGCGGCAGATACCGCGAGCCAAGTGCAGACCATCCGGACTCTGATCGTGTCCGGTGGATCCATCGAAGCCGGAAAAAGGGTCACAGAACTCCATCGGGCTCTCGTGTCCAAAGTTTCGCCTGCCCGGTGCCGCCAGGTCCCTGGCGAAAAAATGGCGCCGAATACAGTTGAGCCCTTGTTGGACTCGCTCGAAGCGGCGGTGTCCAAAAAGAATGACGTAGAAGCATGTCAGTACGCAGCGTTGCTAGGCGCCGCCCTGCAGGAAAGCAACGCAAAACTGGCCCCGGCCGCGAAGCTCGCCCAGATCGAGAAGGAGTGGCTTCGCGCCGGCGGACCGCAGGATCTCGAATCGCTGGACCAACTCGCCTGGGCCTATTACGACGCAGGCAACTTCAGTGCAGCGAGAGAGTTCGCCGGTTCGGTTTTGCAAAAGTCCGGGAGGCTGGGCGCGACCACCATGCAACTCGGCTATTTCGAACATTCCGCGCGAACGGTGCTCGGCCTCGTGCGCCTCGAATCCGGCTCCACTCGGGATGCAGTTGTGTTCCTCAACCAGTCGCTCGACGTGCAAATGGACGTCCGGTTGCTGGCCGACCGTCCAGCCGTCCGTCTCGCCGACGCGTTATGGAAGAAAGGCGAGCAAGAAGCCGTGGTTCGATACCTCACCCGTGCATCCCGCATTGCGTGGACCTCCGCGACGCCATCGGTGCAGAAGTGGCTGGCCGAAGCGCAGTCCGGCAAAGCGCCGTCCTTCTTCGGACCATCGGGACCCGCAGGGAAGTGAGGCGCAGCCGGTTTTTTTCAATCCGGGGCTCGCGGATTTCTTGACAGGCGGACGGTGTGTTTGCTGTAATAATTGAGCAGTCCCACCACAGCGATATTCCTCGGTAGCTCAACGGTAGAGCATCCGGCTGTTAACCGGAGGGTTGTAGGTTCGAATCCTACCCGAGGAGCCAAATAAAATCAATCACTTACAGACAACCAGTTTTAATGGATCTGGTCCACTTTGGGGACTTCTTGTAGGGCTTCGACCGAATCCGGTGCTTTTTCGCCTGGCTTTGCCTTCTTCGTAGTCAACGAAGCCACAGCCCTGCGCTTCGCTTCCATCCGGATGTGAGAATAGTGCTTAAGCATCTGCTTGGACACGTGACCGGCGATGTCGCGGATCGTTTCGTCTGAGGCCTCCCCGCTCTCTGCAAGGTCAGTGATGAAGGTGTGGCGGGAATCGTGCCACCTGCCCTTGACCCCGGCATCGGCCTTGACCTTCGACCATGCAGTTTTCAGCGTAGTCATCGGCTTCGTCGGGTCCGTCGGCTGCGGTTTGCCGAATGGAAACACGTACCAGTGCGCCTTGGTCTCTTCGAACTTCTCCAAATACCACCTGGCGTGCTCTACAAGGGCCGTCAAGACGTCGTCATTGAGCGGGATGGTGCGTCCTTGCCCGGCGTCGGTCTTTGAGTCTCCTACGGTCACAATGGCCCGCTGCAGGTCCACGCGCGACCATTGCAGGCCGCGGATCTCGCTATCTCGCATGCCCGCGTTGAGCGCGAGCATCAGGGCAGGGTACATAGCCGGTGACCGGCGCTTCTTCGCGGCGAGCAGCAGCGCAGCCTTTTCTTCGTCCGAGAACGCTTTCGCTACCTGCGGCCGTGATCCGATCTTGAGCAACTTCTTCCGCTTCAAACGGACCCGGAGCGCGTCGCCGTTGTCTCCCAGGAGGCGAATCAGGAACGAGACCTCCTCGTTAACGGATTTCGGGGCGGCGCCTTCTTTGAGGCGAGTCGTCTGGTACGACGAGATTGCGTCTTCGTCGATGTCGATCGCCATCTTCTTCCCGGCCACCCGCTTGACATGTCCGAGGGCCCATTCCGCGAAACTCACCGAGCGCGGGTTCGTGAGGCGGTACCGTTCGAGGAACTCCGCGGAGAGTTCTGCAATCGACTTGATGCGCTCCACCCGGGCGGTCGCGATCGAGTTGAAACCCTGCTCGAGTTCGCGACGGCGCTTCTTCTCAGCTTCGACCGCAATGGTCTTTCTGGTGGACTTGCTCGATTCGCGGATCCGGCGGCCGGCGAATGTGAACTCGTACCACCAGATGGCGGATTCAACCGACTCGCCGGTCTTCTGATCTTTGTAGGTGGGGCGGTAGACGGCCATGTTAGCTAGCTAAGCCTCGCCTGAATAACCAACATGTCGGGATTGTGCGACTTCGTCAAACTCATGTCGCGGGTGGAGAACGACTTTTTGTCGCCATCAACCTTTATAGTGATGAAATTGGAGTTGCACTCGACCAAGATACCCTTCCATACATTTCGTGCACCGGCATAGCCCGCTTGGTAGGTTTCCACAATGACCGCTTTGTCGAGGCTGTTCCTAAGTTCAGTTACAAGGCTTGTTTCCGCAACGGCGGCCCTCAGTTTGTCGTTCTCCGTCGAAAGTCGAGCAAACTCTTCGAGTGTCTGGGGAGAAGGCAGTTCGTCGCCGCGATACCAACCTGGTCTTTCCTTCCCACTATCGATGTCAGTATCGATCTGTTGGCGCAGTGCTGCCGAGACTGCAGCAACGAGATCATCTGACTGATGCCATTTCGCATAATGGTGCTTGCCGATCTTTTCAACGAATCGGCGAAGGGATTCTTGCCCAGCGGGCTCTCGTTCCATCTTTGCCTTGGTGATACATTGATCTTCTCGAACGAATGCCAAGACTGGAATACCGATTTCCCTCGCGTAGTCGTACTCCTGTTCCGTCCAGCTCTTCCCTGAGGAGACATCAACAGATCCGTACCGACCCGCCACGATCAAGACGTAGTAGTCGGTCCGGTCGATAAGAGACTTGATGGCCTTCCAGCCGCGGTCGTCCATAGCGGTGAGGTTTTCCATACCTACCGGAATGTGCCGATCCTTCAAGATCGCCCACGTGACGGCTTCGCGCTCTTCTCTAAGGTCGCTGTAAGTTGAACTGATGAAGACTTGATATTTCGGCCTTGCCGGCATGGCGGATTACTCCTGCTCCGCCTTCGGCTTCTTGATCTCGTCGCCACATAGGAATGCTTCAAGACCCATCCGACTAATTCGCCACTCTCCGCCGATCTTCCGACCCGGTATCGTTCCGTTCCGCAGGTGGCGCCGCACAGTTACCGGATGCATCTGCAGCATCTTGGCGGCCTCGTCAAGCGTAAGAAAATCCTGAACATCCATGACCAAATCGTCTCACATCGCTCTATGTTGCTTCAAGTAATTTCGAAACGCTATTGACAGAGCAGAGCGATACAAAGCAATATAGAGCAGTAAGGAGCGTCTTGAAATGACCCCCCGCAAGCCAAATGGACGCGCAGGGATTGCAGCGCGACCGCTTCCGTTGCGCCCAATTCGCCGCAGAGTTTGGGACGCGGCGCTCGCTCTCGCTTTTTCTGGCGAGCCGATCGTCGCCACTTTGTCAAAGAGGTTTGAGATCGATCAGGTCACCGTCGAAACCGTGCTCGTAATTGAAGGCCGTCGTCATGAACGTACGGCTGTGGCGCTTCGAAACGGCATAGTGAATACCCTCGCAATTGCGCGAGAGGCCGCAGAGGATACCGATGTGGCTGCGTAGTTCCCGCGCGGGAATCTTCGTTGTGTTTTGTTGTACTTCTGGCGACTGATTGGAATTGATTCCCGGCCTTCGCCCATACTGTGGTCCTATGGTTGGCCAACTGAATTTGAACCTGGTTCCGCCGGATCCAAACCGCGATGAGCTTGGCGGAATCCGGAAAGACCTTCGCTTCGTAGTAGAAACAGTCGCAGAGATTTTGGAGAGCCTTCCCGTGCAGCGGCGGCCGTTGTCGGACGCCACGAAGGCGCTGCATATGCGCGTCACGTGGACGCGCCGGAACGGCTACTGCCCGTGCTGCCAGCGTGTGCGGGTCTGCAGTGAAAACGGAAAGCTGGAAGGTGCGGAGTGGGACCACTTCCACGGCCGCCACAATCCAGGGCCAGAAGCCACATGGCTTCTATGCAAGGCCTGCAATCGCGCGCTTGAAAGCGCCGAGTTCAAGACCGCGCGCCGCAGCGACTTCGAATCGTACCAGCGCGCCGTGAAACAGTTTCTCGAAGGCGGTCAACCGGACTTGTTCCCGTGACCGCCAAACAATCATCAGCAGACAGGAGGCTGAACATATGTCCACAGCGACACTCGAATCGCCGTCTAGCCGACGGCGTACCAGAACCACGACGCCAGAACGACTCACCCAGGCCCAGCTCGCCTCATATTGGAGCTGCCGGCGCTTCGTCGAGTCCATTCACGAGAAGATTCGGTCTGGCGCGGTTACCGAATCTGGGCCGTTGACAATTCCGGAATTGACTTCGACAACGGAGGTGAACAGTGTCCTCGGTTAGCCCCTCGCCATACGGATTGATTGTGAACATGAACCGCATGATTCACGGATGTGCCATCAATAACGCGATCGTGATCGATCAGCTTCGTGGAATGGCCGAAGCCGACCCAACCGGTGCATTGTCCGCAGCGATCAACGCAGCGCACGAGAGCGCGAAACAGTGGACCAGGCAGGCTCTCCTGGAGGAGGCCGAAATATACGGCGAGAATCCGACGGCAGAACCTGTGCCTTCGCCCGAAAACATGCAAACGGGCGCCAAAGCTGAAGACTTGAGTTGGATCGAGCACACACCAGAAGAAACTATCGATCCGGACGATGAACGCAAGTACAGCTATGAGATTGTCATGTTCGACCCCCCGGGCGGTCCAGTTCAAGGGATCCCGTTGGATCGCGCCGAGTTCGTGTCGTTGAAGAAGCACCTGGCGGCACTGCGGCCAGGCGAAACACCCATCGTCAAGCCTGGTGCAAGGGCTCGCCAAACGAACGGCCCAGAAAATCGTATACGCCGGAACACGAGCCCGAAGACGAATACTGCCTGATGATGGAACGGTGTAGCGGCGAATCGATTCACGAAGTACCTCTGAGCCGAGCCGAACTGATCCAGCTTAAACGGTGGCTTGCGCTGCGCCGTGGGCTGCTGGGTAGTGGCGTCGCCGGCGATCCAATCGTAAAGGCCGCGCGGAGCTCCGTTGACACGGAGATTAAAGACGAATTGGCCGGCTACCTCGAGCAGGCCGACTTCGAGGAACGACGGTTCTTGCTCGAGACATTGACCGTCCGAGCTTCCAACGGTTGTAGCCTGGCAGCCGCTGTCATGGCGGTCGTTCTGGCGGAAAGCGTCGAGAGCCTACCCGATATTCGCAGGTTGATTAAACTTCGCGAAGCGGTTCGTAAGGCAATTGCGATCACGGAATCAGGCGGCTCGGCGAAACTGGATCACATTTTCGAACTGGCGGCGTGAAGACCGGCAAGCGTTATGATCGGAGCATGACTGAGTTGTCCTCTGCAATGCCCGTTACGAAGGCGGCCGTCGTCATCAATGTGGGCGCGGCCGCCTTTCATGCCGATGGGCTGATCCGCGTCGTGGGATCTTCTACTGGCGAGCGAGTTCTCACCACACGCCAAGCTGAGGCCTTGGGACGCGAGATGCTAGCTTGGGCTGAGCGTGAGAAATCGCGAGCTTCTGCCCGAGCAGCCGTCAAGGCTTCAGCGGCGCGCCGGCTGGTTGCGCCGTCGAACGAACAGTGAAACCCTGAACTGAAGCCCGCCGATGGTCCGACAAGGCCCGGCGGGCTTTCTTAATTCGGCTTGGCCGTCATGAACTCGGCGAAGGCGTTGGTCTCTTCCTTCCGAGCGGTCACGCGGGAACGGTCGACCGCCGTCATGCCGAGCTTTGAAAGGCACAATATGAGCTGCGACCGGTCCCCCGCTTTCGCTCCATCCTTCCGGACTTTCGCCATCAGCCTGGCGGTCACTTCCACGATCAGGCTATCCGCCTTCGTCAACACGCCGGCCGGGGCATCAGCCACGATCTGGAGCCAGCATACCCGCTCCGCTTCATTCAGAAACGCAGGAGGCTTCCCGATTGGTTCATCACAGACGACGTCCTGCCGGCGGCGCTGAGGGTCCTTCTTGAACGACCCGCGGGCCTCCAGGACAGACGCTGGTGTTCTTGGTCTTCCCATTTACGACCTCCTCCTCTGCAATCTGTTACTAGACCGCCCGGACGATTCGCTCGCCGCCTTGATTTGATTACGCTGCGAGCGAACCAGCTTGAAGAGCAGCTCGATTGGAGTACCCTTGTGCCCCACATGAAACGTCCTACAGTCCTCGCATAGATATTCACGCAGGCCAATCCGCTCCTTCCGCTTCAGCTCGTCGAGCGCTTGGAGCGCCGCCTTGCGCGAGTTGAAACTCATCTTGCCGGTTGGACAGTTCATTGCTTTGCCGCCCCGATCGCCTGCAGAAGCTCTGTGCCTTGCGAATATATCCAGTCGAAAGTTACTTCTCCGAGCTTGAACAGGACCGCAGCCGCGACGGCAACGACCACGCAAAGAATTGCGCATTTCATTAATCCGGAAACGATCGGCGAGAGACCGTACATCCGTCGCCGGCCGCGCGCCATCCAGTCCTTGGCTCTGCGGTTGCTCAGTCGCCTCGCTGCGAGTTCCAGTTCCGCGGCGTCTACGGCCGAGCTGGGCGGCGCGCCCAGGACCGTCAAAACCTCCCCGAGGGCCCGCTTCAGTACGCCGTTCTCCGCTGACAACTGAAGGCAGGCGTCGGTAATTGCGGCGATCTCGGGTTGACTGTCGCCGCCGTTGAATGGATTCGCCGGGCGCCGCGGCTTGGCGATCGTCCCCGACAGGTGTTTCATAGCGGCGTCAATGGCCTCGGCGCTCGGCATGCTGCTGTCGTCGCCGATCAACGAAAGGGCGAGAACGTGACCCGCGGCTTCAAAAGCCGGGGTCTGAAGCAAGATTGTCGAAGACGCAAAACCGCGGCGTTCAAAGAGGTCCCGCATGGAGGCGTCGATTTCGCGCGCGATATCGCGGGGGTGCGGGTTTTCGGGGGTTTTTGCCAAAACTGCCTCTTTTCGGATTTTGCGGACGAGAAAATCGAGGCGCGGTCGCCGGAGGAGTCGATAGGTCGTAGAGATTTGACCCACCCCTCCCCCTGGCGCGCGCCGCTCTACCGGGCTCCCAACACAACGAACGGGCTCTGCGTATTCGTGCCATTCTTCGGCGTCAAAGGCTTCTTCCATGCCGGCTGTCCATCCACCCGAACCTGGAATCGGAACGCCATTTCGCCGGTGAGATATTGAACGTGGATCGACACATCGGACCGCACGCCTCCTACCTTTTGCGCGAGCAGGTACTCGGCAAGGTCCACAAGCATCAGGTCCCCTTGTGAACCGAGCGTCGCCGCCTGCTCGATGAAGATCACTGGATGTCCAAGCATGCGCCCGGTGTCGGCATTAAAGAGCTGCGACACCGCAGTACCCGAGCCCAGCACAAGCGGATATAATTGCGGTTTCACGTCGACATTGGCGAGCCATACGGCGCGCTCCTGGCTCGAGGCAGGCAGCCGGGCGTCCATCTTCAGGATGTTGTTCGTGACAATGGTCGCGCTCGATTGTCCAGATTCTTTGGCGATTATCAGCGCCGCGGTGGAGTTGACGAATCCAAGAGGCAGGCCAGCGCCCGCGCCGGAAACGATTGCGTCGTCGATCTTGAATGCAAACTCTTTCGGGAATGCGTCACCCAAAAAGGCCGAAAGCAGCATTGCGTCTGAAACCAGTTCCTCCGTCGCCCAGCAGAGGCCGATGAGTTTGTTCGCGGTCAACTGCATTTCGCGGAACTTCGGCTTGGTTGGCGTGTAGGTAGAGGCCTCAACCTGCCAGTACGCCTGGATGCCGCCGAAGCGTGATCCATCCACCCGCGAATCCTCATCGATCGCCGGAAGAATCGCGCGGGAAGAGAGCATCGGAATCGGCCGGCAGCGCGAGGCCAGAACGCCGGTGTTGTAGGTGCGCTGAATCAACTGCTGGGCAAATTCAGGCGCCACGAGAAACCCGCCTTCCGAATCGACGTTCTCATTGTTGCCGCTCGCGGCCGCGAATAGGCGCGGCTCCAAGTCAGCGCCATTGGTGATAGTGAATCTGGCGATCGCGCACAGTTGCTCGCCGATGTTTGCCCAGGGCTTCGCGGCGCGGTTGTCAACCACTTCGATGAAGTGCGGGGCGGCGGCGGGCCTGGCGGGCATTCCGGGTTGCGGCGCTGTCGGCCGCGCATTGGTGCTTGAGTGATGCAAAGTGATCTCCGTTGAGGGTGCTGCAGTTGGCGAGCCGACGGGCTGCATGGATGGTTTGCGAGCTGCGGCGAGCATCGGTTGCGATGGCGTCGAAGCGGATATTTCGAGGACCTCCGAAGCGGCGCTGAGCGCGAGGCGACGGCCTGCGCCCAACCGTCCGGAGGACCGTTGCTGAACCGTCTCGTCGATGCAAGCAATGCGGTCGATCATGCCTGCGGCGAGCGCGTCACGGGCCGATAACATGCGGCCTTGGCCGTACTTCTGGCTGACGTCGAAGGCGGATACACCGCGGCCGGCTGCGACCGACATGACAAACATGTCGCCGTAGCGATCAACGGACTTTTGCATCGTCGCCCGGGCTTCGGGCGTGAGCGGTTCGTACGAATTGCCTTCGGTCTTGTATCTGCCGGCGGCGATGAGCGTGACCTTCACGCCTTCACGATCCAGGGCCTTCGAAACGTCCTCATGCGCCATGAAGACGCCGATCGAGCCTACGGAACCTGACGGCGTGCAAACCACTTCCGATGCCGCGGAGCACAGCCAATACGCGGCAGAAGCCATTCTGCCATCGGCCACCGCGATTACGGGCTTTTTGGCCTTCGACTTCATGATTTCGTCCGCCAGTTCGGGTACTCCTTCAACGGTCCCGCCCGGGGAATCGCACTGGATGACCACGCATTTCACGTTCGGGTCATTCATCGCCTGGCGAAACTGCGCCGTGAACCGATCGAGTGAAGTCCCCATCGAAAAACCGAAAATGGACTCGAAGAAACCTGCGCGATGCGAAATTGGGCCAAACATCGGGAGGACTGCCACGGCGCCGGATGCCGGCGAATGTCCCGCCGGGCCGCGGGCTACGAAGGGCGCGAGTCGGGCCTCCCGGTCCTGGACGGGCATTGCCGCCGCGGTCTGCAGCGTTTGGAAAACATCCGGCTCGATGCCCCAGATCACGCCGGCCATTACGCCGCCCTCCCGCCGAACAACTGCCCGTGCAGTTTCAGCGCCGCGGCGCAGGTATCCAGCTTCTGAAGCCTCGCCGTGAAGGTCCCCAAGCCGTCATCGGGCGAATGAGCCGGAAACAAACCGTCCAACAGTGTGGCCCCCGCGTCTTGGTACTTCGCGACGATTCCCGTGGCTTCACTGACTACGTTGGCGAGATCGTAAATCAAAGCTTCCGCCCGGCGACGAGGGCCCTCGATCTCCTTCGAGAAAGAGACGTGACGGTTTGCCCGGATCCGGCCCTCGATCTCGTCAACGACCGCCCGTTGGCGCTGAAGCGCTTCTACGGTCAATGCTCGCTCGCTGCGGGCCGCCGTCGCCTTGGACCGAAGGGTTTCGATCTTTTTCGTATCTGCTGACGCCGGATTGACGGATTTGTTTTCAAGCAGATCGTCGATCAGACGCTCTTTCGCTTCCCCTTCGAGTCGCGCGGCTTCCCGTTCGGCCAAGCCCGCGGCATCGGCAAGGTTATTCGCACGCTGGGACAGTCGGTCGAGTGTCGCGCGAGCGGCTTCGAATTCATTCTGAAGATTCATAACTCCTCTGCTGATAGGCTTCAAACTGGGGTCGTTGTGCCATCCCGGCGCAAGATTTCGCAAAATAATTTCGGCCGGACTCAACTCGCGGAAACAGGAACTGACGGCCGCCTCGTTCTTTCGGGCTTTCCGAAGTACTTTGCGCGCGATAGCGGTTATCTCGGCGTGCGAGAGGCCCAGGACGGCGCCGGGGTTGGGTTCCAGATCGCGAAACTTCAGCAAGAACACCGCCCTTTCGACGCATTCCAACCCGGCTGCATCGCAGAAGCGGTCCCAATCACAAGACATGCCACCGGTGATCTTCGGCGCGGCCGGCTCACCGACGAGTTCGAGAGAGACCGCCCGCCTCTGGATTCCGAGTTCATCCCGGCCGCCGATCGCGAGGCCGCCTGTCCGCCGGCTTTTCATGCTATCCGGCTTTCTTTAGCACGAGCACCGGAAGGGACCGGCTGACAGACCCAGCAGCAGGCATCACATCGTACGGAGAACACCTTCTGGCTTCCGTTTGGACTCAAGTGCGGCCGTACCAACGATGTGCCGCAAACGTCGCACGCCTGCTCGGAGTTGCCGCGAGTGCACCACGCGACATTAGGCCTTAGTGTTTCAAACATTTTCGTTCCTCTGCGTATTCTCTGAACGCTTCCTCGCCGCCCTTGCCTTAAGGCCTTGATTCAGCCTCGCCAGAGCGTCCCCAACACGTTTCCGATGGTCTAGGGCCAGTTCGGGCAGCACGGCGCGTAGCAGGTCTCGGGCTTCAATAGCGGCATGCACCAACGCCACATGTTCGGGTGACCAGGTCACTGCGCAACATCCGCGGAAAATCGAAGCTGATCTCGGTGAAACGCCAATTGCACAGCGCCAACATGCCCGTTACGCTGCTTGCGGACGATCCAACGCACCTCCCGAACTTTGGCGTTGACGTCGTCACTACCCGACGGATGCAGAAAGACCACATTGTCCGCGTCCTGCTCCAAACTCCCCGAATCCCTTAAATCACTCAGCCGCGGTTCGCGTTTGCCTTCCTTCTCCGAGTCGCGCGATAGCTGAGACAGAGCCAGCAAGGCGATCGGAAAATCCAGAGTGAGCGATTTGAGCCCGCGGGAGATCCTGCCGATTTCCTCGTTACGGTTGTAACCTCCGCCGGCGTGCAGTAGTTGGAGGTAATCCACTACGACCAGGGCCGGGCATTCGTTTCGCGCCGCCGCTCGGCGCAGCTGATTCCGAATGTGATCGACGCTCGTACCCGCGTATCGATCGTGCATCCAGATCGGCAACTTGCAGAGGCTGGAGAGCGCACTCCAAGCAGCCTTATCTTCGTGCTCGTCGGATCGGCCGTTCGCGAGTTTCCACTGGCTTATGTGCGCTTCGCCGGCAACCATTCTGCGAAGAATGGATCCAGACTTCATTTCGAGGCTCCAGAACTGACCGGCAAAACCATTCCTGGCTGCGTGCACGATGAAGTTCGCCGCGGCTGCGGACTTGCCATCACCCGGGCGAGCGGCGAGGATTGTGTATTCACCGATGCGGAATCCGCTGAGAGGCTCAGCAAACGGAAGAGGAATTGCCGGTTGCGATCCTTGTCGTCCGGTGAAGGCGTTCCAGTTTTCGAAATCCCGTGCGAACACCTCGTCCAGCCTAAGCAGACCGCCGCTCGGCGTGTTCTGTCCGGATAGCGTTTCCGCAGATCGCTGCAGTGCCGTGATGAGTTCTTCCGAGTCGCCGCCTTCGAGAGCCAAACGCTTCAGGTTTTCCGCTTCAATCAGTGCCGCCCTTCGGATGCGTAGCTTTCGAAGGGTGGCGCAGTAGCTCTCGAAGATTCCAGCGCCGCGAGGCAACGGGTCGAGGTTTGCGATGGCTGTCATTCCGCCGACCTCCGCCAACTTCCCACTCTCGAGCAGGCGCTGACTCAAGGTCACTCGGTCGACGTGATACCCCGCCAACCGCATGCACTTCGCAGTTCCGAAGATACGCCGGTAAGGTTGGACACTGAAGTCGGCATCGTCCAGCAGTGCGATGAGGGCATCTAGCGCCTCGACATCTACCAGGGCGGTACCCAAAACCGAGCGTTCATGTTCGGGCGCGGCTGGCATCCCCTGTTGCCCCGCAATTTCGTAGATCTTCGCGGGAGCGCTCACAGGTGGTCCTCCGGCCGCCAGAGAGGCGTTTCGGTTTGTCGGCTTCGGCTTCCGCCGTTTTGAGAATTTTCAAAAAAAGCCTCTCTACACAACACCTCCCCTCCCCTCTCGTGCGGAATGTTTTGGAGAGTTTCCGGCAACGTTTCGGACGCGTTTTCGAAGGATTTCGTAAATCCCTTGTTACCAGCACGATAGGCGGATTTCCATTCTGAGAAGGCCGTTTCAGGCGGAAAAGGCGAGTTTTTGTCCGCTGCGGTCTTGTATCGAGGCAGAAATGAGGGTTTCACGTCGAATTGTCCCCACACCGTACCCTCGTACTGATACACAAAGAGTAGATAGGCCTCACGCCATTCCTGGATCCAAGCATTGATCTGGTCCTCCGTCGGCTTCGGTTCAAAAGCGCCGTAAATCGCTGCGACGATCCGGAAGTAGTCGAGTTCGATACGGCCGAATCCGTTCGCGTAGACCAGAAACAACACGAAGTGAAGCCTGGCGTCGTTGGATAGTCTGCGGATGCGTCTGCCGTTGGCGAGGCCGTCTGGGTCAATGATCATGTGGTTCGGCGGTTGCTACGCCGCCACCTCCGCGCCGAGAAGGACCAGTTGGCTTTTCAGTTCTTCAATTCGCTGCCGAACCTCGGTCATGAGCCTCGGACGTGTCCTGCAGATCGTAAGGTTCGCGCGCTGAAAATCAAGCTCGCCGAGCAGGACATCCCGGCTTGCGGCCAGGTCCGGATTCGCCTCCGGTGGCCGCCACTGCAGCAGGAGCACCGCACCGCATGCGCAGACGGTCTGCTCGCCGACAGCCGTCCTCTCGCAGGTGTGGACGGGGACCTCGATCTCGCGCCCGCACATGTGGCACTGCAAGGCGTAGGCGTCTCGGAGGCGCATCATCCGACCCTCGGCTCGATGCACCCAGCTGATACGGCCGCTTTGACATCGCTGATTCGGTAGAGTACACGGCCGTTGATCTTGTGATATCTCAAGCCGATGCCCAGCAAGCGGTGTTTTTGCAGAGTCTTGGGACTTGAGAGCAAGTAGCTTGCCGTCGCCTTCTCATCCCAGAATTCGGGTTCTACAAAGACCTCTAGGCCTTTTCTCTTCATCTTGATTTCCTGCTTTCGGGTAGGGATGTTCGGTGCGAGTCCTTGAAGGGAGTCACACTTGGGTTAGGGCTGAAGTTGGATTGGTGTTTAGCGGACCGCAATCGCCGCGAGCATGCGGTCGATTCGCTGACGGCTTCCTACAACCGGAAGGCGCTTCAACTCTTTCCTTGAGATGACGCGATTACCGTTGACGGCTCGGTCATACTCGCATTTGCTCTCCATCGCGGCCTGGTGAGCGTGATTGTTGGGATCGAACCGGATCGACGATCTCGTTCGACTGTAGCGAACTCTGCCTTCCGCAACATACCGATCCGCGTCTCGCCTCAAGAGCATCCGTATAAGAACGCCGTCCTCATCGAGAATGCGAACCAGATCGCGCTGTGTGTTTGCTTCAGACATAGGACTTCGGGCCTCCGTATCGGATGTCACCTATTGGTGACTGAATGCAACCAGAGGGTTTCTCTTGGAGGAATTCGCTCGCGATCTCCAGGTGGAGCAACCAGCCGAATTACTCCCATTTTTCACGATGGAACGCTATTTGAATAGTGGTTGCCATGGTTGCAACCATGGTTGTCGGTCGATCTATCCGACTGAAGACTGTCGTGATAGATCTAGGGTTCGAAGGTCTCCAACTGTGACGTTAAACGTCGAATCTTTCCGCTCGAAGGCCGCTAGATACGCCTTCAGGGTATCGTCTTCCGGGTCGATCCGACCCGCGAAATGGCCACGAACGTCATGGCGATTGTTCACAAGTCCGATCTGAGAAGCAAGTTGACTGATGTTGACCGAGCCGTCTACCTTTGGAAAGTACCTTCTCGCTAGCCATTCGAGATTCTTTGCCACCAACGGACGATTTTTAGCATCAATGCCGGCGAATTCACTTTTCGGCTGAGTCGGCCATAGCGACTCTCCGCAAGGCATCAGTCCGCCGTTGTCCACTCTGACGGTCGCGAATCGCTCACCTGCCACTTTCACAGACTTTTCAAGGGCCGCCGTTAGCCGATTCCTGAAGGCAGTATCGATGTCCACTCCAAACCAAGTCGTGCGTTCAGCATAAACCGGCGCTCGTTCCAATCGCTCCCAAATACTATCGAGCACAAGGCGTGGAAATTCGATTGTCCAAACCTCCGAAAAGGGCGGACGCAGTCGATTATTGAGCAATTCACTCACGTAGGCATCGAAGATGCTTGGTGCGACCTCCTCGATAGATCGACCGGAATTCAGCTGTTCCCTCGCCTGAGCTTCGATACGATTCATAGGAAATTCTGCCATGCATCGGGCCTCTTGGACCATGGCTGCGCACTCCGCCGCCATATTGTAGGTCCAGTTTGCATAGTCCGGCGCCAAATCGAAGTACTTGTGAAGTCCGCGAACCTCGG
>JACXTT010004110.1_pt1 | contig 21767 bp, 16 predicted proteins | sample 9270951 | NCBI WGS metagenome assembly JACXTT01 (sample SAMN15532306, study PRJNA645909) | rock metagenome | isolation source: weathered quartz diorite | place: Puerto Rico | collected 2017-06-21
AGTGAAAGACCAGCGAGCTGGACGACATCTCGTCGCCATGGATGCCGCCCAAGACCAGCACGCGCAGACGCGCGTCACCGGCTGGCACATCACGGCTCCAAATCGGGCGCCCCTGCACCGAGCGGGCATTGGAGTCCTGCAATTGCGCGTTCTCGCACAAGACCGGCTTGACGTTCGGAATCTTGGCAACATAGTCGCCGCAAGACTTCATGGGGATTGCAAAAGACGCTACGCTATTGATAGCAAATAAAAGCAAAAACAGGGTTCTCACGCGCATGCTGGGATTGTAGGCCGCCCTTGCAGTGTCCCGGGTTGTTCACCCGCCAGGCCCAAAACGCCATGAATATCGGGTAAATTGTCAGCATGCCTTCGACAGTACGGCCGCCCCAGGCCCTTCCGCCCAATTTCTCCCCACCTGAATTCCGTGCTGCGCTGGCCATGTTTGCCACGGGCGTCACCATTGTGACGGCACGCACCGATGAGGGCCGCTTTGTAGGACTGACGGCCAACTCCTTCAACTCCGTGTCGCTGACTCCGCCGCTGGTGTTGTGGAGCCTGGCCCGCGCAGCGGGTTCCATGGCGGCCTTCAGCACGGGCTCGCACTATGCCATCAACATCCTGAGTGCCGACCAGCAGGACTTGGCGAAGCGCTTTGCGGCGCGCGACGGTGACCGTTTTTCGGGCCTTCAATTCAGCTTGGGTGCTGGCGGTGCGCCACTGATAGCGGGCGCCGCCGCAACCTTTGAATGCTTCAACCGCAGCCGCTACGAAGAAGGCGACCACGTCATCTTTGTTGGCGAGGTCGAGCGCTGCGCGCACCGGGCCGGCGCCTCGCCCCTGCTGTTTCATGGTGGCAAGTTCTACGCGGAACATCCGCTGTAGCTTTCGCCGCAACGGCGCAGCATGGGGGCAACAAATTTCCGCAGGGCCGCCCCAAGGAAATTTAGCCCCCCCCGAGAGGTTGTGAAGAAATCAAGCTATCCCTTGCGCATAGTTGATCGGCTACACCTCGCGTAAGGCGAGCGGCGTGATCCGCGTTCTCCGGCTGTGTCGCGGGCCACGCCAGCTACCTTGCGCGAGGTGCCTCCCAACTATTGCCCGCGTCACACATTTTGAATTATTCACAAACTCCGAGAGGGCAGCGACCCGCGAAGCGGTGGAGCGTGGGGCACTACATGACTATCCCAGTGAATTCACGCTGTTGCGCATGGCCATCTGGGCCACGACGTTCAAGGCGCCGTCCACCAAGGGCTTGCCGGACAATACCCGCAAGTGCCCTGCCGCGAGCAATTTGTCGCGTGACCGCAGGGTCATGGACTGCGTGGCACCGGCGGCGCTGGTAAACAGGAACAGCGTCCCGTGCGGACTGGCCCAGGTGAGTTGGGTGCGCGTCCACTGGTCGTTCACCAGCAGTTCCACCCAGCAACCCATTTCCAGCGTCTGTGGCATGGGCTGTGGGTCTGCAATCTCTTGTGGTGCGTCCGGCAGGTCCATGAAGTTGGAGGCACGCGCTTCCTCGGGGGCGACCCAGGGATTGTCATCTTCCACCAGGGTGGGCGCTACCACGCGTGCGGCTGGCTGCGCCGGCGCGGCAGGTGCAGGCGCCGCTGCGGGCAGCGGAGAAGCAGCCGGTCTATGCTCAGCTCGAAAGGCCCGCTGGTGCAAGCCCATCAGTGCTTCAAAAAAAGCGCTGGTTTTGGTCGAGGGGTAGTGGATGGTGTCCAAGCCCTCGCGCAGGGTGCTCAACAACGGTGGCACCAGTCGGGTCAGTTTGGCTGCATCCTTGCGGTTGATGTCCGGGTGGGCGCTCCACAGCAGCGCCGATACCAGCGCCTGAAACTTGTCGGCACTGGCCTTGTTGGCGGCGCCCGCCAGGCGCGCCTGCGCCACCACCTGGGACCAGGGTCCGCAGAGGAAGTCGACAATGACCGATGGCACCTGTGCCGCATCGGGATGCGCGCAGATTTCAGCGGCAATCTTGGTTGCCAACATATTGCGCTGTTCGGCATGTTGCAGGGCTTGCACGGCCTTTTCACGGTTGCGTGCACCGCTGCGGCTGGCCTCCTGCCATTCTTCGCGCAGCACATGCAGCACGCGCTCGAATGGCTCCGCATTTTCGATGGGCATCTGGTTCAACTGCGCAAACGCTTGGTCGGTTGCCAAGATAAATTCGGCAAAGCCGGTGGCCAGTGGCGATGCATAGGCCATGCTGTGGTCGGCCACCTCTTGCACCAGTACGCGGGCCACATGCTGCTTGTTGGTAAACAGCCGTGGGTCTACCAAGGCCAGCCGCAGCAACGCGGGCTCCAGGCGCCGGATCAGTTGCTGAACCGGCGCCAGCAAGCGCGGATCGTGCGCGATGTTGTCCACCATCAGCGTCACCACTTCCAGGCTCAAAGACTGGCCTACGCCGCGCGAGTTGTTGCGCAGCTCGGCACGGATGGCCTCGACCGAGGTGTCGCCGGCCTGCACCGCAGCAGCAGCGCCGCCACGGCGTTGCTGCAGCCGTTGCACCACCTCGTCAACCTGCTTCATTTCCTTCAGCGCTTCCAGCGCCGCCGGTACCGTGGCGTCGTATTCTGGCGCGGGTGGGCTGACGCTTGCCGGCCCGCTCTCGAATTCGCGTGAAAAGCGCTGGGCAAATTGCTCCACGGCACTGATGGGCTTTTGCTCGTCCAACTCGCCGGCCAGAAGGCGGCGCAACTTGTCCAATGTCAGCAGGGTCTCGTCCCTGGCAGGCGGCGCACCGCGGTGGGCCATTGCAGCAGGGCGCTCGACAGGAACAGCCTGTGGAGTGAGGTAACTCGGCAGGTCTATCATGGGCATGCCGGCAGATTCCTCGGGGGTGGCATTCTGCCGCAGGTCCTGCGCCACGCCGCGCCCCACGCCGACGCCACCACCACTGGGGGTTTGGACCACGACATAGCCGGCAGCTACCACGCCCTGCCCCCGCAGCGCTGCGCTCCACTGCATATACATGCCGCGCAGCTCCTGCCCCAGCGAGGTGCTCATGGCGCTCAGCCAATCCAGTTGCATCGCCGGCGGCAACTGCGTTTGTTCGACGACGGCTTTGAGCGCGTTGATGTAAATTTGCGGCCGCAGCGGGTTGCGATCCGCATTCACCGAGCTCAAGCCCAGCGTACTGCAGATCAAGGTATTGAGTTCGGCAAGACTGGCCTCAGCGGCCAACATGGCCACCTGCTGGGCCCGCGCCAAGGTCACGCTGGTCATGACCTGAACCTCATCCATGAGTTCCAGTTCATCAAACCCGACATCTGCACTAGCCGACAGTGTGCCGGCCTTTTTTGCGGCGGTCGGGTTGTTGAACCCATCCAGCAAGGCTTGTGGATAGCGTTTGCACAGCTCGGATTCCCAGTTGCGCAACTGCTTGGACGATTGCGCCAGGGCGTCGCGCTCGCGCAGATCACGGCTGGCCGCCTCCCGCGACTGCAGGCTCAAGCGCGCAGCCGCCACCATCTTGCCCATCAGCATGTTGCCACCCACCGCCGCCTCTTGAACCGTGGATCGGTAAAGCGCCTGGTACTGTGGTGATGCCTTCGAGGAAGCAGCTGTCATAGGGCGGTTGTGCGGCAAAAAGGTTTACTTGAGCGCCTTGAAGCGCATGCGGTGCGGGCGCGCCCCCTCTTCACCCAAGCGCTTCTTCTTGTCGGCCTCATATTCCTGGTAGTTGCCGTCGAAGAAGGTCCACTGGCTGTCGCCTTCGCAGGCCAGAATGTGCGTTGCGATGCGGTCCAGAAACCAACGATCGTGGCTGATGACCAGCAAGGAACCGGCAAACTCCAGCAGCGCGTCTTCCAGCGCGCGAAGGGTTTCCACGTCCAGATCGTTGGACGGTTCATCGAGCATCAGCACATTGCCGCCGGCAATCAGCGTCTTGGCCAGGTGCAAGCGTCCGCGTTCACCGCCCGACAGCGTGCCAACGCGCTTTTGCTGGTCGCCGCCGTTGAAGTTGAAGCGCCCGCAATACGCGCGGCTGGCCATCTGGAACTTGCCGACATTGAGAATGTCCAGCCCACCGGACACGTCTTCCCACACCGTCTTGTCATTGGCCAGATCATCGCGGTTCTGGTCAACAAAGGCCATTTTGACGGTAGAACCGACCTTGACTTCACCGGAATCGGGCTTTTCGCGCCCGGCAATCATCTTGAACAGTGTTGATTTACCAGCGCCATTGGGGCCAATAATGCCGACGATGGCGCCGGCCGGCACCTTGAAGCTCAGGTTGTCGATCAGTACGCGGTCGCCAAAAGACTTGGTGACATTGACGAACTCAATGACCTCGTTACCCAGACGGTCTGCCACGGGGATGAAAATTTCATTGGTTTCGTTGCGCTTTTGGTATTCAAAATCGCTCAATTCTTCAAAGCGTGCCAGACGCGCCTTGCTCTTGGCCTGGCGGGCCTTGGGGTTCTGGCGCGACCATTCCAATTCCTTCTTCAGGGCTTTGGCGCGCGATTCCTCACCCTTTTGCTCGGCTTCCAGCCGTGCCTGCTTCTGGGTCAACCAGTCGCTGTAGTTGCCTTTGTAGGGAATGCCGGAGCCACGGTCCAGTTCCAGAATCCACTCGGCGGCGTTGTCCAAAAAGTAGCGATCGTGGGTAATGGCCACCACGGTCCCGGAATAGCGTTGCAGGAACTGCTCCAGCCAGTCCACTGATTCGGCGTCCAAGTGGTTGGTGGGTTCGTCCAGCAACAGCATGTCGGGTTTGGACAGCAACAGCTGGCACAGCGCGACGCGGCGCTTCTCACCACCCGACAGCACGCCGATGTTGGCCTCCCACGGTGGCAGGCGCAGCGCGTCGGCGGCAATTTCGAGCTGGTGTTCAGAGTCGGTGCCGGCCGTGGCAATGATGGCTTCCAGTTCGGCCTGCTCAGCCGCCAGGGCGTCAAAGTCGGCGTCTTCAGCGCCGTAGGCGGTGTAAACCTCTTCCAGGCGCGCCTTGGCGCTGAAAACCTTGCCCATGGCAGCTTCCACGCACTCGCGCACGCTCTGATTGGGGTCGAGTTTGGGCTCCTGAGGCAGGTAACCGATGTTCAGGCCCGCCATGGGAGTGGCTTCCCCCTCGATTTCCTTGTCCAGACCGGCCATGATCTTCAGCAGCGTTGACTTGCCGGAGCCATTGGTGCCCAGCACGCCGATCTTGGCGCCAGGGAAGAAGCTGAGCGAAATGTCTTTGAGAATATGACGCTTGGGCGGCACGATCTTGCCGACGCGGTTCATGGTGAAAACGTATTGGGCCATTGGTGTACTACTACTGGTAAATGAAGAAAGCGAGGACTTGCACAGGGGTCTGCAATACCGCATTATCGACTGCGGCGCAGCGGCCCACCGCCAAACCTGCATTTAAGCGCCGCCGCCCGCCTTTTCGACGTCGTTGCGCAAGGCAGTTTGGGCCACCGCGTCCAGCGCATGGTCTATGACGCGACCGTCGGAAACAAGACGTATCAAGCCCAAACCGCGCAGTCTATCCATGGTTCGGCGAGACATGGAGTGCGCCATGCCGCCCGATGAAATGAACATGAAAAGGGTCTTGTGCGGGCTGGCCCAGGTCAACTGTGCACGTACCCAGACGCCGCCCAAGGCCAGATCGACCCAGGAGCCGGTAATCAAGCTTTGAGCACTCCAGGCCTCCTGCGCTGCCGGGTCGGGTGTCTCGTCCGGTTCGACCTCCGGGATGCGCTCCTGGCCGCCCTGCATGAATCCGGAGTCGCTGGCTTCGTCCTGGGCCATCCAGAACTCGTCGACCGGCAGGCCCACGCTGTCGACTGGCGACAGATCGACATCCGCGGTTTTTTCCGGGGTCTCTGCAGCAGGGGCTGCACGGGTGCCTTCGAACGCCTGCTCGTGGAAGGTGATCAACTCGTCAAAGAATATGGGGATACGCTCTTCGGGGTAAGAAATCAAACCCAGGCCCTGGCGCATTTTGACCAGCATGCCGGGCACGATGTCGACCAGGCGGGCCCGGTTGCGGCGGGCCAGACGCAACTGCACGCTCCAGATCAAATCGTCAACCAGGCCCAGATAGCCGTCGGTATCGGCCGCACCATCCGCACACGACAATTGGGACTCCGCCACCACCTGTGCCCAAGGCCCACGCAGGAACACTGCGACAATTTCGGGCACCTTCTTGTTCTTTAGCCGCTCGGAGAAACCCTCCGACAGACGCTGCGCCAGCAAGTTGCGTTGCTCGGCGTGCAGCAGCGCGCGCGCGGCCTCTTCGGCACGTTGGCGTTGCTCGTGCTCTTCCTTGCCCCAGCGTTCTTCCAATTTGCGCAAAACCCGTGCGAACGTCGTGGCATCGCCCGGCCCATTGGTCAGCAAATGCACCGAATTTTCCAGCGCTTTGCGGAAATTGGTGTAGCCTGGCTGGTCCTCTGACGTAAAGGCCAGACTGCGGCTGGTGATCTTGTCCATGAACTGCCGCGCCGGGTGCTGGCGCTCGCTGAAAAACCGCGCATCGGACTGCGACAGCGTGATCAGCACCGGCTCCAGCAGCTTCAGGTGTTTGCGCACGCCCCCCAGCAGCCGGTGGTCTTGCGCCAGATTTTCCAACATCAGGCGAACCACCTCCTCACCCAGTTCGCGCCCTAGTTTCTTGCTCTTGGACTTCTCGCGTTGTGCCGACGAGTCGACCACGACGGAACCATTCGCACTGGCTTGCGGCGCCGCGGCCTGGCTGGCGCGCGCCGCCAGGCGCTTCATCATGGGCTCCATCAGCTTCATGTCTTCCAGCGCCACAAAGGAGGCTGGCACCGTGTGGGTAAAGTCCTTGATATTGCTGTTCAGCGGCGTAGGGTCCAATTCGCCCGACAGCAGCCGACGCAGTTTGTCCAAGGTCAGCAAAGTGCGTGTGACCGAGCTCTCAGTACCCTTTTGCGCGCCCAGCGCACCCGCTTGTGGCTGTACCGGGCCCACCGGCTCCACACCCTGCGAGCGCAGCCATTCGGCCACCTCGCGGTAGAGATGGCGCATGGCCACCCCGAGCATGCCCGCCGCCGGCGTCATGATGGCGGTGCGCCCCTGCTCATTGGGAACATGCTCTTGCAAGGACTCGCGCAGCGCAAATACAAACGATTCCGGCTTCAGCGGGTTGAGATGGGGCTGCACCGTGAGCCAGCCCAAGAGGCTGCTGATGAGCGCGTTCAGGTTGGGCAAGACATCGTCAACCGCCAGCGAAATCTCTTGCTGGGTCAGCGCAAACTCGATATTGGCGTCAATTTGCTCTTCTTCCAGGAATTGAAAGTCATCAAAGCGCAAAGGTTTGGACTGCGCCCGTTGCACATCACCACCGTACAAAGCGACCCGCAAATGGGTGGCAAACGTGGCCTTGAATGCGTCAACGTGCAGATGCAGATGGTCTACGGCCGCCTTGCCTGCCGGGTTCGGAGCGGCCTGCATGGACTTGCTGCGGGTCTGGGACTGCGCTGCCCTCAACCCACCCACGACCTCGTCGACCAGGGCGTCGCTCTGCTCCAGCACCGCCTCAATGCAGTCATGCAGTGATGGCTTGAAGCTGCCTGGCTCGTGGGCCACGCCCAACCTTCGCAACATGAACTTTTTCATTGTGTCCGAATTCTCCCAGTTGACAGGCCCAATGACTAGCCCCCAAGTCTCGCATTGTCACGCTTAAGTCACACCCCTAAAACAAAGAGTTGCAGCTTTTTGTGCGTACCTGCGGCGAACGTGCGACAATACGGCAGTTGCGACGCTTCAGTTGCCCGCAACGTCAGCACATTGCTGGGGGCGGGTTTACACCCAAAGTCCCACTTTTGAATCCATCTGCCTTTGACTGATCTGGCGCCAAAGCACCAGGACAGGCCGATATCCCAAGCGCCCTGGATGGGCGCCACTATCCATGACATTTGAAGAATTGAACCTGGCTGCGGCCATCGTTAAAGCCGTGCGCGAGCAGGGTTACGAAACACCCACCGCAATTCAGGCGCAAGCCATCCCCCTCATTTTGGAAGGTCGCGACCTGCTGGGCGGCGCCCAGACTGGCACCGGCAAGACCGCCGCCTTCACGCTGCCCCTGTTGCACCGCCTGTCCATGAGCCGCAGTGCCCAGAACAAGTTTGGCGGCACCGGTATCCGCGCGCTGGTACTGACCCCCACCCGCGAATTGGCAGCCCAGGTTGAAGAATCCATCCGCACCTATGGCAAATACCTGCAACTGAGCAGCACCGTGATTTTTGGCGGCGTGGGCATGAACCCGCAAATTGCCAAGCTCAAAAAGGGCGTCGACATACTGGTGGCCACCCCCGGTCGTCTGTTGGACCTGATGCAACAAGGCATGCTGGACCTGGGCCAGGTCAACATGCTGGTTCTGGACGAAGCCGACCGCATGCTGGACATGGGTTTCATCCATGACGTCAAGAAAGTGCTGGCCGCCGTTCCCAAGGAAAAGCAAAGCCTGCTGTTCTCGGCCACCTTCAGCGACGAAATCCGCGAACTGGCAGCCGGCCTGCTGAAAGACCCGCAAAGCGTACAGGTTACACCGCGCAACACCACCGTGCAGCGCATCGCCCAGGTCATCCACCCGGTGGGCCGTGGCAAGAAAAAGGCCTTGCTGGCCCACATCATCCAAGAGCACAACTGGAGCCAGGTGCTGGTGTTCACGCGCACCAAGTTTGGCGCCAACAACGTAGCCGAATTCCTGGAAAAAAATGGCATCACGGCCATGGCCCTGCACGGCAACAAGAGCCAGGCGGCCCGCACCCAGGCCTTGGCGGGATTCAAGAGCGGCGAGGTGCGCGCTCTGGTGGCCACCGATATTGCCGCACGCGGCATTGACATTGACGACCTGCCGCATGTGGTGAACTATGAGATCCCCAACGTCAGCGAAGACTATGTGCACCGTATTGGCCGCACCGGCCGTGCTGGCAACGATGGCGCGGCCGTCAACCTGGTGTGCCTGGACGAAGAGGGCTTCATGCAAGACATCGAGCGTTTCACCAAGCAAAAAATCCCAGTCCAGGTCATGGAGGGCTTCGGCCCCGAGCCTGGCGAACAAGGTGAGCCCATCGCCATGGGGCGTCAAACCATTTGGGGCGGTGCTGGCAAGCCACCCAGCCGCGAAGTGATGCAGGCGGCAGCCCGTGCCGCGCGCACAGAAATGCTGCAGCGCGTGCGCGACAACAAGGCTGCTCAGGGCGAACGTGGTGGTCAGGGTGGTGGTGGCCGCGGCAACGGTGGCGGCAATGGCGGCGGCGGACGTGGCGGCCAAGGCCCACGCGGCAACGCGCAGCGTCCTCATGGCGCACGTCCCCCACAGGGACAAGGCTTCGGCCAAGGCCGGGGCCGCGCACCGGTCGGTGACGCCCAGCCCCGCAGTCACGAAGGCGGTTTTGCCAGCGGCATGGGCAACGAGCCCCGCGCCCCGCGTGGCCAGCAAGGACAACCCGACCCCATGCGCACCAGTGTCGATATGATGGCGGAACGCGGCGGTCGGCGCGGCGGTGGCGGTTACGGCGGCGGCAAGCGCAATGGAGGCGGCAATGGCGGTGGATCACGCTCGGGTGGCTATGGTGGCGGGGGCAACGGGCCTCGTGGGACAGGAAATCCTCGCGGCCCTTTTAGCCGATAAGACCTATACAACGGTCCACTGCGTGGGCCGTCGCGCGCTGACGCAAAAACACCCCAAGCTGGTTCAGCATGTGGTGGACTTTGCCAAGCTACCAAAGCTGCCTCAGGTCGATGATTGCTTCATCGCCCTGGGCACCACGATCAAGGTGGCCGGCAGCCAGGAGGCTTTTCGCGCCGTTGACCTGAAGGCGGTTGAAGCCGTGGCCCTGGCGGTGCGTGCTGCCGGCGCCCAGCGTATCGGCGTGGTCAGCGCCATGGGCGCCAACACCCATTCGCCTGTTTTTTACAACCGCGTCAAAGGCGAAATGGAATTGTCGCTGGCACGCATGGGTTTCAAAAGTCTGGTGATCGCGCGGCCGTCCATGCTCGACGGCAAGCGTGCAGCGCTCCAGCAGCCGCCGCGCCTGGGCGAACATCTGATTTTGGGATTTATGCGCGGTTTCAAACCACTGATTCCGGCCAACTACCGTGCCGTCCTGGCATCCGATGTGGCCCATGCGCTGGTGCGCGCGGTACAAGCGGATACACCAGGCGTGGTGACGCTGATGTCCGGCGAGTTGCAGGGCGGCTGAAAGCGCAAATTTGACGCTCGCCCTTCGCGCAGCGCACTTTCAAGTCCGCACGAACAGCGTCACCAGCGGGTCGGGGCCCACCTGTCGGCTCCAATGTCCATGAATCGACGCATCAAATACGGCGCCATCGGGCAATAGGTCGGCCGAATAGAAGTGTTCGCCGGGCTTGAAGACGCGCGATATGCCGTCTTGAATGCCGATTTCCATCTGTCCGCCCAAAATGAAACACCATTGCGGTGCAGTGGTGCAGTGGAACTGGCTGCGAAACCCCACCGGGCTGGTGCGCAGCTGGTAGCCACCCGAGGCAAATACTTCCGACAGCATGGACTGTGAAGAGCCTTGGTTCAAGGCCACCGTTTCTTCGCGGAAACGGGCGCGGCCGTCGGTGTCGGTGAACAAAACGGTTTTGGTGAAGGTGGTCATGTGGGCAATCGTTGCAGTGCGAGAAAGAGCATTATCCCCAGCACGCTTATTTACAGCCCTTTCAGCGTCCGTTGTCTTGCATGTGCGTCACTTGCGGGTTGCCAAAGAATACCTTTCGCACGTGTTAACTTGGTCAGGCTCAGGCCGCCCGGACGCTTTGCTACGTGTCCCCCGTCCGCTGCGCGGCCTCCTCCTTGACCTCCGCAAAACATCCAGGCAGCCTGAGCCCTAAGTGGCCGTGTTTGTACGCTCCTGATTTGAGAGCAAACAGCTTTACTTCGCAGCAGCGGGGTGGGGGTGCATGCCGCAGTGAGGTCAAGGAGGAGCCCGCTGGAGCGGGCGGGGGACACGAACTGCGGTATGTACCCCCACCCCGCTGCGGGCTCAGCAATGACGCTGCACGCTCGGTACAACCTTACACTCTCAACACTGAAGCTGCGAGTTCAGGACTACGCGGCCTGAGGCTCCAAGTGCCGCGCCAGTGGTGCCTCGGCAATCGGCATATGGATCAACGCGGCAAGCACGGCCAGCGTGATGTCGGCGTACCAGATCCAGTTGTAGCTGCCGGTGGCGTCAAATACCTTGCCACCGAGGAACGCACCCAGGAACCCGCCCAACTGGTGGGTCAGCATGACCATGCCGAACAGCGTGGCCATGTGGGATGTGCCAAAGAACTTGGCAACCAGGCCGGCCGTGGGGGGCACGGTGGACAGGAAGGTCAGGCCCATGACGGCAGCAAACAACAGCACCACAGGTCCGGTCTTGGGCGCCATGAGGAACAAGAGGACGGCAACAGCACGTGTGGCGTAGACCAGTGACAGCAGCGACTTCATACGCCAGCGCCCCACCGCCCAACCCATGGCAATGCTGCCGACGATATTGAACAGGCCCAGCATGGCCAGCGACCAGGCGCCCCATTCTGTTGGCAGTCCGCAGAGAGCCACAACACCGGGCAAATGGGTGGCGAGAAAGGCCACATGGAAGCCACAGACAAAGAAGCCGGCCGCCAGCAGCAGAAAACTTGGAGTGCGCAGGGCATGGCGTATGGCATCCCCCGTGCGCATTGGCGCCTGCTGGGCGACAGCTTCAGGCTGTGTGGGATTTCCCTTGAGCAAATAGGCCGCCGGCAAAGCCAGAAGAACCAGACAAGCCAGCACCTGCATGGCCGACGCCCAGCCAACTTCCACCATCAATGCGCCGGCAATGGGCGCCATGACAAACTGCCCGAACGAACCACCCGCATTGACAATGCCGGTGGCGAGGCCACGGCGGTCGGCGGGAATCAACCGCGCCGTTGCCGCCATCAGCACGGCCGGCCCGGCCATGCCGGCACCGCCGGCCGCCAGTATGCCAATGGCGAATATCAGGCCCGCCGTACTGCTCATCAGTGGCGTGATGAAGGTACCCGCTGCCACCAGACTCACGCCGACCAACAAGACGCGGCCAGCCCCAACACGATCGGCAAAAGCACCGGCAAAGGGTTGCGTCAGGCCCCACCACAACTGGCCGAAGGCAAACGCCAGGCTGATGCTGCCCACGCCCAGGCCTGTGGAGGAGTTGAGCGCGCTTAAAAACAATCCCATGGTTTGCCGCGTTCCCATGGTCAGCGCGAAGGTGCCGGCGGCGGCGGCCAACACCCACCCCATGGGGAATGTTTTGGGGGCGTCCGTTGTGTTGAGGTCAGACATGCTCGACTCCCAATGGTGATGCCGACAACAGCGCCAGCGATTCTTGTATCAGGGCATGCAGAGCCACCACACGTTCGGCACCCAAGGTATGGTTCAGTTGCACCTGGGCCTGCTTCCAGTGGCTTTGCGCCTCGGCCCGTTTGGCGCGGCCGGCGGCTGTAGCGGTAATCACGCGGCTGCGCCCATCGGCACCGGCGGCCATGTGCACCCAGCCAGCAGCCATCAGGGGCTTGAGATTGCGCGTCAGGGTGGAGGGGTCCATTTCCATGGTGTCCGCCAGATCAGCCGGCCGCACAGGCTCCAGTTGAATGACATATGACAGCAACGAGTACTGCGTGGTCTTGAGCCCCACCAAGGCCATGGCTGCGTCATAGCGCTGCGACACACGGCGCGTCAACTGGCGTAGCTGCAAGTTGGTGCAGCCTTGCGGCTTGGGCGCGGCATGCGGCGCATGCGGGCTTGTAACGGTTGTGACAGAGTTCATTACTTAATTGTAGCTACAATTGTTGCATATGCAATTGTTTTTAATTGCGCAACTCTCCCACTCTTTTGAAAAGGAAATCCCATGAGCACACCTTCTGCACTGGAGGCCTGGCTGGAACTCGAAAACACCGTGCGTGCACGCCTGGACAAGGGCCCCGGCCCTGGCGTTGCCAGGCCCGAGCAAGTTGCCGGCATGAGCGGTCTGGAGATGATGCAGGCCATGCTGCGCGGCGACATTCCCTATGCGGCCATTGCCAAGACGCTGGACTTTGCGATTGTCGAAGTCGATACGGGCCGCGCCGTCTTCCAGGGCACACCGGGGCCTGCCCATCTGAATCCCATGGGCGGTATCCACGGTGGCTGGTATGCCACCATGCTGGACTCCGCGCTGGGCTGCGCCATTCACACCATGATGCCACCGGGCCGGGGCTACACCACCGCCGAACTGAGTGTGAATCTGGTGCGCGCCATCAACCCCAAGGTGCAACGCGTGCGCGCCGAAGGCAAGGTCATCCACTGTGGCCGCCAACTGGCTACGGCCGAAGCCCGCATCTTCGGCCCCGACGGCACGCTGTACGCACATGGCACCACAACCTGTCTGGTGTTTGAGCTGCCCAAGGGTTAAGGACTGCCGTTTGACGCCACAATCGGGGGCACGGCCCACTATTTCTGTACCCCCGAAAATCATGCGACTACTCCACACCATGTTGCGCGTTGGCAATCTGCAGCGCTCTATCAACTTCTACACCCATGTGCTGGGCATGAAGCTGATCAAAACTTCAGAAAACCCGCAAAACAAATACTCGCTGGCCTTTGTCGGCTATGGCAGCAACCCCGACCACGCCGAGATCGAATTGACCTACAACTGGGGCGTAGAGACCTATGACATGGGTACTGCCTTTGGCCACATTGCGCTGGGCGTGCCCGATGTGTACGCTGCCTGCGAGGCCATCAAGGCAGCCGGTGGCAATGTCACGCGTGAAGCCGGGCCGGTCAAGGGCGGCACCACAATCATCGCCTTTGTGACCGACCCGGATGGCTACAAGATTGAGCTGATCCAGCGGCCTTGAGCCCAGGTCTTTATGGGGCGCGCAGTGCCCGCGTATCACGGGCCAACTGGGTCACGCCAGCCCAGTCGTTCGCAGCCAGCGCTGCCGGTGGCACCAGCCACGAACCGCCCACACACACCACATTGGGCAGCGCCAAGAATTCTGGCGCGTTCTGCAGGCTCACGCCGCCCGTGGGGCAAAACTTCACGTCAAAGAACGGGCCGCTCCAGGCTTTCAGCATGGCTGGTCCGCCGGCCTGCATGGCGGGGAAGAATTTGAGTTCGGTAAAGCCATCTTCCTGCGCCATCATGATTTCGCTGCCCGTGGCCACACCGGGCAACAGCGCCAGCCCCGCATCCCGGCAAGCCTGGCCAACCGCGCTGGTGTAACCCGGGCTGACGGCAAAGCGCGCGCCGGCTCTGGCTGCAGCCTGTGCGTCGGCGGTGGAGCGCACGGTACCGGCCCCCACCACGGCCTCAGGCACATCGCGTGCAATGGCTTCTATGCAAGCCAGGGCCTGTGGCGTGCGCAGGGTGACCTCCAGCATGCGAACCCCACCGGCCACCAGAGCACGTGCCATAGGCACGGCATGTGCCACATCGTTCAATACGATGACAGGAATAACCGGGGCGTCTTGCATGACCTGCAAGGCGGTGAATGTTGGGGCTGAAGCCATGGATGTTTCCAATACGGTCAAAAAATTGTGAGAACTGCGGGCAGCCAGCTTACAACCAGCTGCAGGCGCCCTCTTCGGCGGTCAAGGCATTGCGACGAAAGCCGGCAAACAGCTCGCGCCCCATGCCTATGCCATTGGCCGCGCGTAGCGCATCGGGCATTGAAAGCACGGGACGAGCATCCCACTCGGCGGCATCGACCAGCACCTGCAGCGTACCGGCCACGGCATCCAGGCGAATGCGGTCACCGTCTTGCACCTTGGCAAGCGGCCCACCCGCTGCTGCTTCTGGCGACACATGGATGGCGGCTGGCACCTTGCCCGAGGCACCGCTCATGCGGCCATCGGTCACCAAGGCCACTTTGTAGCCTTTGCCCTGCAGCACGGCCAGTGGCGGCGTGAGCTTGTGCAACTCGGGCATGCCATTGGCTTGCGGCCCCTGCCAGCGTACGACGCAGACCACATCATGGTTCAGTTCATCGGCTTGAAATGCCTGGTGCAGGGCGTCCTGCGAATCAAACACGCGACACGGTGCTTCCACAATATGCCGGTCATCGGGCACGGCCGACACCTTGATCACACTGCGCCCCAGATTGCCCAGCAACAGCTTCAGGCCACCATGGCTGCTGAAGGGCGCACTGGCGGAGCGCACAACGGTTTCATCTTTGCTGGCGCCGGGATCGCCCCAGCGCAGTACGCCATCGGTACCGGCCGATGGAATGCCAATGTATTCACGCAAGCCGCCGGCGCGCACGGTCAATACGTCTGGGTGCAAAAAGCCAGCGTCCAGGAGTTCACGAATCACAAAGCCCGGCCCGCCCGCCGCCTGGAACTGGTTCACATCGGCACTGCCGTTGGGGTAGACGCGTGTGAGCAGCGGAACCACTTCGGACAACTCGGAAAAATCGTTCCAGTCAATGACGATGCCCGCCGCCCGCGCCACGGCCACCCAATGGATCAGGTGGTTGGTAGAACCACCCGTGGCCATCAGGGCCACCATGGCATTGACGATGCTGCGTTCGTCGACGACACGGCCTATGGGTGCAAAGCGCTTGGCCTTGGTAATGTCCAACACGGTGCGCACCGCCTCACGGGTCAGCTCGCTGCGCACATCGGCCCCAGGGTTGATGAAGGCTGTGCCTGGCACATGCAGGCCCATGGCCTCCAACAGCATCTGGTTGCTGTTGGCGGTGCCGTAAAACGTACAGGTCCCCAGGCCGTGGTAGGCGGCTGACTCGGCCTGCAACAACTCGGTGCGGCCCACCAGACCCTGTGCCGCCTGCTCGCGCACCTTGGCTTTTTCGTTGTTGGACAAGCCCGAGGTCATAGGCCCGGCCGGCACAAATACCGTGGGCAAGTGGCCAAAATGCAAGGCGCCTATCAACAGACCGGGCACGATCTTGTCGCACACGCCCAGCATCAACGCGGCATCAAATACATCGTGGCTCAGCGAAATGGCCGTGGACATGGCGATGGCGTCGCGGCTGAACAGGCTCAGTTCCATGCCCGGCGTGCCCTGCGTTACGCCATCGCACATGGCCGGCACGCCACCGGCCACTTGCGCAGTGGCGCCCAGACGGCGCGCCTCTTGTTTGATCAAGTCGGGGTAGTGTTGCAGTGGCGCGTGGGCCGACAACATATCGTTGTAGGCGTTGACAATGCCGATGTTGGGGCCTTTTTCGGCGACGACACGGAATTTGTCGATGCCGGTTACGCGGGCCTTGTCGGCATCGGGCATGGCGGCAAAGGCATGTGCCACATTGGCGCAGCCCATGCGCTCAGCGCCGGGTTTGCGCTGGCTGGCTTGCTCCAACTGCATCAGATAAGCGCTGCGGGTAGCAAGGCTGCGGGCCTGGATGCGGTGGGTAACCGCAAGCACGGTGGCATGAACGGGGACTGGTGTTGTCATAATGAATGTAACTGGATTACACGTTCAATGGTAACTTAGTTACCTTATCCTGGGGGCATTTTTTGTTACCAGTGTGGTACAACTTCAGGCCCATCTACCTTCGCCGCCAACCCATGCGCAAAGCTCTTGTCTGCAGTGGCCTGTGCATGCTGATGTGCAGCGCTGGTGCAGCCCTGCCTACCCGTACCGTGCACGTTGCCGGCTTGCAGCAGCCGGCCCAGATTCTGATCGACCGATGGGGCGTGCCGCACCTGTACGCAGCCAGCCCGCAGGACGTGTTTTTTGTGCAAGGTTACAACGCTGCGCGCGACCGTCTGTTTCAAATCGATCTGTGGCGCCGCCGCGGCTTGGGGCGCCTGTCCGAAGTCTTTGGCCCCGCATTTGTCAAGCAGGACAGTGCCAGTCGCCTCTTTCTATACCGCGGCGACATGCAAAAAGAGTGGCAGGCCTATGGCCCGCAGGCGCAGGATATTGCCGAGCGCTTTGTGGCCGGCATCAACGCTTACATAGCCCAGTTGGCGCTGAAACCGCAGGACCTGCCTTGGGAGTTCAAGCACTTTGGCTACCGCCCGGAAAAATGGCAGGCCCAGGACGTGGTGCGCATTCGCAGCCACGCGCTGACGCGCAACCTCACGTCCGAAGTGGCCCGTGCCTCGGTCGCCTGCCATGCCAATCTGCAAACAGACGCCCTGCGCATGCGGCTGGAGCCACCGTGGCAAACCCAGATTCCCGAGGGCTTGGACCCCTGCCTGCCACCCGACGTATTGCAGGTGTTCCAGTTGGCAACCCAGGCCGTATCGCTGACCCCCTCGAACCTAAAAACCGGGCAAGCTGGCGCAGACACACCCGCTACGCTGCTGACCGAGGCAGCACCGGCGGCGCCCACAGAGGGCAGCAATGCCTGGGTCATTGCGCCGGCAAAAAGCGCCACAGGTCGCGCCCTGCTGGCCAGTGACCCGCATCGCGCCTATTCCGTGCCGTCCTTGCGTTACATAGCGCATCTGCACACACCAACCCTGGACGTCATCGGCGCCAGCGAGCCGGCGCTGCCAGGCATTTCCATCGGCCACAACCAGTCCATCGCCTTTGGCTTGACGATTTTCAGCATAGACCAGGAAGACCTGTATGTCTACGCGCTGAATCCGCAAAACCCTCGGCAATACCGTTACAAAGACCAGTGGGAAGACATTTCCGTGCTGCATGAGCAGATCGCGGTCAAGGGCACGGCGCCGGTAGCCGTGGAACTGCAGTTCACCCGCCATGGCCCGGTCGTTTACTGCGAGGCCGCCAAAAACCGGGCCTTTGCCGTGCGCTCTGCTTGGTTTGAACCTGGCATGGCACCCTACTTTGGCAGCATTAACGTGATGGCGGCCAACAATTTTCAGACATTCAAACAAGCCTTGCAGCACTGGGGCGCTCCATCGGAGAACATGCTCTATGCCGACACCCAGGGCAATATCGGCTGGGTAGCGGGTGGACTGGCGCCCATACGCCCCAATTGGGACGGCTTGCTGCCGGTGCCAGGCGACGGGCGCTTTGAGTGGGCAGGTTTTCTGGACGGCAGCCAGTTGCCGTGGATCGACAACCCAACCCAGGGCTGGTTTGCCAGCGCCAATGAAATGAACCTTCCCGGCGACTACCCGTACCGCAGCCGCAAACTGGGTTTCGAATGGGCGCCGCGTGACCCCTACGACCGCCTGGCAGAAGTCCTGGGGCGGCCGGCCAAACTCTCACTGGAAAACGCCAAGCGGCTGCAAAACGATGTGACATCCACCGCCGCGCGGCGCATCACCGCACTGCTGAAACCACTGCAATCGACAGACGAAGAAACCGCCGCTGCCTTGCTGTTGCTGCGCAGCTGGGACAGCGTAGAAACGGCCGAGTCGGCAGCCGCCGCGCTGTATGAAGTCTGGTGGTCGCACTTTTTGCTGTTTGTCAGCAAGCAATTGGCACTGGATGCAGCAGGTGCCGCAAGCTTTGGAGCGCTGGACAGCACCGTGCTCTTGGACGCACTGGAGCACCCACAAACCTACTTTGGCAGTGACGCTACGGCAAAGCGCGATGGCCTGCTGCTGACCAGCCTGAAGATGGCCTGGCGCAATACCGCGCAACTGCTGGGCCCAGACCCCAGGCAATGGCGCTGGGGCCGGCTGCACCACACGTCCCTGCAGCACCCGTTGGCCGGCGCACTGGACAGCACCAGTGCCGCCAAACTCAATATCAATCCGCTGCCCAAGCAGGGGGGCTACAGCACCCCCAATGTGTCCAGCTACGACCCGCGCGACTTCCGCCAGATCGGTGGGCCATCGTTTCGCATGGTGGTGGATGTTGGCAATTGGGACAACACCCGCGCCATCAACACGCCGGGCCAGTCGGGCGACCCGGACAGTCCCCACTACCGCGACCTGACCACCATGTGGCTGCGCGGGGAATACTTTCCCTTGCTGTATTCCCGCAAAGCCATTGACGCTGCCACGGTGCAGCGCATCGATCTGCTGCCGCAGTGAGCCGGCTCACTTACGCGCCGCTGGCGTTGCTTCAATGTGCCAGCACGGCACCACCGCTGCCCTGGCGGACCAAGCGCATGGGCGGTGTCGTGCGGTAGGTGAATGCGCGCCACAGCCATTCCATGGGGCCAAAACGGAAGCGCGCCAGCCACCAATGGCTGGCAGCCACCTGCACGCCAAACACTGTCACCACAAAGACGACTTGCCACGATCGTGCCAAACCCCAGTGACCCAGGCCATAGCCATAGAACACCCAGCTGCACAACAGCGACTGCAGCAAGTAATTGGTCAACGCCATGCGTCCCACCGACGCCAGCACACGAATGCCGGCCCAGGCTGACTTGCTGTGCAGCATGACAACCACCAGGCCCACATAGCCCATGCAGGCCGGCAAATTGCCGATGACCGCCAGGCCCCTGGCAAACTGAAAGCCGTCCCATTCATCGCCAGGAATGTGCGACATGGCAATGGCACTGCCCGCCAAGCCCAGACCAATGCCCAGCGGCAAGCCAATCAGCGCCAGCTTTCGGAAGAATGCCAGATGGGCGCCCGTGTTCTCCATGATGCCGGATCGCACAAACCAGCTGCCCATCAAGAACATGGCCATCAGCATCAAGGCAAAACCTGTGTCGTTGGCAACCTTTTCGGGGAAATGGTCGGAGCGCATCAGCACGGCGTCCAGGTAGCTGCCGTGCGTCAAGGTGTTAACTTCCTTGCGCGCTTCCTGCAGATTCTCAGCCAGATGTTGCGCTTTCTCAGCCTTCTTTTCAGCGGCCTTTTCCGCCGCTTTGTCAGCTTGCGCGTCGATGGCCTTGGCCGCTGGTTTGCCCGCCTCCGATGCAACTGCCGCAGCCGCTGCATGGGCGGCTTCGGCTGGATGTGGCGTGAAATATTGCACGGCGCCAAAGACCGTCATCAGCAGTGCGATCGTGGTGTACAGGCTGACCCCCAGTCGTATGCTGCGCAGGGACACCGGGTTGCGGTATTGGGCCGACAACACGCTGAACAACAAGGTAAACACCGCCAGCAACGTAACCGGTATGCGCGGATCTTCGGGCATGCCGGGCAACAGCCATAACAGCGCAGCGCCAACAGCCGCCAACACCCCGGTCGCAAACAGCACAACCGAGAAACGCGGGTATTGCCGCTGGCCTATCGTGAACGAGCCTTCGTCGCGCACGTACAGCGACAGCAGCGCGATGACGGCCAGCGACACCGCAATGCCAATCACCCGGTGCAGGCTGGGCGCGCAGCCAATGGCCACCAGCACCACCAAGCCAATCGCAATCGCTTTCCAGCGGCCATACAGCAGTATCAGCAAGGCAAGCGCCCCCACCGCATAGCTGAACAAAATATCGCCCGCCCACAGAAAAATGAAGTGCGCAGCACCGTACACCGCCAACGCCAGGATGCGGCGCACATAGGGCGTCAAAAATGCGCGCTGCGCCCGCTCGGCGCGGGTCAGCATGACCGCAAAACCCATGCCGAACAGCAAGGAAAAAATGGTCCAGAACTTGCCTTGCACAAAATACGAGATGAACCAACTGGCCCACCAGTCGGCGCCGGTCAGTCCCAAGGGCATGCCCTCGCCAATACCGTGCATGGATCGGTTGAAAAATTCGATGTTCATCAGAAAGATGCCCAAGAGCGCAAACCCCCGCACCACATCCAAGGCTTCGATGCGCGCCTCAGGAACGGTGGGCGCCATCGGCGCGGCCAACGGCATGGCGATGGGCGGCGTCTCGGGCACGTCTACGGTCGCCGCACTGTCGTTTTGCATGTCGTTCTGTATGTCGTTTTGCATGGAAAATCCTCCACAAATTGGCAACCGACACTCTAAACCTTGGTCCTGACGAATGCCGCCATTTTGCGACGAAGCGCAACTTTGGGTGCATTAACCGACGCAACGCAGGACCGTTGCAACATTTCGTGGCATTTTGACCATGGTTGTTGCAATTGAATAAGGGTTTATACCGATTTGCGGTACTAGTATGGGTTCCTTATCTTTTGAAGGAGTCCAGATGTCTTTGCAAGCACCTTACTTTGGTAAACGCCCTCCTGAACCTGTCAATACGAATACGAATGCGCGCGCTGCGAATGCAATGACCGGCAATCCGCCCGCCGCCGCCCCAGTGCCCGCGGCAGCAACACCGCCCATGACCAGCGCAGCCCCCCTGTCTGGCGCGCCTGTCAAAGAAGGCGGCAGCAAGTTGACCGTGGGCCCCAACATCAAACTCAAAGGCGTGGAGATCACCGACTGCGATACGCTGGTGGTAGAAGGCACGGTGGAGGCCACCATGGACTCGCGCGTCATGCACATCACCGAAATTGGCGCATTCAATGGCGCCGCCGACATCGACTTCGCCGAAATCCATGGCGAATTCAAAGGCGATTTGACGGTTCGGCAAAAGCTGGTGATCTACTCCACGGGCAAGGTCAGTGGCAAGATCCGCTATGGCAAGGTCGTGATCCAAGAGGGCGGCCAGTTAATGGGAGACATTCAGTTTGGCTCCACCAACAACGCGACCAAGGTGCTACCGCCACCCAAGGCAGACGTGCTGGCGACGGTGTGATTGTCGGTTTGTACTAGGGGCCGCGGCCGGCGTGGCTAGCTTTTCCTCATGCAGACGCGCCAAGATGGACCGCGAGTCTGGTGCTGCCTGGGCCTGGGGTCGAGTTCGGCTAGCGAGTTCGGCCTGCCATTGGCACTCGGCTTCTATACTGCACGTATGACCAACATTGCCGACCTACGCAAAAGTTACGAACGCGCCGAACTGGATGAGACGGCGTGGCACAGAGACCCTTTGCAACCATTTGACCGCTGGGCACAAGAAGCCATTGCTGGCGACGTACCCGAACC